>Ga0335081_10013716_pt1 | contig 13096 bp, 10 predicted proteins | sample Lox_Sample_35_FD_206713 | JGI IMG/M metagenome (GOLD analysis project Ga0335081, IMG submission 206713) | Soil microbial communities from Loxahatchee National Wildlife Refuge, Florida, United States - Lox_Sample_3.5 | ecosystem: Environmental > Terrestrial > Soil > Wetlands | place: USA...
AGTTCGAGAGCGGCACCGGCTGGCCGAGCTTCAACGATCCGGAAGCCGGCGCCGTCGAGACCACGACCGACCGCAGCTGGGGCATGGTGCGCACCGAGGTGCATTGCAGCCGCTGCGGCAGCCATCTCGGCCACGTATTCGAGGACGGCCCGCCGCCGACCCACCTGCGCTACTGCATCAACGGCGTGGCGATGAACTTCAAGCCGGAGTGATCGCGCGGAACACCGCAAAGCGAACGGCGCGGACGGCGTCGAAATAAAACGGCATGGCGCCGGCCGGCACTTGCGCGAAACATCCAGTGGCGAGAATCGCAGGCTTCGCCCAATCGATCGCGTTGTGCGACGAGCTGCCATAGACGATGAAGCAATCGCGCGGCATAGCGTTGAGCGAAGCCACGATATTGCCGAGCACGGCGTCGAACACTTCGCGGGTGAACGGATTGTAGAAGAAGATCACCAGCGGCGTGTCCGGGAACGTGAACCCCGTCGCGTCGGCTTCGACGATACTCAGCGCGCGGCAGCGCTGCCAATCGGCGGTAAAGCGCGCGATGTTGCGCTTCGAGCAATCGACCAGCTCCTTGGCGAATTCGACGCCGACGATTTTTGCAAAATCGTAGCGCGACGCCAGCAGCAGCGTGCGCGATTTGCCGGCGCCGACATCGACGAAAGTGTAGCCGGCCAAGGAGCGCGGCAGGCTCCGCATCATGAAGTCGAACGACTTCGGCGAGGTGCAGACGCACTCATTGCCCAGCTTGCTGTTCGGCCCGGCGATCGTCAGCGTCTGCAGTTGAATGGAGCCGGCGGTATCGACGCCGTGGCGGCGATCCCATTGCAGCGCCAGGCGGTGCGCGACGATGTGGCGGAGATTGCGCGCCACGAAATCGGCGCTGCCGCGGACACCGTGGCGCCGGATCAGGCTGAAGAGCGCGGCCGGCCCGATGTCCCGCACTGCCCGCAACGCGCGCCGCAGCCGGCCCGCGGAAAGGTCCTGCAGGCCGCCGGTTTGGAAATCGGCGGTACGCGGTGCTGAATCGGACAAAGCCATCGTCGCCCGGCTGGTTTGCCGGCGGCAGATTTGGCACGGCCGGGTTAATTTAATATTCCGCGCCGAAACGACGCGGCGATGGACGCGCTTTACTTCGGATTATCCAAGAATTCCTCGGTGTAGAGCGTATGCATGTCGGGCTTGGCCGGCAGAATGTCCATTTCCGGAAACGAGTCGCCGATCACGTCGAGTGCCTTCGCGCTGAAGCGCAGATCGTGCGACATCATCGGCATGACGGCGTCGTATTCCCGGCTCTCGATATCCTCGTCGAGATGGGTGACCTGGCGCGCGACGCGCACGGTCTCGGCCTTGTTGGCCGCCATGAAGGCGACGACGTCCTTCCAGCCGGCGAGGAAGCGCCGCACCTGATCGGGCTTGTTCTCGATCATGGCGTCGGTGGCGTAGATGACGTGGGTGTGGAAATCCTTGATGTAGGTGCCGAACTTCAGCAGCAGCCGCGCTTCGCCGGTCTTCTCCAGCTGATAGCCCTGCGACGACGACAGGATGACGCCGTCGATCTGGCCGCGCTTGAGCGCCGCCAGCATCGACGTCATGGCGCCGAGTGCGACCGGCTCGATGCCGGCGGAGCCGAAGCCGAGTTGCCGCGACAGTTCGCGCACCAGCCAATCGCTCAGCGAGCCGGCGGTAGTGACGCCGATTCTCGCGCCTTTGAGGTCCTGCGGTGTCTTGATCGCTGGCGAAGCGCCGACGATGAGGCCCATGCTCAGCGGCTCGTTGGCGAGCGCACCGACCGCCTTGGCCGGCACGCCCTTGGCGAGGAACCCCATGGCCGGGCCGGAGCCGAGGCCGAAGTCGACGGCGTTCGCCACCAGGCCCTGCTGCAATTTGGCGTCGCCGGCAAAGACGGTGACTTCGACGTCGAGATCGTGCTTGGCCCAGATGCCCTCCGCGGTGCCGATCTCCAGCGGCGCGAAGGCGAACGGCTGGCTCACCGATTTGCCGACCCGCACCTTGTCGGCGGCGAACGCCGCCGAGGCGCCAAAGCAAGCCGCAATCACCAGTGCGGCGACGATGGCTCGATTTCCTGCGTGCAGCAATTCAACCTCCCAAAGGCGAACGCGCCAGCACGTCGGCGCCCTTCGCCGTACAGCGCACCATTGCCGACAACAGCGCGTGGCCGGCCGTGTCGTCCGCGACGCCAACCTGCAATGTGTAGATGCCGCTCTCCTCGAGCGTCGCGGCTTCCGCGGCGGCGAATTCGCGCCCTTCATGCAGCGACAGACCGATGCCATGGCCGACGCTGCCGCTGAGCGCAGGATGAAGCTTGAGCGGCGCCAGCGCGGCCACGGCTTTGGCGTGAACTTCGCCGCGGCTCACGCCCGGCCGCATAGCCGCGATCGCCGCATCGAGCGCGGCTGCGGCTTGGCCTGTGGCGGGCGCTGCGGCACCGGCGTCGACGGTGACGAACATGTCGGCCCAGTAGCCGGCAAGCTTGATGGCGACATAGGCGGTGAGCGGACCCGCGCAGGTCGCGAAGCGGCCCTGGAACGGAACGAGCGTACGGCCGCCGTCGAGGCTTATAAGCGTGCGGACGTCCTGCGCCGCCCGCGCCCGTGCCATGCGCTCGGCTTCGAGCGCCGCGGTTTCCGGCGCGTGGCTGCCGCGCCAACTCTCGACCAAGGTGTTGGCCGCGTCCTCCAGAAGCCTGCACGACGCGCGCAGCATGGTCAGCTCGCGCGGCCGCTTGCGCGGCGACGGTACACCGACAGCATCGTCGGCGCGTTGCAGCGAAAAGCGCGCGCCGAGGCTGCGCTCGACGGCCTGCCGCAGTGCCGGCGCTATGATGTCGAAGCCGATCGTGCCAAGTCGCACCGCCTCTCCGCCGGCAATGCGCTTAAACCACGGCTCGAACTGCCTGGCCCATTCCGGGCCCATGCCGGACTGCACGTCGGCGATCCACGTCAGCGTGCGCATCGCCGGCAGGTCCCGCGTGCTCATGGCGCAGAGAAGCCGCGCCTCGCCCGTGCGCGGCAGCAGCGCCATGCCCCAGCGCACCCGCGGAATGAAGTTGGTGAGATAGGCCAGGCCCGCGTGCTCGCGCACGTCGCCGAAGACCAGAACCGCCGGCCAGCCGTTGGCGTCCATGGCGGCGTGCAGCGGCTCGAGCCGCAGCAAAAATTCGTCGTAGGGCAGCCGATCCTGCGCCCACAGATAGGAGCCGATCGTCACGCAGGGCTGCATGGTTCGCATTTTTTATTGCCCTCAGACCGCGATCACATCGAGCGCGGCCGGCCGCGCCGAGAGAGCGCGCGCGCCGGTCGCCGTGATCACCACCGGCTCGCCGCACATCAGATAACCGCTCTCCGGGATGTACTGGTTGGGATGCATGACGAACACCATGCCGCTCTCCAGCACGCGCTCGTTGGTGTCGACGATGTCGCCCGGCCGGTCCGAGGTGATGCCGAGCCCGTGGCCGCGCACCCGCATATAGGGCGGCCGGCAATAGTCGCCGTAGCCGGCCTTGGCGATGACGCCGTTGATGGCGCGCGTGACGTCGGCGACGGTGGACCCGGCGCGGCCGGCGACGAGCCCCTCGGCCATGGCGTCCTGCAGGATGGCGAATTTTTCGGCGATCACCGGCCGCGGCTCGCCGATCACGGTGGTGCGGCAGATCTGGGCGAATTGGCCGCGATAGCAGGGCGTGATCTCGGAGAGAATAATGTCGCCGACGTCGAGGATGCGCTCGCGGGCGGCGCGGACCGCGAGATTGTGCTGCGACGCGCTCATCAAGAGGAAATTGTCCTCGGCGCCGAGCTTCTTGGTGAAGCAATAAAGCTCGGCGGCGAGCTCATACTCGCGGATGCCCGGGCGGGCATATTCGAGGAGCCGCTCGTAGCCGCGCTCAGCGATGAACGTCGCGCGTTCGGCCGCCGCCAGTTCCTCCGGCGTACGAATGCGGGCGAGCTCGCGCGCCAGCTCGTCGGCAGGCGTCGGCACCGTGCCGAGCGCCGCCGCGATGCGGTCGTGCAGCGCCGCGCCGAGCAGCGACAGGCCGGCCGATATGGTCCGCGACAAATCGAGGCGATGGTTGCCGACCACGTGCTTGAGCGCCGCGGCGAGATCGTCGCTGCCGATGGTGCGCTCGGTCGCCGACAGCGCCGCGGCGCGGGTCTCGTCCCAGGCCGGCGTCACGATCAAGGTCGAGCGGCCGTCGCGGTCGAGCACGACGGCACTCTCGCCGATCGGCCGCACGCCCGACAGCACGAACACGGCGTTGGATTCCAGAAAATTGTTCAGGCCGTTGCTCGCGGCAATCAGGCCGTCGAGCTTCTGGCTTTCCAGAAACCGGATCGCGTCGGCCAATCGGCCGCTGTTCTTGACGTTCGTGCGTTCGTCCATGCCGCAAACCTCACTCGGCCGCCTTGGCGTGTACTATAGCGGTCATCGGCACCAACGTGACAATCAACCGGCAGTATCGACGATCCACGATCGGAACGCGGCGACCTTGGCGTTGCCGGCGCCTTGGCGGGCGTGCAGCAGGCAATAGGAACTGCCGCTCGGCACGAAGCCGAACGGCGCCACCAAGCGGCCCGACTTCAAGTCCTGTTCCACCAGCGGATAGGACGCGATGCCGATGCCGAGCCCGCTCGCGGCGGCTTCCAGCATGAAATAGTGGTGCTCAAAACTTTGGCTGTTGCCGAGACCGATGACGGTGCCTTTGGCGCGCGCCCAGTTCGCCCACGACTGCGCCCGGGTCTCGGCGTGCAGGAGCCGGTGGCGCCGCAGTTCCGACAGCCGCAAGTCGCGGCGGCCGCCAAGCAGCGCCGGCGCGCAGACCGGGCCGATCGCGTCGGTCAGGAACGGCGTGGCGACGACGTTGCGCGGCCAGGGCGGACGCCCGACGCGGATCGCGACGTCGATGCCGGCGCGGGCGAAGTCGACCGGCGTGTGGGAGGCCGACAAGCGAACTTCGATCTTGGGGTGCAGGGCGTTGAAGGCATAAAGCCGCGGAATGAGCCAGCGCATCATGAAGGTAGCGACGCAGGACACCACAAGGGCGCCCTCGCGCGGCGAGATGGCGACCTCTGCGGTGCTCGTTTCCAAAAGTTGTAGCGCTTGGCGCACGCTCGGCAGGAACGCGAGGCCTGCCTCGGTAAGTTCGATACGGCGATTACGGCGCCGGAATAGCGGCACGCCAAGCTGCGTCTCCAGCGCCTGAATCTGCCGGCTGACGGCGCCGTGGGTGAGATGCAATTCGCCGGCGGCAGCGGTGAAGCTCAAATGCTCGGCGGCGATCTCGAAAGCCGGCAACGTCTTGAGCGGCGGCAGGCGGCGACGCACGGCGCCATTCCCTTGTGTGAGTTTTATTCACAGTAGAGTGACCAAAGATCGATTGTCTGTCCAGCAACTTTCGCTTCTTCTTCCCCCTCAAGCCGTGAGGTTTTCTCAAGCTGAAAAAGGGCCGCCATGACCATCGGTTTGCGCCGGTGCTGGATCGCCGCAGCGCTGACGATCTATGGAGCGGCGCGCATTGGACCGCAGCTCGCAGATTTGACGCCGCAGGCGCAGGCCGTACTCGGCGCCGTCGCCGCCGGCGCCATGCTGTGGATTTCCGAGGCGACGCCGATCGGGCTCACCGCGATCGTGGTCTTCGTCTTGTTGGCGTCGGTTCCCGGCGCGCAGTGGTCCGATGCCGTCGGCGGCTTCGCCTCCGAGGTGGTGTTCTTTCTCATCGGCGCCGTCGCTATCGGCGCTGCCGTGGAGACCAGCGGGCTCGCGGCGCGCGCCGCGCGCTTTCTCGGCCGGCTGGCGCGCGGCAGCCCGGCGCGCCTCTACCTGCAGATGATCGCAAGCCTGCCGGCCTTCGCCGTCCTGGTGCCGTCGGCCATCACGCGCAACGCCATCCTTATCCCGGCTTACCAGGAGGCGCTCGACGGCATGGGGCTTAACAGGACGGCGCGCAGCGGCCGCATGCTGATGCTGGCGCTCGGCGTGCTCAATCCGTTGGCATCCTCGGCGCTGCTGACCGGCGGACTTGCCTCGATGACCGCGGCCTCGCTGCTCGGCGGCTTCTCCTGGCTGCGCTGGTTTGCGCTGATGGCGCTGCCCTATTACGCGCTGCTGTTCGCCGGCGCGCTGCTGCTGCGCTTCTTGGTCGGTCCGTTCGAGCCGGCGCAGCCCATGGCGACGAAGGCGCAACCGCGGCAGCCGTTCACCGCGGTCGAGATCAAGACGCTCGCCGTGCTGGCGCTGACCTTGGCGCTGTGGCTCACCGACCGTTTTCACCATCTGTCGCCGGCGATCCCGGCGCTGATCGGCGCCGCGCTGCTGCTGATGCCGGGCCTCGGCGTGATGTCGTGGAAGACGTTCGAGAGCAGGCTGTCGTGGGGCATCATCCTGAGCATCGGCGCGGCATTGTCGCTCGCCGCCGCCATGACAAAGTCCGGCGCTGCCGCCTTTGTCAGCCAGGCGGCGGTGGCGCATCTCGCCGGCCTCGCGGCACAGCCGATGCTGCTCGTCACCGGCCTGATCGTGGCGGTCGCGCTCATTCACCTTGCCATCACCAATCTCGCCGCCTGCATCGCGCTGCTCATCCCGGTCGCGGCCACCATCGCCGCGCGCGCCGCGCTCAATCCGGTCGTCTGCGGCTTGATCGTCACCATCGTGGTCGATGCGGTCATCCTCTATCCGATCCAGACCGCGACCAATCTGCTCGCCTATGAGACCGGTTATTACGGCGCCGCCGACGTGCGCCGTCTCGGCATCGGCATGCTCGCGCTCACCATGGTGGTGATCCTGGCGGCCATTCCCTATTGGGGACTGCTCGGCCTGCCGCTCGTGCTGCGATGAACCCGGCTCATGGCACCGCGCCCTGCTCCATGGCGACTTCGGCCTTGAGGCTGTCGATGTCGCGGTAGATCGAGGCCACGGCCAGCACGCGGCCCTTGGCCTTGTAGCGGACGACGCAGTCCCGCGCCGCGATATTGCCGTCGACCGCGATCTCGTCCCATTGCTCAGCGTGGCCGACATAGTTGATCGGCACGTCGTAGTGTTGGCTCCAGAAGAACGGCACCGCGTCGAAGCGCTCCGCGGCGCCGAGCATGTTGCGCGCCGCGGTCTGGCCCTGGCGTTCGGCGATCACCCAATGCTCGACCCGGATGGCGCCGCCGGAATGCGGATCGGGCCAGCGCGCGATGTCGCCGGCAGCATAGATGTCGGGAGCGCTGGTGCGCAGGAATGCATCGACCGCAACGCCGCGGTCGATCTTGAGGCCGGCCTGCTCGGCGAGCTTCAATCGCGGCCGCACGCCGACGCCGACCACCACAAGGTCGGCCTCGAGCGTGCCGCCGCCCTTGAGCGTGGCGCGGCCGCCGTCGAACGCGGTGACCGTCTCGCCGAGATGAAACTTGACGCCGTGCTCCTCGTGCAGCGCGCGGATGAAATCGCCGAGCGCAGGCCCGAGCACCCGCTCCATCGGCCGCGCTTCGGGCGCCACGACATGGACTTCGATCTCTCGCGCGCACAGCGCCGCCGCGACTTCAAGGCCGATGAAGCTCGCGCCGATGACCAGCGCGCGCCGCGCGCCCTTGGCGTCACCGATGATGGCCCGGCAATCGGCGAGCGAGCGCAGCGTATGCACGTGCGGCTGATCGGCGGCCGGCACCGGCAGCCGCACCGGCTCGGCGCCGGTCGCCAGCAACAGCCGGTCGTAGCCGAGGCTCGTGCCGTCCGCGCAGCGGACTTGGCGTTGCTTGGGATCGATAGCGACCACCTCGGTCTTGAGCCGCAGGTCGATCTTGCTTTGCCCGTAAAAATCCTCCGGCCGCAGCGGCACCCAGTCTTCCGGCGCGCTGCCGGCGAGATAGTCCTTGGACAGATTGGGCCGGTCGACCGGCGGCGCCGCATCGTCGCTCACCATGACGATGCTGCCGCCAAAACCGTGCCGGCGCAGCATCTCGGCCGCGGCAAAGCCCGCGGCGCCGCCGCCGACGATGACGATGTTCTTCGGCGCATCGCCCTTCACCGCAAGGGCGCGCGGCTTCGGCTGTTGGCGCTTGCCGGTGACGAAGATACGGCCGCCGCGCTGTTCGACCTGCCAGCAAGGAAGCGGGCTCAGCGCCGGCGCCCGCTCTGCCTCGCCGGTGCGCAGATCGAAGCAGGCGTGGTGCCAGGGACACCGCACGCTTTCGCCGGTGACGAGGCCCTCGGCGAGCGGGCCGTGGTAGTGGCTGCAATGGGCGCCGACAGCGAAGATCTCGCCGCCGCTTCGCACCAGCAGCACCTCCTCGTCGCCGACATGGCCCAACAGCTTGTCGTCTTTGAAATCGCTCGGGGCGACGCCTTTGGTCAGATCCGGGCCGCTCGGCGGTGTCTGCTCTTGAGCCATTGTGAAGTCCTCCATTGCGGCGGGAAGACGAACCGAGGTCAACAGAACATTAGATGACGCGCAGCGCCAAAAGTTCCAGCGCGCGGCAAAAATAACGTCAGAACGGCATGACCGCGCCGCACGATGCGCGGCCGGGCGGCTTCACCGCAACTGTCCCTTCAGCCACTCCACGATGGTCGTGGTGATGTGCTCGGACGGCTGGCCCGGCGTGCGGCCCATGTGATGGCCGTTGGCATAGATGCGCGCCGACTTCGGCGAGCCGTGCTCCATGAGCAGATAGATGTCGGCGACCGGCGCCTGATCGTCGAGCTTGCCGTTGACGCCGAGGATCGGCGCCGACGGCTTGTCGAGGAGCCCCATGGTCAGGAGTGACAGGCCCGGCGCGGCTTCCAGAAATTCCTCGACCGTCTTGACCCCCATGGCGCGGCCGCGCGCCTCGAACAGGCTGTGGGCGCCGAACAGGTAGGTCGCGCCGCCGGTGGTGAAGGCCGGCACCAGCCATTCTCTCTGAAAACCGTAGTGGACGTTGCCGCCGTGAAACACCGCGCCCTTGATGCGGTCGGGCACCGTGTGGGCGAGCCGTGCCGCCCAGTAGGCGCCGAAGCTGCCGCCCCAGACGGCAACGCGCGCGCCGTCGACCTCGCCGCGCCGCGGCAGATAATCGAGCCAGGCGGTGAAGGTGCGCTCGGCCAAAGGGTCGCGGTAGAGCACCGGATTTTCGCCGCTGCCCGGCATGTCGATGGTGAGCGAGGCGAGGCCCTGGCTCATGATCGCCGTGGCGATGCGCAGGCGATCTTCCTTCCAGCCGTCGACGCCGCCCCAATGCAGCACCACCGGCGGCTTCTGCACGCCGGGCGGCCGCTGCAGATAGCCGGTCAGCTTCTTGCCGCCGTCGAACGGCAGCTCGATGATTTCCAGCGGCGGATCGAAATATTTCGCCGCCTTGCGGAACATGCGCAGCGAATGCCGATAGGCCTCGAGCTTGCCCGGCGAGTTCGGCGTCGGATAGCGGCCGACCCGGCAGGCATCGAAGGCGTGCAGATAAAGCTCGGCCAGTTCGGCGCCGGGCGCGCCGGCCTTGGCGCGGGTATCGGCCGCTTCCTCGTAGCCGAGGCCGACCTTGCTCCACGCCGCGGCCCATTCGTCCTTGTCGAGCGATTTCAGCGCCGCCATCACCCGCTCGGCATCGTCGCGGCGGATGTCCTCGAACGGATTGAGCCGCCCGGCGCGGCGCAGAAACTCCGCCTTGACCTCGTCAAGCGAGCGCTCGCGCGATCCGGCCGGCGGTGCAATCGATGTCTGCAGGTTCATGGGCGCTCCCTTCGCACGTTCGCTCCGCGCGCTTTCGTCGGCAATCGCGCGTCACGCGGACTTTGCTATAGTGTAGCCGCAACCATCGACGCATTCCACGCGCGCCGAGCGCATAGCTGCGGGGGGAAACAATGAAGCGCACACGCCGGGGTGTTCTCAAGCTCGCCTGCAGCGCCGCGGCGCTGCCGTTCGCCGCGCCTCACGCGCTGGCGCAAACCTATCCGGCGAAGCCGATCCGCCTGATCGTCGGCTTTCCCGCCGGCGGCCAGGTCGACATCATCGCCCGCCTGGTCGGGCAATGGCTGGGCGACCTGCTCGGCCAATCGGTCGTGGTCGAGAACAAGCCGGGCGCCGGCGGCAATCTCGGCGCCCAGGCGGTGATCAACGCGGCGCCGGACGGCTACACGCTATTCTTCGCCGCGGCGTCGAACACCGTGAACACCACGCTGTTCGCCAACCTGCCCTACGACTTTGCCCGCGACACCACGCCGGTCGGCCCGATCAATCGCATCCCGCTGGTGCTGGAAGTCAATCCGACCTTCCCGGCCAAGAACGTCGCCGAGTTCATCGCTTACGCCAAAGCCAATCCGGGCAAGCTCAGCGTCGGCTCGCCGTCGGCCGGTACGCCGCCATATCTGTCGGTCGAGCTCATCAAGATGATGGCCGGAATCGATATCGTGCACGTGCCCTATGTGGGCGAGAACCAGATGGTCACCGATCTTCTTGGCGCGCAGCTCTTGACCGGAGTCGGCGGCATCTCGTCGGGAATCGGCCACATCAGGGCGGGCAAGCTGCGCGCGCTCGGCGTCACCACGGCGGCGCGCATGCCGGAATTGCCCGACGTGCCGGCGATCGGCGAGACCATCGCCGGCTTCGAGGCGAGCGGCTGGAGCGGCATCGTCGCGCCCAAGGGCACGCCGCAGGCGGTCGTCGAGAAACTCGCCGCCGCCATCGCCGCCGTTCAGGCCGATGCGAAATTCAAGGAACGGCTGTCCGAATTCGGCGCGCCGCTGTTCTCCCTGCCGCCCGACGCATTCGGCAAGTTCATCGTCGCCGAGACCGAGAAGTGGGGCAAGGTGGTGAAGTTCGCGGGGCTGAAGCCGCAGTAATCGTGGGTGGGTTGAGCGAAGCGAAACCCACCGTTGGGCGGCAAAGCATGATGATGGGTTTCGCTTCGCTCCACCCATCTACATTTTCTTTGAAAGCCAATCCCATGACCAAACAATCGCTATGGCAGCGGCTGAAGACGTCGCTGCGGGCCTCCGCCGGCGAAGTGGTGTTCGGCATGGAGGACGGCACGGTCTCGATCTTCGGCCTGGTCTTCGGCGTCGCCGCGACCACGACCGACCAGAAGGCGGTGCTGATCGCCGGCGCCTCGGGCGCCGTCGCCGCCGCGGTCTCGATGATGGCCGGGACCTATCTCGACGTCGAAACCGGCCGGGACCAGGCCAAGGTGATGGCGCTGCGCATCGATTCCGAGCTGCACAGCGACGTGGCGGTCGTGCTCGACAGCGTCACCGAGCGCCTGCACGCGGTCGGCGTGGCGCGCGAGCAAACGATCGTCGTCAGCAACTTCCTGTCGTCGCAGCCCGCCATCCTCAAAGGCTTCGCCACCGCGCTGGCGGAGCCGGAAGAGGCCGCTTCCAGTCAAAGCCCGCTGGTCCGCTCGCTGTGGATGCTGATTGCCGATTTCCTCGCCGCCGCCATCCCGATCCTGCCATTCGGTTTTCTCCCGGTGCCGCAGGGCCGCGTGGTGTCGGGCGCGGTCACGACGTTGCTCCTGATCGCGCTCGGCGTCGGTCGCGCCAGGATCGGCGGCCGTCCCGTCGCGCGCACCGTGCTCGAGACCGTGTCGATCGGCGTCGCCGCCGCAGCCGCGGGCGTCGGCATCGGCGTCTGGATCGCGCACATGTTCGGTTCGTAGGACTACGCGCGGCGCGACGCGCCGTTCAGCCCGCCAGCAAAGTCCTGGGGCGCTCGACAACGGGGGCGCCGACAAGCTGCGCATAATTGTCGATCGCCATCGGCCGCCCGACCAGATAGCCCTGGACCTCGTCGCAGCCTCTGTCCAGCAGCATCGCATGCTGCACGGCGGTCTCCACGCCTTCCGCCAGCACCGGAATGTCCAGGCTGTGGCCGAGCTCGATGACGGCGCGCACGATCGCCATGGAGTGCTGATTGTCCTCGAGATCGAGCACGAAGGCCTTGTCGATCTTGATCTTGTCGAAGGCGAAGGAATGCAGATACGACAGCGACGAATATCCCGATCCGAAGTCGTCCAGCGCGATCCGGACGCCGAGCGCCTTGAGCCGGGACAGGATCGATATCGCGCGCGAGAAATCGTCGATAAAGACGTTCTCGGTTATTTCCAGCTCCAGCCGCGACGGCGGCAGACCGGTATCGAGCAGGATCGAATGCACCAGCGTCGGCAGGTCGCCGCAGCGGAACTGCAGCGGCGAGACGTTGACCGCGATCGTCAGCGGCACGCGCCAAGTCGCGGCTTCGCGGCAGGCTTCGCGCAACACCCATTCGCCCAGCGGAATGACCAGCCCGCTCTCCTCGGCGATCGGAATGAAGACGCCGGGCGACACCACGCCGAAATGCCGATCGCTCCAGCGCGCCAGCGCCTCGAACCCGACGGTGCGCCCCGCCATGGTCTTCTGCGGCTGATAGTGCAGATGCAGCTGCTGGCAGTCGATCGCGGTGCGCAGCGCATCCTGCAGGGCGCGCCGCTCGCGAACCTGCTCGCCCATTTTCGCGTCGAAGAACAGAACCGAGCCGCGCCCCTCGGCCTTGGCCCGATAGAGCGCAACGTCGGCGTTGCTGATCAGCGTCTTGCTGTCGGCGCCGTCATCGGGATAGACGGCCGCTCCGATCGTCGCGCCGGTCTTGATCCGCCGGCCTTCGATGCGGATTTCCTCCCTGAAGGATTTCAACAGCCGTTCCGCGACCGCCGACGCCGCCGTCGCGGCGCCATTCACGATCAATGCAAACTCGTCGCCGCCGACGCGCGCGACGAAGGCGCCGGCGGCGGCATCGATCAGGCGGCGCGACACTTCGAACAGCAAAGCGTCGCCGACGAGATGACCGTGGGTATCGTTGGTCTCCTTGAAACCGTCGAGATCGAGCGACAGAACCGTGAACCGGTCGCCGCGATCGCCGGCCTGCTTGATCGTAGCCTCCAGCGAGTCGTTGAAGGTTCGCCGGTTGGCGAGACCGGTCAGGTGGTCGTAGTGCGCCATGCGCGCAATGTGCTCTTCGGTGCGTTTGCGGTCGGTCACGTCCTGAAGCACCGTGACGACGTATTGCGGAGCCTGGGAATCGTCGCGCACCGCGACGGTCGTCGCCGTACAGATTCTTATGCCGTTGGTGGCCGTGTGCACCTCATGGTCC
>Ga0335081_10013717_pt1 | contig 13096 bp, 12 predicted proteins | sample Lox_Sample_35_FD_206713 | JGI IMG/M metagenome (GOLD analysis project Ga0335081, IMG submission 206713) | Soil microbial communities from Loxahatchee National Wildlife Refuge, Florida, United States - Lox_Sample_3.5 | ecosystem: Environmental > Terrestrial > Soil > Wetlands | place: USA...
GTCGGGCGGCGTCGACTCGGCGGTTGCCGCCGTGCTGATCCACGAAGCGATCGGCGATCAGCTCACATGCGTCTTCGTCGATCACGGCCTGCTGCGGCTCGCCGAAGGGCAGAAGGTCGCCGCGCTGTTCCGCGATAGTTACAACATCCCGCTGGTGCACGTGAATGCCGAGGACATGTTCCTCAAGGCGCTCGCCGGCATCGAAGACCCGGAGCAGAAGCGCAAGACCATCGGCAAACTGTTCATCGACGTGTTCGAGCGCGAAGCGAAGAAGATCGGCGGCGCGCAATTCCTTGCGCAAGGCACGCTCTACCCGGACGTGATCGAGAGCGTGTCGTTTACCGGCGGACCTTCGGTCACCATCAAGTCGCATCACAATGTCGGCGGCCTGCCCGAGCGCATGAATATGAAATTGGTCGAGCCGTTGCGCGAACTGTTCAAGGACGAGGTGCGCGCGCTCGGCCGCGAGCTCGGCCTGCCGGAAGCCTTCGTCGGCCGTCATCCATTTCCGGGGCCGGGCCTTGCCATTCGCTGCCCGGGAGCGATCACCAAGGAGAAGCTCGACATCCTGCGGCTGGCGGACGAGATCTTCATCGAGGAGATCCGCCGCACCGGCCAATACGACGACATCTGGCAGGCCTTTGCCGTGTTGCTGCCGGTGAAGAGCGTCGGCGTCATGGGCGACTTCCGCACCTATGACTATGTCGTCGGTTTGCGCGCCGTGACCTCGACCGACGGCATGACCGCCGATTTCTATCAGTTCGACATGAGATTCCTGGGCATGGTGGCGACCCGCATCATCAACGAGGTCAAAGGCGTCAATCGCGTCGTTTACGACGTGACCAGCAAGCCGCCGGGGACGATCGAGTGGGAGTGAGCCTGCGAGACGCCGTGTCACCATGACTTCATTTTTGGCAAACTGGCCTTACCGGACAATCGCTATGGTGTGGGGGATCGCGACCCTTCTCGCCGCCGGCCTGACCAAGCTCGGGCTTGACCTTGTAGGCTTTCCTGATGGACACATCACGCCATACACGGAGCAAACTCTTGTCCTGCGTCATGTTTTGGTCGACGCTTGTGCGCTCCAGAGCCTCGGTTTTATTGCCGTCGGTGTATTCAGCAGAGCAACAAGAGTTTTTAGATTATGCGTTGCCATTTTCATTGCGGCAATTTTGATCGTCGCGCCCATGACCATCGTGCCGAATTGCTCGCAATTCCCCGCATGCGTCGGCGCATATGAGTTCATCACCAATAATTACTTCGACGACGGCGCCGGCGGATGAGAATGCCTGATGAGGGAACTTTGAATGGCGGTCACCGTCTACGGCATCAAGAACTGCGACACCATGAAGAAGGCGCGGGCCTGGCTTGACAGTCACGGCGTTGCGTACGCATTTCACGACTACAAGACCACCGGCATCGAACGCGGCAAGCTCGAAGGCTGGGCGAAGAAGGCCGGCTGGGAGACGCTGCTCAACCGCGCCGGCACCACGTTCAAAAAATTGCCCGACAAGGACAAAACCAACGTCACCGAAAAGAAGGCGATCGCATTGATGCTGGCTCAGCCCTCGATGATCAAGCGGCCGGTGCTGGAGTTGGATGGCGGCAAATTGCTGGTCGGGTTCAAGCCGGAGGAATACGGCGCGGCTATCAGGTAACCGTCATGGCCGGGCTTGGCCCGGCCATCCACGCCTATTTTTCTGCACTGACATAAGGCGTGGATGCCCGCGACAAGCGCGGGCATGACGAAGGGCGCGCACCCCTTGATCCTGCGGCCTTTCCCTGCCACATGCCGCTCATGAATATCGCCGTTTCCGCCGATTCCACGCCGCAAACGCCGCTCGCGGCGCAAGTGGAGCGCCGGCGGACGTTTGCGATCATCTCGCACCCGGACGCCGGCAAGACCACGCTGACCGAGAAGCTCTTGCTGTTCGGCGGCGCCATCAATCTCGCCGGCCAGGTGAAGGCCAAACGCGACCGCCGTGCCACCCGCTCCGACTGGATGGCGATCGAGCGCGAGCGCGGCATCTCCGTGGTCACTTCGGTGATGACCTTCGATTACGACGGCCGCGTGTTCAATCTGCTCGACACGCCCGGCCACGAGGACTTTTCGGAAGACACCTACCGCACGCTCACCGCTGTCGACTCGGCCGTCATGGTGATCGACGCCGCCAAGGGCATCGAGGCGCGCACCCGCAAGCTGTTCGAGGTCTGCCGGCTGCGCGACATTCCGATCATCACCTTCATCAACAAGATGGACCGCGAGAGCCGCGACCCGTTCGAGTTGCTGGACGAGATCGAGAAGACGCTGGCCCTCGACACTGCGCCGATGACCTGGCCGATCGGCAGGGGCCGCGATTTCGCCGGCACCTACGATATCGCCTCCGGCGAGATGCGCCTCGTGTCCGAGGACGGCAAGACCGTCGAGCGCCAGCCGCTCGATCTCGCCGCGCTTGCGGCTAAAAATCCGATGCTCGACGCCAAAGCCATTACGGAGGAACTGGCGCTGGTGAAAGACGCCTGCCGCCGTTTCGATTTCAAATCGTTCCACGAGGGCCATCTGACGCCGGTGTTTTTCGGTTCGGCGCTGAAGAATTTCGGCGTCAAGGACTTGCTCGACGCGCTCGCCTCCTTCGCGCCGGCGCCGCGCGCGCAAAGCGCCAACGCGCGCACCATCAATGCTCACGAAAACGCCATGACCGCCTTCGTCTTCAAGATCCAGGCCAACATGGACCCGAACCACCGCGACCGCATCGCTTTCGCGCGGCTGTGCTCGGGCAAGCTCACGCGCGGCATGAAGGCCAAGCTCGCCCGCACCGGCAAGCCGATCACGCTGTCGGCGCCGCAATTCTTCTTTGCCCAGGACCGCGCGCTCGCCGACGAGGCTTACGCCGGCGACGTGGTCGGCATTCCCAATCACGGCACGCTGCGCATCGGCGACACGCTGACCGAAGGCGAGGACATCGCCTTTCTCGGCGTCCCGAATTTCGCGCCGGAAATTCTGCGCCGCGTCAAGCTCGGCGATCCGATGAAGGCGAAGAAGCTGAAAGAGGCGCTGCAGCAGATGGCGGAGGAGGGCGTGGTGCAGGTGTTCCGTCCGCTCGACGGCGCGCCGGCGCTGGTCGGCGTGGTCGGGCCGTTGCAGCTCGATGTGCTCAAGGTGCGGCTGTCGGACGAATACGGCCTCGACATCGGCTTCGAGCAGCCGGAATTCCAGCTCGCGCGCTGGATTTCAAGTGAGGATCAGAAAAAACTCGACGACTTCGTGCAGGCCAATTATTCGAGCGTCGCCGAAGACCTCGACGGCGACAAGGTGTTCATGGCGCGCAACCAGTTCATCCTCGACTACACGTCCGAACGCGCCCCGGGCATCGTCTTTAACGACATCAAAGACGTGAAGAAACATTGACCCTCATGGTGAGGAGCGCCGAAGGCGCATCTCGAACCATGAGGCCACATCCTTCGAGACGCGCTCCTTCGGAGCGCTCCTCAGGATGAGGGGTGGGTCAATTCACCTTGATATTCGCCGCCTTGATCACCGCCGACCAGCGCGCAATCTCGCCGTCGATGCGGGCGCGAAACTCCTCCGGCGTCGAGCCGACCGGCTCCATTAACTGCGCCGCCAGTTTTGCGCGCACCTCCGGCAGCTTGATGATCGCCACCACGTCCTTGTTGATCGCGTCGATAATCGGCTTGGGCGTGCCGCCCGGCGCGATCAGGCCGTTCCAGGCGTCGGCTTCCACGTCGATGCCGCTCTCTTTCAGCGTCGGCACATCCGGCAGATAAGGCGAGCGCTTGGCGGTCGACACCGCCAGGATTTTCACCTTGCCGGCCTTTGCCAGCGGCGTCACCGAGATCGCCGGCAGGCAGGCCATCTGCGTGTCGTTGCGCATCACCGACGTGATCGCCGCCGGCGAGCCGGGGTAGGGCACGTGCACGATCTGCGCGCCGGCCTTGAGCGCCAGCGCCTCCATGGCGAGATGCGACAGTGAGCCGTTGCCGATCGAGGCGAAGTTGTATTTGCCGGGATTGGCCTTCACCAGCGCCACCAGTTCGCCGACTGTGTTGATCTTGAGATCGTTATTGACCGCCAGGGCGCTCGGCTGCGTGACCAGCTGCGTGATCGGCGCGATGTCCTTGCCCGGATCGTAGGGCAGCCTCGAAAACAGCAGCGTGTTGATGGCGAGCGGGCCGCCGATGCTGATGCCGATGGTGGCGCCGTCGGGCTTGGCCTTGGCCACGATGTCGGTGCCGGTATTGCCGCTGGCGCCCGGCTTGTTTTCCACCACAAAGGCGCTGGCCGGATATTTCGTTTGCAACTGGTCGGCGATCACGCGGGCGATGATATCGGGTGTCGAGCCGGCGCCGAACGGAACCACGATACGCACGGTGCTGGCTGGCCAGCCTTGCGCCATCGCCGGCGCGGCGGCCGCGAGCAGCAACGGGATCATCAGGGCGAAACGTTTAAGGTATGCGTGTGGTGTGGCCATGGCAGTCGTCTCTGGCGGCGCGGGCTTGCATTGGCCGCCGCTATCCTCTACTGCGGCGCTTGCGCCTCGGCAATGTGATCCGCGAGTGAAAGCATGGGCCTCGCAATCCTTATCCTCGGGCTGGTCGTTTTTCTCGGCAGCCACATTTTCGTGACGTTCCGCGAGACGCGCGCCGCGCTGATCGCGCGCTTCGGCCATGGCTATCGCGCGTTGTTCGCGCTGGCCGCCATCGTCGGCCTGGCATTGATCGTCTACGGCTATGGCCAGTATCGCGCGCATGAATGGATCCAGATCTGGTCGCCGCCCGCCTTCATGCGGCACATCACCGTTACGCTGATGCTGTTTGCGGCGATCTTCATCGTCGCCGCCTTCATCCCGAGCCACATCAAGGCCTGGATCAAGCATCCGATGCTGACCAGCGTGAAGACCTGGGCGCTCGCGCATCTGCTGTCGAACGGCGACCTCGGCTCGATTTTGCTGTTCGCCGCGTTCCTGTTGTGGGGCGGCTATGCGCGCATGGCCGCGAAGCGCCGCGGCGACCGCGGCTTTGCCGATCCGCCGGCCGGCTGGACCAACGACGTCATCGTCGTCGTGCTCGGTGTCGCGGTGTTCTTCCTGCTCGGCTATTACTTCCATCCTTACGTCATCGGCGTGCCCGTGTTCGGACATTAGCAATGTCGGTGCAGTCCGAAGTCCGGCGTCTCACCGCCCCCGATATCCGCGCGCGCAAAGGCGGCGAGCCGATCGTCTGCCTCACCTCCTATCACGCGCATACCGCGGCCATTGCCGACAAGCATTGCGACGTCATCCTGGTCGGTGACTCGCTCGGCATGGTGATGCACGGTCTAGAGACCACCGTGCCGGTCACCCTCGACATGATGATCCTGCAAGGCCGCGCCGTGATGCGCGGCTCCAGGCGCGCGCTCGTGGTCGTGGACATGCCGTTCGGCTCCTACGAAGCTTCCAAGGAGCAAGCCTTCACGAACTGCGCGCGCGTGCTCAAGGAGACCGGCTGCGGCGCCGTCAAGATGGAAGGCGGCACGCGCATGGCGGAGACCATCGGTTTCCTCGCCGAGCGCGGCGTGCCGGTGATGGGCCATGTCGGGCTGACGCCGCAGGCGATCAACGTGATCGGCGCGTTCCGCGCGCTGGGCCGCGACGTGGCCGAATGGGACCGTTTCGAGGCGGACGCCAAGGCGGTGGCGCAGGCCGGCGCCTTCGCGCTGGTGATCGAGGCGGTGGCCGAGCCGCTGGCACGCAAGATTACGACATATGTCCCGATCCCGACCATCGGCATCGGCGCCAGCGTCGCCTGCGACGGGCAGGTGCTGGTGATGGAGGACATGCTCGGGCTGTCGCCGCGGGTGCCGAAATTCGTCAAACGTTACGGCGATCTCGGTCCCGGCATCGACAAGGCGATTGCCGACTATGCCGCCGAGGTGCGCGCGCGCACGTTTCCGGGTTCTGAGCATGTCTATCCGATGAAGGCCAAAAAGCCGTAAGATTCCCGAATCTTAACGATTGCCGGGCTAGCTTTGCCTTGCGTCCGCCACATCGTTAGGTTACCTCGCGCGCTGTCCCGGGCGGGGACTTTTGGGCGGGTGTGGAGCGCTTCTTGGCCGATATTTTTCACGAAGTTGATGAGGAAGTCAGGCGCGAACGGCTGCAGAAGCTGTGGGAGCGCTACAGCGTCTACATCATCGCGCTCGCCGTGCTCATCGTCGCCGCCATTGGCGCCTGGCGCGCCTATGAGTGGTGGGTGGCCAAAGAGGCTGCTGCCGCCGGCGCCAAGTTCGAGCAGGCGCTGACGCTGAGCGAGCAGGGCAAGCACGCCGACGCCGAACAAGCCTTTGCCAAGATCGCCACCGAGGCGCCCGCCGGCTATCGCGTGCTGGCGCGCTTCCGCGCCGCTGCCGAGCTGGCGCAGGAAAAGCCTGCCGACGCGGTGAAGGCCTACGACCAGATCGCCGCCGATGGCTCGCTCGGTCAGACCTTGCAGGATCTCGCCGCGCTGCGCGCCGGCATGCTGCTGGTCGATACCGCGCCGTTTGCCGAGATGAGCAAGCGGCTCGAGCCGCTTACCGAGCCTGGCCGCACCTTTCGCGCCAGCGCGCGCGAATTGCTGGCGCTGTCGGCTTGGCACAATCACGATGCCGCCGCCGCCCGTAAATATATCGATATGATCACGGCCGACGCCGAGACGCCGCCCGGCGCGCGCGCGCGCGCCGAAGTGCTCTCGGCGTTGATCGCCGCCGGCGGCAAGAGCTGATGAGGAAGCGCATGCGTCGTCCCGCCCGTCTCGCGCTCGCGGCCGCGCTGATTGCAATCGCCCCGGTTCTTGCGGGTTGCGAAAGCATGGACGATTTCGATTTGGATAAGCTGGATTTCCTCGGCCTCAATAAGAAGAAGCCGCTGCCGGGCGAGCGCCATGACGTGTTCCCGGGCGGCGTGCCGGGCGTCACGCAGGGCATTCCGCCGGAATATCTGAAGAGCAACGTCGAGAAGCAGCAGGCAGCCGACGCCGCCGCCGCCGCCGAGGCGCAGAAAGAAGAGGCCGCCAAAGCGGCTGAGGATACGCAGAAGAAGACCGCCGAAGCAGAAGCTGCCGCCAAGCCGAAACCCAAGCCGAAACCGAAGACCAAAGTCGTGCGGCTACCGGCGAAGCCTGCGACGCAAGTGACGATCCAGCCGGCGCGCGCCCAACCGGCGCAGCAGACGCCGTGGCCGAACGCCAATCAGCAGCAACAGCCGCCACAGCCGCAGCAATCCGGGCAGCCGCAACAGGGCCAGCAACAAGATCCTGCTTGGAATACGGCTCCGCCGCCCGGCACCTTCTCGCGCTGACGCCTAAGCCGCGCTAAGAGAGCCTCACCCGATTTGCGCGGGCCGGACGCGCCATTCATGAGCTTCACCGTTGCAATCATCGGCCGGCCCAATGTCGGCAAATCGACGCTGTTCAACCGGCTGGTCGGACGGCGCCTTGCGCTGGTCGACGACCGGCCGGGCGTGACGCGCGACCGCCGCGAAGGCCAAGCGCGGCTCGGCGATCTCGAGTTTACGGTGATCGACACCGCCGGCCTTGAAGAATCGGCACCCGAGACGCTATCCGGCCGCATGCGCGCGCAGACCGAGACCGCGATCGCGCAAGCCGACGCCATCTTCTTCATGATCGACGTGCGCGCCGGCTCGACCCCGAACGATCGCGCCTTCGCCAACCTCGTGCACAAGTCTGGGAAGCCGACCGTGCTCATTGCCAACAAGGCCGAAGGCGCGGCGGCAGAAGCAAGACGGCTCGAAGCCTACGAGCTCGGTCTCGGCGATCCGGTGGCGATCTCGGCCGAGCACAATGAGGGCATGTCCGATCTCTACGATGCGCTGCGCGAAGCGCTGCCCGAGCAAACCGCGGTGGCCGCGGAAGAAGCTGCCGAGCCGTCGGGGCCGCATCCGATCAAGGTTGCCATCGTCGGGCGCCCCAATGCCGGCAAGTCCACGCTGATCAACCGCTTGATCGGCGAGGAGCGGCTGTTGACGGCGCCGGAGGCCGGCACCACTCGCGACGCTATCGCGGTCGATCTGAACTGGCACGGCCGGACATTCCGCATCCACGATACCGCGGGCTTGCGCCGGCGCTCGCGCGTCGACGAGAAGCTGGAAAAGCTTTCGGTCGCCGACGCGCTCAATGCCGTGCGCTTCGCCGAGGTCGTGGTGGTGCTGCTCGACGTCGAGAACGCCTTCGCGGAGCAGGACCAGCGCATCGCCGATCTGGTCGAGCAGGAAGGCCGCGCCATCGTGATCGCGGTCAACAAATGGGATTTGAAGGAGAAGCCGGCGGGCGCCATCGGCAAGCTGCGCAGGCAGGCCGACGAGAAGCTGACTCAGCTTCCGGGCGTGCCGCTGGTGGCGGTGTCCGGCCTGACCGGCGAAGGCCTCGATCGGCTGATGCAGGCGATCGTCGATGCCTTCGACGTCTGGAATAAGCGCGTGGCGACTTCCGCGCTCAATCGCTGGTTCGAGCAGGCGGTGAGCGCGCATCCGCCGCCGGCGGTGTCGGGCCGCAGGCTCAGACTCAATTACATCACGCAGGCGAAAACCCGGCCGCCGAGCTTCGTGCTGTTCTGCACCCGCGCCGACGGCGTGCCCGACGCCTATAAGCGCTATCTGGTGAACTCGCTGCGCGAGGCGTTCGATTTGCCCGGCACGCCCATCCGCCTGACGCTGCGCGAGAAAGACAATCCTTTCCGCGGCCGCGCCAAGCGCAAGCACTAGACCGGGGCCCGAAACTCCAGGAATTTTCCGGCGCGATAGTCGTAAAGCTTGCCGTTCTCGGTGCAGCTCGGCAGGCAGAGCGGCACGATCGCCTTGGCGACCTCCTCTGCCGTCGGCAGCGCGTCGAGATCGGCGCCCGGCCAGCCGCTCGTGAACATGCGTGTGCGCGTCGGTCCGGGCGCGAACAGGTTGACGCGAACGTTGGTAGTCGCGCACTCCGCCGCGTAGACGCGCGCCAGCGCATCGAGCGCCGCTTTCGAGGCCGCGTAGGTTCCGGTATAGGCGCGCGCCATCCAGCTTAAGCCCGAGGTGACGAAAACGGCGCGGCCCGCCGGCGCCGCTCTGAGCAGCGGGTCCATGGTGCGGATGAGCTGCCAATTGGCAGCGATGTTGACCGCGAAGATGTTGTCCCAGTCCTTGGGCTCGACATGAGGCAGTGGCGACAATGGCCCGAGGATGCCGGCATTGCCCACCAGCACGTCGAGGCGGCCGTAGCGTTCGTTGAGGGCCAGCGCGAGCCGTGCGATCCCGTCCGCGTCCTTCATGTCGAGCGGCACCAGCGTCGCGGTGCTGCCCGCGGCCTCGATCTTGTCGTCGAGCTCCTCCAGGCCGCCCACCGTACGCGCGACCGCGACGATATGCGCGCCGGCCTGCGCCAGCTCAAGCGCAAGCGCAGCGCCGATGCCGCGCGAAGCGCCAGTGACAAGCGCGATGCGGTCGGAAAGAGGCTTGTTCATTACCCAATCCTCATTCTGAGGAGGCGGCGAAGCCGCCGTCTCGAAGGATGAGGCCTCATGGTTCGAGACGCGTCTTCGGCGCTCCTCACCATGAGGAGCCTCGCAGGTCAAGCGGGATACGTCAGCTTGCTTCCGACAGCAGCGACAGTTGCCGCGGGCTTGCTTCGCTCGCGCCCAGGTCGGTGAGGTTGGTCGGATAATCGCCGGTGAAGCAATGATCGGTGAACTGCGGGCGCACGGCATCGCGCCCCGGCAGGCCCATGGCGCGGTAGATGCCGTTCACCGACAGGAAGGCGAGCGAGTCGGCGCCGATGAATTTACGCATGCCTTCGAGATCGTGCGTGGCCGCCAACAGCTTGTCGCGCTCGGGCGTGTCGATGCCGTAATAATCCGGATGCGTGATCGGCGGCGAGGCGATGCGGAAATGCACCTCCTTGGCGCCGGCATCGCGCATCATTTGCACGATCTTGCGCGACGTGGTGCCGCGCACGATCGAATCGTCCACCAGCACGATGCGCTTGCCCGCGACCACCGCACGGTTGGCGGAGTGCTTGAGCCGCACGCCTTGATCGCGGATCGCTTGCGTCGGCTGGATGAAGGTGCGCCCGACATAGTGATTGCGGATGATGCCGAGCTCGTACGGCACGCCCGACTCTTGCGAAAACCCGATCGCCGCCGGCACGCCGGAATCCGGCACTGGCACGATCACGTCGGCTTTCGCCGGCGCTTCGCGCGAAAGCTCCGCGCCCATATTCTTGCGCACATCGTAGACGTTGCGGCCGCCGATGATCGAATCCGGCCGCGAAAAATAGATGTATTCGAAGATGCAGGGGCGCGGCTGCATCGGCGGAAACGGCTTGTGCGATTGCGCGCCGTCCTCGTCGAAAATCACGACCTCGCCATTTTCGACGTCGCGCACATATTGCGCGCCGATGATGTCAAGCGCGCAGGTCTCGGACGCCAGAATCGGGCAGCCGTCGAGCTTGCCGATCACCAGCGGCCTGATGCCAAGCGGATCGCGCGCGCCCACCAGCTTCTTGTTGGTGAGGCCGACGAACGCATAGGCGCCCTCGAGCTGGCGCAGGCCCTCGATGAAACGATCGACGAAGCGGTTGCGGCGCGCGCGCGCCACCAGATGCAGGATCACCTCGGTGTCGGTGGTCGATTGCATCATGGCGCCTTCGTGCACGAGCTGTTTGCGCAGCGCGATGCCGTTGGTGAGATTGCCGTTGTGGCCGATGGCAAAGCCGCCGCCTTCGAGCTCGGCGAACAACGGCTGCACGTTGCGCAGGATGGTCTCGCCGGTGGTCGAATAGCGGACATGACCGATGGCCATGTTTCCGGGCAGGCGGTCGATCACGTCTCGGCGGGCGAAGGCGTCGCTCACCAGGCCGAGGCGGCGCTCGGAATGAAAACGCTTGCCGTCGAAGGAGACGATGCCGGCGGCTTCCTGGCCGCGGTGCTGGAGCGCGTGCAAGCCGAGCGCGGTGATGGCGGCGGCGTCCGGGTGCCCGAACACGCCGAACACGCCGCATTCCTCGCGCAGGCGGTCGGCATCCGGATCGAATTCGGTTTCCGCCGTTTGCGCGAGGTCTAGCTCAAGCTGCATCGCTATCGTGTTCCGGTTGCCGGCGAAAGGTCAGAGCGTTGGTCGGGTCCCGCATCGGGCTGATCCTGATCTTCCGGCTTCCGCTTCTTGAGTCGCTGCAGAATCGTCTTTTCAGGGTCATCGGGCAACATAGAGATAAGCCATTGTCCCGTACTTTGTAGGACCACCCGGGATTTTGCGTCGCGCACCAGCCAGGCGAAAAACAGGAAGGCGACGACGACAATGACGAGACCGCGGCCGAGCCCGAACAGGAAGCCGAGGGTACGGTCGAGCGCGCCGACCCGGCTGTCCAGGATCATGTCGGAGATGCGCACGGTGATGACGGAAACGACCAGCAGCGTGAGCAGGAAGATACCGCCCACGGTGACGCCGGCCGCGACCATGTCGCTGTTGAAGTAGCTTTTCGCCACTGGCAGCAGGCGCGAATAGCCGTAGAGGGTGAGCAGCGCGGCGATGATCCAGGCGCCGATCGAGAGGATCTCGCGCATGAAGCCGCGGATCATGGCGAGCAGGCCCGAGACCAGCATGACCAGCAGCAGAATGATGTCGAGCAACGTGATCGGCATCGGCGGCTCAGGGGCTCCCGTATGGCGAATCCAAAGCCGCTGCGGCGGCTCCGAACAAGGGCGGCGTGGTCGCTTCTAAGTGCTTAATTTTAGGCCCATTTCTGCTCTGGCACCCGGCCCGGTGCCGCCGCGGAACTTACGCGCCCCGTATATAGCGGGGCGTCATCCCGCCGTCACCCGTCTTGTCCTAGCCTTTTGGCGGATTGGTTGCCGCCGCCGCGCCCGCGGGCCGCGATACCGGCCACAAGGCTGGCTAGGCTCGCCACGTCGCTGACCTTGAGGCCCGGGTCGGCTGCCTCGCGCGCGGCCTCAGGGACAACGGCGCGGGTAAAGCCGAGCTTTGCGGCTTCCTTAAGACGCGCCGCGCCTTGCGCCACCGGGCGGATCGCGCCGGACAGCGACACCTCGCCGAAATAGACGGCATCGGCCGGCAGCGGCGCATTGGCGAGCGAGGAGACGAGCGCGGCGGCGGCGGCGAGATCGGCCGCCGGTTCCTGGATGCGCATGCCGCCGGCGACGTTAAGGTAAACATCGTGGCCGCCGAGCTTCACGCCGCAATGCGCTTCCAGCACCGCCAGCACCATGGACAGCCGGCTCGGGTCCCAGCCGACCACCGCGCGCCGTGGCGTGCCGAGCGCGGAGGGCGCCACCAGCGCCTGAATCTCCACCAACAGCGGCCGCGTGCCCTCGATGCCGGCAAAAACGGCGGTGCCGGGGGTGCCGAGTTCGCGCTCGGACAAAAACAGTTCCGACGGGTTCGATACCTCGCGCAAGCCCGCGCCGGTCATCTCGAACACGCCGATCTCGTCAGTCGGGCCGAAGCGGTTCTTCACCGCGCGCAGAATGCGGAACTGGTGCGAGCCCTCGCCCTCGAACGACAGCACGGCATCGACCATATGCTCGACCACGCGCGGCCCCGCGATCTGGCCGTCTTTGGTGACATGGCCAACCAAAATGATGGCGGCGCCCGAACGCTTGGCGAATCGGATCAGCGCCTGCGCCGCGCCGCGCACTTGCGTCACCGTACCCGGCGCGCTCTCGACCATGTCGGTCCACATGGTCTGGATCGAGTCGATCACCACGAGCCGCGGCGTCTTGCCTTCCGACAGCGTGGCGATGATGTCCTCGACCGCGGTCTCGGCCGCGAGCTCAACCGGCGCATCGCTCAAGGCCAGCCGCTCCGCGCGCAGGCGCACCTGCGCCACTGCTTCTTCGCCGGAAATATAGACGGCGCGGTGGCCGGCACGCGCCATGGCGCCGGCGACCTGGATCAGCAGCGTCGATTTGCCGATGCCGGGATCGCCGGCCATCAGCAGCACCGAGCCGCGCACGAAGCCGCCGCCGGTGACGCGGTCGATTTCAGCGATGCCCGACGCCAGGCGCGGCGCATCATGGGCCTCGCCGGCGAGCGGCTCGAGCGCGAATAGG
>Ga0335081_10013718_pt1 | contig 13096 bp, 11 predicted proteins | sample Lox_Sample_35_FD_206713 | JGI IMG/M metagenome (GOLD analysis project Ga0335081, IMG submission 206713) | Soil microbial communities from Loxahatchee National Wildlife Refuge, Florida, United States - Lox_Sample_3.5 | ecosystem: Environmental > Terrestrial > Soil > Wetlands | place: USA...
TCAAAGTACAAGGCCGGCTGTTCTTTGATAGCGAGCATCAGCCGAATATTAACAAGACGGGGAAATCGGGTGGCGACCCCAGACGTTTCTCGCTGTGGGAGATCCATCCCATCTCATCTTTCTTTGTCTGCCAATCGGGAAGCTGCACGAAGACTACCGGGTGGAAAGCCTTAGAAGACTGGAATCCTTCCCCCTGAGACGGAGTCGGAGCAAAATGAAAACGAAACTTTGGTTCCTGGCATCGTTCCTGATTGCCTCGTCTTTGGCCGCTCCAGCTCAGCGAGCCGATGGCATCTATCACATCGCGTGCATGGTCCAGATCAATGACCTCGGCGACGGCAAGCAGACTGCCGAATGCACCACTCATCCCCGCGAGGGGACCATCGGCATTGGGGGCAAGGTCAGCTTCGATGTGGTCACGACCCAGGAATTGATGGACGAGGAAGGTGCGCCCGAAGCGACCGACCTGATCCTCTTCCTGGACGGCCAGGCTTTGCCCGGCACGCACCCCGTGGTCGAAGGCCAAACCAACGAACTGCTGCCCCCCGGCGCCGGCGACCCGGAGGAGAAGAACCAGGATCGAGATTCGGTAATAACCTTCCGCTTGACCTTTCCTATTACTCGCGACTTATCCAGCGACAAGGGCAAGCAGAGTTGGACGACGCTGCTGCGAGGAATGGGCAAGAATCGAGAGCAGGTGCCGATCAGCATCGGTCTCATCAATGGCCCGCCTCTACCGTCAACTTATAAGGCTGAGTTCGTACGTATCAAGGGCCCAGCCCTCGCTCTCTTCCTCTTGTTGGCGCTCGCGCTGGGCATCGGCTTTCTGGCCATCGCTGCCAAGACCGGCGCTCTCCGAGACAAGGAGCCTCCGCCGCCAGACGCATCTGGAAAACCTACCAACATGGCCCCCACCGACCGTACTTACAGCCTGTCACGCACGCAGGTCGCGCTTTGGACGCTCCTGGTTGTGTATGCCTATCTGTTCATCTGGATCATCACCGGCGAGTACAACACCGAGATCCCGCGCACCATATTGGCCATCCTGGGAATTTCCGCCGGCACCTACGCCGCCGCTGTCGCCGTCGATAAGGGAAAAGAGCAGGACGCCAACGGAGTCGGCGCCACGGTCGCGAAGAGCGAAGGCGTTTTCCCCGATCTGTTTTCCATCCAGGGAGGCGCTGGCCTGCACCGTGTCCAATTTGGACTGTGGAGCGTCGTGCTGATGATCGTCTTCGTCGTGACCGTCTATGACACGCTCGCTATGCCGCAGTTCGACAACAGTCTCCTGGGCTTGATGGGCATCAGTTCCGCCGCTTACGCTGGACTGAAAATCCCGGAGAACAAGTAGTCGGTCTGCCGCGGCGCTGCCACCAGTAGTCGATTCGTGTACGCTGGCTTGAAGCGAGCGGGGCGGAGTGGTGGCGAACGCCACACCGATGCGTCCAAAAAAATGTTGAATCGTTTTGAGAGCCCGCAGTATCTGATGGGTATCGGCTAAGTTTGATTGCACCGCAGTTGAAAGTCGGTTCCGCCAACCAGCGTCACCCCTTCCCGCAGCAGCGATTCTTCCTCAGCAGAAATTCAAGCAGAAACAGGAACATCCATACAATGGAACAAGGAACAGTAAAGTGGTTTAACGATGCCAAGGGTTACGGCTTCATCAGCCGGCAGAATGGCGAAGACGTTTTCGTGCACTTCTCGGCGATTCAGGCGGGCGGCTTTCGCAGCCTGCAAGAGGGACAAGCCGTGCAGTTCGAAGTGACCAAGGGCCCCAAGGGCTGGCAGGCAGAAAACGTTCAGGCTGTCTAACTGACCCAGTTCAGCCAGTCGGAATCAAGAGAGTGCCCGTGATCGAATGATCTCGGGCACTTTTTGTTTTTGAGCATCCCCACTCTCTTTCCCGCGTCAACGTTTCGCCTTGCGGGATCCCGGAGAGCGGTGATCCGGGAGGGCGAGTGGCCCACCAAAGCCGCTCTTGCTTGGGTGGGGATTTGTGGTGGCTAGCTCTTCCGGATTTCGCTGTCCACGACATTGCCTCCCGCCCTAGCGCACAGAACGCGCTAGGATGGGGCACCCCTCAGTGGGAATGGCGCATACAGAGAAAGTTAATGTGGGCCACCCGCCGCGAAAGAGATGACTGGTCGTGGATTGAACGGCAAGGATCCACTGAGCACGCCTGATATCGCCATGTCTATGATACAAGGTGGGCTACACGTGCTAGCTGACTGCTTGAGGAAGTTTCCATTAGCGCCCCTCGACCCCGAGTATACAGGCCCCGAAGCTGGGAATGTATTCGAACCGCCGCCGGTTCCAGGCTGGCCGTACTAGTTCTAGGAGGCATGCACCGCAAGATCATTTGGAGGACTCAAAGAGAATAGAGTAGAGTGCACAGCGATGAACGACGAAAAGTCTCTAGGTCGGGAATTTTCACTCAGCAAACTGATATACACCATGTGCGGGGTGACCATTGCATACAATTTGTCTGTCCGATACGGTGTTCAATTCTTGTTTCAGTCAAGAAGCAACTATTCTGTGGGACGATGGACTGCGGCTGTCAGCTATGGCTATCCAGGGCTTATCCTGCTTTTCTCCTTAGCAATGGTCGCAGCGGTCTTGCCGTACAGGCCGATAAAGTCGCTCTTTGTCTGGTCACCCACCCCAGAAAAAAAGGACGGCAGTGTCGTTAGAAATGTCATCTTTGGGTTAGTAGGCGGCCTTGTCGCCTCCGCTGTGCCGATCCCAGCAATGTTCCACGCAGATAGAAATGCAGGATTTGTAGCCGAGGTCATCTCTCGGACAACCTCGCCAGACGGCATTGCGATTATCATGCTACTGTTGCTTCTCATTGCGTTGCCCATCAGTACTGAAATGGTTTTCAGGGGCATCGTTTTTCGGACGCTCGCTGAACATGCAAGCGTCCCTTCGGCCGTTGTTGGCAGTTGTTTGCTATTCGCGTATTTTTCGCCGGTTTTCAATCCCATTGTTGGGGCAATCCTTGGAGTCGTTTGCGCGATTTTGCACTACCGAACGCGGAGCCTCGTCCCTCCCATCATCGCTAACGGAATCATGACTTTGGTTGAAGGCGGCTTCTTCCTTTACAGAGCATTCACATAGGGGGTTGGCCCACTTTTGGCAGGATAGATCTGAACTCCTCCTCCACTGTGGCCTGGTGCCCCAGGTTCGCGCCCCTGGCAGAGGGCTTATGTCGTAAAGTTCTGGTTTCGGGGCGCTAACCTGGGAACCTGCATGTTCACCCGTCACTGCCGCACGTACTCCGGAGGTCTGCTGAAAGTTACAAAGCGCAAGTGTCCACTTTGCTGGAATCGTCTGAGGCTACTAGTCATGGTCTGATTACATCGCGACCTGTTTCTCCGGGTTCTGGAGGAAGTGCCGAGGCGCTACCCCGCTTGGGTTCCTTGCCTCCCACCCTTCGAAAACCGCGAAGGGTGGGAATCACGACTTCATCGAATTTCTTTGCCTGATGCCCTACCCTCGGTCAGGGGAAAAGGGCGGAAACCTAGGTCACCCGCCACAGCGATCAGGGGCTGACCCACCTTGCGGTCGTTCTTTTTTTCGGAATCACCACCAACGCGGCTGCCCCTCCGCGGGTGGCCCCTCCTATCGCGAAGCCGAGGGGCGAGGATGTCAAGCCAGTGCAACTCGCACCATCGGCACCTCTGCTCCGTGACCCTTCGCCCTGTGACACACGTCCTTGACCAACTATATCCACAAGCTAATCATATTTCAATGACTATAACTCCTAGTCTGAGACGGCAGGTTCCTGACGGCCACTTCCGGTTTGACACCTCTCTCCCCCCGCCCTAGACTGAAATGCCGATTCGTTCGCGAGAGCTTTCAACGCCTTTTCACTCCGCCGAGGGCACATGGGCTGGTTGCAGAACAAATTCGAAAAGAATTTCCTGATCACCACGGTCGATTACGTCTTCAACTGGGCGCGCAAGTCAGCGGTATGGCCCATGACGTTTGGTTTGGCCTGTTGCGCCATCGAGATGATCGCGTCGTCGACGGCGCGCTTCGATATTGCACGCTTTGGGTCGGAGGTGTTCCGTCCCAGCCCGCGGCAAAGCGATCTTATGATCGTGGCCGGAACCGTCACGCTGAAGATGGCGCCGGTTGTGAAGCGCATCTACGAGCAGATGCCCGACCCGAAGTGGGTGATCTCGATGGGCGCGTGCTCCTCAGTCGGCGGCCCGTTCAACACCTACGCCGTGCTGCAGGGCGTGGACAAGATTGTGCCGACCGATGTGTACGTGATCGGCTGCCCGCCGCGTCCGGAGAATTTGTTTTACGCGCTGCTCAAACTGCAGGACAAGATCGACCAGATGACGCTGGCCAAGAAGCCCACCGAAGTACGGCTGGAAGAAAATATGGTGGCGAATTTCAAGCGCCAGGTGATGATCGCGCAAACGCTGCAGCCGCGATAGTCGTCAGCTCTCAGCTCACGGCTATTAGCTTTTCGCTTTAGCTCTTAGCCATAAGAGGTTCTCGCAGATTGCCGGCCGGAATCAGTGACTTTCCGGCGATCAATAGGGACCATTCATGGCCAAATGCTAAAGGCCAAGAGCTAAGAGCCAAAGGCCCTTGCCCCGGAGTTCCAAACTTGCCGACCTTCACGAAACTTACGACTGAATCCGAACTTCCTCCCGCCAACGAAGCCAAAGAATTTCCCTGCGGAGACAAGGTGATCTGCCTCGCCAACGTCAACGGCAGCGTCACTGCCATGGACAACGTATGTCTGCACATCGGCGGGCCACTCGGCCAGGGCGTAATCGAGGGCGGGAAGGTGGTTTGCCCTTGGCACGGCTGGGCGTACGACCCGGTCACGGGGCAGGCAGGGCACAATCCGGGCGCGAAGGTGACAGTGTACCCGCTGAAAATCGACGGCGGCGACGTGCTGATCGAGATTTAGCCGGGAGTCTTCTGCGAAAGTGTTGGGTTTCCGGACACATCTTGCCGGCGTCGTGCGAGATTACGGCTTGCCCCGCTCCGTCGCACGTTCCGTGCCGCCATCTGCCACGACGTTACCCGCTATGGACAATCTCGGGACGGAATTCCCAGGGCTTGAACGAATTCTGGTTCACGGGCATGCCCTTCGTAACTTATTCATTTAAAACGAAAGATGGTATGTTCTGCGTGCACGCAGTCAGGTATGGGTGTGCCTGCGAACCCTGAATTTATGGATCGATCGAAAACCATCTGGCGCTGGGCCTTCGAGGCCGCGCTCGGGTTCGGCGTCGCGCTGCTGACGCTGGGCGTGATTGGGATCGTGTCCTACAGAGAGACGCGCAACCTGATCGCCGCCGAGGATCGTGTGAACCGCACCCACGAAGTTCTCGAAGAAATCCAGGCCACTCTTGTCGACGTCTCCGAGGGGGAGCGCGCGGAGCATGTCTTCGCCGACACCGGCAACGTGGGCGCGCTCGACGGCGCGATCCTGGCGCCGCTCCAGCAACACGTCGAGCACTTGCGTGCGCTGACCGCCGACGATCGCCAGGAGCTTCGTGTGGCGCAGTTGCAGGGACTGCTCGAGGGCAAGAAACGGCAGTGGCGACAGGCGGGTCAGGACAGTCGTTCCCTGGAGAAGGCGAACCGGACCGGGCTGATTCCGGCGCTGGGAGTCGGCTCTGGACGCATGCGCGAGGTGTTGGGGCAGATGTCGGAAGAAGAAACGCAATTGCTGAAGACGCGCACCCAGACTTCGGAAACGGGCGCGGTGCGCGTGGTGCGCATCATCCTGGTGCTGGTGGTGTTCACATTCATCTTTCTCGGACTGACCTTCCGCGCGATCGTGAAAGACATTCGGCGGCGCAGCCAGCAGGAAGCGGCATTGCAGCAATTGCAGGAGCAGCTGCGCAAGGCGCTGGACAAGGAAAAAGAACTGGCGCGCCTCGATACGCTGACGGGCCTGGCCAATCGGCGCGCCTTTTACGAAGCGTTGGAGAAAGAACGGGCGCGCACTCACCGCTACGGACGTCCGCTGACCGTGGCCTATCTGGATGTGGACGACTTCAAGCGCGTCAACGATTCCCAGGGCCACGCCATCGGAGACATGGTGCTGGTCACGGTGGCGCAGACCCTCCGCGATAATCTGCGGGTCAATGACGTCGTGGCTCGCCTGGGCGGAGACGAGTTCGCTATTCTGCTGCCTGAGACCGATGTGGTGGCGGCCGAATCGGTGGTGCGCAAGCTGCAGGACCTGTTGGCCAGCGAAATGGAGGCCTACGGATGGCACATTACCTTCAGCATCGGGGTGGCGAATTTCCTGGATCCGCCGGACTCGCTCGAGACCATGATCCGCACCGCGGACGAGTTGATGTATACGGCGAAGGCAGCGGGCAAGAACAATCTGTCGCTGGCTGTGTTGGGATAACTGCAGTTCTCACCTACCCGTTCTCGGTTCTCAGCTGTTAGCTCTTAGCCTTTAGCTCTTAGCCCTCTACACTTCACGCTTCCGTTCGAAAACCATCAGCATGCAGCCTATTCATTCCGCAGTATTTATCATGTCATCCGCATGTCAGACCGATGTCAGCTCCGGTCTATGGATCGGCTTCTCCGGATGACGCAAGCTCTGCCCAACCGCAACTGCGGATGGGGTGAGCAGCGTGCAACGCTACAGAATTCTCTTGTCTTCCTGGCTGTTCACTTTCTTGGCGGCGTGGCCGGCCAGCGCCCAGATGCAACCTGAGCCCGGGGGATCTTTAGCGGCAGTGATCGCATCGGCCAACCTGTCGCAGCAAGAGTTCCACTGCCATACGGGCTATAGCTTGGCCGAGTGCAGGCGGGAGCTCTCCCGGCTTAAGACAGTCATTGCCCGCTACCCCACGTCGGCACTGGGACACTGGACCTGGGTGCTGGTTCGTTCGGAAGACTGGAAGCCTCTTCTTCGGCAACTCAGGCTGAATCCGGAAAGTCCCGCATTCAGCGCTCTGGAGCAGCGAGAAACCTTCCTCGAGGAAGGACTCTTCGGGCAGGAAGCCATGCGCTCGTCTGAGCTGATGTTGGACTGGCAATTGCCGCTCGATCAACTTCTGAATCTGGCGGTGACCCACGAGTTGGGGCACGCCCTTTGTAACGAGGCTGACGAGGCGGTCGCGGATCGCTTTGGAGAGGAATTAAGGCGCGGACACAAGCCGCGGTGCCGAATCTCCCGCGCCCCGGAGAGCAACGAGAGCAACTCAGAACACGATTCCGTGATCGCGCGCTACTAGGTCAAGACGGTCACCACTTCAGCGAATAGATCTCCTGAGCACTGATATTTTGCGCGATGAGAATGGAGTCATCGGGTGCCAATCCGCTCCACGTGACAAACGCACCGATGGGAAGCCGGCTTACGGTCTGAAGGTCCAAAACGTTTTCCAGCTTACGATCGCTGATACGGACCCGCATGATTCGTGTCGGAAATAATGTGCCGCTCTCCCAATCCTGAAAGTAAAGGAACTTGCCGTCGTGCGAAAACGTTGGATAGCCGGTATAGGAACTTGCGATCTCCTCCCATTTCCCGGTGGATTGGTCAAGCAACATCATCTTGCTTTCGTGCCTGGTCATGGCTGCGATGTAACGGCCGTCAGGAGACACGCGAGGCGACCAGAGTTCCTCTGAGCCGGGTATGGCTGAGATTTTGTTGGTGCTCAGATCCAGGGTGTAGAGGCCGTGCGCGACGCCTCCCGACCAGGGCCCATAGACGATCGTTTTCCCGTCGGGCATCCATGTCGGATCTGCGAATTGCTCGTCGCCTGGAACCAGTTGACGGGCCACCCCTCCGTTCACGGAAATCACGTAGTTGGTCCAATGTTCACGGTCGACGGTGCCGATAAAAGCAATCTGCTTCCCATCGGGCGACAGGTGCGGCATGAACGCACGCATGGGGGGGAAGGTGAGCTGAAGTCTCTCGCCGCCATCGGAGTTGCTGCGCCACAGTGTGCTTTCCGGAAACGACGTGTAGCTGACCCAGTGGCCATCGCGGGAAGAATCGACCCCTTCCGCCGAAATGCCCGAAAGGTAGGGCTCAAACTCTTGCGTCTGCGACCGGTACTTGACCAACTCGGCGCGCGGCAAGCTGCCCACGGCAAAAACGACGTTGGGCGTCCGGCCCGCCGCGGGCTGGGAGAAGTCCATCGGACCCGCGGTCAGACGGACCGGAGAGGCGGCAGGCCGCAGAAAGTTGCGCTCCTCACGGATTTCCCACAGATCGGTTCGGCCCGCACTCAATGACTGAAAGAGAAAATCCTGACCTTGTGATGTCCACACGCCGCAGCACACGAACGAGTTCCGAATCTGCGGCAGAACTTCGTGCAGGTTCTTCCCCTGCGCACTTACCTCCCACAAAGAGGTCGAGATATTCATCACCTGGCTGGTCATGGTGAAGCGCAGACGTCGCCCATCGGGCGACCACCGCAAACTCGACGGGTAACCCGACACCGTGAGGAATTTTCGTTGCCCGGATCCGTCCTTATCGACTTTGTAGATGTCGTGACCGTCAGAATAGAGAATGCTCGTGCCGTCTGGGCTCCAGATTGCACTCCTCGCGCGCACGCTCCCCACAGGTCGTGCGGACCCTCCTGCCACAGGGACGATCCAAAGCTCGATTCCGCGCTCTTCCTCTTTTGCCATGCGGTCCTTGCCAGCTATGACCAGCAGTTCCGTTCCATCCGGCGAGATGTCAACCGGCAGCGGATTCGGAATGGAGGTCGGAATCGGACTCGTTTCCCCGCCGCGCACCGGCACCTGTGCCAGGATTTGCCCCGAGGGCAAAACTTCCGAAAAATAGATGCGGGAGCCGTCACTGAGAAGCGGGCCGACCTTCGCCTGGCCGTCACTGGTGAGCTGCACGAAATCGAGAACTTTTTCGCGCGGCAAATCCGCCGCGGCAAAGTGCTTCAGACTGAACCCGGCCAACAGCCCCGTCAGAATGAATACCAGTGCCAGTCGCGCTCCGATTCCGATCCTGCTCCTGCTGGATTCGCTCACCGCTCTTTCTGCGACCCCCGCCGCGGGGGCGGACAGGGAAGCGGAGTCTTGCTTCTTTACGGGTGCAATGAACCGGTAGCCGCGCTTCGGGACGGTCTCGATATAGGTAGGATTCTCCGCCGAATCTCCCAGTGTCTCCCGTAGACGCCGGATTGTCGTGTTGAGGCCCGTCTCGAAATCAACAAAGGTGTCGTCCGACCATAGGGCCGAGCGGAGTTCCTCGCGGCCCACGATCTGGCCGGCATGCTCCAGGAGCTTTAGCAACACCTGGTACGGCTGGTCCTGCAGCTTCAGCTTGACGCCGTTGCGGCGTAGTTCGCCGGAGCGGCCTTCCAGTTCAAAGACGCCAAAGCGGTAGAGAGCAGAAACTCCGGACGAGGATGCCATGGCCTGTTACCCCAGGGATTAGACGCTGCAGAGTCCCGATCATTAGCAGACTCGCAGTCACCCGTTAGCTGGCAAATTGGATGTGAAGCGGAGGGGAAAAGCCTCATTCGTTCTACAGCTTGCGGAGAACGCGATTTTTAACCGCGTCGCGGTTCGGAGACGGAAATCATGCGCTGGCCTTGTCGGTCAGCGGCAGAATGTCGTCGCTTTTGGGCACGTCCAACTCGAGCTGTTCCTGTCCGCTCAGAGCGCTGACGCGGCCGCGGTACGTCTTCAGGTGAGTTTGCGCTTTGTCGAATGCTTCCTGTGCTTTGCTCAAGCTCTTCCCGACATTTTCGAACTGGTTCTGGAAGTGGTCGAACGACTTCTGCGCCTTCGCCAGTTCCTGCCGGCTCTTCTCGAAGCGGCTGGCAACTTCGTACCACTTGTGCACCAGCGCGATGGTCTGCAGGGTCATCAGCAACGTGTTCGGTGACACCGGAAACACGTGCTGCTGATTCAGCCAATCCGCAAGCTCGCGGCTGCGCACGATCTCCATGTAGAGAGTCTCGCTGGGGAGATACATCAGCGCAATTTCGGTAGTGCCGTATTCGGGCTGGATGTAAGCCTGGATGCGCTTGGCCTGAGCCTTGATCACCCGGATCAGTTCGACGCGCGCGTCCGCCATTTCGGCTTCACTCCCACCTTCAAACAAGGCCAGAACCTGCTCGCGAGGAAACTTGGCGTCGATGGGCAGACGGCGGTCGGGGAACTGGATCATGGCATCGACGCGGCCCGTGCCGTTCGCCGCTGGAGCCTGCAATTCGAACATGTGCGACGGCAGAAAATCCGAGAGCAGGCGTTCGAGACTGGCCTCGCCGAAGTGCCCGCGCAAGTGCGGTAGCTTCAGCATGTTGTTGAGGTCGTTGATGGAGTGGCCGATGGCGCCGACTTCGCGCAACTGCTCCTCCGCTGCCTTCAGGTGCTGCTGCACCTTTTCGAACTGGGCGAAGCCCTCTTTAATGTTTTCGTCGAGCTTGCGCTGCACCTGATCGGTGATCGCGAGTAGCCGCTCGTCCACGCGGCTGCGGATAGCGTCGAGATTCTGCGCCGTGTTCTGGTTGAGGCCGTCGAATTCGTTTTTGAGCTGCTGGGTGGTGAGTGCCAGCGACTGGGTGAGCTCACCGCGGACTTCGGCCAGGCCCTCGGATTGCTCGCGGCGGCCGCAAGCGAGCTGCTGCTCGACCGCGCCTCGCATGCGCGAAAAGCCGCCTTCCAGACGATCGGAGACCTGTTGACGCAGATCACCTTTGGTCGCCTCCAGCCGGGAAGCCATGTCCGCCGTGGCACTGCTGAAGCTCTGCTGCAGGGACTGGCGGAGAATCTCGCCTTGCCGGGCAAGCTCTTCCAAAGCAGCCACTTGCGCGGAAGCTCCCGCGGAGCGCACCAGGCGCAGGATCAGTATCAGAAGTACTACGTTCAGAACGACGAGAATACCTAACAGTAATGTCCCCATAGTAAGGTGCTGAAACTCGATTCTAGAGTCTAGCCTTAAGGAAGCAAAGCAGAACTTTCCCCCGCCTCTGCAACTAAGCACTTGCATCCTTATGCTTCGAGCCCTGACAGCGACACTGATCGTATTTTCCGCCGCCACCTTCGCCTGGGGAGGCTCCGGCTCCAAGAAGGCGGCGCTGAAACCCGCCGTGGCCAAGACTGCGCGACCGGTGGATGTAGGGTCAGGTTCGAACGAAGCGAGCTTTGACGGGCAGGCGGAGCAGCAGCTTCTCGAGCTTGCCAACCAGGCGCGGACGCAGGCGGGTGTCGCTCCGTTGCAGATCGATGCCGGTCTGACCGCGGCGGCGCGGGCCCATGCTGTCGAGATGGTGCAGCAGCAACAGCTCTCACACCAGTTCAGCGGCGAGCCATCGTTGCCCGAGCGCATCGCCGCCAACAGCCTCGTGCGCATGGATCGGGACGGCGAGAACGTTGCGCTCGATACGGATGTGCAGCAAGCCAACGAACACCTGCTGCAGTCGCCGCACCATCGGGAGAACCTGCTCGATCCGGCCTTCAACGTAGCCGGATTCGCGGTGGCGCATGACGGCGCCCGGATCTACGTGGTACAGGACTTCGGGCACAGCCAGCCCACCTACTCCTCAGATCAGACAGCAAGCCTGGTGGCCACGGCGGTGAACGGTCTGCGCGACCAGCAGCGAGTGGGCGATTTACAGCAGACGCGCAACGGCGACCTGCAGGCCACGGCTTGCGGCATGGCACAGCAGGATCACGTCACGACTTCGGCGACGCGCCAGCTCGCGCAGCGCTATCACGTGCTCACTTATACGACGACGCGCCCTGATCTCCTGCCTCACGGCACCGACGATATGATCTCCGACCGTAACCTGGCGACCTTCTCCGTGGGGACGTGCTACGCGCGCAGCGCGACCTATCCCGGTGGCGTGTACTGGGTAGTCCTGGTTCTGAATTGATGTTCTATTGTTAAAACAGTTTTGTGTAGGCACGACTTCAGTCGCGCCGCCAGGTCGTTTTTCGATTCTCATTCCGAGCCGCCCGTAACCGCGCTCGGCGCGGCGAGGACGAACGAGGAATCTGCAGCGATTCCCCCTTCCTGGGACGTTTTCGAATCACCGACGACATGCGTCTACGCGATTGCCGGTCGATCTCGATTGCGCGTATGCATCGGCCACCACCTCGCACAATCCCGCGACGTTCCCCGTTTGAGACTGTAGTCTGTTTGTGGTTAAATACCCGCCATCTTTGCTTTGGGGGCCTGCCATGAAGATTGGTTTTTCCCTGCCTAACATTGGGCCCATCGGCACTGCGGAAGCCATCACGAAAGTTGCGCAACGCGCTGAGGCTCTCGGATACAGCAGCTTATGGACGATCGAGCGTTTGCTGTATCCACTCAAGCTGCAGAGACCCTATCCAGGCACGCCGGACGGACACCTGCCGGAAATCTACAAGCAAGTGTTGGATCCGCTGGACGCGCTCACTTACGTCGCGGCTCAAACGAAAAAAATCAGGCTGGGGACCAGCGTGCTCGACATGCCCTACCACAACCCCGTCGTGCTGGCTCGCCGGCTGACCACTCTCGATGTTCTTTCCAACGGCCGGCTGTGCGTCGGTTTGGGGCTTGGCTGGAACAAGGACGAGATGGACGCAACCGGTGCGGACATGACGAAACGAGGCGCTCTGGCCGATGAATTTCTGCCCTTGCTCAAGGCCATTTGGACGACGAATCCGGTCGAATTTCATGGAAAGTTTTTCAACGTGCCCAAGTCCTATATCAATCTCAAGCCGGTGCAGAAGCCGCACCCTCCCATTTATCTGGGAGCATTTGTTCCCGCGGCGCTCAAACGCCTGGCAAACCTGGCTGACGGTTGGAATCCGGTGTTTCTTCCCGTGCCCGTCATGGCAGAGGTGTTCGGCAGCATCAGGCAGATGGCAAAAGATGCCGGACGCGATCCCTCAGCTCTGTCCATGATCGTTCACGCGGTCCTGGAGATTACCGACCAGCCATTGGACAAAGACCGGGCGATATTCTCCGGTTCGCTCGAACAGATCAGTGAGGATGTCAGGGGTTGCGCCAAAATCGGAGCCGCGGAAGTTTTCTTTGATCCGGCCTTTGCTCCTGGAGGGCAGTCTCTCGATCGCTGGCTGTCTCTGCTGGATCAGCTGCAGGGAATGATGACGGTAAGCTAGTCGCGACTTCGGTCAC
>Ga0335081_10013719_pt1 | contig 13095 bp, 14 predicted proteins | sample Lox_Sample_35_FD_206713 | JGI IMG/M metagenome (GOLD analysis project Ga0335081, IMG submission 206713) | Soil microbial communities from Loxahatchee National Wildlife Refuge, Florida, United States - Lox_Sample_3.5 | ecosystem: Environmental > Terrestrial > Soil > Wetlands | place: USA...
TGCTGGCGGCCGAGCGCGCGCGACAGGTTGTCGAGATCGATCAGGCCGAGCTCGAGCAGGTTGGTGCCGAGCCGGGCGCCCCACAGCACCTGGGCCCGCAGCGCGCGCTCGACCTCCTCCTCCGTCAACAGCCGTGCCGCGACGAGCAGCTCCCCCAGACGGGCCACGCCGCGATGATATCAAACGATATCAGGCGACCGTGACGTCCTTGCACAGATAGACGTCCTGGATCGCGTGGAGCAGCTCGATGCCCTCCTTGAACGGCCGCTGGAACGCCTTGCGGCCCGCGATCAGGCCCATGCCGCCGGCGCGCTTGTTGATCACCGCGGTGGTGACGGCCTCGCGGAGATCGCTCTCACCTTGCGACGCACCGCCCGAGTTGATGAGCCCGATCCGGCCCATGTAGCAGTTCGCGACCTGGTAGCGCGTGAGGTCGATCGGGTTGTCGGTGGTGAGCTCGGTGTAGACCTTCTTGTGGGTCTTGCCGAAGCCCTTGAGCGCGGGGTCGTTGTAGCCGCCGTTCCCCTCGGGCAGCTTCTGCTTGATGATGTCGGCCTGGATCGTCACGCCGAGGTGGTTGGCCTGGCCGGTGAGATCCGCCGCGACGTTGTGATCGCCCTGCGCGGTCTTGAACGCGTTGTTGCGGACGTAGCACCACAGCACGGTGAACATGCCGAGCTCGTGCGCGTGCGCGAACGCCTCCGCGATCTCGTGGAGCTGGCGGCGCGACTCCGGCGCGCCCCAGTAGACCGTCGCACCGACGCCCTGCGCGCCCATGTCGAACGCCTGCTTCACGTTGCCGAACAGGGTCTGGTCGAACGTGTTGGGGTACGACAGCAGCTCGTTGTGGTTGAGCTTGACGATGTACGGGATGCGGTGCGCGAAGCGCCGCGCGGTCGCGCCGAGCACCCCGAACGTCGAGGCCACCGCGCTGCAGCCGCCCTCGATCGCGAGCTTCACGATCCACTCGGGGTCGAACATCTGCGGGTTGGGCGCGAACGACGCCCCGGCCGAGTGCTCGATCCCCTGATCGACCGGCAGGATCGACAGGAAGCCGGTGCCGCCGAGCCGCCCGTGATCGAACGTGCGCTGCAGCGCCCCGAGCACGCGCGGCGTGCGATCGGTCGCGCTGAACGTCTCGTCGACGTAGCGCGGCGAGGGCAGGGTCAGCGACGACTGCGGGATGGTCTTGCACTGGTGCTCGAGCAGGCCGGCCTGTTCGCCGAGGATGTCGCGGATCTTGCGGAGGTCCATATCCGGGGTGGTACCCCCGCGCCGAAATGGTTGCAATCGGCCCGGGCGGCTCGATACATAACGGGCCAGCCGGGAGTTGCCATGCGCGCATTCACCACGATCACCGTCCTGTCGCTCGCCGCATGCGGGGGCGGCAGCACCACGTCCAAGCCCGACGCCCAGGACATCGGCTTCGAGCTGCCGACCGACGTCCTGCACGCCAACATGCAGGGCAGCGCCGGACCGACCGATCTCGGGCCGGCCGACCTGAGCTGCTACCAGACCGCGTCGACCGACACCGCGACCACGGTGCAGGTGACGCTGATGGCGACGGTCAAGGACTTCCAGAACCAGACGCCGGTGCCCAACGCGATGGTCACCGCGTTCCAGACGATCGACTACCAGCACCCGTTCGACACCCAGACCTCGGACTCGAGCACAGGCGACGTCACGGTCACCGTGCCGGTCGGCACCGTGCGGTTCGGCTTCCAGATGACGACGACCGACGGCAAGACCATGCCGACGTTCCTGCTCAACCAGTACATCGACCCGAACATGGCGAGCCAGAACCTCGGCAAGATCCAGAGCGTGTCGACCGGCACGGCGGAGCTGCTGCCGGCGCTGATCGGCGAGACCCGGATGACCGGCACCGGCGTGGTCGCGGGCGCGCTGCGCGACTGCTCGATGCACGAGATCTCGAACTTCGTCGCGACCGTGTCGTCGAGCGAGGGCACCGCGACGCCGATCGCGGGCGCCGAGGCCTACTACTTCCAGTTCGCCGGCGGCATGGACCTGCCGACCCACCACATGGGCCAGGAGTCGGCCTCGGGCGACGGCCTGTTCATGGTGATCCAGCTGCCGGCCGCGCCGACCGCGTACGTCCAGATGTGGGGATTTCCGACCGCCGCGGATCTCGCGAGCGGCCAGCTCAAGCTGGTGTCCGAGCTCCAGGTCCCGGTGGTCGCCGATACCGTCGTGACCGGTTCGTTCGAGCTGCTCCGCTCGCAGTAAGCTTCGGCGATGGAGCCAGCCGCACGGGCCGCCGGTCGCGATGCCCTGATCGCGTGGCTGGTGGTGCTCGGGCTGGTCACCGGGCTGGTGCGGATCGACATCAAGCTGCCGGCGATCGGCCACCTCGGCAACGCGCCGGTCGCGGTGGCGTGGCGCCGCACCGAGGACCTCTACGACTACGGCTTTCACGCCCGCCCGCTGGTCCGCGGCCTGGTGATCGCGGGGACCGCGATCGTCGTGATCTTCCCGCTGTTCGCGCTCGGCTACTTCGCGTTCTACGAGGTCGCGTGCAACTCGAGCCTGCTGGCGTTCCTGCCGCAGCACGATCTGTGTCGCAGCTATCGCGGGCTGCACGGCATCCACGCGCCGCACCTGGTGTGGAACCCGCTGCGCGAGGACAGCTTCAGCCAGTTCTGCCTGGTCCAGCTCGTCGTGGTCGCGCTGCCCGAGGAGCTGTTCTTCCGCGGCATGCTGCTGCGCTTGCTCGAGCAGCGGTTCCCGCCCAGGCGGCGGATCCTCGGCGGCGGGGTCGGGCTCGCGCTCGTGCTCTCGGCCGCGGCGTTCGCGCTGGTCCACCTGCCCAAGGACGGCGACCCGCGCGCGCTCGCCACGTTCTTCCCCGGCCTGCTGTTCGGCTGGATGCGCTCGGCCACCGGATCGATCACCGCATCGACGATCACGCACGGCGCATCGAACATCCTGATCCGCCTGCTCGACCTGTGCGTGCTGCAATGATCGCCGCGTTCTTCGACATGGACCACACCGTGCTGCGGGTCGACAGCGGGATGAGCTGGACCCGGTTCCTGTACCGGCGCGGCGAGCTGCCGCCGGCGATGCTGGCCAAGGCGCTGTACTGGAGCACGCTGTACCGGCTGGCCGTGCTCGACATGGAGGCGGTGTTCACCAAGCTGGTCGCCGATCTGCGCGGCGACTCCGAGGCCGAGATGATCGAGAAGTGCGAGCTGTGGTACCGCGAGCATGTCGCGCCCGAGATCGCACCGGCCGCGCGCGTCGTGGTCGAGCGCCATCGCCGCGCCGGCCACACCGTCGTGCTCGCGACCGGCTCGACCGCATACGCCGCACGCCCGGTCGCGCGCGGCGTCGGCATCGAGCACGTGCTCGCGTCCACCCTCGAGGTCCAGCGCGGCGCGTTCACCGGCCGGGCGGCGGCGCTGTGCTTCGGCCAGCACAAGGTGGCGCTCGCCGAGCGCTGGGCGAGCTTGCACGACGTCGACCTCGCGGCGTCGTTCTTCTACTCGGACAGCTACAACGATCTGCCGATGCTGTCGCGGGTCGGCACCGCGGTCGCGGTCAACCCGGACGCCCGGCTGCGCCGCCACGCGCGCCGGCACGGCTGGCCGGTCCAACACTGGGCGTGATCGAGTAAGGTGGCTGGCATGCTCCCCGCTGTACGTCGGTTGATCGAGCTCGCGCTCGACGAGGATCTCGGCCGCGGCGACATCACGTCGGCGATCACGCTGCCGCCGCGCAGCCCCGAGGTCACCGCCGACATGATCGCGCGCGAGCCGATCGTGGTGTCGGGCGTCGACGTCGCGGCCGCGGTGTTCGCGATGGTCGAGCCGCGCTGCGAGCTCGAGATCGTCGCGCCCGAGGCCGCGCGGGTCGATCGCGGCGGGCTGGTGATGACGGTGCGCGGCCCCGCGGCCGGCGTGCTGTCGGCCGAGCGCACCGCGCTCAACTTCATCCAGCGGCTGTCGGGCACGGCGACCCTGGCGCGGCGCTACGCCGACGCGGTCGCCGGCACCCGCGCGCGCGTGGTCGACACCCGCAAGACCACGCCCGGCTTCCGCGCGCTCGAGAAGGCGGCGGTGGTCGCCGGCGGCTGCGCGAACCATCGCTTCGATCTCGGCTCGGGCATCCTGATCAAGGACAACCACATCGCGGCGTGCGGCGGCGTGCGCGCCGCGGTCGACGCCGCGCGGGCCCGGGCGCCGCACCCGCTGCGCGTCGAGGTCGAGGTCCAGAACCTGGGCGAGCTCGACGAGGCGCTCGCGGCGGGCGCCGAGATCGTGCTGCTCGACAACATGACGCCGGCCCAGGTCGAGGTCGCGGCGGCGCGCGCGCATGGCCGCGGCGTGCTGGTCGAGGTCTCGGGCGGGATCACGCTCGCGACGATCGCCGACTACGCGCGCGCCGGGGCCGACCTGATCTCGGTCGGCGCGCTCACCCACTCGGCGCCCGCGGTCGACATCGGCCTCGACGTGCGGGCATGACCTGGCTCGGCCGGCGCCGCATCGATCTGGTCGAGTGCGGCTCGACCAACGACGAGGCCGCGCGGCTCGCGCGCGCCGGTGCCGGGCACGGCACGATCGTGATCGCGGCGCGCCAGCACGCCGGGCGTGGCCGCGACGGCCGGACGTGGAGCTCGCCGCCCGGCGGGCTGTACCTGTCGGCGGTGCTGCGCCCCGCGCTCGCGCTCGCCGACGTGCCGCCGCTGACGCTCGCGATCGGCGTGGCGGTGTGCGACGCCGCGCGCGCGGCCGGAGCGGCGGCGGCGGCGCTCAAGTGGCCCAACGACGTGCTGGTCCGCGGCCAGAAGCTCGCCGGCGTCCTGGTCGAGGCACAGAGCCAGGGCGGCCGGCTCGATGCGGTGATCGCCGGGATCGGGGTGAACCTGGCCGCGCAGCCCGACGATCCGCGCGCGATCACGCTGGCCGACGCGAGCGGCGCGCCGGTCGCGCGCGACGCGTTCGTCGCGACCCTGCTCGCCGAGGTCGAGCGCTGGATCGATCGGTACGTCGCCGGCGGGCTCGACGCGATCATCCCGGCGTGGCACGACCGGATGGCGCCGGGGCTGGCGGCGCGGGCGACGATCGACGGCGCGGCGCTGGTCGGCGAGGTCGCCGGGCTCGATCGCGACGGCGCGCTGCTGCTGCGCGATCCGGCGGGCCGGCTGCATCGCGTGCGGTCGGGAGATGTCGAGGTCGTCCGGCCGTCGTGCTAGGACACGGGCGTGAAGCGCTGGCTCGTCGTGATCGCGCTCGCGCTGGTCGCGCTCGGCGTGGCCCTCGCGCTGGTGTTCGACCGTGATCGCTCGCACCCGGCGGCGCCGCCGCCCCTGCCGTACGCGTCGCCATCGCCGTCGGCTCCGGCCGCGCCCAGCCTGCCGCCCGACCCGGTCGCGTTCGGCGCGCCGGCCGACGCCGCCGCGGCCGCGCCGGCTCCGGCTCCCCCGCCGCCGCCGGGCCGCACGCTCGACCCCGCGATCGTACACGGCGTCACCGACCAGCTGCGCGAGCTGGCTCACCAGTGCATGGCCGTGATGCCCCCCGGCATGCGCGGGAGTGCGCCCCGCCTCCACGCCACGCTCCTGGTCTCGATCAAGGATCACCGGCTCTCGGTCGGCCACGCGATCATCACGATGCTCGGCATGCGACCGGATGCCGCAGCGCGGATCCGCCAGTGCCTCGAGCAGCGTGCGGTCGGAATCGCCGCCGACGCTTCCGGCGAGCGCGACGGTGACGCCATCTCGCTGCCGGTGGACTTCGCGGCCCCGTAGCAGGTGCAACGCTGTCGCGACTGCGGCTTTCCCGCATCGCGGGTCAGCTCATGTCACACGTTCCGCGAGATCGTGCAAGCGCCGCCGTAGTAGTCGTTGTAGACGTAGGTGCGAACTCGGTTGATGACCCACACCCCTCTATGTATAGTCGCGCGCTCCATGAGTCGGACATCCGACCGCGCGATCTTGCTCGTCGGCGTGCTGGGCATGCTGGCCGCGACAGGCTGCCAGGATCTCGACGGGCGCAACCGCAACCGCGCCGGCAACCGCGACTTCCGCGAGATGCAGTTCGTCGATGCAGCGGCCGAGTACGAGCGCGCGCTGACCGAGGTCCAGGACCCGATCATCCAGTACAACCTCGGGCTGGCGTACTCGAAGGTGTTCAAGGTCGGCCTCGAGGGCGAGTCGGTCGTGCTCGACGTGCAGGGCTCGTTCGCGTGCTCGGCGATCCCGAACACGACGACCGTCACCAAGCAGGTGTGCGTCAAGCCTGGCGACAAGCACTTCGCGGAGTGCGACGACAGGAACGTGTGCCCGTCGAGCTTCAAGTGCGAGAAGACCCAGCTGTGCGCGATCGACGACGCCAAGCTCGCCGACATGGCCGCCGACCACTTCGAGCAGTGGATGAAGTCTCATCCCGACGACACCGAGACCCGCGGGATCATGACCCAGGTGTGGATCGACTCGTCGCAGTACAAGAAGGCGATCGACTACTGGGAGAACTTGCTGAAGCAGAAGCCGGACGACCCCGAGATCATGGGGGCGCTCGCCGGCATCAACCTCAAGGCCAACGACTGGCGCAAGTCGATCGAGTGGTACACCAAGGTGGCCGACGCCTCGTCCGACAAGTCCGCCAAGGTGGCGGCGTACCAGTTCATCGGCAACGTCGCCTGGTCCAAGCTCAACTCCAAGACCCTGACCCAGGCCGACAGCATCGAGCTGGCCGACCGCGGCATCGGAGCGCTCCAGAAGGCCGCGGAACTCCAGCCAGATAACCCGAAACCGGTCGGCCTGGCCGGCTCGCTCTTCAACTTCCGCGCGATCCAGCACGGCGCGTCCTGGGCGGGCGCGATCGATCGTGCAAGCGCGCAAGATCTCCACAAGGCCTCGAGCGTTCTGATCAACAACGCGAAGAAGGCCCAAGGTCTGCCCACCACCCCGGCCCCCGCGGCACCCGCCGCGCCGGCCCCTCCGCCTCCTGCCGGCGCCAGCGCCGGGGCGGCACCCACGACCGGCGGCTGATTTCGCCAAGGAGCTGCCGATGCCCAACCCCCCGTACCCCGACAACGTCCCGCCGCCCGAGCTCGAGCGCGGCATCATGTTCGACCACTTCAAGGCGGCGAAGGCTCGCAAGGCGCCCCCGTGGGCGATCCCGCTGCTCTCGGCCGCGCTGGCGTTTCACATCGGCCTGTTCCTGTTCATGTGGATCAAGTCGATCTGGACGATCGAGCAGCTCGAGCGGCCCAAGACCGGCATCGACCTCGCGGTCGCGCCGCCTCCGCCGCCTCCGCCGCCGCCGCCGCCGGGCGGCGCCAAGCCGCACGAGGTCGAGATCACGCCGAAGAAGATCAAGGTCAAGGACATCGTCCAGCCGGTCAAGATCGAGAAGCAGGAGCAGAAGGTCGAGGAGCCCGACACCGGCGTCGAGGGCGGCGAGGTCGGCGGTGTCGAGGGCGGCGTGGTCGGTGGCGATGTCAACGGCGTGATGGGCGCGCCGCCCCCGCCGCCGCCGCCGCCGCCGCCGCCGCCGGCGCCTCCGACCAACATCCCGCCGCAGATGCTCGAGGGCCAGCGGATCGCCGGCGAGAAGCAGATCGAGCCCGACGACGTCACCAAGACCGAGATCGAGCGCTCCGGCAAGGATCGCGTGATCGGCTCGTTCAAGCTGTGCCTCACGATCGACGGCGCGATCCAGGCCGTGTCGATGCTGAAGTCGACCGGGTTCGACGCCTACAACAACAAGATTCTGTCGACCATCCGCGGGACCTGGAAGTACCGCCCGTACATGGTCAACGGCAGGGCGGTGCCGGTGTGCACCGCGGTGACGTTCATCTACTCGCAGCGCTAGGAAACACCAGACAGGAAAGTGCCATGGGACTCGACCTCGTAGAGATCTTCAAGAACGCGAGCATCATCGTTCAGGTCATCACGGTCCTGATGGTGCTGATGTCCGTGTTCATGTTCTACGTGATCGCCGAACGCATCTTGACGTTCCGCTCGGCGAGCGATCAGAGCATTCGCTACGTCCAGGCGCTCGGCGAGTTCCTTCGCCAGCACAAGGTCAACGACGCGCTGCACGCCGCGCGGCACTCGGGCAAGAGCCCGGTCGCGAAGGTGATGGAGTCGGGCCTGCAGGCGCTGCTCCAGGGCCGCGAGGCGCTCAAGACCGAGGGCCCCGACGACGTCGGCGACTTCGATCTGGTCGACTCGGTCAACCGCGCGCTCGAGCGCGTCAAGGAGCGCGAGACCGCCAATCTCCGGCGCGGCCTGGCCTACCTCGGCACCTGCGCGTCGGCGACGCCGTTCATCGGACTGCTCGGCACCGTGGTCGGCATCCTCGGCACGTTCCAGCTGCTCAAGGGCGGCAGCGTGACGATCAACGAGATCGGCCCGAAGATCTCCGAGGCGCTGATCTCCACCGCGCTCGGCCTCGCGATCGCGATTCTCGGCGCGATGTCGTTCAACTACTTCACCGCGCGTGTCGAGTCGTTCGTGATCGACATGAACGACGTGTCGAGCGAGTTCATCGACTACGTGCTGCGAGAGGGCCGGGGCTAGGAGCGCGCCGTGGCTCACGCACGCGCAGGGTATCCGCACCGCCGCTGGCGGATGTCGGGCAAGCCGATCAAGGTCGATCACGTCCGCAACGACATCAACGTGACGCCGCTGGTCGACGTGATGCTCGTGCTGCTCATCATCTTCATGCTGATGACGTTGATCATGGGCCGCGGCCACGACGTCAGTCTGCCGCACGCGCACAACTACTCGCAGGAGAAGGACAAGATGCAGCCCGTCGTGTCGGTCGACATCGACGGCAACCTGTGGGTCGAGAAGAGCAAGCTCGGCCCGATCAACGAGTCGACGCTCAAGGAGATGGCCAACCAGGTTCAGGCCGCGTGGGCAGCGCCCAAGAACCCGGATGGCGTCGGCCGGATCTACATCAAGGCCGACGAGAAGGTCGACTACGGCAAGGTCTACCCGGTCCTCATGTACCTCAACAAGGAGATGGCGGTGCAGCAGATCGATCTCGCCATCGCCAAGGACAGCGAGGAGAAGTAGCGATGGGGATGTCAACGGGCGGCGGGAAGCCGAACAGCGTCCAGAGCGAGATCAACGTCACGCCGCTGATCGACGTGCTGCTCGTCCTGCTGATCATCTTCCTCGTCGTGATGCCGATCATGATGAAGATGGAGACCCTCGAGGTCCCGCGCAAGATCGACAACGACAAGGAGATGCCGGATCCGAACGCGAGCCTGCTCACGATCAAGATCAAGGCGGACCTGTCGGTGGTGTTCAACGACGGCGACAAGGACCAGCCGATCCAGGCCGCCGACATGGCCAAGACGCTGCGCCCCAAGCTCGAGGCGATGCACTCCGGCACCGAGAAGGTCGTGTTCGTCGACTTCGAGGACGCCGTGCCGTGGAACATGGTGGTCTCGACGATGGACACGATCCGCAGCCTCGCGGCGGACGTGAACCACGACGAGATCAAGGTCGCGCTCAAGGTCAAGGACGAGCCCACCAAGCCGTAGCGCCGGCTGCGACAGCGGCACGCGCGTCGGGTCGCGCTCTGTCACGCGGCGGCAGCGCTCCGGCGTGGCGCGCACCGGCGCGGCACGCGACAACGAGGCATGGCGCTCTCGATGCCCGGCGCGCGCGGCGGTGTGCAGCGCGACATCAACGTCACTCCGCTGATCGACGTCCTGCTCGTCCTGCTCATCATCTTCCTGGTCGTGATGCCGATGATGATGAAGCTCGAGACTCTCGTCGTGCCGCGCGAGCTCGATCCGGACCACGTGGTCGAGCCCGACACCACGTTCCTGACCGTGAAGGTCAAGGCCGATCTCGGGGTCGTGCTCGACGAGAACGGCCGCGAGACCGCGATCGAGGCGACCGACCTCGCCCGGACATTGCGCCCCAAGCTCGAGGCCCTCCACACCGGGACCGACAAGGTGGTGTTCGTCGATTTCGACGACACCGTTCCATGGAGCCAGCTGGTCTCGACGATGGACACCATCCGAAGCCTCGCCTCGGACGTCGACCACGACGCGATCAAGATCGCGCTCAAGATCAAACCAGGACCTCGGAACTAGCCAGGCGGGGCCGGGTGCGACAGTGCATGCGACTCCGCGCTGAGCGGTTGTCACGCGGCGTGATCGGAAGTCGCGTTCAGTGGCAGGACCACCGTTGTACAAGGCTCGGAAGGCCTTGACACATCGGGGCTTTCCTCAGTACAAGCGTGCGAATTTTGTGTATGGGTGCACCCGCTGAGAAGGGGAGCAAAGATCCTATGGCTCATCGTATTTGCTTCATCTGTGTCGCACTGCTCGCGGGATCTGCATGCACCGATACCGAGAGTGCAACCAACCTGATCACGCACGGACCGCCCGCGATCCAGCAGGTCCGGCTTTCGGAAGACTATCTCGATGCGACCGGATCGCCGGCAACGCGTCGCGTGTTCGCGTTCGGCTCGCTTCCAGACGCGACCCCGGACGACGAGCACGCGGTGACCTCGGCGACGATCACGCAGGACGCGCCGGGCATGCGGATCATCATGGGCTCGCTGCTCGTCGGCAACTACCTCGAGCAGATCCAGTGCCGCGGCGTCGTCGGTCCGGACGGCGCGTTCGGCGACGTGCCGATCGGCGCGACGCCGGACGACATCGCGAAGTGCTCCGTCACCAACGACGTCCTGCCGGAGACCTGCAAGGGCGACCACGCGGTGTGCATGTGTCAGCTCGCGGCCGGCTGCACGGTCGGCGGGACGGTCGTTCCCCAGGGCGCCCCGGTCGGCGTGCTCGATCAGGACGAGGACGGCGCGGCCGACGTCCACCAGTTCAAGCCGGGCGCCGCCGCGGTGACGTGCACGGGTGACGGCGGCAAGGAGATCGTGCCGCCGATCGATCTCGCGCAGAGCTACTGGTATCCGTCGGGCGATCAGCAGGTGCCGGCCACCGGCGGCTTCGAGGCGCTCGGTCCCGCGATCGTGCTCCACCTCGGCAACATCGTGGCGAACTCGGGTCCGGTGTTCCCGACCAACGCGACCTGCGGCCTGACGTTCTCGGTCGACGTGGTCGGCAAGGACAACCTGCGGATCTGCGCGCCACCGGAGGGGCGGCCGGCGAGCTGCACCGGCAACCTCGACGAGTGCGTCGAGACCTGCACGCCGGGCGACGTCAGCGCGTTCTCGTTCAAGACCTCGGTGATGCAGATGTCGATCCAGGGCCTGTCGGACGGTGACACCGGCGTGGCGCGCACCGCCGACCTGGTCGCGCAGTCCAACACCGCGCTCGACGCCGACGCGATCGCGAACCTCCAGATCACCGAGAACGGCGCGCCCTACACGATGTACACGGTCGCGCTCAACAACCCGCCGAAGACGTTCACCATCCACTGGACGAACCCGACCGGGCTCGACCCGAACGCGATGTACACGATCGTGTTCCCGACGACGATCACCGATGCATACGGACAAGCGCTGCCGGCGCCGGTCACGATCTCCTTCACCACCGGCGCGACCTGAGCGAGGACGCCATGACCTCCCGCAAGCTACTCCTCGCCGCCCTGCTCGCCGTTCCCGGCGCCCAGCTCGTCGCGACTCACCCCGCCCACGCACAATCGCAGACCACCGGCGCGATCCAGGGCGTCGTCACCGACTCCAAGACCGGCGAGAAGCTGCCGGCCGTCACCGTGGTCGTGACCTCGCCGGCGCTGTCGCAGGCGCAGAGCACGTTCACCGACGAGAACGGCTTCTACAAGATCACCGAGCTGCCGCCCGGCGAGTACACCGTCACGTTCTACTACGCGGAGCTCAAGTTCGAGGAGGCCGGCGTGCACGTCGGCGTCTCGAAGGTGTCGCCGGTCTATCAGAAGATCGATCAGAGCGCGGCGGTCGGCGAGACCATCCACGTCAAGGCGCACGTGCCGACGATCGATCCGACGTCGACCACGCAGGGCATCACGCTCGACGAGAACTATCTCAAGAACATCCCGGTGCCCGGCCGCACGTTCGACGCGGCGCTCGGCGCGGCGGCCGGCTCGCAGGGCGATGACCTCGGCGTCGCGTTCTCGGGCTCGACCTCGCTCGAGAACCAGTACTACGTCGACGGCGTCAACACGACCGGCCTGACCTACGGCACGGTCGGCTCGCCGGTGGTCAACGACTTCATCGAGGAGATCGAGGTCATCACCGGCGGCTACAACGCCGAGTATGGCCGGTCGACCGGCGGCATCGTCAACGTCGTCACCAAGAGCGGCTCGAACGAGGTCAAGGGCTCGGTGTGGGGCTACTGGCAGCCCGGCGCGCTGACCTACGCCGCCAAGACCACGCCGGTCAACGCGACGTCGATCGATACCGTCGCCAACCTCAACTACAACGCCGACGTCGGCTTCGAGCTCGGCGGTCCGATCATCAAGGACAAGCTCTGGTACTTCATCGGCTTCGACCCGACGTTCAGCAGCACCGACTACGGGCGTACCACCAAGCGCGAGACCGACTGCCGCGTCGCCGCCAACCCGGGCAGCGGCATCCCGGAGTCGAGCGACCACCCCGGCCTGTCGATCTGCGACCCGACGAAGTATCACGACGGCGTTCCCGACGTCGATCCGAAGACCGGCTTCTTCATCACCGATCCGCTCGACACGTCGCACCGCACCCAGACCGGCCAGATCTACAACATCCTCGCCAAGATCAACTACGCGGCGACCCCGGAGCACCAGGGCCAGATCGCGTTCACCGCGCTGCCCGCCAACGTGCGCGTGCCGCTGGTCGGCACCGACGACGCCTCGGGTCCGGCGAACACCGGATTCAAGGAGAGCGAGCTCACGACCGACCTGTCCGGCAAGTGGACGTCGAAGTTCAACGACAACAAGACCGAGATCGAGGCGGTGGTCGGCTGGCACCGCGACTACACCCAGGCCGACGCGCTCGACCCCACGCTCGAACAGGAGCCCAACCAGGCGCTGATCAGCGCCAACGGCCCGGCCTCGCCGAGCCTCTACACCTGGGGCACGGCGTACGGCGAGAGCCCGAAGACCCTGGCCGGATGCTTCGACAGCACGACGCCGGGCGGCGCCGACGTCTATCCGTACATCACGAACTGCCCGATGCA
>Ga0335081_10013720_pt1 | contig 13094 bp, 14 predicted proteins | sample Lox_Sample_35_FD_206713 | JGI IMG/M metagenome (GOLD analysis project Ga0335081, IMG submission 206713) | Soil microbial communities from Loxahatchee National Wildlife Refuge, Florida, United States - Lox_Sample_3.5 | ecosystem: Environmental > Terrestrial > Soil > Wetlands | place: USA...
GATTAGTGTTCGTTATCTCTCGTCATTCGCGCTGGGTTTGATGTTCTGGTTTGTCTTCGACACTTTGAACGATGCGGTACAGTTAGACGTAAACAACGGTTACGACTTTGCAGCTTCTGCCACTCACATCGGGTTAGTGGTCGTTTTTGTGTTCGGTTTCCTTGTTGTAGCACTCTCGTCAACCTATTTCATTTCAAGAGGAAACGGAGATAACACTGGCAACACCCTACCGCTCTTCATCGCGGTGGTTATTGTTGCGATCGGAATGGGCTTTCATGGGATAGCGGAAGGAATCGAATTCGGAGGGCTGTCCGCCGGAACACAAGCCGCGACAGTTCTAGATGCGATTGGAGGAATTGGAGGCGGCATCGCATATGTTCTTCATAAGTTTCTTGAGGCATCAATGGTCGCGATTGTCTATCTAGGTATATCGATCGCCAAAAGTGAATCTTTCAGACATAAATTGACGAAGATGGCGGTCTTTGGTTTGGCGTTTGGACTTCCATCTGCACTGGGAGAAATTGTGGGCTATTTCGTACAGGTGGACTCAGTCTATTTCTTCGCCTTGGGCGCTGGAGCCGCACTTTCAGTGAGCCTGCTAATCGCGTTCTCGATATTTCAACATTCGCAGAATCGAGGTCTGGCTTATTCTCAATGGATGTGGACTATGCTTGCAGCCTCAGTCGGTTTTCTTTGCTTATACGGTGCGGCAATGTTTCACTCCTGAAAGAAGAACAGACCGCAGAAATTCAGGAACAAGTAAGAGTTCGATTAATCGTAGACATATTCTACTGTTCCGCTGGCATAACAAAGCGAAGTAATGCTTGCCCTTAGCACGGTTGAAATCAATGCATTTTGGCATAAGACTGTCAAACAAAGCAGCTCAATTGGGAGGGCGATGCCAGAACTGCTCGCGGGTTGTTCCTAATGGAGATCTGAATAAGAGAAAAAAGCATCATTGCGCGTCACGTGTGGTCCACGCGGACCACAACTATCTTAGGCAACGTCTCCTCATTTAGCCTAGGAATCAGCTATGGTCTCAAAGAAAGAGATGCGGTTTCAGGGTAAGAACAAGGATCTAGCCGCGCTAGCATCACAGGTTTCCCAGTACCTTGAAAGCCAAGGTTACAAAGTTCAATCCACTACTGCGCCAACCGGTCCCGTAATCCAAGCACAAAAGGCCGGAATACTGCGCGACATAATTACGGCAGATAGATGCTTTACAATTGCACTTACAGGTCAACCTAACGATTTCACTGTAACCATTGGAATTGGAAAGTGGATTCAGAGTATCGCTGTGGCCGCTGCTGAGGCGTTACTCCTGTCGGCACTGTTTCTTGCGGTCGACGTTCCAGAAATGCTTTGGACAATGCACATCGAAAATACAATAGCGAAACAGATCACTGGATTCGTCGGATAACCCACCCAAAACCAGCTCCTTAGGTACTGATTTCAGTCCACTCTGACGCTAACTCGTCTCGCCGCGGACGATAGACCTCGTTGAAGAATAGGTTTTGTGAGCGGAGCACGGAATCGTCGTATTGGCTGACGATTCGAAGTGCTTCCTTCCAAGCCCGAGTGAAGTGTTTGCCGAATCTAGCCTCTATTTGTCTCTTGAAATCAGCTTCGGTTTGAGCAGTTCCGCCGATACTGAAGTACAATCGATTTGTTTTCTTCGTAACATATGCCATCTCATCGCCCAGAAGAAACGTGTCTCTTGCTTTGTGCACAGCTTGACCAGCACTCGGATGTCCAGCTGAGTGCGTCTTGAAGCCGCGTTTGGCGGCGGCGTAGAAGATCGCTCTGTTCAATCCCCAACTTTTCGCACGGCTATCCGAGAGGCCGAGTTGTTTGGCCCTCGCAGCTTGAAGCACCGCCATAACTTGAAAACGACCAACCGTCATCGTGATCACTACTTAGGGAGTGTGGACGCGGAACTAAATCTCATTGTCCAACAGTCTGAGTTTGACTATACGTTAAGCGGTGGTTAATTGGACTAGTTTGCCTTTGATATAGAATCCCTCATACCCGCATTCTTCGCATCGAGCACCCAACTCGAGATCCGAATCTTCAGTGTAGTATATTGCAAGCGTTTCTAATTGACAACGCGGACAAACGTTGTCACTCGAGACCTTATCCAAGTCTCCTTCAATCCACCATCAAACCTTAGGCGACCCGCCTTTAGGGTTGGGTGGCAAGTGTAGAGTTACGGGTCAACAGGTGGAGAGGCGGTTAAGAGTGGAACGACTCGGATCAGATCAGCGTTCGCGGTTTTAATCAGGCGTCTCTCGAAGCAATCTGCTTCTTATTTTTTCAAGTTCACTCGTGGTCTTCTCGAGCATACTGGCCAGTTTCACTCTGGTTCTGGTTTCCGTTCTTGACACGAACGCTTGAGAACGGAGCCCCCAATTGTTAGTGTCTGAATGAGGTGTTCGGCTTCTGAATTGAAGCCATTCGGCTTCGGCATCCTTGATTGTAGACCTGATCCTTGGCTCCGCCTGAATTCTGATGTTGGCGACTTCATTCTCAACTGATTGAGCGAACCTCACCAATGCCCCCAATTTCGACACCTTGCTTAAGGATGGAATTCGCCGTTAATAGAAATTCTTGGAAAATGAGACAAGGTGGAATGTGCACGCGTCACAGAGATCGTATCGATGCTTGGTGATCACTGGTCTAATCGAGCGCACAAGGTGCCTAGTTAGAGCCGCAGTTCCCATGTTTCGCTTGTCAAGTCGTGTCCGAAGCTGTGGTGTCGCTCTTTGTGTTTCAAACGGTATCCTTCGCTTTGGTAGACTTTGCGAGCCTTTCGAAGGACGCTATTGGTCCAGAGAGTGATTTTTTCATATCCTGCATTCTTTGCGAAGGTTGTGCACTCGCGCACGAGGCGACTTCCAATTCCAAGACCTCTCGCTTTGGGCTCAACAAGTAGAAGTCGCAACTGTGCAACTGCTCGCGATTTCTGAACTATGCAAACGCAGCCAACAATCTCTCCATTCATCTCAGCGATCCAGAATCGTTCTCGTTCTGGACAGTAATGTTCGATGAAGTGGGCAACAATTTTCGCCACCAGACCCTCGAACTCTTGATTCCATCCATATTCCTGAGCGTAGACGGCTCCATGGCGATAAACGATCCACCCCAGATCTCCTGGACGTGGGGCTCTCAAGGAATATTGAACCTCGTGCTTTTGTTCAGGATGGAAGGCGTGCTCTATGGTCTGCATTGCCTCAATCAAGCGCTTCTGTTCGATTGGTGGTATCGAATTGAGCAGCCCGCTAATCTCGATTTCTGCGTGATTATTTAGTGAGGTGAAAAGTCTTCGTCCGTTATTTGTGAGTCTAAGAAAGCTCTCTCGGCCATCTGTTGTTGACCTAGACCTTTCAATGATGTCTTCTCGCGAAAAAGCCTTCACTATTCGGCTCAAGTAGCCTGGATCTAGGGCCAGGTCTCGACTAAGTTCGGATGCCGTTGTCTTCTTTCTGTTCGCGATCTCGTAGAGTACTCGCACTTTTGTTAAGGAAAGCGAACTGCCTAGGTACCCATTCCTAAGGACGCCGATTTTTTGTGTGTAGAATCGATTGAACTCGCGAAAGGTTGAGACACGGTCGTTGAAGCTCGAACTATCCGTTTGTCTCACCAGGTCTAACACAGTAAACGGTCTGGGAGCCCCAAGCGCATGATGTCCATGTCTTGCCTTTCCTTACTTTTGCTTCTAGTTCGCAAACAGCTAACCTCCTTCCCAGTCTCAGGACTCTTCCACAGCCTCGAATCACTTCGCCAGCTGCAGGTGCCATGAAGTTGATCTTGAACTCCACGGCAAGAACCCTCGACCCTTCTGGCAACTGCGAAAGAACAGCATATCCCCCCGCGCTGTCCATCATGGTCGCCAACACACCCGCATGCACAAACCCATCCTGCTGGCTGAACGCCTTCCGAATTCTCGCATCTATCTGCACGAAGCCGCTTTCAAGACGCGATATCCGAGCTTGGAACAACCTCATGATCCCTTGCGCTCGAAAGCTTGAGCGTACATGGGATAGGTTGCGGAGACTCGAATTTGCCATGGGGATAGTTGACTTAGTCAAGCATTTAAGTGAACCCATATTGCGGCAATTTCAGACCGTCATTGTGCAGATCCTTTCCCATCAGCAGTGGACTTTCCACCGCTACATACTCAGTTCTACCTAGTGTAGTTAGTTTTATTGGAACAATTGTTAGACGGCGATGGGAGTGGACGCTGCACAATGGGGAAGTTCCTCTCTCTGACCATATTGACGATCCTGCTTATCGCCGTGGTTGCTGTCTGGGGTAATGCGATTGTTTGGGCCCAATCCAATTCCTCGACTTCTACTGTTAATCTGAGCTACTTCACGGTCACAATGACCTACCCGGCTCAAGTTATGCCGGGGGATTCTGCTACAGTGAATCTGCAAGCCACTGCGAAAAACAGTTTGAGTAGCGCAACCGTAAGTGCAAAGATTCTGTATGCGAACGGAAGCAACGCTAGTCAACTAATGACCGCATCTGTTTCGAGTAGCGGAGCGGTCAACAGTGGAACGGTGCTAAACAAACAGATTCAATTCATGATTCCAGTGAACGCGCCTAGGACTTCGATCATTGCGTTAGTTAGCGAGAGCGTTCAAAGCGTGAATTCTTACTATTCTTACGGTTACGGCTACTATTCCCCATACACTGACTACTCTGATTGCTATTACTCCCCTAGTTGGTACTACTACGGCTACTGTTCCTATTACGGCAACTACTACTCGTATCCCTACTCCTCAACCTACTCGACTACCTCAACTGACAGCGGAATTGCTCCCCTATCTTACATCAAAGCCCAAACACCCGAGTACACCGCACTCCAATCGCAATACCAGGTAGCTGAACAGCAACTAAATCAAAGTCAAGCTCAGAACCAACAGTTGCAGCAGCAAATCTCGCAACAAAGCGCTACAATATCGTCGATGAATCAGCAAATGAGCTCAACGCAGGACTCCATTACAACTCTGGAAGCGGTCTCGGTTGGATTAGCTATACTCGCTATTGCTCTAGGTGCATTCGCAGTTCACAACAAAAACACAGAGCCAAAACCCACGACCAAAACAATCGAAACCGAGCCAAAGTAGTTGACGCCCCCCAAAGCTGACTTAGTTGATTATAGAGAGCCTTCTTCCTTCAACTATCTCGTTCGGCGGACTCATCATCTTTGCAATCTTGGTGATAATAGGGATCGTGATCATCCTAGTCCTTTCAGCGTTAATACACTTCATACTTCCAATCATTGCCGCTATCGTAGTTTACTTATTCACGGGGAGCCTGCTATACGCGGGGGCTGCGTTCCTCCTAGTGGCGATATTACAATTGATAGCAAGAAGATAGCAGAGAGCGGACCTTGAGAGAGAAATGAAGATCTCAAGCGTGGTTGCAATAGGGATTCCCGTTTCGTTATATGTTGGAGTTCTAAGTTTAGGGAATATCGTGGCCCTAAGTCCTCAAACCGTCGCAGTAGTCCGACAGAACGCATGGGCCTAGCGGGTAATCCCTCAGTCAATGCAAGTGAGCCAAGTCAACCCGACGAAGACTCGACAGAACCTTCAACTGTGTCTAAGACGTCGTTTGAGGTAACTCCGTCTTCTTCCTTCGAAGTAGGTTTGGTTTGTATCTCACGAATGTATTGAATTGCTTCGCCGAACGATGCGGATACGTGAACCGGTTCCAAAGTTGCTCCATGCAACGAATAGCCCCTTCTTGCTCCCACGAGAAAGACGGCAGCGGCGATCGCTACAGGCGCGATCCATAGCACACCGATTACCTCCTCCACTTGGGCAGCCCCATGTGAGGTGAGATAGGCGATTAGCAACGTCAGACGTGAGGTTAGCGACCTCGAGATTATTGGCCCGACGTAGTGTTGAACGAACATTAGGCCTGATAGAATTGCCCCGATCAGGAGAGTTCTCCAATGAAGTCGCCTCACATGTTCGATGGAATTGATGCTGGAGTAAGGCAGCTCGAGCGTACTTCTTGAGACGTGCCCGCTCTGAATGAATATCCTTTCTTCAGTGGCTGCAATCTTCATCGAGCCATGTGACCAAGTGCGAACTACGTCTTCAGGTTCGGAGAGCGTTGACCTAACTTCGGAGGGGAGGGTTGAGAGGCCGCTCTCTTTCTCGATCTCTTTCGTTAGAGCTTCATCCAGCTCCCGCATGAGTTTTGTTAGAGTGTACCTACTAGCCTTTTCACGTGCGTTGGCCGAAAGTTTCTGCCACCTCGCTCCATCATCGGCGAGTTCCTTGACAGCGTTGACTGCTCCCTCTATGTCATTCGGGCCATGAACGTCGACGCCCTCTTTCCCATTTTCGACGATCCAAGCTTGACCGCCAACTCCTGAAGTGACAACGGGGACGCCCCCGAACATGAATTCGAGTTGCGAAAGACCTAACGCTTCCATTTTACTGAGAATGATGTTCAGGTAGCTGCTTCGTATTAGTTGCATTTTTTCCTTCTCACTAATCTCGCCCAAGTACGTAACGTTAGGGAGCGCATCGGCATTTTTCTTCACGACCTCGGCGTATTCTGACTCTCCTCGTCCCGCTAAGAGGAATCTAATGTCGTTTCGGTTGGCCAATTTTCTAGCGACGGATAGAATGCCTGCAGGATTCTTTCTATCCTCAATTGTCCCAACGAAAGCCACTATTTTCGTATCGGTACTGAGTCCGGCGTGTCTTAGGAATTCGATTGTGTCTGAGGAGGAATAGGTGCTGAATGAGAGATCGTCGATCCCGCCGGGGAATAGGATGCACCGTTCTCTTGGTGCTCCTAGTCTTACCTTCGCTTCTCGCTCCAGGGGCGAGACGACCAGTATGAGGTTTGCAACGCGGAGTATGGTTCGAAGTGAAAGTCGGTTCCACGCCATTCTGTAAGAGCGTTCGACGAGAGAGTATCGACTTGGGGAGGGCTCTTGAAAGTGGGACATGTGACAGAAAATCAATGGGGCACGCAAACCACCCAAGGCTTTGATGTTCCGACGCCACTCAACGAACTTCGCCACCTCCTCCGGACCGTTCCAAAGGGTGCTGTGGGTTATCAGGACATTAAGTTGGAAGTCGTTTACAATTCTCTCAAGAGTGTGAACTATGTCCTTGAAGGCGATTCGGCGAGGTGGCCACCGGGCTACCAGGCTGGCGACACGTATGATTGGGATATCGAGTTCAGCGTCATTAAAGAGGAAGTACCCCTTGCCGCCCATCTGATCTTCTTTCACAGTCTCCTTTCCATCGTGGTAGACGCTTGTTATCAGGTACGCGTCGTTTCCAAGGTTCCTGAAGTAGCGTACCATGCGTTGGGCGACAAGCTCTTGCCCTTTAGTCAAACTCGTTTGATACATTATAACGCCGATACGTTTCTTCAGCGTAGTCGCCCTGTACTACCTTAGTGTGCACCTTGGATTTATCTGCGATTCGTTTTGCGTTGCACTTCAATTCGATTGGAAGCGCAATTGGAGAATAGTAGGTAAATCGCCATCGTTATAACGCGATTAAATCATCATGTGGACGTGGACATATCTTTGGTGAAGGTTGGAGCCATATTCTCAGACTATGATGGAACTCTTTGCCCCTTGGAGCTGCGTCGCGAGGATGCCTATCTCTCACCTATCCTTCGACGCATACTGACTAGGGTCAGTAAGGCGGTGCCGTTTGGGATCATTACAACCAAAGATCTCGCATTCATTAGAGACAGAGTTCCGTTCGCCCACGGACTTTCGGCGAGCTGCGGGCTCGAGATGCAGGTTGGCGAGAAGGTCGTCATCGACGATCGCGTTCACGGATCGAACGTCAAATTTCAGAAAGTGTACCAAGAAGTGTTGAAGAAGGTTCTGCAGACTCGCGAGAACCTGATGATCGAGAGAAAAGAAACTGATGATGAGAACCTGATTGGATTCTGCATAGATTGGCGTCAGGCGCGGAACTGGGACGAAGCGAAGCGACGGGCAATGCCGCTCTTGGCGCACTGCCGCGAGGAGGGCCTGTACATTGTCGAGTCGGACGTAAGCCCATTTGCAAATGTTTTCCCAATCGAAGTAGACAAGGGCGAAGCATTTCAAAAACTCAAGGAAGCCATGGGTGCAAGCGGACCAATTATCTATCTTGGAGACTCAGAGGTTGACGACGCCGCATTTGATCGAGCCGAAATTTCGATCGGTGTAAAGCATCGGCGAATCATGCCGAAACTGAGTTGTAAATACAGAATAGAATTCTTCGAGATGGAGAATTTCCTTTCAAAATTACTAGATTCGGATTTTGACTTCCAAGAGGACATGGTTCAGAAAAACGAAAACGTCTAAGAATGGGCTCAGGTTTTCTACCCACAAGTCGCCATTTCTACTATCGCCACTTACTCTTAATTCGTTTTGACACTGCACTCCTTCAATGGAGGTAAACGGAAAATGAATGGACACTCGCCATTGAAGCATGGCTTCGTTGACTTGGCGGCGATACTCTTCGTAATAGGGGGAGTGGTAGCTCTCGTCATGACGATCCTATCCCTACCCATCAGCAGTATCTACCCACTGAGCTTGCCCGGCACTTTCACTGCATCCTTTATCGTTGTACTAGCTGTGGAACTCATTAGTTCAATAGGAGCAATTCACTGCGCCCAACTCGCAAGTAGACGATTACTCTCAGAAGCAGGCATCAGAGGAATAATCTTCGGCGCTCTACTACTAATCTTCAGTTTAGGCGTCACTGGTACTATGGCGAATGCGGGTGGGCCCGTTCCCGGAACTGGGGCTTCGGGTACAACGATCATGGCAATAAGTGCAGTCCTAATTGTGATTGCAGGAATAATCTGCTTTGCGCTACGACACACCTCAGTCTCCGCATCGCCGATCGCGCGCCAACACGCGATTGCTCAACCTGCGTTCCAACCATAGAACTACGGCGCGCACATCCCAAACCTTTTTCTTTCTTTATCCTCAGTTCTCGCTGACGATACGGTATGTCCCTGAAAACACCCTTGATCATATTCATGATTCTTCTTCCCCTCACACTTTCAGTTCTACCAACGGCGCATGCCGATTCAGGACAATGGGTCAAACTTGCAAGTAATCCCGTCCTCCAACCTACCGCCGGTACATGGGACGCTGATTATGTTACGAGCCCCAGAGTGCTTTTTGACGGTAAGACATTCAGAATGTGGTATCAGGGAGGATTCTCAGGTAACAGTCAGATAGGTTACGCTACCTCACTAGACGGCATTACTTGGCAGAAGTATAAGGACACAGTAATGCAGCCTGGCAATCCGGGTGATTGGGACAGTTCACTGGTCGCGTTGGGATCAGTCCTATGGAATGGGACGATGTTCCTGATGTGGTATGCTGGTAGCAACCCAACCACATACCAGAACGGAGCAATCGGACTTGCCTATTCGGCTAATGGAACCAGCTGGGTCAAATACTCAGGCAATCCCGTACTGACAGGCACTGTGGCAGGCTACGATTCAAAATACATCGCTGGGCCATACGTAATCGCGCTAAACCTCACATACAACATGTGGTACACCGGAAGAAACTTCCCCGCCACCGGCACGAACAATGGCAACAAAATCCTTTACGCGACATCATACGACGGAATCAACTGGACAAAGTGGCCGAACCCAGTACTATCGCCACCATCCGACCCCACCGCCTGGGATTCAGGTGGAGTCTACGCGCCGTCCGTCACTTTCGACGGCAAGAACTTCGGACTATGGTACTCTGCGCTCAACCAGAACCTAACAGCACCGAACGTTGGCTTCGCATCCTCACCAGACGGCGCAACTTGGACACGATCCTCAAGCAACCCCATACTGAGCCCAGGACCTCCTGGAAGTTGGGACGCTTCAGGGGTAGAACAAACGAGCCCCGTCCAGGTAGGAGGATCCTACTTCCTCTACTACGACAGCGGCAGCAAGATCGGCCTCGCACAAAGCCCACATGGATTCGCAATACCAGAATTCCCCACCCCAATCATCGCCCTATTCCTAGGACTAATCGCCTCCACCGCAGTCCTCTTAACACATCAACGTCGCCGACAAAAACAGCAGTAACCACCAACTGATCTCGCCGCAAAATTCGTGGCTCTTCCGGCATTCTATCCGTACAAACGACTATCGCGGGCTAGATGATGATCATTCCAGATTAGGGATTGAAAACATTACATTAGAGAAAATGTAAGGTTCGAGTGAAGGTCAGAACGAGATGACTGATGCACCTACGGGTCGGCAGCTCGTCGAAAAGGCATTTGTGTACATGACAAATCTGAGCAGAGAGTGCCGAAAGTCCCTAACGACCAGTTTTGGACAAACCCACAAGGGCATGCCATTCGAAACAGTTGAACCAACGATGCGCAAGGAAGTAGAGGCCTGGTTTGCGGCGAGAGATAGGAACATCACGATCAAGCATGAAAAGAGCGACACTGGAAGGCCGGGCGAAATTTTGATGACCTACTCCGGAGCAAACAAAGACGCCCACTTCAAGTTCCAAGTCGACGCCCAATTCACACTCTCAGGCTCCGGCGCACAAGCCCCATCCTATCTAAAGGCAATGAACGTGAACGTGGATAAGAGAGACTTCACAAAGTAGAGTCGCCGGGCACAATCTGAGGATCATATTTGACTCCACTCGACGAACTCGCACAGTTAGCGGGCGAAGGTGGTCGTCGAATCTTTGTCACTGAAGGCCCCATAGACCTCACCACAAACGCGGGAACAAATTGTGTTTACGTTCTTGAATTACCCGGCGCAGTTCCGGGGGCAGCGGGTGGTCGGATCGGTGGATTAGGTGAGAGAAGAGTTCAGAGAGTTCTCTGTTTTCGTAAGGAAAACGATAGGTGGGTGAAGGTTTACGAGACGGACATCGGAGAAAAAGTGGAGAAGTTCGATTTACCCTATCACGCTGCTGGCCTAGATGTTGTTCTACCAGATGGGTCGACACGCGTAGTGTCGGGAGTAGTTGACCCTGAATTAGTGCGATCTTATAACGAGAGCGTTTGAACCGTAGCTATTGACGGACAACTGCTTTGATGAGCGGCATCAATACTTCAACATCCTTCCGTGACCCCAACTGGACTCGGAGGAGCCGACTCATACCGCCCAATTGCGCGCGATCGATCCATGCCCTCAAACTTTCTGGCACTGTTGTGTCACTTTTGATTCGAGGAACAGATTTTTCCGGGATAAAGAGGAAGAGTTCGAGTTTCTCACCAAAAAAAGCTCTCACACGAGGCGTCTCGTTTACGTTATAGCTTGGCGCTTCCGCGTCCTTCAAGGGTTCGTACTCGACGCTTTCAACGATGTCTTTCTCAGCCTTCAGTTGTTCGCGAAGGTAGACGAAGGCTTCTTGGCAGTTGGGGCTCCCTTTGCTAGATAACTCTTCCACAGACATGTAGATATCCCTCGTGTATTGAGTTGAATCGAAATCCATATAGCGATTGCCATGACGCACAAGGCCAAAGTCAAGGAGAAGCAGAGAAGATGCCTCACAAGCTAAGTCGGACAGCTTTCAGGATTCGAAGAAGACAGAAGAAAAAACAAAGACAAAGAAAGAAAACCGGCGCAAAAAGGAAAGCAAATCTAACCTAAATCCAAACTGTCAAAGCATGGTCCCAGCGGAACCTTCGACAGTAGTTAGGCCGTTGTGCCGAGGTTCCCACAAAAACTCTTTCTTTTTCATAAGTCTGTTAGCACGCAGTAGTTCGGTGTTTATTGAACTTTGTTCAGGAATCGGTGGCAAGGGCATATGTATTCCATCTTGCCGTCAGGATAAAGCCAGCGATAATGTGTAGTTCCTTTATCGTCGGTGAAAGTTTCGCACACATTCTCTGTGTAAATGCTCACATGTGAAAACTTCCACTTACCTCCGCCGCCAGCACTTGCAGTTGTCAAGGGAGAACAGGCAAAAGCAGTTCAGTAGACGCTACTATAAAGACTGGCGTGAATCCGTTGGGAGTCGTGTGTGTTAGGCGAGGAGAGGCTTCGAGCCGAGGAGGACTGAGAGCACCATGAATTGGCCATTTCGAATTATTCCCAGCTGAATCGTCTGCCCGGCTGTGGCGTGCTCTTCAAGGTAGGCTGAGAAGGAGTCGAAGTTTGTTACTCTGTGTCCGTTGATTGAGACTATGATGTCGCCTCCGATAATGTATTGCTGCTGATCGATCGTGGTGTTTTGAGTCCCTGCCCGCAATCCTGATAGGCTGGCTGGACCGCCGGGGGCGAGGTTTACTATTAATACGCCGTAGGTCACATTCGTTCGCATCGCTTGAGACAACTGATAGGACATGTCAACAAGTTGTACGCCCAGGTAAGGGTGCTTGTCATAGGTTCCATTGCGAACAAGGTAAGACAATTCGCGTGTGATGGTATCTGAGGGGATAGCGAACCCGAGACCCTGAGAGTTGGTTACCGCAGCGGTCGTTATGCCTACAACAGCGCCATTGGCTGTTATGAGAGGTCCTCCTGAGTTACCAGGGTTGACGGCGGCACTGAACTGGATCGTGTCAGGAATAGCGAAACCACTCATTGTATCTTCCTGCAGAGCCCTGCCAACTTGGCTTACAATCCCTACAGTTATCGTGTTCGACAAACCATAAGGATTCCCGATTGCAACGACAGATTGACCAACCTCCACTGCAGACGAATTACCTAACGTGAGTGGGTGGTAGTCGCTCGTCAAGGCGTTAACCGAGACGATAGCTAGATCACTATAGGGGTCCGAACCGACCAGCTTGGCAGGATATGAGTCCCCGTTCGAGAATGTTGCGGTGGCATCAGTAAGTCCTTTCATCACGTGGAAGTTTGTGACGATGTAATATGATCCGTCATAGTTTATGATGAATCCAGTTCCGAGAATACTGGAGAGGGTTCCATTAGGAGATGTAGAGTCTTGCACAACTCCTTGAATCGTAACTACAGATCCACTCGAACTAGCGTAGATTTGAACCGGCGTTAAGTCTTGAGTTATCTGTCCAAGTTTAGTCTCATTGCCATTGTTTGGTTTGTTCACTAACAGGCTGTAGTAAATAGCGACCGCGCCCAGAATAACGATGACTAGGAGT
>Ga0335081_10013722_pt1 | contig 13093 bp, 10 predicted proteins | sample Lox_Sample_35_FD_206713 | JGI IMG/M metagenome (GOLD analysis project Ga0335081, IMG submission 206713) | Soil microbial communities from Loxahatchee National Wildlife Refuge, Florida, United States - Lox_Sample_3.5 | ecosystem: Environmental > Terrestrial > Soil > Wetlands | place: USA...
GCCAGATCATCGGGGTGGTGGGCGATACCGTGAACGATCGCTTCCAGAAAAAGCAGAGACCTGTAATGTACGTGCCATATACGCAGCAGACGCCGCGCTGGATCGGACCCTTCTGGAACGACCGTGCGGCGATGGTGTTTGTGCTGCGCAGTTTGGGCGATCCAGCCAAACTGACGCCTTCCGTGCGCCGGGCCGTAAGTGAAGTGGATCCGAACAAGCCGGCGGCTAATTTTCGGACGGTGGAGGAAAATCTCGATCGGCAGGTTCAATACATCCGCACCTACATCCTGCTTCTGGGCATTTTTGGAGGAATCGCCGCGGTGCTGGCTGCCATTGGAATCTACGGCGTGATGGCGTACTCCGTGGCGGAGCGCACGCGCGAAATCGGCATTCGTATGGCTTTGGGCGCTGGGGGCCGCGACGTGCTCACGTTGATTGCCCTCCAGGCGCTCCTTCTCATTTCGATAGGCCTGGCTCTCGGCCTGGGGGCTTCTTTCGCGCTGACGCGTCTCGTCAAATCGGCATTAGTGGGCGTGACCGCAACGGACCCGGCCACTTATGCGTCTGTCTCGGTAGCCCTGGCGGTGGTGGCGATGCTCGCCTGTTTCATTCCCACGCGCCGCGCGGTGGCCGTGGACCCGACGGTGGCTCTGCGATACGAATGAATCTCGATGGCGCAGGAGTAAACTGAATGTGGCGCATGCGTGCGATGGCGATTTGCGTTGCCCTTTTCGGCGTTTGCCTGCTTGCGAGCGGGGATGACGTCGGCGTACCGACCCGGCCCAGCGATCAGGATTACCCGGTTCACCAGGGAGTCAAGAACGCCATCATCGCGGCGGCCATCGTGCCTCCGGATCAGGTGAAGACGATGTTCACCTCGGAGATCGCCAAGAAGTATATCGTGGTGGAAGTCGCGATTTATCCACAGAATGGCGCAGCGTTCGATGTGGAACCATTCGACTTTAGCCTGCGGGTGGGCGAGCGCACGAGCCACACAGAGATCCCGCGTGCCGGTGAGCCTTGGCCTGGGAATCCGCCTCCGGCGTTGCGGCCGCCCACTCAGGTGACTACGGAAGATGGGGTCAGCGTGAGCCGGACGACCGATCCGTATGGGCGCAGGATCACCACGGTCGGAACCTACACGGGTGTCTCGGTGACGAACGGGAACCCGCCGCCTCCGCCACCTCCTCCGAGCTCAGGCCCGGACCCTTACCTGATCGATCGCAGGCTTCGCGACAAAGCTCTCGGCGGAGGCTTGACCCGAACGGCAGTCGCCGGGTATTTGTACTTCCCGCAGTCTGTCAAGAAGCGGAAATCCGACACCGTGGAGTTGCGGTACTCGAACGATGACGGGGCCGTGGGCATGCCCTTCCCAAAGTGAAACAAGAGCCAGCCGCCACCAGGGAAGTAAAATAGACTGAGTGCTGGGGGTCCGTATCAGGCTGCGCGTGCTGTGCGTCGGGATTGTGGGCGCCTGCTGCAGCGCGCAGTCGCCTCCGCCTAACCCGCCTGCGTCCAGTGCACCCGAGGTCACGTCGCAAGAGGCGTGTCTAGAAGGCCCCTCCTGGGCGGCGTGAGTTCTTGCGACTTCTCGCTCACCAACTTCACGTTCAGTATGGCACTATGACCCGAAGGAGGTCTGATGGGATACGTTGCCCATGGAACGGTTCAGGTGAAGCAACAGAAGAAAGGCAATCTGGCCGTCCTGATTAATCCTATTCCTGAATACAGGGTGAAGCACAAGGACAAGGAGTACACCGTTCTTGTACAGGCGCTGGATGCAACCGGGGTGGCATCTCAAGCTCGGATATTTCCCGTTGACAAGCCATACGAAGTTGATTCCCTATCTCTCGGGGACACACTGAAACAAGCGGCGTTCAGCGGGATCAAGGTGGAGTTAGAAGTGGAATTCAAATCGAAACCCGAAGGGGAAGTTGTGGCAGTCGTGGCTGTCCTAATACCCGCGACTTCACCGAAACTCTGATGGGGCGCGGTGCTGGGCAGCCTGCGAACGTTATCTTTTGGGGGGCAGGGGCCACCAAAGAGCTCGGAATTCGCACGACCGATGAGCAAGGGCAGTTCATCCGCCGCCTTACAGGTGCGGGAGCACCCTCCGCGTCGCTTGAGGACCGAGTCAAGGATGCGCTTGCTGACAAAGACACAGGGCCCTGGCACAGCGCCCTGGTTGACTTGATATCCATTCTCGGTGATGGCGACGACGCGTATCTAAGCATCCACAAAATCGACAAAGATCAACTTGCTGCCATGCGCCGGAACTGGCAGAGCCATGCGAACGAAGAAGAGATTCGCCAGAGGATCATTGATCTGCGGCTGACCTATGATTGGCCTGCGCTAAAGTCCGCGGTTGGAATTTGCCCGGGTAGCACGACAGCCAAGTTCAGGCTTAATGACCTGTTTAACCTGCTGGACATGCACGTTCCGCCGGGATCTGGATTTCGCGCTCCGACCCGAAGAGGGGAGTTGCAGTTCCTGGACGGCAGGAGGCTCATTGGCGCAAAGAATGCCCTCTTGATGACGCTGATAGCGTCGTTTTACGTTGACTACCAGGTGTGCATCTCTTCCAAGCGCGACGTTTTGCAGAAATATAAGGATGTCGCCGTCTTGCTGGGCCGCCGTATGCAGCGACGCGGACGGGATTTGGCGCGCGCCGGCGTTCCGTTAGACACGCCCCAGTTCTACCAAGGCGATGTCGGCTTCGTAAGCATGAATTATGACCCTATCTTGTTTTGGGTGCAGTTTATCGCTAACTCGGAACTGAATCACAGTGCTAGCGTTCCTCACATCGGATCTCCCGCAGTACCCCTTCACGTGTTCAACGACTTCGGCCACCTCATCCCATCACGGAGAGTCGCAAAAGGCGATGCCGAGTCGCCCTGGTATCCGATGAATGAAGCGGTTACTCAACGCCTCAACGAATCAACGACGGGAGCTAACCACAGAGTGAGGCTGACGAAGGTGTTGTTCCCTCACGGATGCCTCTGCTGGCGGGAATGTCCGAACTGCGGCAAGCTCTCCTCTTACCATGCTGATCGATGGGAGCTTCCTGCATCTGACTTGCTTCCGCCTCCGCCGCTCTTGGCCTTCGACAAGAGTGCCTGTCCGGATCGTATTACCGGCAAAGAGAGGAGGGCGAGAGCAGCAGGCATAATTGACGCTCGGAGCTGCCTGCACTGTGGTGAGCTGACCGTTACAAACCACACGCAGGTAGTCATGCAAAGCTCATTCAAGCCGCGGCCTCCGTCGTTCATTGAGGAAATCCAGCGCGATCTTCGGGCCATGGCGATGCAGGCGAGCCATATCATCCTCATGGGGTACTCGCTTCCACCTGACGATGTCACATATCGGGCCTTCTTTTCGGCCAGAAGCCAACGGGAGGGGGCTGAGCCTGTGCGCTGCACGGTTGTGAACAAGGATGATGCAAATCCCGGCTGGTATGGAGCGGATGAGCTCAAAACCAGGGCCTTTGCAGAGACGTCTGCTGTGAATGCGGCTCGCGAGGTGTTTGGTGAGAACGTACGATTCTACGGCGGTGGCATTCCCCAAGTATTTCTCGACGGTGGTGTGGCAACGGATGCCAAGCTGGACCGGCTCCTCGAATGGTCCTGAAGAACAGGATTTGTAACGACAAGCGCCGCCAAGAAGCGGAAATCCGACACGGTGGAATTGCGGTACGCGAACGATGACGGCGCCGTGGGCATGCCCTTCCCAAAGTGAAACAAGAGCCAGCCGCTACCAGAGCAGTAAAATAGACTGAGTGCTTGGGGTCAAAAGACTGCGCGTGCTGTGCGTCGGGATTGTGGGCGCCTGCTGCAGCGCGCAGTCGCCTCCGCCTAACCCGCCTGCGTCCAGCGCTCCCGAGGTGACTTCTCAAGAGGCGTCGGTGACGTTCAGCAGCCGCGTGAATCTGGTATCGGTGCCGGTGGTCGTTCGAGATAGTGAAGGGCACACCATCGGGAACCTCCGCAAAGAAGATTTCCAGCTCTTCGACAAGGGCAAGCCGCAGTTGATCAGCAAGTTTTCGGTTGAGACGGCGGAAACGCGCGCGGCCGACGTTCCGGCCGGAGCAGCGGCGCAGCCAGAAGTAATTCCGGACACACCGAAAGCTGCCAACGCGGTCCTGCCGGATCATTATGTAGCGTACCTATTCGACGACGTCCACCTGCAGCGCGGCGACCTGTTGCAGACGCGCCAGGCAGTGAACCGGCATTTGGACGAAGCGCTGGAGCCCTCGGCGCGCGCGGCGATTTTCACTACCAGCGGCATTGTGTTATCCAATTTCACGGACAACCGCGAACAACTGCACAAGGCGGTGAATAGTGTTCAGCCGTATTCGAGCGGCATCGACCCGCAACAGGACTGCCCCTATATCACGCATTACCTTGCGGATCGTCTGATTAATCAGTTTTTGTACCTGGATGGTCCGCTGTTCAGCGCCCAGCAAATCCAGGGAGCGCTGGCGACGGACGAAGTCCTGGCTGCGGCATTTTCCGAAGCGGCCGCCTGCGCGCCTCCGTGCACACCGGGGCGAACCGACCCGCTGACGGGCGCGGATATGTGCACGGTAAGCACGTTGATCGTCCTGAAGGATGCAACCCGGCGGGCTCTCACGCATGGCGATCACGAAACCGCCGTGGGACTGGGGGCATTGCGCGACATAGTGCTCAAGCTTTCCGCCATGCCGGGCAGCCGGAACCTGGTGTTGGTTTCGCCGGGGTTCTTACTCACCCGGGACCACCGGGCCGATGAGTACGATCTTCTCGATCGAGCCATTCGAGCCAACGTGACGGTCAATACGATCGATATGCGGGGCTTATTCGCGACCACGCCCGGGGGTTCGGCGGACCAGGGCGGATATCATACGCCCACCGGGGAAACCGTGCTCCCCCGGCTCGAGGTGGATGCCGCCAAACAGGCCGATGACGTGCTCGCGGAGCTGGCCGATGGCACCGGCGGCACCTTCTTTCACAACGACAACCGCCTGAAAGAGGGTCTCAATCAACTGGCGGCGCGGCCGGAGTTTGTCTATGTTCTGGGCTATTCGCCCGACAACCTGAAATTCGACGGCAGTTATCATGCGTTGAAAGTGACGGTAAAGAATCCGGTCCGTCTGACCTTGCAAAACCGCCGCGGTTACTGGGCTCCGAATCATGAAGTGGACCCGGCGGAACAGGCCAAGGAAGAGATCCGCGAGGCGGTGTTCTCGCGGGATGAGGTCCAGGATATTCCTCTGGATGTGCAGACCGAGTTCTTTAAGCCGGATGACCTTACTGCCGAGTTAACGGTGGTGGCCCGATTGGATGTGAAGCCCGTGCGGTTTCGAAAGGCCGACGACCGGAACAACGACACGCTCACAGTGGTGGCAGGCCTGTTCGACAGCAACGGAAATTTTGTGTCGGGAATCCAGCGCGTGGTCGAGATGCATCTGCGCGATCAGACGCTGGAAACGATGCGCAACGCGGGGATCAGCGTGAAAGAGAATTTCCACGTTGCGCCGGGCCGCTACGTGGTGCGCGTGGTGGTACGGGATGGGGAAGGCAAGGCCATGGCAGCGCGCAATGGAGGCGTCGAGATTCCATGAGGAACCGTGCCGTTCTTGCCGGGCTGGCGACCCTAGGGTTAGCTTCTGGGCAGCAGAATACCGTGATCCAGACGGAGACGCGGGTAGTGCTGGTGGATGCGATCGTGACCGGAAAGAGCGGCGCCTATGTCAACGATCTGACCCAGAACGAGTTCCGCGTTTTTCAAGACAACAAAGAGCAAGCCATCAAGAGCTTCTCGCTGGAAACGGCCACTAAAGCCGCTGAGCCGCGTTCACTGGTTCTTTTCTTCGACGAGAGCAGCATGGAGGTTCACGAGCAGGTGTTGGTGCGCCAGGCGGCTTCCCGTTTCATCGACGCGGAAACCGGACCGAACCGCCGGATAGCGGTGGTGAGCTACGATGGCTCGCTGCGGGTCAACCAGACGTTCACGGATAACGCAGGCCGACTCAAGGATGCTTTGCCCGCGCCGCGTTCGAACCTAATCCCGGACGACCCAATCAAGTCCGGGTTGCCGGTAAGCATTCCGAAGGGAGCCAACAGCGATTTTGGGGCGCGCAACATGATCCGCGCGCTCGGTGATCTGGGGCGAAGTCTGGGCGCGCTTCCCGGGCGGAAGATCGTGGTCCTGTTCAGCGGAGCGGTGGCGTCGTCGTCCGATCAGCGAAACGCGGTCCGGGAGGCCGTCGAAGCGTGTAACCGCTCGGGTGTCGCCATCTACCCGGCCGACGTGCGCTCGGTTGCCGCGCAGACCGATCAAGGAGATACGCCGGCGCTGCCCGCGGACCGGCACCCGGAAGACCGCCGCAACTCTGGCGGGTTCGGACGCGCTCAACCGCATGGCGATTCCGACACCTTCGGCGAGGCGCAGAATCTGGGAGCCGGCAGCCAGCAGATCATCTTCGGCCTGGCCACGGGAACCGGAGGATTCGTCATCCGGAATTCGAATGACTTGCTGGCCGGCTTGCAATCGATCGCGGCCGAGCAGGATGAATACTACGCGCTCACTTTCACGCCTCCGGAATCGCCGGAGGGGAGTTGCCACGCGCTGCGGGTCAAAGTGGATCGCAAGGGGACGTCGGTGCGCGCGCGAACCAGTTATTGCACCGTCAAACCGGTGGACCTGCTGGCCGGGACAAGCACCGGGAAGGAGTTGGAGACGCAGGCCAGCGCGGCGCAGGCCGGCACCATCTCCGCGTCGATGGAGCTGCCGTACTTTTACCTGCCGCCGGGCATAGCGCGGGTCAACCTGGCCATGGAGATCGCGCCCGATGCGGTGAAATTCGAAAATCAAAAAGGCAAGCTGCACGCGGAGATCAATCTGCTCGGTATCGCGTCCAAGCCGGACGGGGGCGTGGCGGCCCGCTTCAGCGATGCTCTACGGTTTGATTTCGAGAACCGGGCGGAGATCGAGAAGTGGAAGGCCAAGCCGCTGCATTACGAAAAGGAATTTAAGATCGCGCCGGGCGCGTACCGCTTCACCATGGTCTTCAATTCGGGGGCCGCAAGTTTTGGGAAGATCGAAGCGCCGCTGGTGGTGGATGCGCCGAAAGCCGGTGAACCGTCCCTCGGCAGCCTGGTCCTAAGCCAGGAGCTGCGCCCGGCAGCCGCCGATTTGGGGCTGGGGCTCGACCTCGGTTTGACGGGCGACCGTACGGCGCTCATCACCGAGGGAATGCAGGTGATTCCTTCCGGATCGAACCAATTGACGCAAGCGCAGCCCGCCTATCTTTACTTTGAAGTCTATCCGCCGTCGGCCGTGCCCACAGCGGTTCGCGTGCGCATTCTCGACCAACGGACAGGCGAACAGAAATGGGACTCGGGACCATCGAGATTGACGAAGGCGCAGCAGGGTGGTCCGATTCCGCTGAATCTGTTGACTCCCGGCGAGTATCAGCTCGAAGTCAGCGTTGGGGATCTGGCCGGCAAGCCAGCGAAACGGACGGCGGATTTCGTACTCAAATAAGCCGGGCCGAAAATTAATTCACCGCAGAGACGCAGAGACGCAGAGTTTTAAGAATGGGCGCTGCGACAATCTGTGGACAGCTCTGCTTGATCGAGTTCGCGCGCAGAGGGGGCAGAGGGAATAAGTGCTGGAACAGGTCTTCGCGTGAGGTGGGCTTTCTTTTCGTGATCCTCGCCGGGCACTTCGTCGAGCAGTTGGGCCGAAGATTAGTTCACCGCAGAGACGCTGAGACGCAGAGTTTTAAGAATGGGCGCTGCGGCAATCTGTGGACAGCTCTGCTTGATCGAGTTCGCGCGCAGAGGGGCAGAGGGAACAAGTGCTGGAACAGGTTTGCGTATCAGTTGGGACTTCTCTTTCGAACCTGCGCCGGGAACTTCGTCGAGCACTTGTTTCCTCTGCCCCCTCTGCGCGCCAACCGCTTAAAGCAGCCGCCAGCCACGAACCGTCGCAGCGCCTATTCTTAAAACTCTGCGTCTCTGCGTCTCTGCGGTGAAAAGCCTTGACCTAGTCGCGCGCCGGGGCGGCTGCGCCAGTCAAGAAAATAGAGGCCAGTACGTCACCGAGCTCGCCGGGCGAGAGGGTGCCGCTGGGACGATACCAAACTTCCACGCGGTTCACGAGGCCCAGGAGAATCAGGCACAGGTACTTCACCGGTATGTCGGCTCGCAAGGCGCCGGCCATTTGCGCATCCTGCAAAACCGATCGCACCAATTCTTCATAAGCGTCGCGGAGCGAAATGACATGCGCCAGGCGCTGCTTCGAAAGAGCGCGCATTTCCGAGAGTGTCGCCGAATGCCGGTCGTGGTCTCGGAGCATGCTTTCGATGTGAGCGCGAACCAGGGTGCGCGTGCGATCGAGCGGATCGGCGACGTTCTGAACGGCGGCCGCGACGTCGCGCCGAATCTGTTCGAGTGAGGACTTGCACATGGAATACAGCAGGTCCTCTTTACTCTCAATGTGGTAGTAAAGGGAGGCCTTTTGAATCCGCAAAACCGAGGCGATTTCACGGGTGCTGGTGGCGGCGTAGCCTTTCTTCGAGAACAGTGTGGCGGCAGCGTTCAACATGCGTTCCGCCATGGAGTTCTCGCCGCCATCCGGCAACCTGCGCGTTCGCGAGGACGCGCGTTTCTTGGGCCCGGCCGGGAAACCAGGTAGTGAGGGTACCTGCGCCGGTAACGCGGCAGCGCAATTCAGAAATACCGGCGTGAACAGGCCGTTGAGCCGGTCGGCCGATAGTTCCTGGTCACGGTGGAACCAAACCACGGCCCAGTTGAGCACGTTGAGTAAGGCGAGATACAGATAATGCGCGGGGATGTCGCCGCGGACGGCGCCGGCCGTTTGCGCTTGTTCGATCACCGACCGCACCAGCGCCGCGTATTCTTTTCGAAGCCGCACCACGCCCACTGGTTTGGCCGGGGAATCTTGACACCGGCCTTCGGCAGCCATACAATCTACCGAGCGACAGGTGCCGGGAACGGCTTGCTGGTTGAGGAGGGAAAGTGTCCAAACGCAATCTCTGGATCGGTTCGATTTTGATTGGCCTGCTGGTCGTACTGGCGGTGGCGTATCGGGTAGTGGAAAAGAGAGCCGTGGTGGAGGCTGCCGGCGCGCAGGCGCCGCGGTTTGAGGTGGACCCCTTCTGGCCGAAGCCGCTGCCGAACCATTGGCTTCTGGGAAATGTCATCGGCGTGTCGGTAGATTCGCAGGATCATATCTGGATCATTCATCGCCAAGGTTCCCTCGAGGCGATGGAGAACTACGCGGTGGCGAATCCTCCCGGACCCAAGCGGCAGGCGGGTGTGGTGGAAGCGGAGTGCTGCGGGCCGGCGCCGGCAGTGCTGGAATTCGATGAGGCCGGCAACCTGCTGACCAGCTGGGGCGGCCAGGACGGCCCCAATTATGTCTGGCCGCTTTCGAACCACGGGATCACGGTGGATTACAAAGGGAACGTCTGGATCGGAGGCAATGCCGCGCAAGCAGGCGTGCCGGCCGAGGAAACTCTGGGACCGGCTGGCGGCGCTGGCCGTGGACGAGGGGCAGCTCCCGCCCCACGGCCGCCCGGCGCCCCGCCCCTTTATCACGACAGCATGGTCATGAAGTTTACCCAGGACGGCAAGTTCCTGATGCAGATCGGGAAGTCCGGACAGAGCAAAGGCAGCAACGACACCGAGAACCTGGGCCGGCCGGCCAAGATGTTCATTGATCCCAAGACCAACGAACTGTACGTGGCGGATGGCTACGGCAACAAGCGCGTGATTGTTTACGACGCGGAAACCGGCGCCTACAAGCGGCACTGGGGCGCTTACGGCCACAAGCCGGATGACGCCAACCTGGGCCGCTACAACCCCAACGATCCGCCCGCGCAGCAGTTCCGCAACCCGGTGCACTGCGCCGAGCTTTCGAATGACGGCCTGTTGTATGTCTGCGACCGCGTGAACGATCGCATCCAGGTATTCAAACCCGACGGGACGTTTGTGAAAGAGCAGATCCTTTTCAAAAACACTCTCGGCGACGGCTCCGTTTGGGACATTGCCTTCTCGAAAGACCCGCAGCAGAAGTACATTTACCTGGCTGATGGGTCGAATGAGAAGGTACACATCATCGAACGCGAATCGCTGCAGGTGTTGACCAGCTTCGGCGATGGCGGACGCCAGCCCGGCGAATTCTACGCCGTGCACAGCATTGCCACTGATTCGAAGGGCAACATCTTCACTACCGAGACCTACCGCGGGCAGCGGATTCAAAAGTTCGTGTTCAAGGGCACGGCGCCGGTTCCGAAGCCGGACCAGGGCGTCCTGTGGCCGAAGAACGCTAAGAGTTCGCTGTAAAGATGGCTATTCGCCGCGCGGCGACTTAGCGGTGTCAAGCAGCCTTCCATCGTGCCAGCGCCCGATCGTGGAGTCGGGTCATGAACACCAACATACAGATGGTGCCGATGAGACAGAAGGTCATGTCCCACTGAGTGTCCCACACGTCGCCCTGGCTGCCCAGGAAGGCATCGGCAGCGCTGCCGGTGGCCATGGCGACCGCGAACTCCAGTAACTCATACAATGCGCTGACCGCCATCGAACTGCTCAGGATGAGCCATAGCAAGAGCTTCCCACGCCGCAGCGCGGTTGCGCGCAGGAGCACCTCGCGCGCGATCAGGCTGGGCACGAAACCCTGCGCGAAGTGTCCGACGCGGTCGTAATGGTTTCGCGATTGGTGGAAGGTGTCGCGCAGCCAGTTGAACAGTGGCATCTGGGCGTAGGTGTAGTGGCCGCCGATCATGAGGATCACCGCATGGATGGCGATGAACGTGTAGACCATGTTCGTGAAGCGGAACGTCGGGTACAAGCGGATCAGCACCGCGGCGCCGATCACGGCCGGGAACACTTCCAGCGCCCACGTGAAAATATCGTGACAGCCGATGGCGGACCATACCAGCACCGCAGCATCCACAGCCAGCAGAATGGCCGGCAAGCTCAGGGTGCGCACAATCACATTGTCGGTGCCGGGGCGGAATTACGCAAACTGTCGTAAACACGACACTGCGGATGGGATTGCCTATCGGAAGTGTAATGCGTCCCGCTGCCTTTATCCTTTCGATCGGGCTCGTTACCGGCATGGCAGCTCAAGCTCAGGACAGCGCCGATCGTACGGCCGCTTCGAACGTGGCTCCGCCGGCAGCCTCGATCGTCAGCCCGGGTGTAGGTGAGAAGTGGAACTTTTTCGTCACCGAAACCTTCACTCCGATGACCTTAGCGGCCGGCGCATTCAATGCCGGTGTCTCGCAAGCTACCAATTCCGATCCTCGCTACGGCGTGGGCGCGGGGCCATTCGCGGAACGCTTTGGCGCTTCGAGCGCCGACATTGTGACGCAGAACTTCTTCGGCGATTTCGTGATGGCCTCGGTCTTTCACGAAGACACGCGCTATACCCGTCAAGGTCCCCTATACGGAGGCATCTGGAAACGGGCCGGTTATGCGATCAGCCGGGCCTTTGTTACAAACGCGGATCGCGGCGGCGATACGTTCAACTGGTCCAATGTAACAGGGACCGCAATCAGCGCGGGCGTCTCCAACCTCTATTACCCGCCTGCGAGCAGGAAGGCGAGCGCCGTGGGGATCCATTTCGGAACCAGCGTGGTCGGTGGCGGGCTGGCGAACCTCTTTCCGGAATTCTGGCCGGATTTCCGGCGGACGCTGGAGCGCCATCACCTCTTTCCCCGCGAACGCTGACGAAATTCGCAACCGTTTTCGGCGGTGGGCATCTGTGTATGTATCCGAAAACTCGAGGAGGGTAGTATGCCGCTTCCATCGGACGAGAAGATTGTGCAGCTCGCCAACGATTTGGTCGGACAATTCCAAACCATGTTCGGCCGGCATCCGGGATTCCGGCCGGCTCATGCCAAGGGAATTTTGCTCACGGGCCGGTTCCAACCAGCACCCGGAGCTACATCGCTGACGCGCGCGCCGCACGCCGTCAGCCCGTCTACTCCGGTGTCCGTGCGGTTCTCCGACTCGACCGGGATTCCTGTGATTCCCGATACCGATCCCAACGCCAATCCGCACGGTATGGCGATCCGTTTCCACCTCGCGGACCGGGTTCATACGGATATCGTCAGCCACTCCGCAGATGGCTTTCCGACGAGAACCGGCGAGGAGTTCCTGGAGATGCTGCGCGCGGTGGCTGCCACCGATCCCTCGAAACCATCGCCCTCGCCGATCGAAAAGTTCCTCGGCTCCCATCCGGCGGCTCTGGCGTATGTGCAGATGCCCAAGCCGTTTCCCGCCAGCTTGGCCAAGGAATCATACTTCGGTGTAACTGCCATGCGATTTGTCAACAACGATGGCGCCACGCAGTATGGACGATACCGGATCACGCCTGCCGCGGGGGTCGAGCACCTCAGCGAGGCAGCCGTCAAGGCCAAGGGCCCCAACTACCTGTTCGATGAAATTAAGACGCGGCTCGGATCGGGGCCGGTCCGGTTCGGAATTCAGGTGCAGATCGCCGGGAAGGCCGACAACGTGAACGATGCCACCATCCACTGGCCAGCCGACCGGCAGGTGGTCGATTTCGGCACGATCGAGCTCACCGCCGAAGCCCCCAACAGCCAGCAGGAGCAGCAACACATGATCTTCGATCCGATTCCCCGCGTGGATGGAATCGAACCTTCCGGGGATCCTCTGCTGGAGTTGCGTGCAGCCGTCTACTTGATCAGCGGCCGCCAGCGGCGTGCGGCGGAATCGGCGGGCCGACTTTCGACGTCGGGCGCGTGAGCTAGCGCCGGGTTCCGGCCGAACGAATGTAGCACCGCTCACATCCAAGACTCACCCTAGTGTTGTGCGTCATGCAGAATGCAGTGTAACTCTGTGGGGCAGACGATCGGTTTCCGTCGTCTGCCGGCGCCGCACAGTGGCGCAAAGGCGCGCTTCGCACACCGTGGCAGACCGCGAAAAACGACCGTCTTCCATGAGAAGGCTGGTCGGTGTCAAGTGGAATGTTTCAGTTTGTGCCAAGACAAAAGCCTGCCATTCCTTCTTAAATGTAAAGGCCTTCCGGCATCGCTGCCGGGCCCCGTCCAGGG
>Ga0335081_10013723_pt1 | contig 13093 bp, 9 predicted proteins | sample Lox_Sample_35_FD_206713 | JGI IMG/M metagenome (GOLD analysis project Ga0335081, IMG submission 206713) | Soil microbial communities from Loxahatchee National Wildlife Refuge, Florida, United States - Lox_Sample_3.5 | ecosystem: Environmental > Terrestrial > Soil > Wetlands | place: USA: Florida...
CGGCCGCGTGTTTCTGGGCACAGCGGACAATCATCTGGCGGCGCTCGATCAACGCACCGGCGAAGAAGTCTGGCGCGTGAACGTGGAAGATTCGCGGCAGTGCGGGTGCAACATCACGGGCGCTCCACTGGTGGTGAAAGACATGGTGATCACGGGAGTCACCGGCGGGGACTCGGCGCACCGCGGCTACCTCACCGCTTTCGACGCGGCCACGGGCCGCATGCGCTGGCGGTTTTACACGATCCCCGGACCGGGCGAGAAGGGGCACGAGAGCTGGCCCGGCGAGAGCTGGAAATACGGCGGCGGCGCCACGTGGATGACGGGCTCGTACGATCCCGACCTGAACCTGGTGTATTGGGGCGTGGGCAATGCGGCGGCGGATCTCAATGCCGCCATGCGGCGCGGGGACAATCTGTACACCGACAGCGTGATCGCGCTCGATCCCGATACCGGCAAGCTGCAATGGCACTACCAGGAGATTCCGCAGGACGTCTGGGACTACGACGCCGCCTATGAGATGCAGCTTGTGGATCTCACGGTCGGCGGCCGTGCTCGCAAGGCGCTGCTGCACGTGACGAAGAGCGGGTTCACATGGGTGCTCGACCGCAAGACGGGCGAGTTCCTGGCGGCATGGCCGTACGTTAAGAATTACAACTGGATTACCGGAATCTCGCCGCAGGGCAAGCTGCTGGGGCGCAACGAGCCGGAGGCGGGCAAGGTGAAGCTGCTGTGTCCGAGCACGATTGGAGGCAAGAGCTGGAACCAATCGGCGTGGTCGCCGCGCACCGGGTGGGTGTACGTTCCGGTGCTGGAGATTTGCAGCGACTTGATGGTGCGCGACGAAGAGCCGCAGGAAGGGCGCGGGTTCACCGGCGGCAACTGGATCATGAAGCCGCCGCCGGGCGCGAAGCAGGAGAGCTACCTGGCCGCGTTCGACCCGGTCACCGGCAAGCAGCAATGGAGCGCTCCCGCCACGACGTGGCTGCTGGCTTCCGTGCTCGCGACCGCGGGCGACCTCATCTTCACCGGCGATCCGGAGGGCACCTTCTTCGCGCTGGATGCGCACACGGGCGAGCGGCTCTGGAGTTTTCCCACGGGAGCGGGCCACCGGGGGTCGGCGATCAGTTATTCGATCGGGGGGAGGCAGTACATCGCGACCCCGACGGGGTGGGGCTCGCTGATCGGGCAGGCGCACGCCGCGTTGTGGCCGGGTGCGCTTCCCCGCCCCGGTTCGGCGTTATTCGTTTTTGCGCTGCCGGAGGCTGCGCGATGAAGCGCGCGCTGCTGTTCGCGATCGCAGCAGCGGCGTGCCGCGCGCAGGACGGAGCGGCGGAGCGCGGCGCTCAGCTCTACAAAGCCAATTGCGCGATTCCCTATTGCCACGGTCCGGAGGGAAGCGCCGGACGCGCGCCCCGGCTTGCCGGGCATCGCTACAACGTGAACGGGATGTTCAAGGTGATCACGTGGGGTATCCCCGGCACCGGCATGCCCGAGTTCACAACGCGGCTGAAGTCCGAACAGATCGCCGACCTGGTCGCGTACATGATGACATTAGGCGGCCCCGCCGCGGCACCGGCACCCGCGACTGTCGCTCCGCCGCGCGCGATGACGCCGCAAGCCAAGGCGGGCCGCGCGCTGTTCTTTGACGCGGCACGAATGGGCGCTTGCGGGTCGTGTCATGAGCTCGATGGATGGGGCGTGGCGGTGGGACCCGATCTCGCCCGATTGCCCGCAGAACGGTTCACCGGTCTGCGCGAGATCGCGATCGAACACGTCGTCACTGCCCGCCCTGCCGGTGAGGCGCCGTTCGCGGCGGTGGTGGTGGAGCGTACGGAATCGAGGGTGCGGGTCTACGACCTCACGGCCGCGATCCCGGTACTGCGCAGCTTCGCGGCGGGGCGCGTCGCCATCGAGCCGGGCACGGTATGGCGCCACGCACAGGCGGTGCGCAGCTATAACGCGGGCGAACTCGAGATCATCGCGGAGTATCTGCGGTGGCGCGGCGCGGAAAAAGACATACACTAGCAAGAACGGAGGCACCATGGGCCGGATTGGGATGCTTGTTCTTGCGTCCGCCTTGACGGCGTTCGCTGGGGATGCCAACGAAGATTTGCTTGCCGCGTCGCGCGCCGGGGACCTGGCTGGTGTGAAAACGGCCATCGAACACGGCGCGGCATTGGAGGCGAAGACGCCTTACGGCCAGACGGCTCTCTACCTGTCGGCGATGAACGGCCACGAAGACATCGTGCGCTACCTGCTCGACAAGGGGGCCAATACCAATATTCGCGACACGTTCTACAAGGCGCCCATGCTGGGGTTCGTCGTGATGCGAAAGCATTGGGAAGTGGCCAGGCTGCTGGCGAGCAAATCGACCAACGTCGATCAGGACCTGGGAGAGGTCGCGGACACCGGACGCGCGGACCTGGTGCAGGCGGTGCTGTCTGCCGGCAAGCCCAGCCAGGCGTCGCTGGACAAGGCGTACGAGAGCGCCCTGGAGCGGAAACGCACCGAAGTCGCGGGGGTGCTGAAGGAAGCCGGAGCGCACGAACCCGCGCCGCCGGTCGCGGTCGAGGCGGTGGTGCTCGAATCGTACGCGGGCAGTTACAAATCGGAGCAGCTTCCGGTCGAAGTCAAAGTGTTCGTCAAGGAAGGCAAGCTCTACCTTCAGGCGGTGGGGCAGCCGGAGTTTGCCACCAAGGCGTTGAGTCCCACGCGATTCGCGTACGCGCCGGCGCAGATCGAAATCGAATTCGATGCGGCGGACAGCTTCACGCTGAAGCAGGGCGGGGGGACTTTCAAGTTCAAGAAAGGGGCGGCGAAATGAAGTGCAGGCTGGCAGCTTCGATTTGCGCTCTGGCGCTGGCGTGTGCCGCCGCGGACGGGAATTGGCCGCAGTTCCGCGGGCCGTCGGCATCCGGTATCGGCGACGGCGGGCACCCGCCGGTGCGATGGGATATCGCCAAGGGCACGAACATCGCCTGGTCCGCGGAAATTCCCGGCCTCGCCAACTCTTCGCCGGTGGTGTGGGGCGACCGGATCTATGTGACCACGGCGGTCTCGAGCGATCCCAAGCAGACGTTCCGCACCGGCCTCTATGGGGACACGGACTCGGTTGGCGATCGCAGCCCGCATCAGTGGAAGGTTTTGGCGCTGGACAAGAAGACCGGCAAGATTCTGTGGGAGCAGACACCGTATCAGGGCACGCCGAAAACGAAGCGGCATCCGAAATCGTCGCAGGCCTCGCCGACGCCGGTCACCGACGGCAAGATCGTGGTGGCATATTTCGGGTCGGAAGGGATCGTGGCCTATTCGACCGAGGGCAAGCTTCTCTGGAAGAAGGACCTGGGCCTGCAGAACGCCGGCTGGTTTTTCGATCCCGACTCGGAATGGGGCGCGGCGAGCTCTCCGGTGATCTACAAGAATTCCGTCATCGTGCAGTGCGACCGTCAGAAGGATTCGTTCATTGCGGCGCTCGACCTGAAGGACGGCAGGGAACTGTGGCGCACCGCGCGGGCCGAGATCCCCGCGTGGGGCACGCCCACCATCGTTCCCGGCGAGGGCCGCACCGAGCTGGTCACCAACGGCACCAAGGCGATCCGCGGGTACGACGCCGATACGGGCAAGGAGCTGTGGAAGCTCGGACCGAATTCGGAGATCACCTGTACGACGCCGGTTTCCGCGCACGGCCTGATCTTCGTCACCGCCGGATATCCTCCGGTGCAGCCGATCTACGCGATCAAGGTCGGCTCCAACGGCGACCTCACGCTGAAAGACGGCAAGGAATCGAGCGATGCGATTGCCTGGAGCAAGAAGACCGGCGGGTCGTACCTGCCGTCGCCGATCGCCTACGGCGACCATTTGTACCTGGTGAGCAACAACGGCGTACTGTCGGCGTACGACGCCAAGACGGGGAACCGGGTGTATCAGCAGCGGGTGGGAAGCGGCGGGTCGGTGGTCGCGTCGCCGATCGCGGCGGCGGGAATGCTGTACATCACGGGCGAAGAGGGAGACGTCTACGTGGTCAAGGCCGGACCGCAATACGAGCTGCTCTCGAAGAACTCCGTGGGCGAGCCGGTTCTGGCGACGCCGGCGATGGCCGGGGATATGCTGCTCGTGCGCGGGGCGAGGCATCTGTTCGCGATTGCGGAGGGGGAGAAGAAGTAGGGCGGGACGCTCCGCTGACTCCCGGGGTGTCACACGAGGATGTTGCGGCCGAGGTCCTCCGGCGTAATGCTATCCGTATCTCCGAGCTGCCGGGGTGGGACGATCAATTGCTAATTCTCGACAGGCAACTTCCGGGCCTTTCCCTATCACCCCCGACTCGCTGACTTGGTCGAACGAAGCGCCGCACAAGCCAGTTTGGTTCCACCCGGCGACCGCCCCGCGAATGCGGTTCTCTACCGGCCCTTGCCGGCTGGAGTGTTACGGATCGAGTACAAGTGATTCTCGGTGCGCAGGATCAGGCGATCGCCGATCAGGGCCGGGGTAGCCAGCGCCATTTCGCCGAGGTCGTTGGAATCGAGCAATTCGTACTTATCGCCGGCGCGGATCACGAACGTCCGGCCTTCTTCGTTCATGCAAAAAATCTTGCCGTTGTAGCCCCATGGTGAGGTAGTGAAATCGCCGCCCTCGCCGATGCGGGCCTTGTACGTTTGCACGCCGGTCCTGGCGTCGAAGCGCGTGAGGATGCCGTTGTGGGTGAGGACATAGAGCCCTCCGTCATAGGCCAGCTCGGTCGGAAGGTAAGTTCCGGCTTTGGGCTGAAGCCAGGCAACGAAATCGTTGAGCTTGGCGCCGTCCGGCGTGGTGAGGTCGCCGGCCGCGCCGGGTTTGATCGCGGCGAGAGCCTTCCCCGCACCGCCGTTGAGATACAACAGGCCGTTGTAGGCGAAAGGGCTGGGGATGGGCATGGCGGACATCCCGCCGAGACGCCACAGTTCCTTGCCTTCGAGATCGTAGCTGATGGCGAGGCCAGGACCGACGGTGACGATTTCGGTGCGCATCGAGCTCTTCCAGATGTAGGGGCTCGACCAGCCGGTCTGGCGATCGGAGCCTTGGACGTGGATCGAGCGATTCGTGCGCCAGACTTGCTTGCCGGTGTTCTTGTCGAACGCCGCAATGAATTGCTGTTTCTCGTTGTCGTTGACGATGACGACCAGGCCGCTGACCAGAGTGGGCGAAGAGGCCGTGCCGAAATCGAGGATCGTCGGGAAGTTTTCGAGCGGTGTGCTCCAGGCCTCGTTGCCCTCGAGATCGTAAGCGAAAAGGCCGAGGTTATTGATGTACACGTAGACGCGTTTGCCGTCGGTGACGGGGGTTTCCGAGCAAAAGCTGTTCTTGCGATGACGGCCTCCGGGCGGGTGGCCCGAATGGAATTCGCGCTTCCAGTCGATCTTGCCGGAGTTGAGATCGATGGAGTAGAGGAAGTAATGCAGCGAGACTTCGCCGGGCATTTCGAAATCGCGCGCATTCAGGCGGTCGAGAAGTTCCTTACCTTTGAAGCCCTGCTTCTCGAGTTCGGCGATGTAGTCGTTGGAATAGTTGGTGCCGGTCTGAGGCTGCTTCGCTTTGCCGTCGGTGGTGACGGTGGTGAGGAAGATGCGGGCGCCGGCGACGATCGGGGAAGACCAGCCGAGGCCGGGGATGCTCGCGGTCCATTCGATGTTGGAGGTGCTCGACCATTTGTCGGGCAGATTCGAATTGATGGCGGAGGGGTTGGAGGAGGGTCCGCGGAAACCAGGCCATTCGGGTTCGGCGGCGAAGGCGCAGGCGGCAAGGAAGAGCGGTGCGATGACCCGGTTCATGCATCTATTGGACTACAAATGCCGTAAAACGTCACCGATTGCGTCCCGAGACTACCCCGGCGTGGCATGATGAGGCATGCGAATTGTGTGCCTGGTGGTGCTGCTGGCCGGCACGGCGAGCGGGCAGTGGGACCGCTTTCGGGGGCCGAACGGATCGGGCGTCTCCGACAGTACGGGATTGCCGGTGGAATTCGGGCCGGCGAGGAATCTCGTCTGGCGGCTGGAATTGCCACCCGGGCATTCGTCGCCCGTGATCGGTGGTCATCGCATCTATGTCACCGCGGTCGAGCATGACCAACTCTACACGATCTGCGTCGAGCGGGAGAGCGGCCGGATTCTGTGGAAGCGCGAGGCCCCGCGGCCGCGCCGCGAGAAGCTGCACTCCTTGAACAATCCGGCATCGCCGACCCCGGTGATCGACAGCCAGAACGTCTACGTGTTCTTCCCCGACTTCGGGCTCCTGAGCTACACGCACCAGGGCGGGGAGCGGTGGCGCCTGCCGCTGGGACCTTTCCGGAACGTCTACGGAATCGGCGCGTCGCCGGTGCTGGCCGATGATGTCGTGGTGCTGGTGATCGATCAGGACAAGAATTCCTTCATCGTGGCGGTGGGCCGGGACGACGGAAAGATCCGGTGGCAGAAGCCGCGCCCCGAAGCGCTGAGCGGAGCGTCCACGCCGGCAATAACGCAGGGTCCGGGCGGAACATCGTTGATCCTGGCCCCGGCGAGTTTCCGTATGGATGTCTACTCGGCGCGCGACGGCGAGGCGGTGTGGTGGGTTCGCGGGCTGCCGAGCGAAATGAAGTCGGCGCCGGTGGTGGTCGGGGACCGCGTGTACGTGAGCGGGTTCAACACACCCGAGAACGACCCGGGGAGGCAGATCTCGCTGCCGACGTGGCCGGAGCTGCTGGCGCGCGACGACAGGAACAAGGACGGCGCGATTCAAAAGGAAGAGGCCGACGAGCGGACCAAACGGTATTGGGATTTCATCGACACCGAAGGACACGGCAAGATCGTGGAGGCGGAGTGGAACCTGCATCGCGCCGTGATGGCAGCGGAGAACGGATTGTACGCGTTCCAGATGGGCACGCGGGGAGATGCCACGGCCCGGTTGGTCTGGAAGTATCAGCGGTCGGTGCCGCAGTTGCCGTCGCTGGTGGTGTACCAGGACGTGGTTTACATGCTGAACGACAAGGGCGTGCTGACGACACTCGATGCCGCGACAGGCCGGATGCTCCACCAGGATCGGGTGCGTGGAGTCTCGGAGAACTACTATGCGTCGCCGGTGGCGGGCGATGGCAAGATCTTCCTGGCGTCGCATTCCGGCGTGGTGGCGGTGCTGCGCGCGGGAGGGGAGCAGGAATTGCTGGCGGCGAACAAGCTGGATGAAGAGATTTTCGCGACGCCGGCAATCGCGGACGGTAAGCTGTACGTGCGGACGGTATCGGCGCTTTACTGTTTTGGGATACGGTGAAAGGATCGACCCCAATCACGCAGCTATCTGGATCTGGTCCAGGCAATGTGACTCTGAATCGGGGACCGCAACCTCCATAACGCCAGCCCGGTATGCGAGACACGCACCACTCTGCCCATACGCTTCTCTTGGGAATCGAAGCTTGGGTGCCGGAGAAAGCGGCGAATGAACGTGGCCACCTCAGTCTGTCCAACGCTCATCACAACGACGCAAAAGCGACGTTGGCGTAAGTCGGCCTGATAGAAGCCCGCATCACGCGTGAAGAAGGTGACGTTGCGATGACGGCGCAGGAGCACGATGATCTCCTCGTCCTTCATCCCCTTGCGACCGACGTCGACTCCAACCTGTCTCGACCGTATGCGGGATGCCTCCAGCAACACCCGCTGGTTTTCCAGAATGTTTTCGTCGAGAAGGATCAAGGATGGGCCCGCTCGAGCACGTACTCCTGCGCCGTGTACTGGGCGGAATGATCCCGGAAAGCTTGGTTAGCGAGCCGGACTGCTTCGGAGATCGCATCGGGAGAGACATCGCCGCGCCACTCCTCCACAATTGCTTCCCAAGCGACTCCCGCAGCCACCTGCTCCATGACATCGGCCACCAGGATCCGGGTGCCTCGAAATGTCGGTTGACCATGGCAGATGGCGGGGTCGGCGACAATGTATCTGCCGATCATACGCTTCGTCAACTGATGTTCCTTGCGCTTCGCCAGGGTGAATACCTCTGGCACAATTATAGCCAGCTCAGTCTCGCGGAGGCCATCGATGACTTCCACTTCCTTGACTCGTCGCAATCACAGCGTATATGCTCGATTCATTCCGCTCAGTGGAGGCTTTCATGAAGGCCATGGGATTGACCGGCTTGCGGATTGTATTCGCCGCGACACTCATTTTGGGAGCTCTCCGGACGTCCCTCGCCGGCGACTGGCCGGACTGGCGCGGACCCAATCGGGACGGCACCTCCAGCGAAAAAGGCCTGCCCGAGAAGTGGTCTTTGAAAGGCGACAACCTGGCGTGGAAAGCTCCCTACGGGGGCCGGTCGACGCCGGTCATCCTCGGCGACCGCCTTTACCTGGAAAATACGGCCGGCGCGCGGGAAACCGAGCAGGAACGGCTGATGTGCTTCAACGCCGACAGCGGCCGGCTGCTGTGGGAGTACAAGTTCAACCTCTTTCAGAGCGATGTGCCGGCGCACCGCGTGGGCTGGGCGTCGCCGGTGGCCGATCCCGAAACCGGAAACGTCTATTCGTTCGGCGTGAACAACCTCTTAACCGCATTGACCCGCGACGGCAAGAAGATCTGGGAGCGGTCGATCACCGAAGAGATGTCGCCATTCACCACCCACGGCGGCCGCACGGTCTCGCCGATCGTGGACGGCAACCTGGTGATCATCAGCACACCGACCTCGACCTGGGGAACGCAGGCCAACCGCGTACAGCGCTTCATCGCGCTCGATAAGCGCACCGGCGACATCGTGTGGATCAGCACGCCGGGCGGGCGCCCGTACGATACCAGCTACGGGCCCATGGATATCGTGACGATCAACGGCACTCGGCTGCTGATTGCCGGCGGGTCCGACGGCGCCGCTTTGGCGATGAAACCACAAACCGGCGAGGCGGTGTGGAACCTCGTGATCGCCAAGCGCGGCTTAAACACAGGATTGGTGGTCAACGGCAAGTACGCGATCGTGTCTCACGGCGATGAGAACCTCGAAGGCAATGAAATTGGTGCGTTGCTCGCCTTCGACGCGACCGGCAAAGGCAAGCTGGGCAAGGACAGCATCAAGTGGATGGTGAAGGGATTCCTGGGCGGCTACTCCTCTCCGGTGATGGATGGCGACCGTCTGTATCAGGTGGACAACGGCGGCAATCTTTTCGCGTTCGACGTGCAGACCGGCAAGGAGCTGTGGAAGCAGAATCTGGGGGTGATCCAGAAAGCCTCGTCGGTGTTCGCCGACGGCAAGATTTACGTCGGCACCGAGAGCGGCAAGTTCTACATCCTCCGCCCGCACTCCGACCGCTGCGAGATCCTCAGCGAGGTCGAACTGCCGCTGAGCGACCAGGGCCTGGCGTCGCAGCGGACTCCGGAGCCGATCGTGGCCGGCGCCGCCGTGGCGCGCGGGCGCATTTACTTCGTTTCCAGCGACACGCTGTACGCCGTCGGCCCGAAACAGACCAAAGCCGAGCCGTGGAAGCCTGTTACCCAGACGATGGAGCCGGGCCAGGGACCGGCCACCTTCATGCAGGTATCGCCGACGGAAATGGTGCTCGTGCCCGGCCAGACGGTGCAGATGCACGCGCGGCTGTTCGATTCCGCGGGCCGTCTTCTGCGCGAGGAAACGGCCGCCGCGTGGTCGCTGGATAAGTTGACCGGATCCATTCAGGATGGAAAGTTCACCGTGCCGCAGGGCGCGCCGGGACAGGCCGGCCTGATCAAGGCCACGGCCGCGGGCGTCACCGGAGAGGCGCGGGTGCGCGTGATTCCCCCGCTACCCTGGAACGAGACCTTCGAATCGTATCCGGTGGGCAGCGTGCCGCCGTACTGGATCAGCGCCACTTCGGTCGGCAAGTTCCAGGTGATCGAGATGGAGGGCCAGAAGGTGCTGGAGAAGGTCCCTACCGATACGCTGTTCAAGCGCATGCGCGTATTCATGGGTCCGGCGGACTGGTCCAATTACACGGTGCAGGCCGATATCCGCATCAACGAGAAGCGGCGCCAGATGGGCGATGCGGGAATCATCGCGCAGCGATACACGCTGTTCGCGTTCGGCAACAATCAGCGGCTGGAGCTGAACTCGTGGCAGCCGGAAGTGGCGCGTGCCGTGTCCGCGCCGTTCGCGTGGAAGCCCGACACCTGGTATCGCCTCAAGCTGCGCGTGGATAACACCGCCGACGGCAAGACGCGCATTCGCGGCAAGGCGTGGCCGGCGGCCGACCCCGAACCATCCGACTGGCTGATCGACCGCACCGATCCCATCCCCAACCTGCAAGGCAGTCCCGGCATTTTCACCGATGCCCAGTTCGGCGTATATTTCGATAATTTGAAAGTGACACCAAACCAATGAAGTATTTCATCCCCGTCTTCCTGATTGGTTCGTTATGGCTGGTGTTCGCATCCGACCCCGGGACCGGCGACTGGCCGATGTGGGGCGGAACGCCCGACCGCAACATGTTCTCGCCCATGACCGGCATTCCCGTTTCCTGGGACATCAAGACCAAAAAGAACGTGAAATGGATGGCCGAGCTGGGGTCGCAAAGTTACGGCAACCCGGTGGTGGCGGGCGGCCAGGTGTATGCCGGCACCAACAACGAGCTGGTGCGCAATCCCAAGGAGCCCGGCGATCGCGGCGTGCTGATGTGCTTCCGCGAGTCGGATGGCAAATTTCTGTGGCAGCACACCAACGAGAAACTGGCTGCCGGCCGCGCGCTGGACTGGCCGTTCCAAGGCGTGTGCTCCTCGCCGCTGGTGGAGGGCGAGCGGCTGTACTACGTGACCAACCGCTGCGAGCTGGTCTGCCTCGATACCAAGGGCAACGGCAGCGGCGGCGCCAAGGTGATCTGGAAGTACGACATGATCGAGGAGGTCGGCTCCTCGCCGCACAACATGTCGAACTCGTCGCCGGTTTCGTATGGCGACCTGATTTTTGTAGGCACGTCGAACGGCCAGGACGAGAGCCACGTGCACATCCCGTCGCCGCGCGCGCCGTCCATGATCGCGGTGAATAAGACGACCGGCAAGAAAGTGTGGGAAGTGAACAACGTCGGCGAGCGAATTCTGCACGGGCAGTGGTCGTCGGCAGCGGTCGGCAAGATCGGGGACGTGGTGCAGGTGGTGATCGGCGAAGGCGACGGTTGGGCGCGCGGATACGAAGCGCAGACCGGCAACAAGCTGTGGGAATTCGACATGAACCCCAAGGACGCCGTGTGGCCGAAGACGCGCAACGAAGTGATTTCGACGCCCGTGATCTGGCAGAACAAGGTGTTCATCGCCAACGGGCAGGATCCCGAACACGGCGAGGGCGTGGGCCATCTGTACGCGATCGACGCGACCAGGCGCGGCGACATCACGCAAAGCGGGCGGCTGTGGCACTACGACAAGATCCGCCGCTCGATTTCGACCGGCGCGATTTACAACGGCCTGCTCTTCTACTCGGATTTCAGCGGCTTCCTGCACTGCCTGGACATCAACACGGGTAAGCCGTATTGGACGCACGACATGTTGGCCGCCGTGTGGGGCTCGCCCATGGTGATCAACGGCAAGGTGTACCTGGGCGACGAAGACGGCGACGTGGTCGTGCTGGAAGCGGCGAAGGAGAAAAAGCTCATCGGGGAGATGAACATGGGCAGTTCGGTGTATGCGACGGCGGTGCCGGCCCACGGCACGCTGTTCATCATGAACCGGAACCAGCTCTGGGCGCTCGCCGAAAAATGAGCGGCCGCACTCTTCTCGGCCTCCTGCCATTTCTGCTCTCCGCGGCCGATTGGCCTCAGTTCCGGGGCAATCCGCAATTGACCGGTGTCACGGCCGAACCGGTCGCGGCCAACCTCAAGCTGCTCTGGACCTACGAGGGCGGCGAGAGCTTCGATTCGTCGCCCGCAGTCGCCGCGGGCTCGGTCTACGTGGGCGCGCAGACGGGCGACCTCTTTGCCATCGACCTGGAAACCGGCAAGCTCCGATGGAAGTACCGCGCGAAAGATGCAATCGGCGAATCGTCGCCGGCGGTTCACGAGGGCGTGGTTTACATCGGCGACCTGTCGGGCCTGCTGCATGCCGTGCGCGCATCCGATGGCAAGGGGCTGTGGAGCTTCAGCACGGATGGCGAAATCAAATCGTCTCCGGTTGTGGCGGGCGACCGCGTGGTGTTCGGCTCCTACGATGGCAACCTGTACTGTGTTTCCACGCGCGACGGCAAGCTGCTCTGGAAGTACACGACCACGAACTTCGTGCATGCCACGCCGTCGATCGCCGACGGCATCATCTACCTGGGCGGCTGCGACGAGATTTTCCACGGCGTGCGGCTGGCGGACGGCAAGGAAGTGCTGCGCTTCCCCGCCGGCGGGTATACGGGAGCTTCGCCGGCGGTGGTGGCGAAGCGCGCGTATTACGGCACCTTCAGCAACGACGTGGTGGCCGCCGACCTGGCCCTGAAAAAAATCGTGTGGCACTACAACAATCCGGACCGTGCGTTCCCGTTTTACTCTTCGGCAGCCGTCGTGGACGATCGCATGGTGCTGGGCGGCCGCGACAAGCTGATCTACTGCCTGAACGCGAAGACCGGCAAGCCGCGATGGACGTTCGCGACCAAGGCTCGCGTGGATTCTTCGCCGGCCATTGCCGGCGGGCGCGTCTACATCGGCTCGAACGACGGCCATTTCTATGTGCTGGATCTGGCAAGCGGCCGCAAGCTCTGGGATTTCGAGGCCGGCGCGCCGCTATCGGCATCGCCCGCGATTGCCGCGGGGCGCATCGTGATCGGCTCGCAGGACGGCCGGCTCTATTGTTTCGGACCGGCGGCTCCGTGATCCCGCGCCGCCGGGACCGCACGGTCATCTTCCTGGCTGCCGCCGCAGTGGCCAGCGTGTTCTTCATCGACTTCTGCGCGGCGGTGTTCCGCTGCGGGTGCGTGTCGCTCTGGCGCGGTGCGGACGTCCACTGCAATGTCCACAGCGCCAGCGTGCACCACTGCCCGTGGTGCGCCCATGGGATGGCAGCGTCTGTCATCCCGTGGGGGTTGATCGTGGTGTCACAAGCCGCTGTGAGCTTCTGGCCGCGGACGATGCCGGCGACGGCGCGGCTCGCCGCGGCGTTGGCGGCGTTTC
>Ga0335081_10013724_pt1 | contig 13091 bp, 9 predicted proteins | sample Lox_Sample_35_FD_206713 | JGI IMG/M metagenome (GOLD analysis project Ga0335081, IMG submission 206713) | Soil microbial communities from Loxahatchee National Wildlife Refuge, Florida, United States - Lox_Sample_3.5 | ecosystem: Environmental > Terrestrial > Soil > Wetlands | place: USA: Florida...
GGAGGGTGTGTGAGCCTGTACCGACGTCGGGCAGGCTGATCTGCTGCATCGGAATGCTTGTATCGTCGATGCCGGTCCAGCTCGGGAATTTCCACAGTTTCAAGACATTGGACCCGCCAAGGGAGCCTGCCGGGTAGACCCAGGCGCCGTAGTGGCTGCCCGTGGCAGGATTTAACCGTCCGCCGATGCCTCCCCCGAAGGCACCCGCCGGGATCTGGATGCTTCCCTGGACCGTATAGTCGGTCCAGGCCGGGCTGGCGGTGACGTAGGCGTAGGCTTCGACCCACTGCTGGGAGTTGTATCCCTGCAGCACGCCGTTGGTCACTGTCCAGGTGCCCATGGAGACGAGCCAGGGAGGCAGGGTGCCATCGCTGAAGTCGTCGGAGAAGAGCACGGTGCTGGTGATGGCGAGGCCGATCTGTCCGCTGACGCTGGTGTCGATGCCGCTTGCTGAACTGTAGCGCGTTGCATCGGACCAGAGGGCCTGGCCCGACCCGCCTATCCAGTTGGTCTGGGTCCAGGTCACGGCCTGAAGACTGTTGATCGTAAAGGTTTGAGCGTTGGAGGTTCCCCCGCCCGGCGCGGGACTGAACACGGTCACCGAGGCAGTCCCTGTTGTTGCGATGTCCGCGGCCAGGATCGCTGCGGTCAATTGGGTATCAGACACATACGTCGTGGCGCGGTTCGACCCGTTCCATTGCACGACTGAGTTTGTCACAAAACCGGTGCCGTTCACGGTAAGCGTGAAAGCAGTACCGCCCGCCGTACCGGATGACGGGCTCAGGCTCGTCGTCGCCGGCAAAGGATTATTGCTTGACACCAGGGCCGCTGATGGCTCAGATGCAGCGTACTTTCTTACCGTCACGTTGTTGAACTCTGCCACCGTGTTCTGCTCTCCATAGAGAGCCACCGCTCCTGACCCGAACTGCGAGGACGAGGTTTGAAGCATCAGTGCGTCATCTTTGTACACATCGAACGAATTTCCGTGTGCCTTTACCGTAAGATTGTACCACGTATTGGTGTTGACCGTTCCCGTAGCCGCGCTTGCAAGCGTGGCGGCACTTCCGTTGACCCAGTTGTATACATACAGGTTGTTGGTCGAATCGAGATCCTCATACAGGTTGACGGAATAAAGGTTGTTCACGTCAAGGGCCCGCACGCCCAGGCCCCACAGCCTGCTGCTGAGCAGCTTCCCATACGCATCCAGGATATAATCGCCGCCCTGGTAGGAAGAAAGAAGAATCTGCCTGGCACTGCTCCCGATGGATCCCTTGGCAACGTTCCCCGTGGTGCCATCCTGCTGGACATCGGTGACGACGGTCCATGTGCCGCCGCTGGCTGTCCACCTGCCTGGATCTATCGCCTGATTGCTGAAGAGCAGCCTACCCGCATTCAGATCAGCGACCCGGTGCTCTATGGTCCAGGCGCTCCCCGACCACTTGCAGTAGTAATCGTGGAGCTCTGTTCCGATCACATGCTGGAAGTTGCAGGCAGACCCGTTGGCCAGAATCGGGTTCCCGGGCAGCAGGGAGAACCCGCTGGTGGGCGAGACGCTGGAGTAAATGAGTGTATCCCACAGCCCGGCGCCGTCCCTGCCCTCCGTGGAGAGAAAATAGGTGCCGTCTCTATAGAGCATGTTCGGAGCCGCCAGCGTAACATTGGACGACAGTACGACAGTATCCGGACCGGCATCCAACCCATCGGGTGTGGCAGCGCTTCGCGCATGGATCTCCCATAATGATGTGCCGTCGCCACGGTACCAGTAGATATAATACTTCCCGTCGTTGGGATTAAGAAAGAGGTTGGGATTCTGGTTCGCGTATCCGGTCTGAGGTGATACGATGGTCTTCACATCAACGAAGTTGACGCCATCAATGCTTTCTGCAAGGTTGATATAGCTGGTGGCGCAGAAATCTTTGGTATAGAGCATGTAAAAGGTGCTCCCAACCTTCTGGACCGACGGCCATCTCCCGTTCGTGAATGGGCTCTGGTTCAGCCTTATGGGGTTGTTAGAATCCTTGGTCCAGGTGTTCAAATCACTGCTGTATGCCAATCCGACACCTCCCGGATCACAAGAAGTGGGATTTGCCGGAGGAACGGCGTCCTGAAGGGCATAGTACCCCCAGTAGGTATGGCCTCCGCTGCTGTTCTGGATGACGCTCAGCGTGTGCGGCGCCGTGGCCTCCCATGCCTGGTCCTGCACCAGCACGGTCTGGGGGTCTCCAAGCTTGTAATAGCCGGGCACCGAGGTCCCCGTGGCTCCCGAGTCAAAATCGTCAAAGAACTCGAACGTGGTATTGCCATTCGAGGTGCTGACCGCCGACGGATTGCCGTAATACAGGTACAGGGTCGCTCCGTTCGTGGGGATCGAGGGCACTTTCACCCAGAGGCCGGCGCTCCTGTTGACCGGGTCCCACTTCTCGATCCAGAAGGAAACGAGCGTGACGCCGTCATCGGTCGTGAAGCGAAGATCCGAGCCCGTCGCGCTTGCACTGGCGAAGTCGAACGTGGCGTCGAGGCTCAGGTGAACCTGGAAATTGCTCAACGCCGTTCCCCCGGGGTTCGTCACCGTTACACTGTTCCGGGAACTCCAGGCCGGATCGAGCCACGCGGCATGAGCCGCTCCCGGGGCTGACAGATGCAGCGATACCATCGAAATCAGAAGCCATCCCGCGATCAATATGTTCTTTTTCATGATCATTTCCCTCGTACGAACCCGGACCGGTTAGAGAAGCACCAGCGCATGTGTGCTCGTTCAAGAAGAAGCCGAAATAAGAAACACTGAGATGCAGCAACCAGGGAACGGTTCAGCGGCTCACCATGAACCCAAGCCGTCTTACCAGCATCAGTCGCAGCGTGTTGATGATCGTCCGGCCGACCTTCATGCTGGAACTTCCCTTCTTGAAGTCGTACCGCAAGATCATCGGGACCTCCCCGACGATCGGATCGAACCGCCTGAGCTTGATAAGGATGTCGGACATGCACTGAAATCCCTGCTGATCGACGAATTTATCGCCATATTCCGCAAAAGCCCTGCGGAGCAGGTCAGCCCGATAGGCCCGGAAACCGCACGTGTAATCCCGGGTCCCTTTCATGGGGAAGACGGTTCGCATCATCATGCTGGCTCCCACGCTCGTAAACCTTCGCAGCCAGCTCAATCCGACCACCCGCGCGCCATCCCTGAACCGCGAGGCGATGACGAGGTCGTGGCCTTCGAGCACCTTCTGCACCATCGCGGGAATCAGCCCAGCGGGCTGCGTATTGTCGGCGTCCATGGTGATAATGATGTCCCCCGGCCCCGCTTCGTCCGTCGCTTTCCGGAGAGCGTCCCTGATGGTCGGACCCAGGCCCTGATTCTTCTCATGCACCACGATCTTCAGGGGGATCCTCTTTGCATAGTCCTTCAGGATATTCCGGGTCTGATCAACGCTGCCGTCATCCACAACGACATAAAGGCGATCGAACCCATAGCCCAGCGCCATGCCGAGGACACTCTCGAAGGTGTCCAGCAATGCTCCTACATTGAGGGCCTCGTTATATGCGGGAAGCGCAATGATTATCCTGGGTCTGCTCATGGGAAAACCTCCTTCCCGACGGCTCGCTGTTCTGTGAGGGCCGTTCGTCATCCCTGGAGTCCTGTCCGGCCGCTGCCATCAAAGGCGCGTTCCAGCACCTCGATAATCCTCTTTGACGCCAGGCCATCACCGTAGGGATTATCGCCCGTCGCCATGCGGCTGTAATGATCGGGATCGTTCAGCAGGGCGAAGGCCTCGCGAACGATGGTTTCCCGGGACGTTCCGACGACCCTGGTCACCCCCCGGTCCACACCCTCGGTGCGCTCCGTGACTTCCCTCATCACCAGTACCGGCTTGCGAAGAGAGGGCGCCTCTTCCTGAACTCCGCCGGAATCGGTAAGAATGAAGAAGGACCTGCTCATCAAGTAGATCATGGCGGGATAGTCCACGGGTGCGATCAGATGAATGTTCTTCCTGTTGCCGAGTATGCGAAATACCGGTTCCCTGACGTTGGGGTTGAGATGCACAGGGTAGATGATTTCAACCCGTTCGTCCAGGGCTATCTCTTGCAATGCATGGCATATGTTTTCAAAGGGGCTTCCAAAACTTTCCCGCCGGTGTCCGGTCACCAGGACGATCTTTTTCGAAAAGTCGATATTCTTGAGCGCAGGGTTGTCCCGCTCCACGCTCATGGTGTTTACTTCCTTCAGCCCCATAAGGAGCGCATCGACGACGGTATTGCCCACGACATGGACCTTGTCCGGGGGTATGCCCTCTTTGCGCAGGTTGGCCGCGGCCCGCTCGGTGGGCGCGAAATGATAATCGGAAAGATGGGTCGCCAGGACCCGGTTGACCTCTTCGGGATAGGGGGAGAACCGCACATGACTCCTCAGGCCCGCTTCGATATGAGCGACGCTGATCCGGTGATAGAACGCGGTGAGCGCGCCGACCATGGTTGTCGTTGTGTCGCCCTGCACGATGACCAGGTCCGGCTTCACTTCCCCCATCACCGCGCCGAGGGACCGCAGGGTGCACGACGCAAGGTCGTGGAGCGTCTGGTTCGGCTGCATGAGATGAAGGTCAAAGTCAGGGACCAGGTGGAAGAAATCCAGGACCTGCTTCAGCATTTCCTGGTGCTGGCCCGTGGAGCACACGTGGGTCGTAAAGCGGTCCGATGCCCTGGCCTGATGGATAAGGGGCGCCAGTTTTATGGCTTCCGGCCGCGTTCCGAATATGAAAAGGATCCTTGGCATGTTTTCTCTGCTCTCCTCCGGCATGCGACGCAGCTCCTTCAATAGCCCCGCTCCAGGTTTGCTTTTTTAATGCTGCGGACATTGATCAGCATCAGGACGGCGCCGATGGCGCCGGGAAGCACGATCAAGGTCAGGTTCACGATCATCGATGCCGCCAGCGTCACATGTTTCTGAATACCAACCCCTCCCAGCAGCTGCACCATGAGCGCGTCTGCGGACCCCAGCCCCGAAATGGATATGGGGAGCATGCGGAGTATGTTGATCATCGGAGCTATGGCAAAGGTATATCCCATCCCGATGCGGGCCCCCACGGCCCAGACGGCAAGAAAATACATGAGGTTCGTGATCATCCATCCCACGATGGAAATGAAGAGGGCGCCAAAAAAGGTCGGCAAGCTCATATGGAAAGAACGCACGAGAAGGTCGACATCAAGGTCCCGGTTCAGCACTTTCTTCGCAAGCACCGCCAGCATCTTCCACAGCCAGCGGACGGGAACCAGGAGAATGACGCCGGCGGGAACGGTCAGGGCCGTTGCCAGGAGGGCGAGCCTCGTATCCCCGCAGATAAATCCCCCGATCGCTCCCAGCAGGAACAGCGAGAAGAGCGCCACAAACTTATCCGAGAGCGAAGTCGCCAGCATCTCCTCTTTATGGCCGTACTGCTGCCAGCCGTAATAGCTGCGGACCACGTCGCCCGCGCTGGCGGGAAGGAAGAGGTTCAGGGCCATGCCGATGAACGTTGCGTTGGTAATGGACGCCAGGGAGACCGGGATCCCCCTGCGAATCAGCAGGTAATACCATCTCCATGCCCGGGCAAGGACGGCCGGGACCATGATGATCGTAATCAAAACGACCAGGACGGAGCTGGAACGCCTCAGGGAATCAACCAGCAGTTCCGGCGATACCATCCGGAACAACCACCAGAAGCAGGCGATAGAGCCCGCTACCTGGATCAGAAATCGGGAGCGACTATTCATCATGGCTCACCCGGAGAAAAGGATCCCCTACCTGAATTGATACACGCTTATCTCACCGAACTGCTGCGTTGAGACGAGACCCCTCTTTTGCGCTAGAGCGTTGAACACGAGTGCATGCTGGTCGAAGAGATCTTCCCTCCTCGTAACCAGCCAGACGGGCGATCGTCTTGCGATCGCCCCGTCGATCGCGGGAATATCGGAAGTCCTGATCTGTATGGCCTTGAGACTGTCCGAACCGAGCCGCTCCGGATCGAGTGCCGGGTGCAGGAAATCGGACAGGGGGAACGGCATAGGGACGATGTGGAGGCTGCCGCCGGTCATGCGGTCCGCGTAATAGGAAAAGGGGATCTCGATATTGTTCGGAACGAGCAGCACGACATCTTCCCGTGCATCCCGGGCCACGGTCTGCGCGACCCTGTCCCAGGGCTCCTTCCCCGCCTTCTCGTGGTTCCCGTAATAGGTGTAGTTCCATTTGAGGAACAGGAGCGAGAACAGGACCATGATGAGCGCGCGTTTTCGCGGACCCGGCACCATCATGATCCCTGCGGCGATGGCCAGGAAAAAGGGCACACTCACATAAATGAGCGTCCTCGCAAGAAAGATGGGCCGAAACAGAACGCTGAACAGGAGCGCCATAAGGATGGGGCCCACGGTCGACCCAAGCAGGAGAAGGGCGATATAAGGACCGGAGCGTCTCCGGATATTCAGCAGCCCCGCCGCGGCAAGGATGATGAGCAGTGCAAAGGCCGTCATCTTCACGAGGTCGTTTACCGAGGCGGTCCATGAGATCGAATGCCCAAGCAGGAGCAGGACAACGGTATTCACGACGGACGGGACAGTCGGCGCCGGTATCGGAAGGCTCGCGCTCCTCGTCTGGGGTATCAAAAAGACCAGGTACGGCGCCCACAGAAGGAAAGCCACGGCGCCTGTCGTCGTCATATTGACGAGGAACGTTCTATTGAGCCGCAGCTGCAGGGAGAACCATGCCAGCATGATCAGGAAGAGCGTGAAGATGTACAGGACCGCGGTATTGTGGAGCCACAGCGTGAAGGGCACCGCAACGATGACGGTCGCCCATGCCAGCATCACAGGCCATCCGCTTCCCGCAGCGGGGCACGGCTTCCGGCCGGACGAGCTCCCGAACAGGGGCTCGCAGGCTTCAGCCGGGTGGCGCATGATCCAGAGCACCGCGCAGAGCGTCAGCGTTGTGCCAAAGGTGAGCATCGCGTATTGCCGCGCCTCCTGGGCATACTGGATCTGCACGGGAGCCACGGCGAAGAGGAGCGCCGCCATCGCGCCTATCCACTCTCCGCCGATGGATTTCCCCAGGAGCCTGCCGATCAGGTAGACCAGGGGGATGCATCCGATGCTCATGACCGCGGACAGGCTCCTGAGGCATGCTTCACTCGATCCGAACACGCTCTTCCAGAGCTTCAGGATCGTGTAATACAGGGGCGGGTTCGTTTCGAACCGGGGGACAACGGTCCAGAGCTCCGCTATCGTCCTGCCCGAGAACCAGTGACTGAAGGCTTCGTCGAGCCAGAGCGGCTGTCCCCCGATCTGATGGAACCTGAGGAAGCAGCCGAGCGCCAACGAGAATGCCAGCACGTATCGATATCCGGTCTGACCTCCGTTCGCCATGGCGATGTCACGGGAATTCATGCTCTTCTCCGGCTGCCCGCAGATGTCAAAGCCCCAGGTACCGGGCTATGATGTTCTTCTGGATCTCCGAGGTACCGGAATACAGCGTGCCCCCGACGGCATCCCGGAGATCGCGTTCCACTTCGTATTCCGTCGCATACCCGTACCCGCCGTGGATCTGTACGGCATCGAGACAGGACTGCACCCACGCCTCGCTCAGGTAGAGTTTTGCAATGGCGGCTTCCATGGCGGCCTTCCCGCGGGCCTGTTTCATCCATGCCACCTTGTATAAAAGGAGCCTGGCGGTCTCCATCCGGACCTTCATGTCCACGATCTTGTTGGCAATGGCCTGGTACTTCGCGATCGATTTGCCGAATTGCTTCCGTTCCTTGGAATACTTGATGCATTGCTCCAGCTGCCGCTCCATGCCGCCGAGCAGACTGGCCATGATGCAGCCCCGCTCCCACTCCACGGTGTCCTCGAAGATCGCCGCGCCGTTGCCCTCCCTGCCGAGGCGGTTCTCGACGGGCACCTTGCAGTCCTCCAGGATCAACTCGGCCATGGGTACGGTCCTGAGCCCCATTTTCTCGATATCCCGGCCCACGCGGAAGCCGGGAAAATCCTTCTCAATAAGAAAGGCGGTAACGCCCATGAACCCCTTGCGCTTGTCGACGGTCGCAAACACCACGAACAGATCGGAAACCGGCGCCGAGGTGCAGAAGGTCTTCGTGCCGTTCAGGACATAATGATCGCCTTCCAGCTTTGCCGTGGTCGTCATGCTGAAGGCATCGGAGCCCGCGTTCGGCTCCGACACGCCGTTCCCCCCGATCAGTTCGCCGCTGCAGAGCCGGGGAAGATATTTTTCTTTTTGTGCATCCGTGCCGAACCTCAGGATCGGCATCTGTACGGTCCACATCTGACCGTTGATCGCGAAGAGCAGGCCGCTGTCCTTGCACCCGTACCCCAGTCCTTCCATCAGGAGCATGGTGCTGAAAATGTCGGTGTTCAGTCCCCCGTACTGCTCGGGGAACGCGGAGCCCTGGATGCCGAAATCCGCGCACTTTTTCCAGAGATCACGGGAGAAGATGCCGCCGCGGTCTCTTTCAATGACATCGTCGTTCAGCGACTTTTGAGCAAAATCGATTGCGCTTTTTTTGAACTCCAGCTGTTCTTCACTGAATTCGAAATCCACAATGCCACCTCCTTCTGCATTCCTGCTGCGCGAGCATTATCGATGGGGCCCCGGAAACTGCCCCCAGGAGGAACGGTTGGCTTCTGCCGTCGGGAAGGTCCGTATCCGTACCGGACCATGCCCGCGGCCTACTTGCTCTGCATCTTCTGTTCGACAAACCTGACCATGCTGTTCAAACTTTGAAAATTCTCGGGGACCACATCCTCGTCCTGCACCTTGATGCCGTGGCTTTTTTCCAGAAATACCACCAGCTTCAGGATCCCCATGGAATCGATGATTCTTTGTTCGAGCAGATCCTCATCAGGGTCCAGCGACTTCTTGCCGAGATCACCGGCAATTTCCGAAAGAAGGAACTTTTCTATGTTGGCTGACGTCGTCATGGAACACCTCCTTATTTTGCTCTGAATGTGCAGGCTCTCTTTGCCAAAGTCTTTTTCTCTGATCGAACCTGATCCGCGCGACCCGGGTTTGCCGCTGCCTACACGCCTTCGGGAAAGCCTCCAAAGGATTCAATGGAGGGCCCCGGCCGCCATGATCCCCTCACCATCAGGATATTGAGGCAATAGAGCTTGAAACCCGATGCCTGGAGGGCCCTGACCAGCAGAGTATCCCTGGCCATGACGCGCGTCTGACACGGCCGCCCGCTGAAGACCGCTGCTGCATGCTCAAAGAGGCGCCGGGCCACCTCTTCTCCCTCGGCGACCAGCGGGCCAAGCTGCACAAAGCGTGCGCCCGGAAGGCACGCCAGAAATCCGAGGATCTGCGCTCCTTGCCGATAAACAAGGATCTTGCCCCACTTGACATAAAATGCAAGGTCTGACCGGCGGGCCAATTTGCTCCTGGGAGCGTCGTAGGCCGCGACCGCATCGAGATCGTTCGCTGTTCCTTCATTGATCGTGCCGTCCGCACCCGTTCCCGTTCGTATGCCGGCGCTCAGAACAAGGTCCAGCATGTCTGCAACCGGCGCGAAATCGAGGGAATAGTACAGAGAGAAGGATGCAGGATTGAATGCTTCCTGGAAGAGTCGTACGCTCTTGAGGCCTTCCGCCCTCGCGAGAAGAGCGTTCATCAACAGTCGTCCGATCCCCTGTCCCTGGAATGAGGGATCAACGGCAACGGGCCCGACGCCTCCCTGCTCGCCCCTTGGATTGAGACAACAGATGCCCACCGCCCGGTCCTCGACCTCGGCGATCAGGATGTCAGCCGGCGCGTGACGGAGCATGGCCCAGGCCCAGGACGTTCCTTCCTGGGCGTTCTGCATTCTCGGGGCGTAGCCACGCTTCGATGCGTTTGCCGTGTACGCATTGAAAAGAATTTCCCCGACCCGGTCCAGGTCCGCTCGTGCCATGTTCCGTATCCGGGCCGTCACCGGGGCCGCCGGGGCATGGAGCGCAGGCTGATCCTGATGCTGCAGCGGAGAAGGCTCTCCGACCGATTTTATGTTGTCATCCCTGGTCATCGAGAGTGATCCATCCCGGCATTCGGGGACAGGGCCCGGCAGGGATACCCTACTCTTCCGCCGTGCCGTCCCGCGCCCTTCGGGCTGCTCCTTGATCTTGTTACCGGGGCTCGAACCCCGGCGATGTTCTGCGCGCCCGCACCGGCCACATCATCCATGTCCTCAGCTCATCGCTCCGCTTCGGATGCAGCTCGGGCGGGGGATTCAGATACACCCCTTTTTCACGGGTATCTCTGGTGATCGATACGCCGCTTCCAATGAGGCACTCGCCGGCCACCGTGACTTCCTGATTCACGGTCGCGTTCGCTCCGATGAAGCTGTATTTTTCCACCGTAACGCCCCCCAGCAGAACAGCTCCGGGAGCGATGAAGCAGTGATCCTGTAATACCGCATGGTGTCCGATGATCGCGCCGGATGCAACAATCACATTATTGCCGATCTCGGCAAAGGGGCCGATGATGGCTTTTTCCATGACAATGCAATTGTCGCCGATAACGAGACCCGGGTACGACGTGGCCGTGGAACTGAGATGAGTGATCAGCCGGTATCCCTTGGCTTTCGCCTGCACGTACTTTTCCTCTCTCAGCCTGTTCACCCGTTGAAAACTGAGGGGAACGCTCATCCGGTACTCCGAGGGAGGAAAAGCGGATTCAACGGTCTCGAAGGGGACGACGGGCAGGCCGAACATCGTATCTTCCCGCAGGTATTTACGGTCGACGGTAAATGCGGCCACTTCGTAGGGGGAGTCATGGGTCAGGAGAGCGTAGATATGCTCGGCAAACACGCTGTTCCCGAAAACAATGACCTTGACCTTTTCCATTTCTGATTTCCCTTTCACGGGGCGATGACACCGGGAGCCGTTTTCCGTCACGCCTCCTGGTGTTCCCGGCACAGGGTCCTGATCCCTTCATCTTCACCAAGGTATTCCGTTGACCATCGCAGCACGGGCTGGACAACGCCCGGCTCCCTGCCGTAATAGGTGCCCTGTCTCTGTCGCAGGTCAAGGATGTCGAAGGACACGCCGCTCTCATGGCTGTAGATCACATTGCTCGTGTCCTTGACTACCAGCACCACAAAGCGATGGGAACCGCTGTTCAACAGGTCATTGGGAAAATGGCATACGCTGCGAAAGAGTCCCGCCGGCATGGGACTACGGTCATTCAAGCTGCCTGTGGTAAACGCAAGTATTCCTTCGGAGGTATACAGATGCAAGGTGATGTGCAAGTGAGCATCGGCAATCAAATTCCAGTATTCAACTTCCACAACGAACGGCGTCTGCATGGTAAGGGGGTCTGACTGGCGGTCGTCCTGACGGCGCACGCGCACCCGGTGGATCCGCACCAGATCGTTGCCCGGCGCCTCATGGATGTCATCCCATACCTCTTCGGACTGACCCTGACCATTCCCGGTCCTCGCAAGGTACCGCGCCACGACCTGCGCCGGCGGACCGTCCTCCACGATCCTTCCTCCGTCCACCCATAACACCCGGCCGCACAGGCTGTTGACGGCGACCATATTGTGGCTGATAAAGAGGACCGTCCGCCCTCCTTTTGCCGCATCGCCGATCTTCGCCAGGCACTTTTTCTGGAAGGCGGCATCACCGACGGACAATACCTCGTCCACGAGGAGGATCTCGGGCTCGAGATGAGCCGCCACGGCAAAGGCCAGGCGCACGTACATGCCGCTGGAATAGCGCTTCACGGGCACTTCCAGAAATTTTTCGACCTCGGAAAAATCGACGATGGAATCGAAGTGCCGGCGGATCTCGTCCTTCTTCATGCCGATGACGGCGCCGCTCAGGTAGATGTTTTCCCTGCCGGTCAGCTCCGGGTGAAAGCCGGTGCCCACTTCCAGCAGGGAGCCGACCCGTCCGAAGATCTCGGCCCGTCCGGAAGTGGGGACCGTGATCCGGGAAAGTATCTTGAGCAGGGTGCTCTTCCCCGCTCCGTTCCGGCCGATGATTCCGACGATCTCGCCCTGCCTGACCTCGCAGGAAACGTCTTTGAGCGCCCAGAACGCATTCTCATCCGGACGGGGCCGTCCGGCCTTCGAGAACAGGGATTTCACACCGCTCGCGACCTGTTCGCGAAGGCTGTCGTAACGGTATCTGGCCGCCGCGATCATATACCGCTTGGACAGGTTTTCGGCTCGAATCGTGATATCGCTCATGCAAGTGACCTCGTGAACTGCCATGCCCGACCCGTTCCCCGGGAGACGATTGCTGTTTTGCCCGTCTCTTGGAGGTCGCGGCATCAAATAATGTCTGCGAAGGTCTGCTCCATCCGCTTGAAGTAAACGATCCCGCCCATCAGCAGCGCCAGTACCACCGATGAGCTGACCGCGATCACCATGAAATCCGGAGTTCCCTTCCCGAGCAGCGCCCAGCGAAAGCCCTCGATCACCCCTACCATGGGGTTCAGGCTGTAGAGCGGGCGCCATTTCTCCGGGATGACGCTGACGGGGTATACGACGGGCGAGGCGTACATCCAGACCTGGCTCATGAAGGGTATGACATAGCCTACGTCCCGGTACCTCACATTGAGGGAAGAGAGCCAAAGCGTCGTTGCCATGGCCGTCATGAAGGCCAGGCCCATAAAGAGCGGCAGCGCCAGGAGATGCCACGTGGGCGCGACGTGAAACCAGGCCATCAGGACCAGCAGCATCAGGAACGAAAGAAGGAAATCCACTGCGGGTGCGGCCGTGGCCGCGAGGGGGAGCAGCAGCCGCGGGAAATAAATTTTAGTGACCAGGTTGGCGCTGCCCACCACGCTGTTCCCGCCCCGTGCAAGGACCTGCGAAAAGAACGTCCAGGGAAGCAGGCCGGCGAACGCAAAGACCGGATAGGGCACCCCGTCGGAAGGGATCCTCGCCATGACTCCAAAGATCAGGGTGAACATGATCATGGTGATCAGCGGCTGGATCACGGCCCAGCCGACTCCGATCGCCGTCTGCTTGTAGCGAACGATGATGTCCCGCCAGGCCATGAAGTAGAGCAGCTCCCTGAAGCGCCAGACCTCGCCCAGGTCGAGCTGGAATATCCCCGGGCGGGAAAGG
>Ga0335081_10013725_pt1 | contig 13091 bp, 16 predicted proteins | sample Lox_Sample_35_FD_206713 | JGI IMG/M metagenome (GOLD analysis project Ga0335081, IMG submission 206713) | Soil microbial communities from Loxahatchee National Wildlife Refuge, Florida, United States - Lox_Sample_3.5 | ecosystem: Environmental > Terrestrial > Soil > Wetlands | place: USA...
TGACGCACCCCGAGTTCAAGCCGCGGATCCTGGAGACCCTGGAGCGGCAGGCGGCCTTGCACGAGGAGTTGCTGGAGCGGCACCTGACCAAGCATCTGTCGCTGCTCACGAAGGGCTGAGCCGACATTGGCCGCATGAAGTGCCATTGTCGTGTCGGCCGACGCCTTCCCCTTTCCCGCTCGATTGAGACTGCTGCAAGTGCCGGCTGTTGGGCCTCAATTCCGTTCTCCGCTTCCCCAATTCGCAACCTGCATTACCGTCAAATTCCTCCGAAAAACGCAGCATTCTTCTTCTCAATCGCCACGGCTCCCCATCCGCCTCTGGCTCCGGTCGACTACCCGTTAAAGTTCCGACCCTATCTGCCGATACATCCCTAACAACTACAATGCCCGGATATACTCGGATTTGCCCACGCGACATCATGAGTTTGCAGAGGTGATGACTTCATGCGGAAGATCGACGACTACATCAATGACGCAAACCATCTGATACCCGCGCCGCACATCCTCCCCCAGCTCATGCCGTTGCTCAGCCGGTCCGACACCGACAACAGCAGGATCGTTGAACTCATCTCGTACGACACCTCCCTGACAGGTAGTGTCCTCCGGATCTGCAACAGCGCGTTCTACAGTCGGGGCACCGCGATTGACAATCTGCCGCAGGCCGTGTCCCGGCTCGGCTCGCGTGAAGTCTACCGCATCACCGTCGCGGTCACCGGCGCCGTCACTCTCTCCGCGAATCAAAAGAGCTACGGTGTGGAAGCCGCCGACCTGTGGAAACATTCCGTGACCGCCGCCATCGCCGCTCAACTCGTCGCCAAGGAAGCAAACGAAGACGAAGACGTCATTTTTACCGCTGGCATCCTCCATGATGTTGGCAAGATCGTGCTGTCAGCCGCGGCGGAGGGTTCTGTGGAGAAATTCTTGAAGGAAACCAGCGGGGGCCGGTCCCTTGTCGAGGTGGAGGAAATGATCCTCGGTTGTAACCATGCCGAGGTGGGCGCCCGACTGCTCGAGCGCTGGAAGTTGCCCGAACACCTGATCGCCGCCGTCCGCTTTCATCACAAGCCGGCGGCTGCGGGCAAACATATCCGTCTGGCGGCATGCGTGTACCTGGGAAATTTCATCGCCTATTTCATGGGCTACGGTTACGGCCATCACGCCCTGTCGCTGTCGAGCCGTGATGAAACATTAAGAATCTTGAATCTCTCCAGTGAGCGGTTGCCCCAATACATGGAACAATGTTTCAACCGGCTAAAGCAGGTCAAGAGCCTTTACAATCTTCGGAGCTGACCGCGCGTTTCATAGTTGCCAGACCGACTGCCCCCATCCAGCTCGTGCGACCGACCCAAGTTGCGCCTCACAGGTAATTCAGTATGGAAAGCTGCATGATCGCCGCGCCGCTTTGCAGCGCCGCGCTATAGGCGTTCTGCGTCTGGCTGAGCTGCGTAATCGTTTGGGCCATGTCAACGTCCGCTTGGTTGGAGATCAACTGCGTGAGCGCGGCGGTGCGGGTGTCGGCGATTGAACTGGCCGTGTTCAGGCGGTCCTGAATGGCTGCGTTGCTGGCGATCTGCGTGATGATATTCTGATCGTCCTTCGACAGATTTGCCTGGTCGGTACTGGTGATGGCCGCGGTATTACCCGCCCGCAAATTGTTTTGGAGCGAGATCAGGTGATTGAAAAGGTCCGCGCCGGAGCGGGTGTCGGTGATCAATCCCTGCGGGCCGCCGCCTGTGGTGTTCGCGCCGATCGTTTGGACCGAAACCGTGTCGCCCTGGGCAATCTCCACCTGGGCGGTCGTCGTGTTGCCCTCGTAGGTGACCCCGGTGACGGTGCCGTTGCTGTCGGTGGCGACCACGTAAGGCGGCTGACTCGTTTGGGTCCCGCCAAACAGGTAATCGCCCTGGAATTGCGTATTCATGATTTGCGCCGCTTGCTGGATCAGTTGCGTCACTTCCGTGGCGTAGTTGGTGAGGTCCTGCTGGGATGACGTGCCATCGGCCTGTGTGGCGATCTCGCCGGCGCGGTCCGCAATGGTCTTCAATTGCTGCATCGCTGACGATGAGGCGGTCGCCTGCTGCAGCAACGTGGAGATATTGGCCTTGTATTGACTCACCTGCTGGCTTTCGCCCTGCATGTCCAACACCAAGCGTGTTGCCGACGGGTCGTCGGACGGAAGCTGGACCCGCAAACCCGTGGCTGCCTCAGTTTGCAGTTGTTGCTGGCGTTGTTGCAGCATGTTGAGTTGGGCGACGAGTGCGTCAGGGAACATGGAGGTGGTCACACGCATGCGATGTCACTGGCTCCTTTATGCTGTCTGTTTCACATCCATTAATGACGCCAAGAGTGTGTCCACTACCGTGATCACCTGGGCTGATGCCTGATACGCCCGCTCGTAGGTCATCAGGTTGGTCATCTCTTCGTCGATGGATACACCGCTCACCGAATCACGCTGCTGCTGCAGCATGTTCTGGATGATTTGCTGATCGGAGACGTTGCCATTGGCAGAGGACAGCGCCTGACCGAGACTCGCAACTGATCCGTCATACGACTGGCCCAGAGTTTGGTTGTCCAAGCCCGCGAGCGGTTGCGTGGCCAATTGCGCCAACTGCAGTGCCACCTGGTTGTCACCTGTGACGCCACTGGTACCGCTGGCCTGCAACAACGACGGATCGTCCAGTAGCGCCGTATTTACGGAAATCGTTCCGGCATCGGAACCCTCAAAAAACTTTGCGTTCGTGCTGCCCGTGAGGCTGTAGCCGGCATCGTGGATGGTGTTGACCTGTGTAATCAACTGCGATGCGAGCGAGTCCAGGTCTCCCGATAATGTTGCCAGCGATCCGTCGCGCACGTCGATGATGCCCTGCATTGACCCTCCGCCCAGGGTCAACGTCGTGCCGCCCGTTGCCGTCTGGACGACGAGCTGGCCGCCTCCTGCGTCGTGGGTTTGCAACGTGTCCATCACCGAGCCACCGGACACCAGCAACTGGCCTCCGATTGACACATTGACCGTCCCGTCAGCTTGGGGAGCCGTGTCGATCTTCACCAGGCCGGACAATTCCTCAATCTTCGCCTGCCGCTCGTCGCGAAGATCGTTCGCGCTGCCCTTGGATTGCAGTTCCTCGGTACTGATCTCGCTGTTGAGGTTCGCGATATCGCTCAATAGACTGTTCGCGTCGGCCACGTTACTCTGGAGCGTGTCATTGAGCGATGAGCGCAGCGAGCCAAGTTCCTGTGAGGCCTGGTTGAATTGGTCAGCCAAGTTGGAGGCCTTCATCAAGACCACCTGCCGCTGCGCCATGGACGTCGGGTCGGTGGATAGACCCTGGAATGCGTCGAATAAGTCGGACAACGCCCCGGAGATGCCCTGCGCCGTGGTGGTGTCACCGCCCGCCGTGGAAGTGGTGATCTGCTGGCCAAGATCAGCCTGGGCAGTCTGTAACGCCTCTTGCTGTTGCTGCCAGTAGCCCATTGTGCTTGCCTCGGATTGGATCTGTCCATCCACCAACGCGCTGCGGATCTGCTCGATTGTGGTCACTTCCGAGCCCGTGCCTATTAGTCCCACGGAGGAAGGTGTCGACGGTGATTCAACGATCTCCGCTCGTTGCCGCGCGTAGGCCGGATTACTCGAGTTGGCGAGATTGTTGCCGGTGACCGTAATGGCTGTCTGCTGGGTTTGCAGCGACCGGGCCGCAATGCCAAGTATATCGAAGAGTCCTGCCATGGCGATTTATCCCACTGCGTCGCACAGCCGCCGTACCGGCGTGACTGGAGTGACCGTGCCGTCTCCCTGGTACACGGTCTTCTCCGTGGCCGCCAACAATGTCGCCAACAGCCGCTGCGTCAGGTCCACCGACCGCGTCAACAACAGATGGTTCTGGGAAACCCGCTGGCGCACCTGGTGCAGGCACTGGTTGTTTTCCTTGACCAGCGCGTTGACCAACAATCCGTGGGGCTCGGGCAACGCGGCCACCAGTTCGGCAAAACTGGCATCGTCGGCAACGTGGAACTGGCGCGCCACATCACTCTGGCGCGCCCCGCGTTCCCGCCGCACCAGTTGAATGACGGAAGTTTGGGCATTGATCGCGGCCACATTGTCGAGCAGTTCGTTCGCCGCTCGGCCAATTACCAACTCTTGTTGCCGATCCAGCAACGCCAGCATTTCACCGTATTGCTGCAACTCCTCGCGCAGCACCGTTATAAGTTGGGGGAGGGAATCGTTCATGTTTTCTTCAATTGGCGCACCAGTTGTTGTTTCAGACTCTGAGCCAGTCCGAAGCTGCCCGACTTGCTGATACTGTCAGCCAACTGGCTTGTGGTCATGTCCCGATAAATCCCGCTCGCGACCGAATCATCGCTGTACTTCGATTTGATCACCGTCTTCTGCGCTTCGCCAAGAATCTGGCGCAACAACACCGCCTCGAACTGCCGGCTCAACTCGCCCACCTTTTCGGCCTCCGACAGCTTCGGATTCCCCGCCAACTCCTCCAGCGGCATGTCCGAGGCTTGTACGTGCGGTTGGATGGACGAGATATCCATGGCGTTAGCGAATGATAAGTTCGGCCTGCAACGCGCCGGCCTGCTTCATGGTCTGGAAAATGGCCATCATGTCGCGCGGTGTTACGCCCAGCGCATTGAGCGCCTCCGCGACTTTTTCGACGGTCGGCAGCTCGGGCAAGGCGATCAATGCCGCCTTCGACTCGTTGACTTTCGTGTCCGTCCGTGGTGTCACGGCTGTCTCGCCCGTCTGGCTGAACGGACTCGGCTGCGACACATCCAACGTGGACGCAATGCTGATGGTCAGGTTGCCGTGCGAGACGGCGCAATTCGAGATCTTGATCCGCGACGTGGCCACGATTGTGCCGGTCCGTTCGTTGATAATGATCCGCGCCGGCGTGTCGGGCGTCACTTCGATCGCCTCCAGGTGCGCGATGAACTCCACGGATGATTCCTCCAGTCCTTCGGGAATCTTCACGCGCACGCTCGTGGAGTCCAAGGCCGTTGCGCAGCCGGCAAATTTCTCGTTGATTGCTTCGCTCAACCGCGCCGCCGACGTAAAATCCGGTTCCCGCAGGAGCAATTCGATGAAATTGTTCCGGACAATCGTCGCGGGGATCTCGCGCTCGACGAGCGCTCCGCTCACGATCTGGCCGGTGGTGGGATGGTTCTTCTGCACCGTTGCCCCGCCTCCCCCGCCAACGCCGGCGCTGAATCCGCCGATCGACACGGGCCCTTGTGCCACGGCATAGACCTTGCCGTCGGCGCCCAGCAGTGGCGTTTGCAGCAGCACGCCGCCCTGCAGTGATTGCGCGTCGCCCATCGATGAAACTGTCACGTCCAGTCGCGCCCCCGGTTTCATAAACGCCGGGATGTCCGCCGTGACCAATACCACCGCGACGTTCTTCGCCTGGATCGTGGACGCGGGAAGGTTGACTCCGAAACGCAGTAACATGTTCGCCAGGGTTTGCACGGTGTACGCGGGATTCTTGTCGCCGTCACCAGCCAGACCACTGACGAGACCGTAACCGACCAATTGATTGTCGCGGGCGCCCGCAATCATCGTCAAATCCTTGATGCGCACCCCATCGGCAAAGCACGCCGACGACCCTGCCAGCAGCAATAGCAGCCAGCGGATCAGTTCAAAGAGTTTCCGTCGTATCGAGTCCATGAGATCAAAATGGCGTGATGACATCCCACAATCGCATGAACCAGCCCTTGTGCTGGGTGTCGGTGACCGTGCCCTTGTTGATAAATTTCACTGTCGCCTCCGCCACGTTGTAGCTGAACACGGTGTTGTTGGCGGCAATGTCTTCGGTCCGGACGACGCCGCGCAGGACGATATCCTGCTGCTCGCCGCCGAACGCGGTGTGGCGCGTTCCTTCGATCACCAGGTTCTTGTTCGGCAACACGTCCACCACCCGCACCGGGACCTGGGCTACGATTTGCTCGTTGTTGTTCACAGTGCCGCCGCCGTCAAACGTATGGCTGGCGTCGAACTTCAGCGCGGGCAATTGCCCTTTCTTCGTGAGCATGCTGCTCCCCGCCGGGCTGTACAGGAAAGCCTCCAATGCATCGGCCACGGCAGCGCTATGGGATGTCTTCGTCTCGTTGTTCTTGGTGGCCGTGCTCGATTCCTGCACCACGATGGTCACGATGTCGCCGACCGCAAATGCCTTGTGGTCCGCAAACATCGACGGCGCACTCGGATCACGCCACAAGGTGTCCGCATGGACCGGCGCCGCCGCGACCGCCAGGCTACAAATCAACCAGAATCGTTGTTTCATCCTCGACCTTTCCACGAAATTCGCGTCTCGACTGAATATTGCGCACGCGCACCTGCTGGCCGAGCGCGCCGTCCTCCAGCACCTCAACCTTCAGCGTCACCGTCATCGTCTCGCAGCGCACCATGGCCAGAGCCACCTGGCCGCGATGTACCAGCGCGCGCAGCTTCACGCTGGTCTCATACAGGGGAGCGCCCGCGGGCAGATTCTCCGCCAATCGCCATTGGGTCGGGTCTGCCACCTCATTCAAGAGCGCCTCGCGCAGTGGCAGCACGTCGCGACGTTCCTTTGCGCGGTCGCATGTCGCGAGGGACTCGCCTCTCGCCAGCGGCGACCGCGCGACCCAAATCTCCCGCCATACCTGCGCCGACACGGGCATCTGGTACGTTCCAATCACGCCGGATGGCGTCAACAACTCGAATCGCACGATGAAATTTGGTGTCACACCGCTGATCGGCAGCTCCAGCACTTTCAGGGTGATCGGTTCATCCGGCACCGACACGGTTTTCCACGGGCGCGTAAAATGCAATTCCAGTTCGCCCCTGTCCTGCACGTGCTCCCGTTGGAGAACGCCAGTCAACGTCTCCTTGATCTCCGTCTCGCCCAGATCACGGGTCCGACTCGCTACGGCGGAGTCGGCCACGGATGGGCCGGCGGCGGCGGAACCTTGGCCGAATGCCTCACAGGTGAGGAAGACGATCACCAGACCGGCGATTCGCACGAATGTTCTCATTACCGTCTCAGGTTATTGCTGATTTGCAGCATCTCGTCCGAAGCTTGCACGGCCTTGGCATTCACCTCGTAGGCGCGTTGCGCGACGATCAGATTCACCATCTCCTCCACCACCTGCACGTTGGATAATTCGAGATAGCCTTGCGCCAGGGTGCCAAACCCATTCTGGCCCGGATTGCCGAGTTCGGGGGTGCCCGACGCTGGCGTTTCCAGATACAGGTTGTGCCCCATGGATTCCAAGCCGCTCGGATTGGTAAACCGCACGAGCTGGACCTGAAAGCTCGTCGTGCCACTCGCGCCCGTGTACGTGACCTGGCCGTTGGAGGAAATGTTAATGTTCGTCGTGCCGGCCGGCACCGGTTGGAAACCGCCCTGGACGACGAGCCCGTCGCTGGTGGTGATATGGCCGTCCGATGAAGTCTTCAGGGCGCCGTCGCGCGTGTAGGCCTTGGTGCCATCGGGTAGTTGCACTTCCAAAAACCCGTCACCCTGGATGGCGACATCCAAGGGCGCACCCGTATTGCTCAATTCACCTGTGGTAAAAATCTTCGAGGTGGCCACGACCTGCGAACCGTGGCCGACCTGCAAACCGGTGGGCAACTGGTTGCCCGATCCCTGGTCAGCGCCCGCCGCTCGCTGCGTGTCGTAGAGCAGATCCTGAAATTCGATCTTGGTCTTTTTGTAGCCTGTCGTGTTAACGTTGGCCAGGTTGTTGGAAATCACGTCCAGGTTAGTTTGCTGGGCTTCCATTCCAGTGGCGGCGGAGTAGAGGGCGCGGAGCATGGTGGCTTAACCTCAGGCTGGATTCGGGTTGCCGAGTTCGGTAATGGCCCGGCCCATTCGATCGTCGTGCATCTGCAACACGCGCTGGCTGGTTTCAAACTGGCGCATCGCGGCAATCATGTGGGCCATCTCGGCCACCGGCGTCGCATTGGACGCTTCGAGAAACCCTTGCCGCACGGACGTATCCGTGGCGTCAGTCGGCAACGCCTTCGAATTGCGCGCCAAAAAGTAACTGCTCCCCACGGGCGTCAATGTGTGTGGATCGCTGAAGCTAACGAGTTTGAGCTTCCCTTTCACATCCGTGCCCTGACTAGCCGTCCCATCGGAAGAAATCGATAGCGGCGCGGGGTTGTTGAGGTCGATCTCAATTGCTCCTCCGTCGGTGAGCACCGTATACCCCTGCTTGGTGACCAACTGCCCCTGCGCGTTGATCTGAAATTCGCCGTCGCGCGTGTACGCCGTATCGCCGTTGGGAAGCTGAACCGCAAAGAAGCCCGAGCCGTCCAGGGCTACATCAGTGTTCACGCCTGTGGGCCGCAATTGCCCCTGTTGGAAATTCGTGACGGACTGGGTGGTCGGCATCGAGAGATGCGAAACGCCATTCGGCGACCCCGTGGGAACCAACCCGGCCTCGACCGCCGCAAACGAAACATCCTGCTTCTTGAAGCCCGGCACGCCGCTGGATGCAAGATTCTGCGCGATGATCTCCTGCCAATGATCGTTGGCGTTGAGTGCCGCCGCCGCTTGATACAGACTGACATTCATGGCGTCATCTGTGTTCGCAATGCCTGTGCCAGCCCCGGAAAACACCAGTTTCATTGGGGTTTTGACGCACTTGGCACCGGGGTTGGCAATTGCTGCCCAGCGGCAGGGTGAAGAATTTTCCGCCCGCCTCGGGGGCCGCGTCAGTACTGGCAGGCCAGCTCGATGGTCTGGCCGCAGACGCAGTGGACGTGAATGTGGGTGACCCGGTCGCCATCTCGCGTCAGCGTCACTTTGGGCATTCCGTGATGAAGGTGCGATGCTGACGCGCCTCCTTCGCCCGGCGCCACCGACGTGAATGCGGTCGGTGACGACGCCCCTGCGAGCGGTTGCACCGGGACCAACGGGATGAATTGTCCATTCATGGCATCATCGAAACCTGCATTGCTTCACCCGCTTTGGCCGTCAACACAAGGGTGACGCGGTTGTTGATTTCGTCTTCGGGCGCGGTGTGGGCCATGGGAGCCGTGTCGCCGTAGCCGGCCACCTCCGCGATTTGCAAGGCGCTAACCCCATGCATGACCAGGTGGCGGCGCGCACTGTTGGCCCGGTCGGCAGTCAACTCCCAGACATCATAATTCTGTCGGGCCGGGAAATGGCCGCGGTCACTGTGGCCTTCGACTTCGAGGCGGAAGTCCTTATAGCGGGCAATTTCCCAGGCAAGTGTCGAGAACACCCAGGCGCCGTACTCCGTCAGTTTGGCCGAGTTCGCCTCGAAAATCGGCTTCTGAATGCGGTCGAGCACGCTGATGTTCAGTCCGTGGGGCGTAAACTCCAGCTTGATGGAATTGTTCTCCGTGAGTTCGGGCGTTTCCTGCAGCACGCGGAGCAGGTCGTCGTTGAGGTGATGGAGCATCTCCATTTCCAATTGCGACGGCGCGTCGCCGCCGCCACTGCCTTCCCCGCCCGACGAAATCGGAGTCAGGCGTGCGTTGGTGTTGGGAATAATGCCAGGCGATTTGATGGGGTTCCAGGGGTGCTTGAACGTGTGTTCGATAGCTTCTTTGATCTTCTGGTCCTGGGCCGTAATCCACAAGACCATAAACAGCGCCATCATCGCGGTCACGAAATCCGCGTACGCCACCTTCCATGAGCCCCCGCCTCCTTTGCCTGCCATGATGGTTCCTCGCCGCTACTGCGCCGGCTTCTGGGCGTTCAGCCCTTTGAGCATGGTTTCCAGTTCGTCGGCCCCGGGGCGCACATCGCTCGTCAAGCCGCGCCGCGCCACCTCGACGGCCATGATCGGCGCCATGCCGTTGGCAAATCCCGCCACGGCGGTGCCGATGCACCGCAAGTACAGCATCTCCGCCCCGCTGATGAATTCGAGGTTCACCGCCAGCGGCGCGACGAAGCCGTATGACAGGAGAATCCCGAGAAATGTTCCCACCAGTGCCGCGGCGACCTTTTCGCCGATTTGCTCGGGTGGCCCGCTGATCGCGCCCATGGTGATAATGATTCCCAGCACGGCCGCTACGATCCCGAACCCGGGCAGTGAATCCGCGATCTTCGCCAGGACGCCGATGGGCGCGTGATGTTCCTGCTCGGTCGCGTTCAACTCCGTGTCCAGCAGCGTGCGCAATTGCTCGGGCTTGACGCGGCCATCGACAATCGGCCGCAGCGCGTTGCACAGGAACTCGACCCCGTGATGATTGTTCACGAATGTCGGATACTTCGTGAAAATGGTGCTTTGCTGCGGATTGGACACATGCTCTTCCAGGGCAATCATCCCATCGCGCTTGCCCAGGAGAAACAGTTCATACAGCGCCTTCATCAACTCGTCATAGGCCCCGCGATTGTACGGCGCGCCTTTGACCACCTGCATCAGACCCTTGACGATGTCCATCAGCACTTTCTTCGGGGACATGACAATCAACGCGCCGATCGCCGCCCCGCCGATGACCACAAATTCTGACACATGCACGAGCACCAGCGGGTGTCCACCGGCCATGACGAAGCCGCCCAGCACCGCGCCGAGCACGACGACGACTCCGATGATGGCAATCATATGCTTTTCGCCTGGTGTTCCTGCAGGAAGTTTCTGATCGCCAAAATCGCCTGCGCGTGAATCTGGCAGATGCGCGATTCCGTGAGTCGGAACGCTTCCGCAATCTCACGCAACCGCAGGTCCTCAAAATAATACAGGGCCAGCACCTTGCGCTGCATCTCCGGCAATTGCTGGATTCGCGCGGCAATCAACCGCGCCAGCTCGCGCCGCGACGCGGTCTCCCGGGGGTCGTCCTGTGTCGAGTCGGCGATGCTCTCGTGATGTTCCGCGCCATCCTCGCCTTCCCCGCCAATTACGGCGTCGAGGCACACAAACGTGACCGGCCGGATTTCGTCGAGCAGATCGCGATATTCATCCAGGGACAATCGTAACGCCTCCGCCATCTGCTCTTCGGTCGGGGGTTCGCCGTGAATTTGCTCGAGCCGCTGCATCGCCGCCTGCACCTTGCGGGCTTTGTCGCGCACCCCGCGCGTCACGCAATCCAGCCGCCGCAACTCATCGAGAATCGCGCCCCGAATGCGGATGCGCGCGTACGTCTCGAAACTGGCGCCGTTTGCTTCATCGAAACTGCGCAAGGCATGTAACAAACCGAACACGCCCGCGCTCTGAAGATCATCCGCATCCACGTGGGCCGGCAGCGTCATCGCCAGCCGTCCCACCACGGTTTTGACCAGCGGCAAATACCGCTGCATCAGCGCGCCTTCGACGGCGCTGCCCGGCTCGCTCTGATGGTACCGCTGCCACAGATCGCGCTGCTGGTTGCGGTTGCGAGCCGGGGCGACGGCGGGCTCGGCACAGATACTGGATTGCTTAGCCACGGTGATGCTCCTCTTGCGATTTCTGCAGCGCCTTGATCCAGACGCGGCCCCACCAGCGCATCAACATGCCGGCCACGTAGAGCGCCACACAGGCGTGGATCAGCGCCGACGGCAGGGATTTCTCGTGGACCAACCCCAAGCCGAGCCCGATCGCAAAACCGATCAACCCGCCCAGTAGCAGCAGTGACTTCATTTGTTCGACCTCTTCAGCAACCGCTCTGCCATCCGGAAAAATCCTCTCAGTTCATTGGGAAATCGTGGTGCAACAACTTTTCGGGTGTGGCGTCCTGGAACTCACCAGGAATATTTTGCCCGGCGCCCAGGAACCGAATGGCGCAATTCGTGCCCAGCACCAGATTCCAGAGCTTGCCCCACCGCGTTTCCTCATCGAGGTGGGTCACAATGAGATCGGCGATTGGCAGCGCGGAGAATGCGCGGACCTGTGCCAGCATCACCGACGTTTCGTACGCCGCATTCAGCACCAGGTGCACTTGCGCTGTCGGCCACTGCGCGAAACAGTCCATCACCTCTCCAGCCGCGGACGCACCCGGCAAATCGACGAATGCCATGTCGTCAGTGAGCGGTTCACCCGTCCAGGAACGCTCCACCGGTACCCCGAGAATGTCGCCGTGCACGCTCAATGACTCGCCTGTGTTCGCCGTCCGTCCATCCAGCCGCCACACACGCGCGCGGCGACCATCCAACAACACGGCCTGGGTCAGCCATTTACACAACGCCGTTGTCTTCCCAACGCCGGGAGCGCCAACAAAGACGTGCACGTCTGTTACGGCGACCGGGCGCCGGCTCGGCCATAATTGCAGCAGGACACTGCGCGCGAGGGGAATCTCCTGCGCGAGTGATTCCGGCGCCGTATCCCCGTGCTGCACCCGCAATTCGTCGACGACCCGTTCGGCGTGACGCGGTAGAAAACCGAGGTTCTCCAGGACGGGTCCGATACGCCATGCTCCGGCGCGCCCGGAATCAATCCTCGCAGGAGCGTTTTCCAATCGCGGCCTGACGCGGTCGCCAGTCGCTTCCCCGTCGGCAGAAGCGGCCTGCGGCTTGTGGGCAATCACTTCGATGCGCGGCTTTTGCCACCGCCGCCGCGGCAACTCGCGGACATTGACCACGATGGAATCGGGGCCGAGCTTGGCGCGGATTTGGGCGACGGCATCGGCCGCGGATTCAGCAATAAACTGTTCCAGTTGCATGGCTATTCCGGACACGGAATGACCGCAGCGCTTTGAATCTCAATCCGCGCGGGAATCTCCGCATACGACAGAACCGCGAGATCCGAAAACGTGCTCTCGAAGAAGCGCCGGAACCCGAACCGGATTTGCGGCGCGCACAGCACGACCGGCGGATGGCCGGCGGCGATCATCTGTTGCGCGAGCCTGGTGAGCCAATCCATGACATGGCGCGCGAGCTTCGGTTCCATGACCAGTCCAAGTTCGGTCGGTGACTGGCGTACGCCGCGGGCGATTTGTTCTTCGAGCCGCGGGTCGAGCGTGATCGCGCGCAGACTGCCGTTCTCCATCTGGAACGGTTTGGCGATTTGCTTGCCGAGCGCGCGGCGCGCGTGTTCGGTCAGTTCGTCCGGGTTTTTGGTGACCGCGGTATAATCACTGACCTTCTCCAGAATCCCCGCGAGATTGCGGATCGAGATTCCTTCCGCCAGGAGGTTCTGCAGGATGCGCTGGACCTGCCC
>Ga0335081_10013726_pt1 | contig 13091 bp, 13 predicted proteins | sample Lox_Sample_35_FD_206713 | JGI IMG/M metagenome (GOLD analysis project Ga0335081, IMG submission 206713) | Soil microbial communities from Loxahatchee National Wildlife Refuge, Florida, United States - Lox_Sample_3.5 | ecosystem: Environmental > Terrestrial > Soil > Wetlands | place: USA...
AGCCGATGACGCGCCGTCCGCGCTCCGAGCCCGCGAGGGCGAAGCCTGCGGCGATGAACGACGCCGGTAACAGGACGGTGAGCTCGGAGCGGACGACGGGCGCGATCAGCAGCGACGCGATTGCCAGTGCCCCGGCTGCGCGGCCGGGGCGGAGCAGCGCTCGCGCGACGAGCCAGATCGTCAGGGCCGACCAGAAGTACGCGAGCGACTCGGGGATCAGCATCCCCGAGTACGCGATCGCAGGCGTTGCCGCCGCTGCGAGCCCGACGACCATGGCAGCCGGCCGACTCGCGAAGAGCCGCGCCAGCAGGTACGCGGGGAACAGCGTCGCGGCGACCGCGCAGACGTTCAGGTACTTGGCGGCCGCGTAGGCCCGCGCGGTCGCACCGAGCCACCAGGCCGGCGCCAGGAAGTAGGTGTAGAGCGAGTGGAAGGCGGCCGGGTGGCTGCGCAGCTCCGGGCGGCCGGTGTGCGCGACCCCGCGCGACAGTGCCGCCCACTGCAGCTCGTCGACGAAGTTCCATGGCGTCGGGTGCTTCGACACCTGCCAGCCGTAGAGCATCAGGAGCAGGACGTAGCCCACGACGAGCGGGTAGACGGCTGCGAGACGGTCGAACCACGTACGCTCGTGGCCCGCGAGCACGGCTGTCTCGGCGCTCACCTGGATGCGCGGAGGACGGCCTTGGGGTCCAGGTCGGCGTCGCGCCGGACGAATCGGCACGTCACGTCGAACCGGGCACACGTGTCGACGATCTCGTCGAGCGCAGCCCGCGGCGCGTCGGGAATCGTGACGAGCACGGTGTCGGGCTGCACGCGTTCGACCGCGGTGTCGAGCGATCCGACGCCGCCGAGCACCTTGACGCCTCCGAGGCGCCGGCCGATCAGGCTCGCGTCGTCGTCGACGAACGCGACGACGCGTTCCCCCGGCGTCTCGCGCAGCTCGCGCAGAAGGCTCCTGCCGGACTTGCCGGCACCGACGATCAGCACTTTGCGCGCGTCGCGGCGGTGCGTGAGCTCGACGCCGCGCAGGATCGCGCGCTCCGCGAACCGGGAGGCGATGATCGCCGCCGTGCAGATGAAGGCGTCGATCACGAAGACGTCGCGGGAGAACCCACTGGCGGGCTCCTGCGTCAGCACGAGCAGGCCGACCGCGAGCACCGAGCCCATACAGACCGCAAGCGCCGCCCGGACTGCGTCACGGGATCCTGCATACCGCCCGACGCTCGCGTACATCCCCATGGGGACGAAGACCACGTAGCGGCAGAAGAGCAGCATCGGCAGCGCGATCAGGAAGTACTGGCGCTGGTAGATCGTCCCGATCCCGTCGTAGCGGAGCAGATACGCGGCGAGGAACGACACGGCGATGAGGGCGCCGTCGACCATCACCTCGATGATCCTGCGCGTGTACACGAGCAGCGGGCGCCGCCGCGCCAGGTCGCCGCGGTCGGCGTCTGCGAGGAAGCTTCCGAACTGCACGATCAGCACGAACGTGATGAGCACCCCGATCGCGGCGACGCGCCCGTTGCCGAACGCCTCATAGGCGAGGCTCGTTGCGCCGAGCGCGAACGAGACGACGGCAAGCAGGATGACCGCCGATGTCTCCGACGCGCCCAGGGCGACGAGGCGGTGAGAACTGTGGTCGCGGCCGCCCTGCGTCACCGGTCGGCCGTCGAGCAGCCGCACGATCGTGACCAGCGTCGTGTCGAGGATCGGGACGGCGAGAACGATCACCGGCAGCAGCAGCGTTGCGAAGGTCGACGAGGCGACGGTGTAACTCGATGCGAGGCCGAGCGACGCAAGCATGAATCCGATCAGGAGCGAGCCGCTGTCTCCCATCCAGGCAAGCGCGCGACGGCCGGGGCGGAGGTTGAACGGCAGGAACGCGATCAGCGCGAAGGCCAGGGCGATCGACATCACGAGGACGAGGCGCGACGGCTGGTACCAGATCGCCGCGACCGCGAAGAAGAACGCCGCGATCACGGCCAGGCTTGCCGCGAGTCCGTCCATGTTGTCGAGCAGGTTGAACGCGTTCGTCATGCCGACGATCCAGAACAGGCCGATCGGGATCCCGATCCACTCGTTGTGGATCAACTGGACCGTGGTGCCGGTCGCCAGGACGATCGCCGCACCGGTGATCTGCGCCGCCAGCTTCCAGCGCGCCGAGAGCGACCAGAGATCGTCGGCCAGACCGGTGAGGAACAGCAGGGTCGCGCCCGCGAAGAGGCCGACGATCTGCGTGCTCGGCCTGAGCGGCCCGACGGCGACGGCCAGCCAGATGCCGGCGGCGATGCCCGCGTAGATCGCGATCCCGCCGACGAGAGGGGTCGCGTGAGTGCGCCAGCGCGACGCCTCGGGCGCCGCCCGGAGCCTGACCGCGATCGGGCTTCGCAAGAGCAGCGCGAGCGTGCACGCGGTCACGGGGAATGCGGCAATTGCCGCGAGGCTGCTCACGGGCGGAAGACTAGTCGGCCGTTGTTAGGACGGTTTGTTGACCCCCTACACTAGAGCGCGCTCCAGATGACGGTCTACGCCGATCTCTATCGCTTCCGCGAGCTCTTCGCGAACCTGTTCCGCCGCGATTTCCAGGCGAAGTACAAGGGCTCGCTGCTCGGGATCCTGTGGTCGCTGCTGAACCCGCTTCTGCTCCTCTGCGTCTACCTGGTCGTCTTCGGCGTCCTCTTCAAGAACAAGTCGACCGTCCACTACCCGATCTACCTGCTCAGTGGGCTCGCGTGCTGGCTCTTCTTCTCCGTCTCGCTCCAGTCGGCGGCGCGCTCGATGATCGACAGCGGCGACCTGATCAAGAAGGTGCGCTTCCCGCGACAGCTCGTCGCGCTCTCGATGGTCGCGACCCAGGCCGTCACGTTCGCCGTGATGCTCGCGATCCTGATCGTCCTCTCGTTCGTGTTCGTCCCATCGGCGCGTCCGTACTCCTGGGCATCGATTCCGCTCGGGGTCGTCTTCCTCGGCTTCGTCGCGGGGCTCGCGCTCCTCGTCGCATGCCTGAACGTGCTCCTGCGCGACGTCGAGCACATCCTCACCGCGGCGCTGCTGCCATGGTTCTTCCTCACGCCGATCCTCTGGGGGGCGAGCAGCCTGCCGGAGCACGCGCAGCAGCACCATGTGCTGCTCGACATCCTGCGCTGGGGCAACCCGGTCGCGCCGCCGATCTTCGCGATCCGCGATGCGATCTGGTCGGGTCACGCGCCGCAGGCGGCGGACGTGATCTACCTGTGCGTTGCGGCGGTCGCGGCGCTCGCGCTCGGCGCGCTCGTCTTCCGCCGAGTCGACGATCGCATCGCGATCGAGCTGTAGGCGATGCTCGGCGCGCCATCCTCGCCGGGCGCAGTCGGCTGGGCGCTGATCGCACTCGGGCTCGTCCTGGCCGTAGCAGCGCTCGTCAGGTATCGCGCCGCGGTCCGGCGTCAAGCCCCGTCGGCCGCCGCCGCGATCGTCGTCCTCGTCGCCGCCGCGGCGGCGACGCCGTTCGTGGTGTGGCGGATCGTCGACGACCTTCGTTACACGACGACGCTGCACGGCTATGACCGCGCGGCGGCCGGCCCGGTGCAGGCTTACCTCCCCGGCTACCTCGTCGACGGCGCGTCCCGCCTGATCCCGCCGGCCGCGACGTACGCGACGGTCGTCTCGCCGAAGGTCCCGTGGGCGCCCGCGCGCTCGGCGTTCGGGGCGCTCGCGATGGAGTCGCTCTTTCCGCGCCGGTCGGTCGCGGCCCCTGCCGACGCCGACTACCTGGTCACCTGGGGCGTTCAGCCCGCGAGTGTCGCGCACGTCCAGCGGGTCTGGACGCTGCGCAAGGCCTTCGGGCAGAGCCCGACGGTGTACGTGGCAAGGACACGACACTGACCGCCGACCTCTTCGGGCTGCTGCTCCTGAACGGTTGCTTCTTGGCCGCCGGGATCGGCGTCACCGGAGCGGCCGGCTGGTGGCATGGGGGCCATGCACTGCTCGGCTCGCTCGGGCTGTCGCTGCTCTGCGGGGTCGCAGCGTTCGGCGTCGTGGCCCAGCTGCTCTATGTGCTCGGCGCCTCGCTCGCCCGCTGGCAGGTGCTGGCCGTCTGCGCCGTTCTCGCCTGCGGCGCGCTGCGCGGGATCGGGCCCGGGCCGCGGGCCTCGCCGCGACCCCGGACCCGCCTCGACCTGCTTGCGATCCCGGTCGTCCTCGTGCTCGTCCTGCTCGCGGTCGATCTCTGGTACCAGCCGCTCTGGGCGTACGACTCATGGACGTTCTGGACGCCGAAGGCCCACGCGCTCTACGCGCTGAACGGGCTCGACCCGGGGTGGTTCACGTCGGCGGCGCTGATCAGCAAGGACTATCCGATCCTGCTGCCGGCGCTCGAGGCGGCGGGGTTCCGGTTCACGGGCTACGAGACCGGCCTGCTCGATCTCCAGTCGTGGCTCATCTACGCCGCCTTCCTCCGAGCCGTCTACGAGATCGGCGTCACCCGCGCGCGCCCGGTCGTGCTGTGGGCCGTGCTGCTGATGCTGGCCGTCGCGCCGTCTGCGCTCGATCAGCTCGCCGCCGCCGAGGCCGACATCCCGGTCGCGGTCTTCTTCGCCGCCGCCGGCGTGTGCGCCTGGACGTGGCTCGCCGACCGCCGACCGGCCGGGCTCGTGCTCGCCGCCGTCCTCGCGGCCGGCGCGACGGCGACCAAGGTGGAGGGCCTGATGTTCGTGGTCGGCCTCTTCGTCGTGGTGGCAGCAGTCGCCGCGCGGGCGTCGTGGCGGCGCGCCGCGGCGGCGCTGGGCGCGGGAGGTGCGGCGCTTGCGGTCGGAATACTCCCGTGGCGGATCTGGGTCTCCCATCACGACGTCGCGAACCAGGCCTCGTTCGGCCGCGTCACCGGCGCGTCGTTCCTCGCCCGGCACGCCGCGCGGCTGCCGGTCTCGGTGGGCTACCTGGGCGCGAAGCTCGTCGATCCGCGCGCGTGGATCCTGGTCCTGCCGCTCGCGGTCTTCGTCGCCGTCGATGCGTTTCGCCGCGGGCGCCGCCGCGACGTCACCTTCGTGGTCGGCGTCGCCTGCTTCGCCTTCGCGGGCCTCGTGCTCGCCTACTGGTCGACGCCGTTCCCGCTGCACTATCAGCTCGCGACCTCGGCCCGCCGGGTGATCACCGCGATCGTGCTCTTCGCGGCGGCGATGACGCCGATCCTGTCGGCGGACTCCGAGCCCGAGCCGGGCTAGCGCCGCACCTGCAGCACGATCCGCCCGTCGTAAAGCCACGGCTCGTCGCGAGGCGCTGCATAGGCCGGGAGCCCGGCGACGTCCGCGAGCCGCTCGAGCGACACACCGTCGAGCACGGACGGGCACAGCAGCGGCGCTGCGAAGCCGGGCTGTCGGCCGCTTCCCGGCACGTACGGCGCGAGCTCATGGGGCCGCCGGTGCGCGGCTCCGCCCTCCCACGCGATCGATCCCGCGACGACGCCGTAGCCCTCTGCGTGCGCCGCGCGGACACGCTCCGCCCAGTCTGCGGCCGGTTCGACTCCTGGTGGGAGATCGGCGCTCGGCCCGCCCGACCGCGGTCCTACCTCGACGTCGATCGTCAGTGGTGCATCCCCGAGCTCCGAGAACCAGGCGCGGCCTTCGGCGACCAGGTCGAACGCCAGCCGGTACGGCCCGGGGGGAATCGGCGCCCGCACTCGTGCGCCGACGGACGCACGCTCCCCGGGCCCGAGCGGCGGGAGGCCGGTCCTGATCCCGTCCCACACGATCGGGTTCCCGAGCAGGTCGAGCCAGTGGTAGGCGAGGAGGACGCGCTCGCCCCACACGATCGTCCCGGTGTTTCGAAGTTCCACCGTTGCCTCGCCGATCGCGCCCGCGCGCGGAGGCTCGAGCGTCGCGCCGCCCCATTCGACCGACAGCGGTCCCTTCGACACGGGCGGTTAGCCTACTCGGCGGTGGCTCCGCTTCTGACGAGGGCAGCGCGCTGCGAGCGGGTCGAGCGGACGCCCGTGTGGTTCATGCGTCAGGCCGGCCGCTCGCTCCCCGAGTACCGCGCGGTCCGCGAGCGCCACACCTTCTGGGAGGTCGCAGGCACGCCGGAGCTCTGCGCGGAGGTGACGCTGCAGCCCGTCGAGCGGCACGGCGTCGACGCGGCCGTCCTGTTCGCCGACATCATGACCCCCGTCGTAGGGATGGGCCTCGACGTCGAGCTCGTCGAAGGCGTCGGACCGACGGTCGCGACGCCGGTGCGCTCGGCCGCCGACGTCGAACGCCTCCGGGTTCCCGATCCGGAGGAGGCGTTCGGCACCGTGCTCGAGGCGGTGCGGATCGTCCGCCGGGAGCTCGCCCCCGATCGTGCGGTCGTCGGCTTCTGTGGCGGCCCGTTCACGGTCGCGGGCTACCTCGTCGAGGGCCGTCCGTCTCGCGACTTCGCGTCGGTCAAGGCGCTGATGTACTCGCGGCCGGACGTCTGGCGCGCGCTCCTCGACAAGCTCGCCGACTGCTTCGCCGGATACGTCGCCGCGCAGGTGCGCGCGGGCGCGGACGTCGTGCAGCTCTTCGACTCGTGGGTCGGGTCGCTGTCGGCAGACGACTACGGCGAGTTCGTCGCGCCCTGGTCGGCGCGCATCCTGGCCGCCGCCGGAGCTCCGACGATCCACTTCGGTACCGGAACCGCGACGCTGCTCGAGGCGATGGCCGCGGCGGGAGGCGACGTGATCGGCCTCGATTGGCGCATCCCCCTCGACGACGGCTGGGCCCGCGTCGCCGGTCGCGCGGTGCAGGGCAACCTCGATCCGGCCGTGCTGCTCGGGCCGTGGGAGCTGGTGGAGGCCCGCGCGCGCGACGTGCTCCGGCGTGCGGCCGGCCGGCCCGGTCACATCTTCAACCTCGGCCACGGCGTCCTTCCGGGCACGCACCCGGAGACACTCACGCGGCTCGCCGCGCTCGTCCGCGAGCACGCGCTCGAGACCGCTCCGTGACGGCACCGCCTCCGGTCACTCGGCTACCTTCCGCGACATGACCGACGCTGTGGTCTTGATGGCGTACGGGTCACCGGAGCGGCTCGTCGACGTGCCCGCCTACTACGCCGACATCCGCGGCGGCCGCCCGATCGCACCGGAGCACCTCGACGATCTCGTGGCCCGCTACCGGCGGCTCGGGATCGAGGACGCGAACCCGCTGAATGCGATCACCGAGCGCACGCGCGCGGCGCTCGAGCGCGAGCTCGGCCTGCCGGTCTTCACCGGCATGAAGCACTGGGTGCCGCGTATCGCCGACGCGGTCGAGTCGGCTCGTGCGGCCGGAGCGACGCGCCTCGTCGGGCTCGTGCTCGCACCGCACTACAGCCGGCTCTCCATCGGCGGGTACGAGCGCCTGCTCGACGAAGCGGTCGGTGGTCGCGAGGAAGTGTTGTTCGTCGCGAGCTGGCACGACGACCCCGGGCTGGTCGCGGTGCTCGCCGACCGCATTCGCGGAACGAGCGCACACGTGGTCTTCACGGCGCACTCGCTGCCGGCGCGCATCCTCGGCGAGGGCGACCCCTACGCCGACCAGCTACACGAGACGTCTGCGCTCGTCGCGCGCGCTGCGGGCATCGACGACTGGTCGTTCTCGTACCAGAGCGAGTCACCGACGGGTGAGCCCTGGCTGAAGCCGGACATCCTCGAGCACCTGGCCGAGCTCCACGGCCGCGGGGTCGACGACGTCCTCGTCTGCCCGGTCGGGTTCGTCTCCGATCACCTCGAGATCCGCTTCGATCTCGACACGGAGGCGCAGGAGCTCGCCGCCGAGCTCGGCATGCACGTCGACCGCATCGAGATGCCGAACGACGACCCGGAGTTCATCGATGCGCTCGCCGGCATCGTGCGCCGCACCCTCTCGGCGGTGGCTGCATGACGCCGGGCCGCATCGTCGTCGACCGGGCGTCACGCACGTTCCGCGTCTATCCGAAGGCGCAGCGGACCGTGAAGGAGCTCTTCGTCTCCCGTGGGCGCTCCGGTGCGCGGGAGGTGCAGGCGCTGCGCGACGTCTCGCTGACCGTCGAGCCGGGTGAGGCCGTCGGCCTCGTCGGCCGCAACGGGTCGGGCAAGACGACGCTTCTGCGGCTGATCTCCGGGATCATCAAGCCCACCTCCGGCCGGGTCGAGGCCGACGGGCGGATCGCCTCGCTGCTCGAGCTCGGCGCCGGCTTCCACCCCGACTTCACCGGACGCGAGAACGTCTATCTGAACGGGTCGATCCACGGCCTCTCCCGCGCGCGCGTTCGCGAGGCGATGGACGAGATCGTGTCGTTCGCCGAGCTCGAGCGCTTCATCGACCTCCCCGTGCGCACGTACTCGTCGGGCATGTACATGCGCCTCGGCTTCTCGGTCGCCGCTCACATTCAGGCCGACGTGCTCCTGCTCGACGAGGTGTTCGCGGTCGGCGACGAGCAGTTCCAGCGGAAGTGCTTCGGCAAGGTGGCGGAGTTCAAGAACCGCGGTGGCACCATCCTCTTCGTCTCGCACGACGCCCCGGCAGTCGAGCGGCTGTGCGATCGGGCGGTGCTGTTGCGACAGGGCGTCGTCGAGTTCGACGGCGACACGCGTGAGGCGATCGCCTCGTACCGGCGCCAGCTCGCCGCCGACGCCAACCCCGACGAGCTGCGCGCGGGCCTGCGCGAGTGGGGAAGCGGCGAGGTGCGCATCGTGGCCGCCGAGCTGCTCGACGAGGACGGCGACTCGCGCGTGCAGTTCGCGGCTGGAGAGCCTGCGACCGTTCGCCTGGTCGTCGCGGCCGACGACGTGATTGCACCTCCGACGGTCTCGCTCGAGCTCCGCGACGACGGCGGCATGGTGCTCGGAGCCGCCGCCCAGGACACCGCCCCGCTCGGCTGGAGCGGGGCCGGCGAGTTCGAGCTGCGCTTTCGCATGGCGATGCTCCCGCTCGCAGACGGCCGGTTCCACCTGCGGGTGAGCCTCGTCGACGCACAGGGCGACCGGCTGCTCCACACGCTCGAGGACGCCCTGCGCTTCTTCGTGTTCCCCTCCGGCGCGGAATCGGGCGTCGTGCTGCTCGACGGCGAGTGGACGCTGCAGGAGACAGCCGGGCGCGCGCCAAGTGTGCCGGCGTGAGCTCGCGCGCCTGTCCCGACTGGCCTGCCCTGATGGAGCTCGCCCCCGAGCTCACGTTCCGGCACTACACGCTCGGCGAGGTCCACCTCCCGGCCGAGGCATTCGTCCAGGTCGAAGGGATCCCGTTCGACGCGGTCGCGGTCTGCTGCGACATCGATGCACACGTCTTCAATCCGGACCACACGGATCCGCGCATCGTCAGTGCACTTCAGGGCACGCATTGGATCGACGTCCGCGAGATCGCCGGCCGGCAGGAGTAGACCCGGGCGCACATCGCCCCCTCGGTAGTGTCCGAGGCGATGGCGAGCGTCATCGTCCCGTTTCGCGGCACCGACCCCAAGAGCCGCCTCGATCCGCTCGACCGCGGTGCGCGGTCGACGCTCGCCGCGGCGATGCTCGCGGACGTCCTCGAGGCTGCCGGTGCAGTCGGCGCCGTGGTCGTGGTCGCCGTCGAGACGCCTCCGCTCCCCGGCGGCGTGACGCTCGTCGACGACCCACGGCGCGGTCTCGGGGCCGCCGTGCGGGCAGCGCTCGACGCGGCGGCCGACCTGTCGCTGCCGCCGCCGTTCCTGGTCGTGAACGCCGATCTCCCGTGCGCGACCGCGCGCGACCTGCTTGCGCTGGCCGGCGCCGTTCCGGAGGGCGGTCTCGCCCTGGTGGCGGCGGCCGACGGCACGACGAATGCGCTCGCACTGTCGGGCGAACGGCTCTTCGAGCCGGTGTACGGCCCGGGTAGCGCCGCACGGTTCGCCGGGCTCGCCGAGTGCCGGAGGCTCGATGCCCCGAACCTGCGCGACGACGTCGATACGCTCGCCGACCTCGCCCGCGTCGCTCGCCGCACCGGAGCGAACACGCGCCGCGTGCTCCCGTCGCTCCGCCTCGGAGCAGCCGCTTGAAGGTGACGGTGCTCTCGGGCGGCGTCGGCGGAGCGCGGTTCCTGCGCGGACTCCTGGCTGTTGTCAATCCGGTCAACGTTGCCATCATAGGAAACGTCGCGGACGACATCGAGATCCTGGGCCTGCACGTGTCGCCCGATCTCGACAGCATCCTCTACACGCTGTCCGGCCTTGCCGACGACGAGCGTGGCTGGGGACGCCACGGAGAGACGTGGCGGGCGCTGGAGGCGGTGGCCGAGTTCGGCGGCCCTTCGTGGTTCGCGCTCGGCGACCGGGACATCGGCCTTCATCTCGTGCGGACGGAACTGTTGCGCGAGGGGCAGAGCCTGTCCGAGGTGACCGGGCATCTGGCGCATGCCGCGGGTCTCGAGGCGACGCTGCTCCCGGCCACCGACGACTCGGTGCGCACCTTTCTCGAGACGGAGGCCGGAACGCTCCCGTTCCAGACGTGGTTCGTCGCGCGCGGGCACCGCGACGAGGTGGACGCCGTCCACTACGCGGGGGCGCCCGAGGCGACGGCAGCGCCGGGAGTCCTCGCCGCGCTCGTCGAAGCCGACGTGATCGTGATCGCGCCCAGCAACCCCTACGTCTCGATCGGCCCGATCCTTGCCGTACGCGAGATCCGTCACGCGCTCGAGCAGCGCACCGTGCCGTGCGTCGCCGTCAGCCCGCTGATCGGGGGCCGTGCGGTCAAGGGGCCTGCCGACCGGATGCTCGCGCGACTGGCGGGCGGGACGAGCCCGGCCCACGTCGCATCGTGTTACGAAGGCCTGATCGATGTGCTCGTCGTCGACGAGGTCGACGCAGACGGTGCACTCCCGTCGGCGGTGCGCGTCGTCGGCGCACAGACGCTGATGCGCGATCACGAGGCGGCGCGGCGGCTGGCGGCCGCAGCGCTCGACGCCGCCGGTGCGCCTGCATGAGAGTCGCCGTGCTCGGCGGCACCGGCAGCTTCGGCCGCGCGCTCGCCGTGCGGCTCGTCGCGGGCGGCGGCCACGACGTGGTGATCGGCTCACGTGACGCCGCGCGGGCTGCCGAGGCGGCCGCCTCGCTGGAGGGCGCGGTCGGCGCTGCGAACGAGGGGGCGGTTCGCGGTGCGGATCTCGTCGTCCTCGCCGTGAAGGCGGACGGAGCGCTCGAGACGGCGAGAGCCGTGGCCGGCGCGCTGGGCACGACGCCGCTCCTGTCGGTGGCGAGCGCGATCGAGTTCCAGAAGGGTGTCGGCGCACTTCCGGACCCGGATGCGCGCAGCCTCGCCGAGCGGATCCAGGATGTCGTCGATGCACCCGTCGCCGCAGGACTGCATTCGATTGCCGCCGCGTCCCTGGGCGAGGCGCGACCGGACGAGGATGCACTCGTCTGCGGCGACGATCCAGGCGCGAAGCAGCTCGCGCTCGACCTGGCCGCCGAGCTCGTCGCGGGGCGGGCGCTCGACGCCGGTCCGCTGCGGAGCGCACGTGCGCTCGAGGGTCTGACGGCGGTGATCGTCAACCTGAACCGCCGGTACCACGCGCATGCGGGACTCCGCGTCACCGGCGTCGACGGCGCGTGATCCGGCTCATCCCCGTCACCGGCCTCCCCGAGATCCGGCAGGGAGACGACCTTGCGGCGCTCGTCGTGGAGCGCATCAACCTGGAGGGCGGCGACGTGGTCGTGGTCGCGCAGAAGGTGGTCTCGAAGCTCGAGGGCCGGGTCGTGCGGATCGACGAGATCGAGCCGTCCGAGAAGGCGCGGGAGCTCGCCGGGGACGAGCGGGATCCGCGCGAGGTGGAGGCGGTGCTGCGCGAGGCGAAGCGCATCGTCCGCGAACGCGGGCCGCTCGTGATCGCAGAGACGCGGCACGGTTTCATCTGTGCGTCCGCCGGCGTCGACCACTCGAACGCGCCGGAGCCCGGGACGCTGGTGCTGCTGCCCGTCGACCCGGATGCGAGCGCGCGGCGCTTACGGGAGCGGCTCGTCGAACTGGGCGGCGCGCCGGTCGGGGTGATCGTCACGGACTCGTTCGGCCGGCCCTTCCGCCAGGGGACCACGGACGTCGCGATCGGGGTCGCCGGCGTCCCGGCGTTCGTCGACCTGCGGGGCACGACCGACCGCATCGGCTACGAGCTCAAGTCGAGCCGGATCGCGATCGCCGACGAGATCGCCGCCGCTGCCGATCTCGCCCGCGGCAAGGCGGAAGGCGTGCCCGTCGTCGTGGTGCGCGGCCTGCGGCTCGAGGGCGACGGCAGCGCCCAGGAGATCGTGATCGAGCCCGAGCTCGATCTCTTCCGTTAACAAATTCCTCACTGTTGCCTTTCCTGGCGCCAACGATCCGCCAGCTACCCTCATCGGTCGTTCGGCGGCCGTCCTCCTTCCGCAGCGCCGCCGTTCCTCCCTCCCCGACAGAAATCGTTCCCGGACAAGGAGCAATCCCCACGTGCTGGTACGACTACCGCTTGCCCGACGACAGCTGGCTCTCTCGCTTGCGACCGTCGCCACCATCGGGGCGATCGTCGCCTCGGCTCTCGTTGCCGTCCGGGCGGCGCACGCTGCGCGGCCGAGTGATCCCTCCCCGTCGCTGAAAGCCCTGCGCGGGCTGGTCGACCACTACCGCACGGTGACCTGGACGTTCGAACAGGCGGCGCACGTACCGCGCGTGCCGAGCACCTATACGGAGCGGCGCACCCGAGATCGCGCGTATCTACGCTGGGCGATCGACCGCTGGACGCGTCGTGCGTACATCGCGCGCTCGCAGGCGATCCGCTCGTTGCACAGCCGCTTCGCCGTCAAGCTGCCCGATCCGCCCGCTCTGCGCGCGCCGCTGCCGGCCACACTCTCCTACAGCAGGCGGCTCGCGCTGCGGCTGCGCGGCATCTATCCGGGCCGGGTCTCGCGTGCGTTCGCGGACGCGCGCGGGCCGAACGGCCGGGCCGTGCTCCGCACGTGGCAGCTGCGGAGCGCGGTCGCCGCGCTCGCCGTCTCGCAGCACGCCGAACGGCGCGCGGCCGTCCCGGCATGGCTCGTCCAGGCGCTGACGTGCATCCACCACTACGAGGCCGCCTGGAACGCGAACACCGGGAACGGCTACTACGGCGGCCTGCAGATGGACGTGCCGTTCCAGAGCGCGTACGGGGCGGAGTACC
>Ga0335081_10013727_pt1 | contig 13091 bp, 12 predicted proteins | sample Lox_Sample_35_FD_206713 | JGI IMG/M metagenome (GOLD analysis project Ga0335081, IMG submission 206713) | Soil microbial communities from Loxahatchee National Wildlife Refuge, Florida, United States - Lox_Sample_3.5 | ecosystem: Environmental > Terrestrial > Soil > Wetlands | place: USA...
AGATAACGTTTGGAAAGATGTACTTCCTCAGCATTGAGAGATTATCCGCGCCAACCGATTTGGCAGCATCTATGTAGGGCATTTCTTTAACTGCCAGTACTTGGCTTCTGACAACTCTGAAATAGCTAGGAATATACACAACTGCGATTGCCAGAGATTCATTTATGATCGAGACACCAAAGACACTGATTATCATAATCGCCAATACCAAGCTGGGGAATGCGTAGATACTATCCATCACTAAAGCTACTCCCCGGTCTACGTAGCCGCCATGGTATGCTGAGATTAGACCGATTGGAACGCCGACCACGACACAGATTAGAACTGCGACGAGGGCAACTTGTAGAAGAAAGCGTCCTCCCCAAATGGTGCGACTAAGCATATCTCTCCCGTACTGATCAGTTCCAAATGGAAACTTATCACTCGGCGGACTGTTTACAGGGCCCAATCCAATCGAAGTAGGATCATGAGGTGAAATGACTGGGGCTGCTAGACTCATAACAGCGATAAACACAGCCAAGCCGGCGCCTATTAGCATCAGGGCTCTTCCGTGACCTCTACCGACCAGCGGCGAGAGCAGATGACTCATCACCGATAAGGGTTGCGCGCTTCGGCGATTTGATCGGTTCAAAGCCGTACCCTCGGGTCCAAGTACGCATACAGAATGTCTACGACCAAACTTACTAATGAGATCAGAATAGCGAGAAAAACTACCGTCCCCTGCACTGCAGTGTAGTCTCTAAAGTTTATCCGGTCGACAAGATAGGTTCCGACGCCAAGTAGGTTGAATTCAGTCTCAGTGAGAATCGCGCCGCTCAACAGAAGCGCGAATTGCAGGCCCATAATAGTTACAATGGGAAGTAGGGCATTTCTGAGGGCATAAGCGTAGATAACAGTCCTCTCCTTGAGCCCCCGTGCACGGGCCGCAGTGACGAAATCTGCTCTCATCGTCTCCAACATGTTCGCTCTTGTCATCCGCACAAAAACTCCGGAGATCACCAGCCCAAGAGCAGTACATGGAAGAACTAGGTGTTTGACAGCATCTACGAATTGGGGTAGGTTCCCGGCAAGCAAGCTGTCCACCGTATAAAGCCCAGTTCGGAAATGCAGACTCCCGACCGCCAGCCCAGTAGGCACTAGACTAGTGCTCAGTCTGCCAGAAACGGGCAACACGTGGAAGAAGACGCCGAAGATCAGTTGAAGTATCATTCCCAAGAAAAAGACTGGAAACGCGTAAATCAGAATCCCAAACACCTTGACTCCCTCATCGGACGCGCCCCTCTTTCGAGCGCCAAAGGCGCCAAAAAGAACTCCCACAACAACGGCGACAAGGAAGGAGTAGATCGTAAGCTCCAGAGTTGTAGGGAATCTTGACATGATTTCCGGCGCAACCGGTTCAAACGATCCTGCCATCGAAACACCTAGGTTTCCATGAAGCAAACCCCACAAATAATCAAAATACTGCACATACAGTGGCCGGTCCAATCCAAGCTGATGCGTCATCGCGGCGACCAAAGTCGGGTCAGCATTCTTCTCAAACCTTAGCTCGACCGGATTACCGGGCAGAACACGCATCACAATGAACACGATAGTCAACAGGATCATTATCATGGGAAGCATGAGAATTATTCGCGTGACGACGTAATCGCGTAAGCCCATGAAAAAAGGGAGAAACGGCTGGGCTTTAAAGCTACCCAGCCAGAACCTACGTCGTTTCCCACAATAGATAGCAGCGGAAGATTATCGTTGGGTCGAGAACGACTCCGCCAACTTTGAGATTGCTGACTGCGATGCTGTTCAATTGGAACAGTGGGACGAGCGGTGCATCCTTTGCAGTAAGGTCTTGTATCTGAGTGTAGGCACTCAACATAGTCGTTGAGTCAGTGGTGCTCCCAGCAGTCTGAATTAATTGATTCATCTGTGTGCTGACGTAGTGGGCGTGCAAGAATCCGACGCCATCAGGCGGAAGGAACGGGTATGTGTAGTCGAAAGGATCCACATAGTCAGGATACCAGCCGTAGAGATAGACTTGTAACTGATCTGCTTTTGTGCTTGGCTTGTAGTTTGCCCAGGGCTCGCTTGCAAGAGTTACCTGAATCATCCCGGTCTTTTCGAGTGCTTGCTTTAGCGCAGCTGCGGTTCCGTCAGCAGATGGGTAGTGGCCTGTCGGGTAAGTAAATGTGAATTTCAGCGGATTCGACGTGCTGTAACCCGCGCTTTGAAGAAGTGTCTGCGCGTAAGTTATGTTGGCGTCACCGTATGCAGTTTTGAAGCTATCAATGTGACCGACCATTCCGTTCGGAATCATGCTGTACAATGGAGCCGCTTGGCCGAGGAATACGGTATTCGTGATCAGCGATCTGTCGATTGCGGCCGCGACTGCCTGTCTTACTAGTATGTTATCAAACGGAGCCTGCATCTCATTGAAGACTACGTATTGGATGCCTGGTCCATTGCCTTTCCATACGTGGAAGTTAGTGTTGTTTTCGTAAGCCTGCACATCGGTCGGTAGCAAACTGCGGTATGCTAGATCAATGGTTCCGCTTTGAACTGCAAGATTTAGCGATGTAGCATCGTTATAGAACTTGACAACAATGTTCGCTGTCTTAGGATACCCACTTGAGGCATTCCACCAGTTCGGATTGACGACGAAATCCATCTCAACGTCTTTGCCCGCCGTCCTATCCCAACTTTTTAGCATATATGGCCCAATGTTGTTAGGCGCCTCAGTGTTCACGTCCCCAGTATAATTCACGATGGCGTGCATTGGAGCAACGTTCGGATTAACGGGGAACATTGCATTGAAGGCAACATTCGACAGGAAGGGTGCAAATGGGTGATTCAATACGAACTGGACTTGGTATGTACTGGCGACGACCGTTTTGTTGATCAAAGTGTCGAGACCGACACCTGCGAATGGACCTTCTGGTTCATCGATCGCCATCTGTCTATCGATGGAGTATTTTACGACCGTTGCGTTGAAAGGTGTCCCGTCAGCGAACTTCACACCCTGTCTCAGGTTGAATGTCCAAGTTAGGCCGTCTGGACTGACAGTCCAATCCGTAGCCAAATTCGGTACGATTTGTGTAGTTCCAGGTCTGTAATCTACAAGTCCGCCGCCTATATTGTACATAACGAAGTCGTTGGCGAAGAAGTCATACGCGTCCGCAGGATCAAGAGTAGACTGAACTGAGTCTGTAGTTCCTATGACTATAGTATCTTTGTATTGTGACACCATTGTTGTGGTTGTCATTGGAGCAGGGGCTTGGCTTTGGTAAAAGTAGTATCCTACGCCAGCAATTATAATGATTATCAGAACAATTGCCGCGATCATGGTTGTTGGCTGTTTCTTTGGTTTGGTTTCGGTTGACATTTGCTTAATTTTCCTCCAAAATTTCGGTGTTTCAAAGTGGCAACGATTTTACATATAAAGGCTCCCAACAAAGTTCGGATTTCAAACTCCAGTGTTCCAATCTGAAGACAGTTGGACGCCACGGGGTATGTTAAGGGGGCTCAGCTCTGGTTTCTCCGATCACAACCTACTCCAATACCAGCTTTCCTCATCGCCCAGAATAGATCGTTCATTCTGACATATCGTTCTTGCTGAGACAACCGCTGCCTAGAAGAAACGACGCCGGAGAACCTTTCTCTCCATTTCCATTATAGCAATGAAAAGTGTGTCCGACACCTTATGCGTACGCTTAAGCACAACTTTGGCTTCGTTTGGACGGATTCTTCTACCAGCCAATGGGTATGCTGCAACTTTTCCAAACTTCTTCAGCAATGCCGCGCTCTCACCCAACTCGTCAACGATTCGAGTTTCTCGCTCCGACAAACGTCGTCCCTTCTTCGACCGAATCTTTTCAAATGCTTCCGGAGTTTCGGCTGAGATTCCGAGCTGCCCCTTTTCGCAATTTGGACACTTGAAATTGTCGGTCAAATCTTTAATTGCGACTATTTTTGCGTAGCCAAAACACTTGGGGCAAGCGAGAGTTCTCGACTCGCCTAAGATCCGAACCCTCACGGAGTCCAGGAGTATTCGTTTCATTTTCTCGGGCGGTATGAGATCAGTCTTTCGGCTGATCCTTTCGATCCCTATCCTTGCAATTGGACTGGCCTCATTAGTTCGAGGAGTGATCAAGAGCTCGATGCTCGCACCGATTTGTTGTAGCACCCTTGCTGTGTTGGGAACATCAAGGTCTTTTTCCAAAGTTTCTTTGAACGCTTCCTGCATGATGACTGTTCCCTCGAAGCTCTTCATCAGTTGGCGCATGTTCACGCTCTCTGATCGGCTCCATCGCGTTATTGCTCCAAATCGTTTCGCAACGTGAATCAGCCTGCGCTTGAATAGGCCAGTTTTCTTAGTTGATTCGAGAACCAGGTCCTGAATCTCCTTCTTGCCCAGCTGTTTTATTATTTCCGCTACTTTTGCTGAGTTTGCGGAACCTTGGGTCTGGACAACTATTCGATATGGGTCCTGTTGAACCCCAATAGTTTGTCCAATGTCCTCCGAGAGTACATGACCTACCAGCCTGGCTAGAGTTCTGTTTACTAGGAGTCCGAAGTGTGAGTTGATGATGACGAAATCCTCCCAATCCTCTAGCGTAACTCGTTTGTCAGTGGGCACTGGAATCTTTAACGAGATTTGCTCAAAGGTCTCTGCAAGTGAAGCTCGCATGGTATCTGGTTCGACTGGGTAGATCTGGCACAGTTCTTGGATTATTTCCTGCTCGCCGCGTTTAGCCGCCACCAATTCTTCGGCTTGGCGCCTTATCGCTCCAACCTCTTGACCAATTGCGTATGGAACCGGAATCTCTTCTCCGATCCAGCTGGGAATTGACCCGGTCGGATCTCTGATGGGTTTCACATATATCTTATCGGCCCGTATACTCGTCATCTTCCACGGACTACCGCGGACAATGAACTTTCTACCTGGTTCGGCATACTCCGCTACAAACGCCTCATCCAACACACCAACTGCCTCCTCTTTCGACTCGTCTATGACCAGGTACTGTTTTTCGTCAGGTATCATCGACAATTTACCGAAATAATACGTGAATAACGATTTGATTCTACGAGGGCGGAGGATTACCTTGTCAAGATCGGAGTACCAAGCAAGGCGCGGGAATCGGGTATGCATGTAGTTAATGACGCCTAGCAATTCTTGCTCTGTAAGTTCCTTGTATGGGGAGGCTTTCGTAACGATCTCCATAACTTCATTGATGTACCATCGTCCTTTCTCAATCAATAGTCCGACGAGCTGATGAGCTAGCACATCTAGTGGTCGTTCGGGTATAGTCACTGGTTCAAGGTCTTCAACTAGAGCTCGCCGAGCTATGACCATGGCCTCCAAAGTGTCGTCCGAGTCGAGTGAGATAATCACCCCATCAGCAGTACGCCCAATTCTGTGGCCACTTCTACCAATTCTCTGTATGAGGCGTGTAACTTGTCGTGGACTGTTGTATTGGATTACAAAATCTACGCTTCCTACATCAATCCCGAGCTCAAGGGACGATGTGGCAATGAGCCCTCGCAAAACTCCGTCCTTCAATCCCCGCTCCGCGCTAATACGTGAGGGTTTCGCCAAGGAGCCGTGATGGATCGAAATTGGAAAATCCAGATCCCAGACTTTCATTCGACTTGCGAGAATTTCGGCAATTGCTCGCGTGTTCGTGAAGAGAATCACGGAACGATGCGCTTCGATCATTTTGCGCATCAAACTCAAACGCGCTGCTACTTCCGGGTGTGTGTAGAGCTGTGAGGCTAGTTCGAGGTCCTTCGAACCCGGTTTCGGGCACACGACTTTAAGACGAATCTCACGTCCGACTGGGATGTGGATCGTCGTTGCTTCCCTCCCAACGCCCACCAGAAACTCGAGGACTTTCTCGGGTGTCCCGATTGTCGCAGAGAGACCGATCACTTGGAACTCATGCGAGGCCGTGGCTCGCATGCGTTCGATCGCTATGGCAAGCTGGCTGCCTCGTTTGTCTTCCGCGAGTTCGTGCACTTCGTCGATGATAAGAAATCTAATCGCTTGAAGATGGCGCTTCATCACTCGCCCTGTAAGGATTGCTTGAAGGGTCTCGGGCGTTATGATGAGCATGTCAGGAGGGTTCTTGGCTTGAAAGCTGCGCTCCTTAACCTCTGTATCCCCATGTCTTACTGCAATTCTGACATCCAGCCGCTTCCCCCACCAATCAAACCGATCCATCATGTCACGGTTAAGGGCGCGAAGAGGCGTGACGTAAAGTATCTTGATCCCTCGATCTTCCCCTCGATCCGTTATGTACCGACTCAGCACAGGGAGGACTGCGGCTTCGGTCTTTCCAGATGCAGTGGGAGAAATGAGCAATACATTCCGACCAGACAAAATCTCTGGGATAGCTCTCTTCTGAGGGTCCGTGGGCGAAGTGAATCCTCGTTCCTGAAGAGCCTCACGTAACGGTTTCGCGAGTTCGTCGAAAACATTACCTTCTTGTCCGGACATTACCCACGCGACGCTCGCGCAAACTACCACCCCTAGTGTAAAAACACCATGGGCACTTCCAGCGCTCTAGGGAGGGCAGGCTGTACGATTGCTTTCTCTAAGGCGTTGACATGGGCGTGAGAACCGTTAACGGGTAAAGATCCGAGAGCAGGTTCACTTGTGCTAGATGCTCATCATTGAGCCATTAGTCTGAATTTACTGTTTATGGTTCGAAATTCATGGAAAGTTTAAGGGATTAGTCACGTTTACGGGTGTGTGAAAATGACATCGCCGCGTGATGGGCTTGCCAATACGTCAACCAATAGTTGTAGTGCTCGGTCATGTGGATCATGGAAAGACTAGTCTACTGGACAGGTTGCGGGGTACGACGGTTGCTAAACGTGAGCCGGGTGCAATTACTCAATGGATTGGGGCAAGCCTCCTTCCAAGTCAAACAATTCAGGAGATCTGCGGCGATTTACTCCAACAGTTCCACTTTGAACTGAAGGTCCCCGGTCTGCTATTCATAGACACTCCGGGCCATGAAACATTCTCAAACCTTCGAAGAAGAGGCGGATCAGCGGCTGATATAGCCATACTCGTTATCGACGTTACGAAAGGCGTTGAACCTCAGACTGTCGAGTCAATAAACATTCTCAAGAGCCGCAAAACGCCATTCATAATTGCCGCGAATAAGATCGACGCGATAAGCGGTTGGAAATCGAATTCAGAGCCATCGTTTCTTCGCTCAATGAAGAGTCAGTTCCCTGAGATTCAGACGGAGTTGGACAATAAGGTATACACCATTATGGGAACACTCTCTCGACTGAATTTCCGGGCAGAGAGGTTCGATCGAATCTCGGACTTTCGGCAAAACGTTGCAATTGTACCCGTAAGCGCCAAGACGGGCGAAGGTATACCAGAGTTGCTGGCAATCTTGACCGGCCTGACCCAGGCATATCTAAGTGAAGAACTGCAAGTCACTTCCGGTCCAGCGAGAGGTACAGTCTTGGAAGTGAAGGATGAGCCGGGGCTCGGGACCACAGTCAATGCAATAATCTATGACGGATCGCTAAAGGTTGATGACACCGTTGTGCTGGGCGGTCGCGACAAACCGATTGTTACCGAAGTTCGAGCGATTCTAGTTCCGAAACCACTGGACGAAATTCGGGACCCCAGAGATCGTTTTACGAGCGTGAAACGCGTTACTGCAGCTTCCGGCGTCAAGATCGCAGCTCCGTCCCTTGAGAGCGCTCTCGCAGGCTCAACCCTCTACGCTGTACCCAAGGGTAAGAACGCTAAGGAATACGTTCGAATCGTTGAAGATGAAGTTGAAAAACTTCGCATCAAGACGGAGCGATCTGGAATAGTTCTCAAGACCGACACTCTAGGATCGTTGGAAGCTGTTACGGAAGAACTCTCACGCCATGATATCCCCATACACTTGGCCGATATTGGCGACGTATCAAAACGCGACGTGATCGAGGCTGAAACTGCTAGTCAGGACAATCGGTTGCTCGCGGTCGTTCTTGCGTTCAACGTGAAGATTCTGCCAGATGCCGCGGACGAGTCGAAATCTGCAACTGTGCCAATCTTCCAATCCGACATAATCTACCATATGATGGAGGATTATTTGCGCTGGAACGAGGAACAGCGCACAGCTGGTGTTAAAGCTGAACTGGACGCTTTGGTTAGACCATGCAAGGCGAAGGTTTTGCCAGGTTTTGTCTTTCGAAGAAGCAAGCCTGCAATTGTTGGGCTGGAGATTATTTCCGGACGTCTAAAACCCAAGTTCCCCCTAATTTCGACCGCTGGGAAGAGGCTAGGTCTCGTGCAAAGGATTCAGGATCAGGGGAAGGATGTTGAAGAAGCCACGATTGGCACGCAAGTTGCCGTCTCAATCGAGGACGGTGTGGTCGGTCGGAACATTTCCGAGGGCGATTTGATTCTCACAGATGTTCCTGAGAGAAACCTCAAGACATGGCAGACAAAATTCCCAGCGGAGTTGTCACCATCGGACCTAGAGACCATAAAAGAGTTGATTCAACTCAAGAGGCGAGAGAACCCAGTCTGGGGTCTCTAGCCTACTTCAAGAGGAACTTGCTTTCCGTCGGTTTCGTGTACTCAGCGAATTGGTCAGGCGTAAAGAAGATAGACATTTCTCTTTTCGCGTTTTCTGGTGAATCGGCGGCGTGGATTGCGTTAGGGGTCATCTGAAGTGCAAAATCGCCTCTGATGGTTCCTGGTACAGCATTGGCTGGATTTGTGGCACCGACAAGGTTCCTTACAACTGCGACGGCGTCCGGTCCTTCCCAGACCATTAAGAACACAGGACCCGATGTTATGTGTGATACGAGTTCGCCGAAGAAGGGTTTCTCTTTGTGGACCGAGTAGAGGCGTTCTGCTTCTTCATGCGTTACTTGCTTGAGTTTTGCGGCTACGAGGGTCAGTCCCTTTCTTTCAAATCTTGAGACTATCTCACCGATTAGACCACGCATAACGCTTTCAGGTTTGAGCAAGGAGAAGGTTCGTTCTGTCGTCAACGGGGATTACCCTACTTGCCGCGTTCTTTCTTTCCGTAGTATTGTGTCCATTTGAGTTTTCTAGGATCTCTCTTGTAGACCATCATGCTCTTTCTGCACTTTGTGGAGCAGAAATAGAGAATTGAACCATCGCCCTGGATGAACATAATGCCTGTTGCCTGTGGGAAGTCCTTACCACAAAAGGAACAGGTGAAGTTTCGAGGCAAGTTTCAGGCGCTGCTCCCTACCTGATCTTTTTCGCTTCCCGCTCGGTCTCACGAAGCATGAGAATGTCGCCAGTACGGATTGGACCCTTAATGTTCCGCGTAATAACCCGACCTTTGTCACGTCCTTCCAGTATTCTGACCCGGACCTGTATTACCTCACCCGTCACGCCAGTTCTTCCGATTATCTGGGTCACTTCAGCAGGCGTGATAGCTTCTTCAGCGCGTTCTTTGGCAGTGCTCATGCTTGGCCTTTAGCCCCGCTCTTCTTCAGTTGTTCAATCGAATCGGCCACTTCTTTCAGTGTCTTCGAACCCTCTCCGCCCTCAAGGACGGTGACCGCTGCGCAACCGACGTCTATTCCTGCCGACCTGCCCAAGTCCAGTTTGCTCGGAACGAAGAGATATGGAATCTTCCGCTCTTCGCAAAGAATAGGGAGGTGTGCAACTACTTGTGGTGGATCAACATCTTCAGCAATCAAGACTAGCTTGGCTACCGCGCGCTCCACAGCTTTCGTACTTTCATTCGTACCTTTCCTAAGTTTACCGGAATCCTTGGCTACTTGAACAACCTGGAGCGCTTTGTCGGAAAGTTCCTTCGGTACCTCGAACTTAACGTAGAACGATTTTGGCATTCGCTTCACCGCTTCATTTGCCGACCCGGTATCACTTCCCAGCCTTTTATCAATGTTTCTGCCTCCGAATCTTCAAATCGACTCTCTCCACAATCAACTAACTGAATTTACGAGGAACGAATTCGCGACCAATCTTTCGTGCGTGAAACTGTGAAACTTGAATAGTGACCAAATGCCTCAGATTCCAATGATCGCCGTCGCGAGGTGGACGCTGATTCACGATGATCTCGGTTACTGACGTGCTCCAGATAATCAGCGAAATCCATCAGTACTCTATGCTCTTAATCGAACTGAAAGAGGACGGAACGGTCGGCATAACTCGTTCGACTGGAGACACAATGACGTGCTTCAAGATGGCCATTAACCCCAAACGAGCGGACAGAGAAGCTCTAGCTTCGAAGATATGCGCCGGAGAAGTTCCAAGCGCAGTTAGGACTGTGACGGTTGAGGAATTTCTAGGCGAGGTCGAAGGAAAAAAGGTGAGACACATTTGGCTTGAATCGGCTGGGAAGGGCAGCAAGGAGCATGGATTCGTGAGCATTTCAGAGTTGAAGACTTTCTTCCGAACGCATCCGCATCATTAGTCGCATCTGGCAACGTTAATAAAAGGCAGTTAGTCGGTAGTACCGATTCGTAGTTACAATAAGGGTCATAGTGTTGGCGAAATTCAAACTCATCATCTCCGATCCCTCCACTGGCAAGTCTGCAGCAAGTGAAATTGAAGGTTCGAGAGCTCAGGCCTTAGTAGGTCGTGCGCTTGGCGAAGTAATCGACGGTTCACCGCTTGGAATCGCACAATCAAGACTCCGCATCTCAGGAGGATGCGACAAGAATGGGATTCCCATGCGTGCGGACGTGCATGGTGGAGTGAAGAAATACGTAGTGCTATCATCAGGACCGGGCTTCCGGTCAAGTAGACATGGAGAGAGAAGAAGGAAGCTGGTGCGAGGGCGAACCATCACGGATGAAACATATCAAATCAATTTCACGGTAACAACCGAGGCTGGCGCGCCGCCTAAAAAGGCTGAAGAGGTCAAACCGAAGCCTACTCCATCTCCTCCGAAAGAAGTAGAGAAAGCGGCGGAGAAACATCGTCCAAAGAAGGCAGGAAAGAAGCCCTCGAAAAAGAAGTAGGAATTGGAGCGAGGATATTTGGATTTCAAAGTAAAACAAGACACCTACAATCCGCTTCTGAAGCGGAAAGAAGTCAGCATCGAGATCGATCACGATGGACAGGGCACTCCGTCTCGAATGGATTTACGGAAGGCCGTTGCCTCCAAATACAATACGAAACAGGAGAATGTGTTCGTGGTTGACATGGAAACCAACACGGGAACGCATAACGCTGTCTGCGCGGTCGAAGTGTACGACGATGCGAAACTAGCTCAACTGACCGTTCCGAAGTACATTCAGGTCCGCAACCTCCCGCCAGAAGAACGCAAAAAGGTGAAGGAGCAGCAGGCGAAGAAGGAGGAAGCGAAACCCAAACCTGAGAAACCGAAAGCGCAAGCTCAGAAACCTGCAGAAGGAAAGGAACAGAAACCGGCCGAAGAAACCAAAGAGGCCAAGGAGCCCAAACCGAAACCCGAAGCCAAGCCAGCCGCCGAGGCACCAAAGAAAGGCAAGGAAGCTGAGACCAAATGAGCGAGAAGAAAGCACCCAAAGCCCGACTCGCAGGCCTCTATGACGTGGACCAGCAGAAAGGTTCAATCAAATTGAAGAATCGAAAGTGTCCTCGCTGCGGCAACATCATGGCTTACCACAAAAGTCCGGTCGAACGGTGGACGTGCGGATCTTGCAGCTTCACCGACTTTGTGAAAGCCGCTAAGTAGCCTTACTCCACGCGTTGCATTGAATCCAGAGCCCTACGAGTCTCTGACTTCTTAGTCTCGGAAACCCTTACGATTACAATGCCGACGTTGGGTTGTCCGTATACAACCATTGCGCCCGTCGGGGCACTCAAGACGGCTGGGATTGTTAGTAGATCCTCTTCGCCATCAACCTCGACCAAAGTGTTGGATTCTCGTATGGCTTGTTCGACCGCATGCCATGCCTGCATTTCAATTCTCCCGGCGGGATTGTGGGTTCGAACGAACTTTTGACTTTGGAATTCGAATGGTAACGCTGTTACGCGTTTTTCCAGGTTGTCAATTACGAGTACGTTAGGGGTTAAGCCCGATTGAATGGCGTTTCGAGATATTGTGTCTCCGACGAGGATTAGAAGACGAGGTTTCTCTTTTTCTACAACCCGCTTCAGAATGAGGTTGCACTCTTTTTCTGATCCAGTGACCAGTTCGCCGAGCGGTTGTTTGAGAACTTGTCTTTGGTGTTCGGTTAAAACATAGTATGGCACGTTGGACAACTTTGATCTATCGGACGGAGCTTATCGGACTCTTAGTGCGTACCGCCCTGGCGCCTTGATTCCCATTCTTTTGGCAACCTCGGATGTACTGGGCTCCATGATTACCACGAGACCACTCCAATCATCACTCAGATTGTTGGATTTACAGTTGGGACAAACAGGGCCGTTGCTGATGAATCTGCAATTCTTGCATGCCTTGTCTGTCAAGCGGCCTTCTCCTCTCTCTTCTCCTCTCGAACGCCTTTCGACCGCTTGATATCGCCCTCAATCCATTCAAGTTTCCCTAGGAACGGTTGTCGCATCGTGATACCAATCTTTCCCCCCGCCCCTCCGCGCGGAAAGCTCACCGCTATGATACGTCCTCTAACCAAATCGCCCTTACCTAGTTTTCTCTGCGATTCCTTGCCAACAAGGACTCCGTGTTTCTCGTCAAAGGATATGTAATCGTCCATAATCTGTGAAACGTGTAGGAGCGCGTCTTCTGGGCCGATTCGCACGAAGGCTCCGAAGTCGGTTACTTCCACTACTTCGCCTTCCACAATTTCGTGCATTTCTGGATAGAAGGAGAGCAGCTTGAAGTTGACCTTGTGGTAAGTTGATCCGTCACCAGGCAAAATCTTTCCGACCGGGTCAACATCTACGTCTACGACGAGGATAACGTAGCCGAGTTCTTCGTCAACGACGTTTTCGTATTTGAGCTTAATCTGATCTTTAGCCGCCTTGTCTATTGGGTGACCGAAGCTTTGAGGCGGAATCCTGACTATGTCTTCAACCGTAACCAATCGAAACATTTTCATCTACCACTAATTGGGCGAAAATCCTGTTCTAGAAATAAGCAGGCTCCATTCCTTCAATTTCTAGTTTAGATTTGTCTCTCAAGTAG
>Ga0335081_10013728_pt1 | contig 13091 bp, 9 predicted proteins | sample Lox_Sample_35_FD_206713 | JGI IMG/M metagenome (GOLD analysis project Ga0335081, IMG submission 206713) | Soil microbial communities from Loxahatchee National Wildlife Refuge, Florida, United States - Lox_Sample_3.5 | ecosystem: Environmental > Terrestrial > Soil > Wetlands | place: USA: Florida...
CGTTGACGCGTCGGGAGGAACGGTGGCGGCGAGCGTGTCAGAGATCGGTGGTAAGCTCCATGATGTCGTGGCTTTTTGAAAACTGACGACACGCCGGCTGCGAAACCGCTGCTGCGACGGGCGGCATCGAGCGAGCAGCATGAACCTGCGAGCGGGGTGGGATTCCCCATCCCCACGCGCCCTGACGCGTCACCGCGCCCTCGCGACCAGTGTCTTCGACGGACCCGCTCCGACGCACCCAAGCACCTTGGGAATCCCGGCCAGCCCCAGCAACCTGACAGGCACGGAGCGTGCTTTCCAAGGAGCTTCTCTGCCCGAGAGGCCCGGGAGCCGCAGTTCCTCCCGACCCCTGAGGCGCGGGCTTCCCGGCCGGGTCCGGGTGAGCGCCGCCGTTCGAGCACTGCTCGTCCCCCGGTGTGCGCTCGCTCCGGCCCGGGTCATGGTGTCCCGGCCCACTCAATCATCCCCACTTGTGGGCAGAGCTCTGGAATCTCGGCACCGAGCGACGCGGCGCAGATGTGGAGTCCAGCCACAACCCCTGCCCGCTCGACGTCCGCAAGGAAGCGCGAGGCGACCTCGTCGGCCGAGGACGCCGGTGCGTGGGGCTGAAGCCACTCGCGAGGTCCCTCTCATGGGCCGCATGTTGCCTGCCGGCGCGAGCGAGGCGGCCAACGTGGCACTCGAGAACAACCCAGCGGCTCCCGCCCAAGCAGTCAGTCCATCGTCGATCGCAGGGCCCGATGGGCCGACTGGCAAGGATCGTGCTCCTCTGGACGCGAGCAGATCGCGAGCGGCGCAGGACATCGCAGCAACGCCAACCTGAACCTTTCCAGGACGAATCCCGGGTTTCAGGGAGGTGGAGCTGATCCCGCGCATCATCTCGTCGGTCGCTTTCCGGAGCCCTCGCCTTGCGACCACGCCATCTCCGGCCTGGGACGGTTCCTCGCGCGCCAACAAAGACACCGCACTGGGCGTGACTGCTGCCCGCCATTCCGAGCTGGTCCTGCGGCAGCGGCAAAGGGCCCGGACGAGTCGGTCTGGGCACATGCCAGAGCTTTCTTGAACGTGGAGCATGTCAAGGTCCACCGCGTGGAAACGTGGTCGAGACCGTATCTTCGTACCCGACCTGGCTCGCCATGCCGCAATGGCTCCTGCTGGCGGCCCTTGCCGGCGGGGCATGGAGAATCCGAACACAGCACGCTCGACACCGCCCTCAAGGAAGATGACCAACCGTGGATTGAGGCGGAAAAATGGCATGCTCGTGGCGCTCTTGCTGCGCGCGTTGCCTGCACCTGCTCGCGCTCCTCCGCCCGGTGACGCTCCGCTCTGATTCTGAAACGGTGCCGGGCTCCGACCGGCGGCAGCATCGAAGGGGCAGGAAAGGCAGCGGTCAACGGCGGCGCCGGCCGGCGGCCAGCGCCTGCCCGATGCCGTATGAAAGACCCATTCGCTCGGTGCGAGCGCGAGAGCAGACGTGGGCGCATGTAGGAGCCGATCGCACCTATGAAGGCGCGGGCTTCCCGGGCACCATTCGGTGATCCATCGCCCCGGCGGACTTGCCGGGGGACGGCGAGACGCGTTGGAGCTGGCGGGGATCAGCGCCCGCGCGCGAGAAGGCCGTCGCTGCGCGCCGAGAGCTCGCTCGTGCGCGCAAGGAGGGACTGTACCTGAGCATAGAGGGCCTGGGCGTCCGCGGTGCGGCGTGCGCCGCAGGACGACTCGCAAAGCCGCGACAGCAAGTCGGCAGCCTTGAGGAGGTGCTGGTGCGCCAGCAGCAGATCGCGGCCCAGGCGGGCCCCGGCACGGCTGAAGATGAGCCCGCTCTGGAACAGCCTGGCGAGCGCCTTGCGATTCGTTTCCAGCACGGCACGCAGCCGCGACTGGCAGTCGCGCAGGCGGCGGTCATCCCGCGCCTCGTCGAGGTTCACGATCGAAGAGGTCCGCATCGTCCTCGGTGTGATGCGCGGTGAGCGAGCGTTCTCCACGCGAGGGATGGTAGGGCGTCGCGCGCACCGGGGTCAAATGGGGCATGCTAATGTCCCGGAACTCCGAAGAGGATCTTCGAGGCGACTTTGCGGTGGGAGGGGAGTTCCCACCGACCAGCGACGATCAGGGGGCAGCGGTGGCTGCCCGCACCAGCTCTTCCACCCTCGCGAGGGCGCGCTCCAGGCCAGCCGGTTCCGGTCCGCCCGCTTGCGCCATGTCGGGCTTGCCGCCACCCTTGCCCCCGACGAACTTCGCGGCCTCCCGCACCAGATCCCCAGCCTTCACGCGGGCGGTCAGGTCCTTCGTCACGGCGACGAGAAGCACCGCCTTTCCGTCCTTCACGGCTCCGAGCGCCACCACCCCCTGGCCGATCCGGTCGCGGAGCTTGTCGGCGAGGTCCCGAAGCGCGCTCCCATCCCCGTCGACGCGCGCGGTCAGGATCTTCACCCCGTTCACCTCGCGGGCCTGTCCGGCCAGATCGCCCGATCGGGTGGCGGTTTCCTTCGCCCTGGCCTCCTCCAGCGCACGCTCGAGCTCCCTCAGGCGTCGCTGCGTCTGTTCGACCTTGGCAGCCACCTCGAAGACGCCGGCCCTGAGGAGCGCGGCCGCGCGCCGCAGCTCGTCGTCGGAACGCTGGGCGAGCTCCACCGCCTTGGGACCGGTATAGGCCACGATCCGGCGCACGCCGGCCGCGATCGATTCCTCGCTCCCGATCTTGAAGAAGCTGATGTCGCCAGCCCGCTTCACGTGGGTTCCACCGCATAGCTCCTTGGAGGGACCAATGCGGACCACCCTCACCCGATCGCCATACTTCTCGCCGAAGATCATCATGGCACCGGTCTTGCGGGCCTCGTCCAGATCGAGCAGCGAGGTATCGGTGGCTTCGTTCCCGCGGATTTGCTCGTTCACCGTCCGCTCCACCTCGCGCAGCTCCTCCGCGGTGAGGGGCTGGAAATGCGAGAAGTCGAAGCGCAGGTGGTCGGGTGCCACCACCGAACCCGCCTGCTTCACGTGCTCTCCAAGCTGCTTGCGGAGGGCATGGTGCAACAGATGCGTGGCCGAGTGGTTGGCGCGCACCAGATCGCGCCGCGCATCGTCGACCGTCAGTTCCACCTCGTCACCGACGGCAATCGAACCAGAGGCGATCTGGCCAAGGTGCACGATGAGCCCCGGCACCGGTCGCTGCGCGTCGGTCACCGTCACCCGGACGGAACGCGAAGAGATGCTGCCGACATCGCCCATCTGGCCACCCGATTCCCCGTAGAATGGGGTAGCGTCGGTGACCACCTCCACCCGGTCACCCTTCTCTGCCCTCGCGACCCGCAGGCCGTTCACGATGAGCGCCTTCACCTCGGCCCGGGCGGAGGACAGGTCGTAGCCGAGGAACTTGGTCTCACCCAGCTCGGCGGCGATCTGCTTGTGGAGGTCGCCGACGACTTCCTCGCCCGAGCCCTTCCATTCCGAGCGGGCGCGCTGCTCCGCCATGTGGCGGTCGAAGCCGGATTCGTCCACCGAGAGTCCCCGCTCGGCGGCGATGGAGCGGGTGAGGTCCATCGGGAAGCCGAACGTGTCGTAGAGCTGGAAGGCAACCCGACCGGGGATGACCCTCCCCCGCTCGGTGCCGAGACGCTCCATCTCCTCTTCCAGGATGGTGAGCCCCTTGTCGAGCGTGCGGCGGAAGGATTCCTCCTCCGCCGCGGCAACCTTCTCGACGAAGACCCGGTTCTCGCGGACCTCCGGAAACGCGTCTTCCATCTCCTCGATGACGGTCGCGCACACGGCGGCCAGGAAGGGTTGCTCCAGCCCGAGCCGCTTTCCGTGCCGGATGGCGCGCCGCATGATGCGGCGGAGCACGTAACCGCGCCCCTCGTTCGAGGGCAGGACGCCGTCCCCGACCAGGAAGGTGGTGGCACGGGCGTGATCGGCGATGACGCGCATCGAGATGTCGTCGCTCGCGCTCTCGCGGTAGCGCCTGCCGGACAGGGCCTCGACGCGGCCGATGATCTTCTGGAAGAGGTCGGTATCGTAGTTGGACCTCTTGCCTTGCGCGACCGCCGCCAGGCGCTCGAGCCCGGCGCCCGTATCGATGGACGGCTTGGGCAGGGACGACAGGCCGCCCTCCTGGCTGCGCTCGAACTGCATGAAGACGAGGTTCCAGATCTCGAGCCAGCGATCGCACTCGCAGGCGACGCCCTGGCACGGCCTGCCTTCCCTCTCTTCCGCGCACGGGATGTCGTCTCCCTGGAAGTAGTGGATCTCCGAGCACGGGCCACAGGGGCCGGTCTCGCCCATCGACCAGAAGTTGTCCTTCGCGCCGAGCTTGAGGACGCGCTGCTCGGGGATGCCTTGCGCCCGCCACAGCTCGTAGGCCTCCCCGTCCCACGGGATGCCGTCTTCGCCGGCGAACACGGTGGCGGCGAGCCTCTCGCGAGGAATGGCGAGCCACTCGGGGCTCGTCACCAGCTCCCAGGCGAAGGCGATCGCCTCCTTCTTGAAGTAGTCGCCGAAGGAGAAGTTGCCCAGCATCTCGAAGAAGGTGTGGTGGCGAGCGGTGAATCCGACGTTCTCGAGGTCGTTGTGCTTGCCGCCGGCGCGGACGCACTTCTGCGAGGTGGTGGCGCGGCGGTAGTCCCGCTTCTCGCGGCCAGTGAATACGTCCTTGAACTGCACCATCCCCGCGTTGGTGAACAGGAGGGTGGGATCATTCTGCGGAACGAGCGGGGAGCTCGCCAGGCGGCGATGCCCTTGCAACTCGAAGTAGCGCAGGAAAGCTTCGCGGATCTGGGCGGCGGTCGAGTATTTCATGGAGGTCTGGAAAGCCGAATCGCTTCAGATAACACCCGTCGAGGCGGCGGTCCACCGGCCCGAGGACGCACGCTCGGGCGCGGTCACCGCGCGGGCGACGACGGCCTCGGAATCCGCACGCGCCACCCCTTCTCGCGAACGAGCTCCACCTCGCGCTTCGGTCCGCCCTCCTCCCACGCCTCCACCACCGCCCGGGAACCCGACTCGCGCAGGAGCACGACCGAGGCGAGCGGGCGAGAAGCGAGCGCGGCGGTGCCAATGAGGAGTTGCTGCGCGCTCGGGGACACCACGCCGGGAGCTGTCCCCGCCGCCAGCCTCGCGCGTTCCCGCAGCCAAGCCTGGGTGTCGGAGGAGAGGAGAGCGAAGGCGCGGTCGGCCTCGCGTTCGGAAACCGCCTCGGCAAAATCGCGGTAGGCGCGAAAGGGCACTCCCTCGCGCGGGGAGCAGGAGAGCGAGAGGAGAGCGACGATGGCGATGCCGGGCACGCGAGACCGCACGGGCCCGCGTGAAGCGCCCCCAGGTCGCGCGCACCCCCTGCTCACGCGGGCCTCCCTGTCCGCCGCAGGCGCAGGCGCCAGACGCGGCTGGCCGAGGCAAGGTACCGCTTCTCCCGTGTCGAGGGGATCTCGCGCTCCTGGCGCTCGGAGAAGCATCCCCTTCCCGCCTCGTTCTCGAAGCCGATGGCCTCGAGTCGCAACAGGGCCTCGAGTGCGCAACGTTCCACATCCGTGCGGATATCAAGCAGCCCACCCGGTGCGATAAGCTCGAAGAGCAGGCGCGCCATGCCCTCGTCGATGAGGCGCCTGCGTTCGTGGCGGCGCTTCCACCACGGGTCCGGAAAGTGCACATGGATGGCGGCGAGCGAAGCAACCCGGAACAGGCGCGGGGCCAGGATGCGCGCGTCTCCCTGCAACGCCACGAGGTTCTTGTGCCCTCGCTCGAGGGAACGCACGCGCAGACGCTCGGCGAACTTCCGGCGCTGCTCGATGGCGACGAGGGCACGGTCGGGGTGCTCGCGGGCGAAGGCGAGCGCATGACCGCCATGCCCGGAGCCGATCTCGAGCTCCAGGCAGCGGGCCCGCTCGCCAAACACGGCGTGCCAGTTGGGGAGCAGATCGAGCGCGATCGGAGCGTCGTCGGCAACCGGGGCCATCATGCGTCTGGGTTATACCTTCTGCTGGCGAAACTGGCCCGCCTCATCCGAGAAGCGGTCGGGAGAACGGCTCCCCGGAGGTTCCGACTGGACGGCTTGCCTCGCTGCGCTGCTCGCATCTCCGCAGGCGTCACTTTCCCCTGCCCGGGGGTGGGTCGCGTTCGCGACAGCTTTCCTGTGGCAGCATCGTCTGACACGGCTCCGGGCGCCATCCTTCCCCGCCCTGAACGGCGGGGCTTGTCGCACACTGCAGCTCGATAGCAGGACAGGCCAAACCTCCCAGGGCTGAATCCCGGGGGTTCTGAGAGATGATGCGGGCCCCTCGCCTTGCGGCCTCGACGTCCGGCCTCGCGGCCGTGTTGGCCTCCTAAGAAACTCCCCCCGGACCGTTTCATGCGCCCGGGTGCGCGCGCATGACAACTCTCTTCGACGGGCGACCCGCTCTCCGGCCAGGGTGCGTGAAGGTGGGAAATCCCACCCCGCTCGCAGGTTCACGCTGCTCGCTCGATGCCGCCCGTCGCAGCAGCGGTTTCGCAACCGGGAATCCCGCTCTGGCATCGAGCGCGTCGTCAGTTTTCAAAGAGCCACCACACCATGGAGCTCACCACCGACCTCCGACATGCTCGCCGCCACCGTTCCTCCCGACGCCTGAAGGCGCGGGCTTCCCGGTGGCAATTCCGGTGAACATCGCTGCGCGGGCATTTTGAAACCGCGGCCGCGAGGGGAGGGCGCGAACCTGCGTGGGTCCCCCCCACCGTCGAAGCGCGCCCATGAGCAGTCGCGAGGCCGGAGACGGCGTTGCCGCGAGGCGACGACCGCGCTCCCCAAGGCCGGTGGCCACAGCAGCGCGCGGGTTCGTTTCCCGGGGGCGGACACCGCGGCGAGCTTGCCGGCTCGGGGAGCAAGCCACCACCGCACGCCCGAGCACGGGCGTGCGTCGGCATGCGCACCGCGCCGGGTCTTCCGCCCTCAACCGGCGCGAGCGGTGCCTACCGTGTTGAAGGCCGCTGCGTGGCGAGGGTAGACGACGAGGGCGCGTCCCACCTGCAGCTTGAACCGGCGTGGGTTGCGGATCCCATTCCAGCGACACAGCTCCTGAAGGGCGACGCCGAACCTCTGAGCGATGGTCCAGAGCGAGTCGCCGGCGCGAACCTGTACCGTGGAAGGGACCCGATTCGGAGCGGCAGCCAGCCTCATCGCCTTTGCCTTGCGAGCGGACCCCGCCTGGGAACGAGCGAGCTGGATCCTGTGCGCGTGCGGCGACTTGGTGGGAAGCGGCTCGGGTTCGGGGGACGCGGGGGCGACGCTCTCCCGAGCGAGCGAGTTCATGGGGATCACGATCTCCGTGCCGGGCTTGATGCGACGGCCCACGCGGATGCCATTCATGCGGGCGATGCTGGACTGGTCGACGTGGAAGCTCCTCGCGATGAGTCGCAAGGACTCGCCGCGCGAGACGCGATGCTGCGCGAAGGCGAGCTTGCCCATCGACTCGGACAGCGTGGGCCAGTTCTGCGCGAACACCTCCGACTGCCCCTTCGGGACCTTTATGCGGTACGGGCGCGGCGGGGTGCAGGTGCGTCGCAACTCGGGGTTGAGGTCGAGCAGCACGGGCACCGACACTTCGGCGGCCTGCGCCAGGATCGAGAGCGGGGTCGCCTTCGATACCGTGACCTCCTCGTACTCCTCCCACTTCTCTGGCTCGATCTGTTCCTTCTTGAAGCCAAAGGCCTCCGGGTGCTTGGCGATGATGGCGCAAGCCATGAGCTTCGGGACGTAGCCCTTCGTCTCCTTCTTGAGCACCTGCCCCCGCGCCATTTCCCAGAAGTCGCGCTGCCCCTTCGAGAACGCATGGAAGATCTTGCCGACCCCGGCGTTGTATCCCGCCCACGCGAGCCGCCAGTCGCCGGTTTGGCCGTACAGCTCCTTGAGGAACCTGGCCGCTGCGCGCGCGGATTTCTCGGGATCGCGACGCTCATCGACCCAGAAGTCCTGCTTGAGCCCCATGCGCCTGCCGGTCTCGGAGATGAACTGCCAGGGACCGACCGCCCGCGCCCGGCTCGTGACCAGATTCGCGAAGCCGCTCTCGATCATGGCGAGGTAAACGGTGTCCTCGGGCAACCCCTCGTCGTGCAGGATGCGCCGAAAGACGGGGATGTACTTCGACGAGCGCCCCAGCCATTTCACGAAATGTCTGCGGACAAGCGGCACGTTTCTGAAGAAATGGATGTACGCGGCAACTTGCTCGTTCGCCTCGATGGGAATGTCGTACTCGGACTGCAGCTGCTGCAGATCCTGATCGAGCTCCGGGATGAGCGCAATGCGGCCGACCGGCGTTTCCCGCTCGAGACCCAGCTCCCGGCCGAACGCGTCGCGCAGGCGTTGCCTCAGTGGGGACTCGAGGCCGAGATGCGACGCGGCGCGCGAGGCCGGTCCCTCGCCCCCCCTATTCTCGGGGAGGCGCGCCTCGGCCGCGCGCACCTGCTCCAGCTCGGCCGATTGGGCTTGAACTTCCTTCTCGATGGCAGCCTCGTCGGGCGCGTCAGCCTCAGGTTCGGGCTGGCCTGACTCCGGAGCTAGCTTGTCGTCCGGCGGCTGCGCTGCCTGGGAACCGGGCGCGCTGGGCACGGCCGGCGCTTCCGAGACGGCGGGGGCAGGCGACGCCGGGGCAGGGGTCGTTGGGTCGGAATCGATAGCGAACGCGCTTGAGCCGAAAAGCATCGCGATCGCACAAAGAGGTACCACTTTCATTCGGTTCATCCGCATTCTTGGCTGCATATCGAGGCAGAGACCAACCAGCAGCCTCGTTGGGTACCCCATGGTAGCGGGTCGAGCGGTTGAAGGGAAATCGCTCGTCGGGGCGGATGCCTGCAATGCAGGGCAGCGATGGGCCAGGCGCGACAAGACCCCTAGTTCCCATCACGGCGCGGTCCCCCGAACGAGGGACAATGCCCCTTGCGTGAGCGGGCAGAGGAGCATACAGGGTGCCTCTCCATCGCACCTGCATCGCACCGGCCGGGGATCCGTTCGCGACATGAAGATCGGGCCATACCACTTTGAGGGGCGCTTCTTCCTGGCACCGCTTGCGGGCGTGTCGGACCGACCTTTTCGCAAGATCTGCCGCGACCATGGTGCCTCGTTCAGCTACACCGAGATGGTCTCGGCGCATGGTCTCATCCACGGCAACGAGCAGACCGAGAGGTACCTCGATCGCGATCCGGAGGAGGTCCCATTCGCAGTCCAGCTCTTCGGAGCGGAACCGGCGGTGCTCGCCCGCGGCGCGGAGGTGGCCGTGGAGAGGGGCGCCGCTCTCATCGACATCAACATGGCGTGCCCAGCGAAGAAGGTGTGCCGGACTGGTGCCGGGGCGGCCCTGGCCCGCGAACCCGAACGCGTTCGCGCGGCCGTGGAGGCGGTACGGGCGGCAACGGGGGTCCCGGTGTCGGTCAAGATCCGGGCCGGGTGGGACGAGGGCACCGTAAATTGCGTCGAGGTTGCCCAGGCGGCCGAGGCGGGCGGCGCGAGCGCGGTGGCGCTGCACGGGCGAACGCGCGCCCAGTTCTACCAAGGAAGAGCACGCTGGGAGCTCATCGGTGCCGTGAAGCGCGCCCTCCGCGTGCCGGTGCTCGGGTCAGGCGATGTCTTCTCGGCCGACGACGCACTGCGCATGGTCGAGCAGACTGGCTGCGACGGTGTCCTCGTCGCCCGCGGCGCTTGCGGCAATCCCTGGATCTTTCGCGAGCTCGCTGTGGCCGAGAGGGGCGAGGTGCGACCTCGACCGCCCAGCCGCGAGGAGTGGATGAAGGTGGTGCTGCGGCATCTCGACCTCCAGATCGAGCAGGGGCACCGCGAGAATCCCTCTGGCGACGACATCGCTGTCGAGCACCGCGCCCTTCGCGAGTTGCGCAAGCATCTCATCTGGTACACCCGCGGTCACCGCGGAGGCGTTCGCTTCCGGCGCGATGCCGCTCGGCTGAAGACCGCCGACGACGCGCGTCGGCTCATCGATCTGCATTTCAAAGCCCTCGGCGATGGCCTCGCCATCGATTTCTCCCTGGCAGCAGGCGACGCCGAAGAGCTGTCCCGCGATGACGGCGACTTGACTTGAGCAGGTCCCGCATGTGCGCCCGGTCCGAGGCTGGGTTGGGCTCCCCGCGCTCCGGCGCGGGTCAGAGCGGACCCATGGAGAAGCCCGAGCAGCGTGAGGAGCGAGTTCGACCGGCATAGACCGTCTCGCGACGACTGCGGGAGCCCCTCGGTCCGGACATGAAGCCGGTTCCCCTCGCCGGGTGACCTGGTCTCGTGGGCGGAGCTCTGCGGTGGGAGCGCCTCGACGCGCGTGCGCAGCCTGGGCGAGAAACAGAAACCGGGCGCCCTCACCGTTGGTCCCGCGGGGGGGAGAGAGACCAACGGGAGGGCGCCCGCGTTCGTTCAAACGGCAGCAATCGCTGCGCCAACCTGCAGCCGCAGTTTTCTTCCATGTTTTAGCGGAGCCGGTTCCTTCGCGCTCCGGGTCGTCGCAGACCCCGGGTCAGACTGGACTGGGTCACGACCCCGCGCATCGCACTCGTTCCCGAGCTCGCCGAAACGGCACCGGGAAGCGCGGGCGTTCACGAAGGGATTTCAGGCAACGCACAGGTGGGCGGCAAGGGCCCGCGGCCCACCTCGCCTCAGCGCTTCCAGAGCGTCATCGGATGGCGATCGTCCGGAGGTAGCGCGTTGGCGCAGTGGCTCGAGCCAGACTCTCTCGTCCTTGCCTCCTGCGCCGCAGCAGCGCTGCCGGCACAGACCGCTCGCGGCGGCTTCAATGAGTTCCGCGGCCACGGTCTTGAGAAGCCGCCCGTCAGGAAGCCGTCCGGCGAGTCCCACGCGACCGGCAGCCACGCCGAGCGCACGCCGCTCCTCGAGCCCGAGCCTGTCGACCAGAGCGAATGCGGCCCTGCGCGCCTGGCCGTCGTAGAGGATCCCTTTCCAGAGGGCCACCAGTGCCTTCGTCATTGCGCTGTCGCAGGCGTCTGCTCCCCGCACCTCCACGACCCCCTTCACCCGCACCTCGGGAAAGAGCGTCGTCAGGTGATCTTCCCAGTCGGCCATGGTCGGCCATGTGCCATGGAGTCCGGCCTCAAGGAAGGTGCGGAAGGTGGCGCCCCCGGTGTCCCGGTACCGCCCGTCGCGGCGCAGGAAGATGACGGGTACCTCGAGTGCCCATTCCACGTAGTGCCGGTAGGCATCCTTTTCGAAATCGGGCTCGAAGGCGAAGGGGAGCAGGCCCGAACGGGCCCTGTCCACCTCTTCCCACACGGCTGTCCGAAAGCTCTTCCACCCGCTCTCGCGCCCGTCGACGACCGGCGAGTTGGCGAACAGCGCGGCCACCACAGGTTGCACAGCCAGCGCAACCCGCAGCTTTTCCGCCATGTCGCGCTCCGAGCCGAAATCGAAGGAGACCTGCGCCGAGGCCGTCATGGCCATCATGTCCTCGGCGTACCGCCCGCGCGCGGCCAGGAACGGACGCATGACGCGATAGCGCTCCTTGGGCACCCACTCGGCGAAGGCTTTCGTCCCGAAGGGCCGATAACCAGTGGCCAAGAGTTCGAGCCCGAGCTCGGCCCCGATGGCGCGGCACTTCGCGAGGTGCCGGTCGAACTCGGCCGCAACCACGTGGACGTCGTGGAAGGGCCGGCCAGAGAGCTCGATCTGGCCGCCCGGCTCGATGGAGACGGTGAGCCCGGACTTCTGGGCGGCGATGACGCGTCCCTCCTCCTCGAAGGGCTCGTAGCCAAAACGACTGAACGCTCGAAGGGCAGCGGCTATCCCGCGCGCCCCCAGGTAGGGGACCGGACCGAGCGTGCCGGCGAGGAGGGGGATCTTCTCGTGTTCGATCCCCACCTTCCACTCGGACTGCGGGCGCTCGCGAAGCCGGAACCACTCGACGAGATCGCCCACACCGCGCACGCGCGGACTCTCGCTCACGCGGGGATCGAGCGACATTGACGGGTTCTATCTGCACCTCGGGACCCGCGCCACCGCGCCGCGAAATCGGGCCGAGCGGGGTGCCACGAGGGAGTGGATCGACGCTGCAGCCACGGCGGATCGACGGCGAGCCGCCGTCAGACATAACCGTTCGAGTTTCGTCGCGTGAGCGACACCAGAGACAGGTCGGTTCGCATCCGCGCGTGGTTCAACCGCGGGAGCTGGTCTCATCCGACGTTGGGCGCGACGCCCTGCCGACGTTTCGCCGAGCCACCATCTCGACTGCCATGGTGTCCGCCTCGTCTCCCGGCGAATGACCCGTCGAGGGCATTTTGGCGTGGTCGACTCGGACGGGGCTGTTGCCGCCACGATGCCACATCGCAAGACCACGACTCGTGCTCAGCCTCCCCGCGGTGAGCATTGTGGGGTGACGGGGTCTGACATGGCATTGCCGGCCTTCGCACGAGCCCTCCCTGCGCTGGCATCCTTCGCACCGTCGATCGTCACGGCTATGGATTACGGGATATCTCCTAACCAGATCGGTTGGTTTTCTTGACGAGCCGACGCGGGCGTGGAGGAGGGGTCGGGAAGAGCGATTCCGGCTCAACTGTTGCAACCCTACATGCCCACAAGCTTTTCCGCCGCCTCCTTGGCACCCGGCCATTTCCCGTATTCCTTGCACCGCCTTTCCGCCCAACCTATTCTCGAGCGGTGGTAGCTCTCCCTCCTTTGAATCTCCGGCCCCCCCAATGAACCGTCGCTTCCGCCTGTTGGCGTCTGTCGTGATCACGGTCGGCGCCGCCTCCGGTCTCACCTACTACGCATTCTTCAGCGACAAGGCGGAGGCCTTTCCGCGCGCTTCTGCCCGTTCGACGGGCGAGGCGCGCCCGGGTGCCGGCGCCGAGGATGAACACTATCCGCTCGACGCGCTTCCGGTCTTCTCGCGCGCCATTCACTATGTTTCCGAGAACTACGTCGAGCCGAGGCGCATCGACCCAAAGGCGATGGTGGTGGCCTCGCTCGACATGATCGAGAAGACCGTGGCCGAGGTGATGGTGGACGGGGACGCGAGCTCGGGGAAGCTCACCTTGACCGTCGGCTCGGCGAGCAGGCAAATCGATCTCGCCGGCGTCGACACCATTTTCAAGGTGCGCAGCGCGATGGGCGAGGCGGTGTCGTT
>Ga0335081_10013729_pt1 | contig 13091 bp, 10 predicted proteins | sample Lox_Sample_35_FD_206713 | JGI IMG/M metagenome (GOLD analysis project Ga0335081, IMG submission 206713) | Soil microbial communities from Loxahatchee National Wildlife Refuge, Florida, United States - Lox_Sample_3.5 | ecosystem: Environmental > Terrestrial > Soil > Wetlands | place: USA...
GACTCCCGACGTCAGCCGCTCCCAGCTTTCCTCTTCTTGGGCCAGCTGTTTTCGGCCGGACGCCGTGAGCGAATAGAAGCGCGCCTCGCGATTCTTCTCGGTCATGCCCCACTCGGCGCGTACCCAGCCCGCCTGCTCCATGCGATGCAGCGCCGGGTAGAGCGACCCCTCCTCCACGCGCAGTAGTTGATCGGAAACCGCGTGGATGTAGGCCGTGATGGCGTAACCGTGCATGCTCTTCTGCCCCGCCAGCGTCTTGAGAATCAGCAGCGCCAGCGTGCCTTGCAGGATGTCGTTCTTCTTCGTGCCCACTTGTTAAAGCCTATCTGGCTATGCCTAACTAGCTAGGTGTATTCTAGGCATTGGACGGCGGGACTGTCAAATGGTTAGGCGGGAATTCGGCGGACTACTGCGGCCGCCGGAATAGGCCCCCATAGACTGCTTTGGCCAGAATATGGCCCTGGATCGCTTTCATCACATTCGCGCGCGTCTCGAAAGCGTCCGACGATGGTTTCACGTCCAGCTTGGTGTCCAGCGCATAGAGCTCGAAGACGTAGTGGTGAAATGGGCCGTTCGCCGCGGCTCCCGGTCCGCGGTACATCGGCCCTGTGGCGCTGATCTGAAAGCTGCCGTCGGGCAATTGCAAACCCTTGGGTACGCCCTCGGGTAAGCCGGTCGCGGTCGCCGGGATGTTCCACAGCACCCAGTGCGCCTGATCGTCGGTCGTCTTGTTGCGTGCGAGATCCAGGTCGTGCATGTGGAGGAAAAAGCTCTGTGTGCCCGCGGGTACGTTGGCCCAGCTCATCGCCGGCGACGTCCCCTCGCCGGGCGCCGCACCTGGAGCCGCCTGGCTGAACTTCACGGGAATCTGGCCCCCGTCGGGAAATCCCGGTATGACCAAAGTCATGGCCCGGGACGCTGGCACGGCAGGCGTGCCTTGAGCCGAGAGCCGGAACCCAACCGACACTACACCGAGCAGACACAGGATCAATCGCATGGGACTATCCTAGCTTGGAATCGCGACCCGCGTGGATCGTTACACTGGATCAACGTACGCCAATGCCCAAGGAGACCCCCATGACCACGGCCGGCCGCATCCAAAGTTGGACCGAGGGCTTCACCCGCTCCTTCTGGATCGCCAATACCGTCGAGCTGTTTGAGCGCGTCGCCATGTACTGCACATTGTCCGTTCTGGCGGTGTTCCTTGCGGAGAATGTCGGCCTCGGTCCCGCCAGGGGACCTTCGCTCGTGGGCCTGTTCTCCGGCCTGCTCTACACACTTCCTATCGTGGCCGGCAGTGTCGTCGACCGTTACGGATTCCGCCGCACTCTCGTCGCCTGCTTCGCCCTGTTCGCGCCGGGTTACTTCCTCATCGGGCTCGCCGGCCTGAACGCGGGGCAGGGAATCGTCGCCTCCATCGGCAGGACTCCTTACGTGGTTTCGGTTCTCATCCTCACCGCCATCGGCGGCTCGTTGATCAAGCCTTGCATCGTCGGCACCGTCGCGAATACCACGTCCGAAGGAACACGCGCGCTTGGGTATTCCATCTACTACACGCTGGTGAATGTCGGCGGATCCCTCGGTCCGCTGCTCGCGATGCAGGTGCGCGGGCGGCTCGGGATTCCCTACGCCATCGTCGCCTCGTCAGTGATCTCCGCGGGAAACCTGCTCGGCGCCCTCTTGTTCTTCCGCGAGCCTGTATCGCGATCTGCCGATCCCGCCCGGACGCTCGGCAAAGTCATGCGCGACATGCTGACCGTGTTCGCGAACATCCGCTTCCTCCTTTTCCTCGTGCTCGTCTCGGGCTTCTACCTCCTCTTCTGGCAGCTCTACTACTCGATGCCGTTCTACGCCAGGCAGGTTCTCCACTTCGAGCACTTCGAGCTCTTGCAGAGCGTGGAAGGGGCTGCCATCATTCTGCTGACCATCCCGGTCAACATCGTCGTAAAGAAATGGAAGCCGATCACCGGAATTTCGCTCGGCATGACCATCGCCGCCGCCGCGTGGCTGCTGATCCCCGTTTTCCCCGCCGTCCCCGTGGTGACCGCTGCCATCGTGATCTTCTCGATCGGCGAAGCGACCCTCTCGCCGCGGCTCTACGAGTATGTGTCGGCCCTGGCGCCAAAGCAACAACTCGGCACCTACATGGGCTTCGCGTTTCTGCCAATCTCCATCGGCTCGTTCACGGCCGGCCCGCTCGCCGGGTGGCTGGTAACGAACTATGTGATGGGGCCGAACCCCGCGGCCATGTGGTTCATTCTCTCCGGCATCGGCCTGGCGTGCGCGGCCGGCATGCTTCTCTACAACCGCATGCTCAGCCCGGTTCACTCCTCGTGATCTATTACGCCGCGCGTGGGGGCGACGTCCGTGCCGCTGGCGGCGCGCCGTCAAACGTCTCGGCCAGGATCTCCATCGACGCTGCGTCCCCGCACCGTTTCAGAAGCGCGTTCCGGGCCGGCGCGGAGAGTACCCGCCAGGGAATGCGTCCGTAGTCGGATGCGACGGCGCCCTGGTGGTAACGAACCGCCCTCAGCCACCGCTCGACGTCACCGCGCGTGGACGGCCACGGCCGGAACAAACAGTTGACCAGCCGTTCCAGCGCGTGTGCCAGCGGAATCAGGTCCCCTCGGTGAAGTTGATCGATCGCATCCGGCCCGCCTGACGCAAGCGCCCGCTCCACCTCGGACCAGGCAATCTCTACCGACGCTGGCCGTAAACGGCGCGGACGCGGATTGTCCCGGTCGAGTGTTTCGGGAAGCGTCAGGGCGCTGGAAAATTCCAAATGCAGCCACGTCCGGTCGGCGCCCTTCTCCCATGCGCGCCCGCGCCATTCGCGGCCAAACAGCGCGACATGGTCGGGGAGATGAACCGCACCCGGCCAGCTCTCCCCGGTCTCGGGCCACGGCACCACCAGCCGGGCATGCTCCGAGCTGAAATCGATTCGCAGACGACCGCCGGGGCGATACGCAATCACGGTCTCCGTCCCGCTCTGCAGCCGGGCCGATTCCCACCAGCGCCCGTCCGTGGTGACGACGATGGATCCGATACGCACCGGATCGTGTTGGAAGACTTCTCGTGCCTGCGCCGCGTCGAGAGGTACGTGAATCTCATCGCCGTCATCGCAGGCCACAAGTGCCGCCCGCCCCACGGCATCCGCGAATCCGCCGGCCAGCGCCGTAGCCGGCAGGACCGGCGGAGCCGGCCCAGCCGTCCGTCCGAGCAGTGCCAGGACGATGTCGCCGAAGATCTCCACGTCGGCCGGATAGGCGTTGACCGGCGACATTCGCGCCGCTTCCAATAGAAGCTCGAGGCTCGCCGGCGAAAAATGTTCGCGCAGCAGCAAGCGTTCCAAGGCCGTTGCCACGGTCAGCGCAGGCATGCCGCTTTCGCTTGAGCCCGCCACCCCGGCTTCGGTCGTGAGCATGCGCGCGACTTCTCCGGGCAGCCATTCGTTCAGTACGCGAGTCAGGTACGACCCAGCCTGGCCCGGCATCAGCTCGCGCCGAAACGGCGGCGCCAGCAGCCGTTGTGCCGCCGGCGCCTTCTGCCGCGATAGAATCGCCTGCCGAACCCACGTCTCGATGTCCCTGATCGCCTCATCCGCTGTGGCGTCCAGGCACTGTTTGCGTAAGACCCTTCGCATCGCAGCGTCCAACTCGATCCACCACTGGCGATTGTGCCCGGCGCAATAGACCGTCTTGAGCCACCAGGAGGCCAGAACCGGCACGCTCTCGCGATACAGCCGCTGCCCGATTCTCTCAAGAAGGACATTCATTTCAGCGACAGGCCCCGACGGCGTTCGATGGCTGAGACCGAAGATCCGGGACAGGTTGGACGCAATGGGAAGTGCCGAAGCGGACATAACCGGTGCCTCCGGCTTAACCGGCCGGAGCTCCTTCGTTCTTCTCCATGCAAGCCGGCACCCAAACCGGATTCAGGTAGGGCGCCGCCGTGATATTTCGTCCACAATCCGCGCCGTAACTGCTCTCAAGAGCTGATCGCTAACCGCTGATCGCCGAAAGCTCGACGCACTGGGCTTGAGGATTGCGAGTACTCTGGGCTATTGCTTTCCGGACGCCGGCTGCCAGAGCTCGATCTTATTCCCATCCGAGTCATAGATCCAGCCAAAGCGGCCGTAGGATTCATTCATTCGCTTGGCGTCGATCCTTACCCCCTCTTCTTTTAGGCGGTCGAGCAAAGCATCCAGATCGTCCACGATGTAGTTGATCATGAACGGTGCGTGGCCGGGATCGAAATAGTTGGTGGAGGTGGGAAAAATACTCCAAACTGTAACGTGTTCCTTTTGCGGGTCGTCGTGTTCGCGCCACGGAAGCATCATGCCCCCGCCTTTGTCGGCGAGTCCAAGATGCTTCGAATACCATTCGCGCATCTGATCGCGATTTGCGGATTTGAAGAAGATACCGCCGATTCCCAGGATGCGGCCGCGTTGCTCCATTTTGACAGGTGGCTTCGACTTTTCAGGTTGCGGAGATTGCACTTCCTGCCCTCCTTTTGAGCAGACCGAGATGAGCAGCAGCGAGCCGAGCGCGATTGTGCTCCAGGGTATTCCTCGCATGGGTGGATTATATACAAGTTTCGATTCGAATCGCGAAACGCGTAGTCAGTTGGCCCTCCTCGGCTGCGGCCTGCGGCGGAAAGAGGCCACCTCCGACCTGTCGAACCTTGATGAACATGCTCCAGTGGGCCAACGTGAACTATGGCCGGCGCCGCGCCGCTCATCCGTTCGGGCGTCTGCCATCGTAATGGCTATTGGGCTTGCTTGAAGTACAATGCCCCAACCAAGGAGATGCTGCCATGACCTGTCTCTCTGCCGAACCTCTGGACGCCATCATTGTCGGCGCCGGCTTTTCCGGACTGTATATGCTGCATCGTCTGCGCACCGCCGGCCTCTGCGCGCGCCTGTTCGAAGCCGGCAGCGGAGTAGGCGGGACGTGGTTCTGGAACCGCTACCCCGGTGCGCGCTGCGACATCGAGAGCTTGGAATACTCGTATTCCTTCTCCGAGGAGCTCACGCGCGAATGGCGGTGGTCCGAGCGCTACGCCTCGCAGCCGGAAATTCTCCGCTACCTCGATTACGTTGCAGACCGCTTCGACCTGCGCCGCGACATCTCGCTCGACACAAACGTAACCAGCGCCGTCTTCGACGAACGCACGAACCTGTGGACCGTGCAGACGGACCGCCATGCACCGGCGTCCGCGCGATTTTGTATTATGGCTACCGGCTGTCTCTCGATTCCCAAAGCGCCCGAATATCCAGGCCTCGAGAACTTCGGCGGAAAGTGCTACCAGACGGCGAGGTGGCCGCACGATGGCGTCGACTTCACCGGTCGGAATGTCGGCGTCATTGGCACCGGTTCTTCCGGCATCCAGTCCATCCCCATCATTGCCCGGCAAGCGGCGCATCTCTATGTTTTCCAGCGCACGCCGAGCTTCAGTGTACCGGCACGAAACGCTCCGCTCCCGGCCGAAACGATCGACGACTGGAACGCCAATGGTCCCGCCTACCGCGAGAAGGCGCGCAGCTCCTACCTGGGAATCAATCACGTCGATCCGGTCGACCGGCCGTCTCTCGGATGCTCCGGCGCGGAGCGCCGCCGCGCGTATGAAGAGCGATGGGAGAGAGGCGGCTTCTCTCTTCTCGGGACGTTCAACGATCTTCTGATCAGCCCGGAAGCCAATGAAACCGCCGCCGATTTTGTGCGATCCAAAATCCGCGAAATCGTCCGCGACCCCTCCGTCGCGGAGAAGCTCGCGCCCAGGCAGTATCCGATCGGGGCCAAACGGATGTGCGTCGACACCGATTACTACACAGCTTTCAACCGCGAGAACGTCACCCTCGTGGATCTCCGCGAGACTCCGATCCAGGCAATCACCCCGTCGGGAATCCGGACGTCGGATTGCGAATATCGCCTTGACAGCCTGGTTTTCGCTACCGGGTTCGATGCCATGACGGGCGCGCTTTCCCGAATTGACATTCGTGGCCGTGGGGGCGTCTCGTTGAAGGAGAAGTGGGCCGCCGGCCCCCGGACCTATCTCGGCCTGGCCGTGGCCGGATTCCCGAACCTGTTCACGGTGACCGGGCCGGGAAGTCCGTCGGTCCTCAGCAACATGGTTCTGTCGATCGAGCAGCACGTGGAATGGATAACCGGCTGCCTGACTGCCATGAAGAGCAGAAATGTGAGTGCCATCGAGGCCACACCGGAAGCCGAAATGGCATGGGTCGAGCACGTCAACGAAGTTGCGAGCGATACGATTTTCCCGCTCGCCAACTCGTGGTACGTCGGAGCGAACGTGCCGGGAAAGCCGCGCGTCTTCATGCCGTATATCGGCGGGGTGGCGGCCTACCGCCAGAAATGCGACGACGTGGCGGCGAACAATTATGCCGGCTTCGCCATCTTAGCGCACGCAACGCGCTTTTGTGCCGCCAATTCACGGCCATAAAGTTCCCATTGGATCGACACGTTACCGCCGGGCGGGAAGGGCCGCGCTGCGTGATAGAATTGCGGCGCATGTCTACTCTTTCTCGAAGGACTTTCCTCGGCGGTGCCGCGCTGACGGCGGCCGCTTTCCGCCTCCCGGCCGAGGCGATGGGAATACCGCCGGGAACCCAGGCGTACCCCTTCCGCAACGAATTCGCCAAGGACATTCCGGGGACGCTGAAGGCGCTCGCGGGCATTGGCACGCGCCGCATCGAGCTCTGTTCGCCGTGGAGCTACCGCGATTTCGCCGGGCTCAAGGATTACAAGCCGGCCGATCTGAGGAAGCTGTTAGATTCGAACAACATCGTGGCCGAGAGCTGCCACTATGGAATGCCCGAGCTCAAGAGCAACCTGGAAGAACGCGTAGCGTGGGCGAAGGAGCTCGGCATGAAGCAGATGATTCTGGCCAGCATGCCGATTCCGCGAGAAAACGCCACGCTGGCCGATTGGGACCGCGCATGTGACGACTTGAACCAGGCCGGCGAGCAGGCCCTCAAGACCGGCGTGCAGATGGGGTTCCACAACCACAACGGCGAGTTTGCCAAAATCGGCGACGTCCTCATTTACGACCACCTGATGCAGAAGCTTGACCCCAAGGCGGTCAAGATGCAGTTCCAGGTGTCGGTGATCAGCATCGGGTACAAAGCGGAGGACTACTTGACGAAGTACGCGGGGCGGTTCATCTCGCTGCACCTGCAAGACTGGTCGTCGGCGGAGAAGAAGCAGGTCCCTCTCGGCAAGGGCGACGTCGCGTGGCCGAAGCTGTTCGCCGCGGCTAAGAAGGCCGGCGTAAAGAACTGGTACGTCGAGTTGGAGTCGCTGAACATGGACGCGACGAAGGACAGCTACGCCTTTCTGAAGACTCTCAAAGCGTAACGGCTGGAGATGCGGTTTGGCAACAAACCACGCGGCCAGAGGACTAGCGCACAAGATGTGGGGCGGCCGATCTTGGCAGCCAGGGGTAGCTCAAAATCCGTACGCCTGCCGTACTTGATGCCTGATTACTGAATTTCGACCGGGCCTTACGAAACCGCAGCCTTGCTCCCGATGCAGCAAATCCACCCTTTGCTCGGTTCCGTAATGACCTGAACGTCTGAGTAACCGGCATCCGTGACCAGTTCGCGATGCTCCTCGGCGCTGAGGAGCGCCATACCGGTTTTTTCAGAATATCTCTCCGCGGCTTTTGAAGCGAAGGCTTCTGCTCCCTTGTAGACTTCCGCGATGATGATCAGCCTGCCGCCGGGCTTCAGGACTCTCAAGACTTCGCGCAGATCCGTCGGCAAAGCAGGCCACCAGAAGTGCGTCTCGACCGCCGTGACGAGATCGAACGCGCCGTCTGAAAATGGCAACCGGGAGACGGACCCCTCCCGAACCTCAACGCGTCCAATATCGATCCATTCCTTGTTCGTTCGCATGGCCATAGCCACGCTCTCCGCCGAATGATCGATGCCATAGACTTTGCCTTGAGTCGCCATAGCAGCCAACTTGTTCACGGTTCTGCCTCCGCCGCAGCCAACATCCAGGATGATGTCCTGTTTCGCTATCGAAGTCTGCGATAAGCCCCAATCTGTAACCTTGGAGTGGCGGGAATTCATATTCCGCAGAACCAATCGTCCCAGCCATCCCCTCGGGTTCTGGCATTGATTTACGCGTGAGTTTCTGCCGCTCATCGGTTCACCCAGCCAAAATTCTAAGCAGTGGCCTCTTGATTGGCAACCACGGCCCGGCCCTAATGCCGAGATTTCGTCCGGCGCTGGAGATGTCGCCCGGAACTGACTCGCCGAACATGAGGTTATGCTCGCTGACGGGGAGCGCTCCCTCTCCACTTCACGCTGAACCAGCACAGGGTCACGCCACCTTCTCACTTTCTTGATCTGATTCTGCTCCACTTATCCCGATCCTTCCGCGCCTCCCCGGGTCCCCCGTGCTAGCGTCGAGCCAGGAGAGCGTGTGCGTCACCCCTCGTCAAAACATTTCGCCGCCGCTTTGTCGGCCCCCGCCGCATCGCCCCGCGCGGGCCGGTCCCCAAAACTCCGCAGTGCCGAACGAACCCAATTTCTTGTTTGTTTTCAATCCGTCTGTCGCATTCCTCGACACCCGGCGAACCTAAGGAAACCGGCGACAACCCGACTCCGCCCGCCGCATTCCCTTGCCCCGCTTGCTACGATGGTAGTTACCCCACAAATGGAAGCGCAAAACGTAGATTTGAAGCAGACGGTCAATCTGCCCAAAACCGGCTTCTCCATGAAGGCCAACCTGCCCCAGAAAGAGCCCAAAATCCTGGAGCGGTGGGAAAAGGAGCGCCTCTATCACCAGATCCGCGATTCGCGCAAGGGCCGTCCCACGTACGTTCTCCACGATGGCCCGCCCTACGCCAACGGCCGCATTCACCTCGGCACCGCTTTCAACAAAATCCTCAAGGACTTCATCGTAAAGTCCAAAACCATGTCGGGCTACGATTCGCCCTACGTGCCCGGCTGGGACTGCCACGGCCTCCCCATCGAAATCAAGGTCGATAGCGAGCTCGGCGCGCGCAAGCAGAAAATGAGCCCCGCCGAAATCCGCCGCGACTGCCGCAAGTACGCCGAGAAGTACGTCAATATCCAGCGCCAGGATTTCAAGCGCCTCGCCGTGCTCGGCCGCTGGGAAGACCCCTACCTCACCATGAGCGCGCACTACCAGAGCGTGATCGCCGGCGCCTTCGTCGATTTCCTGGATCGCGGCTACGTCTACAAGGGCCTCAAACCCGTCCACTGGTGCATCAAGGATCGCACCGCCCTCGCCGAAGCCGAAGTCGAGTACACCGACCACTCCAGCCCCTCCATCTGGGTCCGGTTCCCGCTCGCCAGTAGCGCCGCCGCCATCGAGCCCTCGCTCGCCGGCCGCCGCGTCTACGGTCTCATCTGGACCACCACGCCGTGGACCATCCCCGCCAACATGGCCATCGCCTACCATCCGAAGTTCTCCTACGCGGCTGTCGATGTGGATGGCGACGTCTACATCGTCGCCGAAGACCTGCTTGGCGTCACCGGCGAAAAGCTCGGCTGGCACACGCCCACCACTCTCGCCACCTTTCCCGGCGAGCGCCTCGAAGGCGCCGTCTTCCGTCATCCCTTCCTCGACCGTGATTCGCTCGGCATCCTCGCCGACCACGTTACCCTCGAACAGGGCACCGGCGCCGTACACACTGCGCCGGGACACGGACAGGAAGACTACTCCGTCGGCCAGAAATACGGCATCGCCACCTTCTGTCCCGTCGATGCCGCCGGCCGCTTCTTCCGCGCCGAAGGCGCGCCCGGACGCCTGCCCGACGACCTCATCGGCAAGAACGTCTGGGAAGCCAACCCGGTCGTTATCGAGCACCTGAAGTCCGCCGGCGCTCTGCTCGGCCTCGAGAAACTCTCGCACTCCTATCCCCACTGCTGGCGCTGCCACAACCCGGTCATCTTCCGCGCCACTGAGCAGTGGTTCATCGGTATGGAGCTCAACCGCTTCCGCCAGGACGCCCTGGAAGCCATCAAGCGCGTGAAGTGGATGCCCGCTTGGGGCGAAGAGCGCATCTCCAACATGATCGCCGTGCGCCCCGATTGGTGCATCTCGCGCCAGCGCGTGTGGGGCGTGCCCATCATCGTCTTCTACTGCGAAGGCTGCCGCGAGCCCGTCACAGACCGCAGAATCCTCGACGGAATCGTCAAGCTCTTCGCCGCCGAGACCGCCGACGTCTGGTACGAGCGCTCCGCCGCCGAGCTTCTGCCCGCCGGCTGCACCTGCGCCAAATGCGGCGGCGCCGAGTTCAGCAAGGAGAGCGACATTCTCGACGTTTGGTTCGATTCCGGTTCCAGCCACCTCGCCGTGCTCAACGAGCGCTTCGACCTCCCCTGGCCCGCCGACGTCTATATGGAAGGCGGCGATCAGTACCGCGGCTGGTTCCACAGCTCGCTCCTGGTCGGCACCGGCCTCAGAGGCGGCTCGCCCTATCGCTCCTGCGTGCTCAACGGCTGGGTCCTCGATGGCGAAGGCAAGGCCATGCACAAGTCGCTCGGCAATGTCATCGAACCCGAGGAGATCATCAAGGAACACGGCGCCGACCTCCTCCGTCTCTGGAGCGCATCCGTCGATTTCCACGAGGACGTGCGCATGTCGCCCGTCATCCTCACCCGCCTCGTCGATGGCTACCGCAAGCTTCGCAACACCTTCCGCTACCTCCTCGGCAACCTGCATGGGTTCGACCCCGCCGCCGACGCCGTCCCCGGCGATCGGATGGCCGAGATCGACCAGTGGATCCTGCTCCGCGCCGAAGACCTCGTTGCCCGTTGCCGCGCCTGGTACGACAACTTCGAGTTCCACCGGGTCTACCACTCCGTCTATGCCTTCTGCACCGTGGACCTGAGCGCCATCTACTGCGACATCATCAAGGACCGCCTCTACTGTTCGGCCCCGAAATGGTCGGAGCGCCGCAGCGCGCAGACCGCGCTCTACCGCCTCCTCGATGCCCTGGTCCGCCTCCTCGCGCCGATCATCAGCTTCACCGCCGAAGAGGTGTGGACCAGCATGGAGCGCCCAGGCAGCGTGCATCTCGCCTTCTTCCCCGAGCCGTCCGATCTTTCCGCGGGCATCCCCGAAACCATGAGGAAACGCCTCCCCAACTGGGACCGTCTCATGGAAGTGAGGGACGGCGTTTTGAAAAGCTTGGAGGCCGCGCGCAACGAGAAGCTCATCGGCGCGCCTCTCGAAGCCCGCGTACAGCTCTCCGCCAACGGCGACCTCTACCCCCTGCTGGAAGAGTACCTCGCGCTGCTCCCCGAGCTCTTTGTGGTAAGTAACGCGACCCTACGCGTCGCTGGCGACCCCGAGGGTCCCGTCACCGTCGCCCGTGCCGAAGGCGCCAAATGCGAGCGCTGCTGGAAATACACCGCCGACGTGGGCAGCGATGCGCGTTTCCCTACTGTCTGCGCGCGCTGCGCCAAAGCCGTCGCCGAGATCCTCAATGGCTGACCTGCGGTGGAAGGCGTATGGGCTGGCGGCGGCCGTGATCGCCATAGACCGGCTGACCAAGTGGCTCGTCGAGACCTACGTCTCCGCCATGGACACCTACCGCATCATCCCCGGGTTCTTTGACATCGTGCACTCCGAGAATCGTGGCGTCGCTTTCGGTCTGTTCAACGATTCGAGCAACGAGTGGCAGACCACCGCCCTCATCCTCTTCTCCCTCGGCGCCGTGATCTTCGTCAGCGCCATGCTCTGGCGGCCCGAACGTCTCGATCGCACATCCTTTTGGGGCCTCGCGCTCATCCTCGGCGGCGCTGCGGGCAATCTCCTGGACCGCATCCTCTTCGGACGCGTCACCGATTTCCTGGACTTCTACTACGGCACCTACCACTGGCATACTTTTAACATCGCGGACTCGGTCATCGTCGTCGGCAGCGTGCTCCTGCTGATCGACCTGCTCCGGCCCAAACGGCGGGCGGCGAATGTATCCTGAGATCTTTCATCTCCGCTTCCTGGCAACCTACGGCGTTCTGGTGGCCGCCGGATTCCTCACCGCGCTCTGGTTGGCCGGCCGCCTGGCGAAACAGCAGGGCCTGAACACCGAAGCCGTCACCAACCTCGGCATCTACTGCGCGCTCGCCGCTCTCGGCGGCGCCAAGCTCATGATGTTCATCGTGGACTTCCGCTACTACGCAGAGCATCCCGCCGAGATCTTCACCCTGGGCACGCTGCGCGCCGGCGGCGTCTTCTACGGCGGCCTCATCGCCGCGCTGGCGGTCGCTGTCTGGTACATGCGCAAAACCAGGCTCCCCGGCTGGAAGACCGCCGACGTGTTCGCGCCCGCCATCGCCCTGGGCCACGGCATCGGCCGCATCGGCTGCTTCATGGCCGGCTGCTGCTGGGGCATCGCGTGCGACCGCCCGTGGGCCGTGACCTTCACCGACCCCGTGGCGAACGATCTGGTCGGCGTGCCTCTGAACCGCCCTTTGCATCCCACCCAGCTCTACGAATCCGCCGCCGAGTTCATCATCTTCGCCATCCTCTATCGCCTGATTCGCAAGCCTCACGTCCAGGGGACCATCCTCGCCGCCTACCTGGCGCTGTACGGCACAACCCGCTTCGTCGTCGAGTTCTACCGCTTCCACGAGCAGGGCAACCTCTGGGGCGGCCCGCTGGACACGTCCCAGGTGATCTCACTGGTGCTGATCGTGGCGGCAGTAATGTATTTGGCAAAGACTCGGCAGACCGTCAGCTCAGCGCAACCACAGCCGCGCTGACCGGCCCCTCCCCCACCGGGACCATTGTGAACAGCGGTGCCGACTTGTAGCGCTTCACCCGCACACCGCCGACCTGGTTGCCCGCGAGCGTTCTCAGCCAGATCACGGCCATGTCGCCCGAGCCCTGATTCAGCACCAGCGCATACTGCTTGTCGGGTGTAATCACAATCGCCGTCGGCCCTTTGCCGACCTCGACGACGGCGACCAGCTTGCCGCTATCCACATCCAGCACCGTGACGCCATCGGCCTCGGGATTGGTGAGCATCAGGTAAGACGAAGGACTCGTCTCGGTCACCGCCATCCCGCCGAATGCGCGGCCGGCGAG
>Ga0335081_10013730_pt1 | contig 13091 bp, 17 predicted proteins | sample Lox_Sample_35_FD_206713 | JGI IMG/M metagenome (GOLD analysis project Ga0335081, IMG submission 206713) | Soil microbial communities from Loxahatchee National Wildlife Refuge, Florida, United States - Lox_Sample_3.5 | ecosystem: Environmental > Terrestrial > Soil > Wetlands | place: USA...
AGGCTGCAGCGCGCCATCCCCTGAAGTACATGATCACCTGGTCCTTCGGCCACGTGCTCCGCGAGTACATGGTTAAGGTAAGGGTGATCCAGAACGGAAAGGTCGAAGAGGTCGAGGCCACGTCGGGCAGGGAGAGCTTCAGGTTCCGAGAGTGCGGCCGGGATGAAAGCCTAGAGTGCGCCATCACCCCGGGAATGCCGAGCTTCCTGTACACCCGGCCAGGCTTGAAGAGCTTCGCAGAGAAGACGATCCGCTGGCCCGGCCACTGGCAGGCCATCGACGCCCTGAAGGATTGCGGCCTCCTGGACCTGGAGCCCTTCACCTTCGCGGACATGAAGGTGAGGCCCAGGGATTTCTTCCTGGCTCTGATCGAGCCGAGGCTGCGGCCTTTTCCTGGCGACGAGGACGTCTGTGTCATGTGGAACACTGCCTTTGGAAAGGAGAAAAGGGCCGACTATTTCATGTGGACCGAGGCCGATAGTGGACACGGCATCTCTGCGATGGCCAGGGTCACCGGCTTCTCAGCAGCCATAGGGGCGAGGCTGCTCGGAAAGGGTGCGATAAGGGAGAAGGGGATCGTGGCTCCGGAGGAAGCAGTAAATGGCGAGGTCTACAGGAATTTCATGAGCGATCTGGATAAGAGAGGAATAATAATAGTGGAGTCGGTAAAAGAAGCAGCATCAAGAGCCTCAAACATCTCTGAAAGCCTGCCACCTGCCGCAGGGACATGACAATGAAGATAATCACCCTCCTCACGGACTTCGGCTCCTTCTACCCTGCCCAGATGAAGGGCGTGATCCTCTCGCGGCTGAAGGAAAAGGGCGGGGCCAGGGCGAAGGATGGAATAATCTTCGTGGACATCACCCATGATATCCCGCCCCAGGACGTGCGAGCAGGAGCCTTCGCCCTTCTCTCCTCAGTCAGGTCCTTTCCCTCAGGGACGATTCACATCGCAGTCGTCGATCCGGGCGTCGGGACGAGCCGCGCCGGGCTGGTGGTCGAGAGCGGCGGCCAGCTCTTCGTCGGCCCGGACAACGGCCTCCTCCTGCCCGCGGCGAAGGCGCTCGGTGTGCCCAGGGCGCACAGGATCGCCTGCAGCTTCGAGGCGTCAAACACCTTCCACGGGCGGGACATTTTCGCGCCCGTGGCTGCGCTCCTGGCAGAAGTAAGCAGCCCCGCGAGCATCGGGCCGAGGATGAGGCCGAAGGACCTCGCCTTCGGGGAAGCGAGGAAGACCGAGGGCGGAATTGAGGCCACCATCATCTACGTGGACAGATTCGGCAACCTGATCCTGAACCTGAGAAAGCTCCCTGCTTTTGACGTTCGGCTCAAGGGCATCAGGCTAAAGAAAGCCAGAACCTACGCCGAGGGCCACAGGATCGAACCGCTTATAATCTTAGGCAGTCATGGCTTTGCAGAGATTGCGGTCAACCAGGGAAGCGCCGCCGAGGCATTTCGCCTCAAGGCCCAAGATCGCATCGAGCTGGAGGAGATCTGATTTGTTCGGAATTGAGTTCGTGCCCGAGGAGCCTGCTGTGAAGATCGGCTATCTGGCCAAGCTTGCCGAGGACGTTGGCTTTGACACTATCTGGATCACAGATCACTACAACAACAGAGACGTTTACACGACGCTGGCGGTGGCGTCCTTGCTGACCAATAGGGTACGCCTTGGAACAGGCGTCACCAACCCGTACACGCGAAACGTGGCCGTCACCGCGTCCAGCATCGGCGCTATAAACGAGCTATCCGGCGGCAGGGCGATCCTCGGAATCGGGCCTGGCGACAAGGCAACCTTCGACATCATGGGAATAGAGTGGAACAAGCCCCTGACGAGGGTCAATGAGGCGGTCACTGCCATCAGGGCTCTCCTGGCGCGCGAGCGTGTTAGCCAGGCTGGCATGAAGGGCGCACAGCTCAAGTTCAATCCCGGAAAAGTTCCCATCTACCTCGGAGCCCAGGGCCCGAAGATGCTGGAGCTGGCTGGCGCTGTAGCGGACGGCGTCCTCATCAATGCCTCCCACCCCGATGATTTCAAGTTTGCAGTCCCTGTGATCCGCCAGGGTGCCGAGAAGGCTGGCCGAAGGCCGGAGGACGTTGAGATCTGCGCCTATGCGAGCTTCAGCGCGGACAAGGACCAGGCTAAGGCCGTAAATGCAGCCAAGATTGTCGTGGCCTTCATCGCCGCGGGGTCCCCCGAGAACGTCCTGGATCGTCATGGAATAGCTCTGCAGGAGTCTCGCGCGATCTCGGAATCAATAGCCAAGGGGGACTTCAAGTCCGTCCTGGCAGGTGTGACGCCGCGAATGATCGAGGCCTTCTCCATCGCCGGGACTCCCGAGGATTGCCGCGCGAGAGCCGATGAGCTTCTCAAGACGGGCGTCACCCAAATCGTCGTCGGCTCACCCATAGGTCCGAATAGGGAGAGCGCCATCAAGCTGATAGGAAAGCAGATCATAGGAAAGTGAGGCGAAGGAAGCAACAAAAAGGAATGCGGACAGGCGAATATAGACAGGCAAGAGCTAAAGGCAAGTGAGTTTTCATGCGCGGGCTCTACATCGGGCGCTTCCAGCCCTATCACCTAGGCCACAAGGCGGTGCTGGAGGCGATCGCGAAGGATGTGGATGAGATAGTGGTAGTGATAGGAAGCGCCCAGGAGAGCCACACCGGCGAAAATCCTTTTACCGCGGGGGAGCGGCTGGAGATGATCTGCAGCGCCCTTGAAGAGGCGGGTCTGAGGAGCAGGTGCTTCGTAGTTCCCCTGCAGGATGTTAAGCGCAACGCAGTCTGGGTCTCTCACCTGAGGTCCATGGTTCCCCACTTCGATTTCGCCTACTCCAACAACCCGCTGGTGATACAGCTCTTCAGAGAGGCGGGGGTTGAGGTGAAAAGGCCGCTTTTGTACCAGAGAGACCTGTACTCAGGAACTGCCATCCGAAGGCTGATGCTGGAGGGAGGCGACTGGAAGAGCCTTGTGCCAAATCCAATAGCATCTGCCATCACGAAGATGGGCGGGGTCGGGCGAATGGTCAATGTTTGCAGAAGCGACGCCTGTCACCAGAACAATCTTGAAGATTTCTAGATGTGCTTATATGAGGGAGTGGTTGCCCAGAAGAGGAGATTGCAGGAGGTAATAATGGAACGGCAGCCACTCCATATAGATATAGATTTTATACAAAAATAAATAGTTTTCGATTGTTTAAGGGAAAAAATATAGAGATTTCTTGAAAGGAGGCCCGAAAAGGGTCTCAGGCGATCTCAGGCGATCTTACCCCAATTCTTACTGACGTTCTCCGAAATATCTCCCGCGTTTCATGGCGATTTTCATGCGTCGATCGTATCGGATTTTTGCCCGGCTTCTGGTTGAAAAAGTATTTAGGTATGGATGGCCAGGAAAAGGGCGATGCAACCACATGAAATGGAGCCTGTAGCTTCAGATGGTCTTTGGGTCATCTCCTTCATCGGCAGGGACAGGCCCGGCCTCATCCGCGACATCTTGCAGGGGCCTGCCGATAAGGGCGTGAATATCGTGGACATGGACCAGAGGGTCATGCAGGGAATCTTCGTTATGTCGGTGGTTGCGGACTTCGGAGCAGCCGGAGTTACGCCAAAGGAGATGGAGGCGTGGTTTGAGGGCAAAGCCGAATCCTTTGGCATCGAGTTCAGCTTCCTTCCCATGGAGCAGTATAGGGGAAGGCGCAGTACAAAGAAGAGCCTCTACGTGGTCACCATCCTAGCCAAAGACAGGGTGGGCATCATCAGGGACGTGGCTGCTCTCGCTGCGAGGAACGAGATCAACATAGAGAGGGCATCAGTCACCGCCAGAGGCGAACTGATCTCTATCGAGTTCCTCATGGACTTCTCGGGCTGCAGTAAGGAGGATTGCAGGGATCGGCTCCGGAAGGAGTGTGAGCGGCAGGGCCTGGACGTAGTGATCCAGGAGCAGGGAAAATCCATGAAGGAGAAGCGGCTCATTGTCTTCGACATGGACATGACCATCGTGGACTTCGAGATCATCAACAGGCTGGCCAGCTTCGTGGGCGTGGACGATGAGGTCAGGTTGATAACCGAGAGGGCCATGAACGGAGAGATGGACTTCAAAGAGTCGCTCCGACAAAGGGTGCGCCTTCTGCGGGGAACACCTGAGACCACTCTCCGGGAGATCGCCAGAGATCTGCAGCTCACTCCGGGGTCTGAGGAGCTGATCCACCACCTCAAGCACGTGGGGTACAAGATCGCCCTCATCAGCGGCGGCTTCACCTATTTCACGGACGTGCTGAAGGAGCGTCTGGGCTTCGATTACGCCTTCGCCAATGAGCTGGAGATCAAGGACGGTGTGCTGACGGGCGAGATCAGAGGCGAGATCATCGATGCTGAGGCAAAAGGACGCATCATCTACCGCCTGGCGGAGCTGGAGAGAATCGGGCCCGAGAACATCGTGGCAGTGGGCGACGGCGCCAATGACTGCCTGATGATCAAGAATGCGGGACTAGGCGTCGCCTTCAACGCCAAGGAGATCCTGAAGCGGGTTTCCGATGGAACTCTATCGAGAGAAAACCTCCTCGGGCTGCTCAATGTCCTGGGGCTCGCTGAGAAGGAGAGAGAGCTGCTCTGAGCTTTAGGGGAATGGACTCTGATGAGATCAACCAGGTTGTGCCTAGTACCAAGCAAATGCCTAACCTGGCAGTGCGGCACCTGGAACTGATATGGAAAAAAGCATTTATACTTGTTCTGGCGTAAGGGTTCTGGTTTGTTCCTTATCATCCTGGAGGATTGAAGGATTTGACAACTGTTTACGATGTACCTCCCCATGATCTGATTGAGGCCGTGGCCCAGGAGCTGAAGGCTGCGGGCAAGGTTCAGCCGCCGAAATGGGCTGAGTTCGCGAAGACTGGTGTGCATAAGGAGATGCCTCCGACCAATCCCGATTGGTGGTTTGTGCGGAGCGCATCTGTGCTGCGAAGAATCTACATCGATGGCCCTGTGGGCGTCTCCCGCCTCAGGAGCTTCTACGGTGGGAAGAAGCGCAAGGGCGTGGCCACCGGAGCCTTTGCCAAGGGCAGCGGCTCGGTGATCCGGGAGGCCCTGCAGCAGTTGGAGAAGGCGGGTTACGTCAGAAAGTTGAAGGTCGGGCGCCAAATAACTCCAGAAGGCCAGGCCTTTCTGGATGACACCGCCCACAAGATCAAGTCCAAAGCAGAGGGAACGACCGGCACACCAGCTGCTTGAAAAGAGGTGGCATGAGCGTGGCTGACGATGAGCTTGCAGAACTGAGACGAAAGAGGCTGGAGCAGCTTCAGAAGCAGCAGATGGACTCGCAGATGATGGCAGCTCAGCAGGAGCAGGCTCAGGCCGAGTTGGAGGCCAAGAAGGCAGCCATCATGAGGAGCATCCTCACGCCTGAGGCAAGAGAGCGGCTAAACGCGATTAGGATGACTAGGCCTGAGTTCGTCGCCCAGATCGAGGCTCAGCTTATCATGCTCGCCCAGGGAGGCAGGCTGAGGGGCGCGATCACCGACGAGCAGCTCAAGGCGATCCTCAAGCAAGCTCAGCCCAAGAAAAGAGACATCACCATCACCAGGAAGTAGGCTGGCGAGAGAGGAGAACGGGATAGGGCGATACATGAAGGCATCAATCCTGTTTTCCGGCGGAAAGGACAGCGGTTTAACCGCGCTCCTGCTCGAGCCCTTCTTCGATGAGATCGAGCTTGTCACCTTCAGCTTCGGAAGGGACGAAGCATGGAGGGTGGCTGCTTCGGCTGCTGCCGAGATAGGCCATCCCCACAGGCGGATTGTCTTCGAGGAAGGCATCCTGGAAAAGGGCCTCGATATGCTGAGGTCCACAGGGTATCCCAACGATGCCCTCAATTACGTTCATTCCATTGCATTAGAGACTCTGGCAGAGAGCTGTGAATACGTGGCGGACGGGACGAGAAGAGACGACCGCGCGCCCAAGATGGGCCCAAGCGCTATCAGGAGCCTCGAGGACCGATGTCACATCCATTACTTGAGGCCCCTGGCGGGCCTTGGAGGAAAATCGATTCGGGCTATGGCCCGGCGCTACCTTGATTTCGAGGAAGAGCTCTCCGAGATGTCCCCTGCCTCCGATTTCGAGGTGGGGCTGAGGTACGCCCTCACGGAGCGATTTGGGCTGCAGGAAGTGGAAAGGATTTTTCCCTCCCGGCATACGCACACCAGAGTCATTCGGAGGAAGGATATTGTCCAAAAAGTTGAAGGGCAAGAAGATCAGGCTTGCCAAGGCATTCAATCAGAATCGTAGGGTGCCAGCCTGGGTCATAGTGAAGACCATGAGGCGTGTGGTGACGCACCCCAAGAGAAGACATTGGCGCAGAAGCACTCTAGAGGCATGATATGGCTGACACGGAGAGAGTTTACACCATTCCCCTCAGGATCGTGAAGAACGTTCCCGTCTACCGCAGGTCCGATAGGGCGATGGCAGAGGTGAGAAAGTACCTGGCCCGTCACATGAAGACCCCTGCAGAGGACGTAAAGATAGACCAGAGCTTGAACGAGGTCATCTGGGCGCGGGGTGACAGGAAACCGCCCACGAGGGTTCGCGTCCGCGCAGTCAAGTTCGAAGATGGCGGGGTTGAGGCAGAGTTTGCAGGCGAGCGATAAGAGGCTGAAGATCGCTGGCAACTCCCTTTTGGGAGTCTTCGCAAGGTGCACGGAAAAAGTTGTCCTTGTCCCCCAGGAGGCCGAGCCAGAGGTGGTTGCGGCTCTGGAGGAGGGTCTCAAGGTGGCTCCCGTTCGGCTCCTGGCAGGAGGGAGCTCTGTGCTGGGCTCACTCATCTCCGGAAACTCTCATGGCTTCGTGATCACTCATCACGCAGTGGAGGCAGAGCTGGAGCTCTTGAAGGAGCACGGAAAGGCATCGAGGCTCCCAGCGAGGATTAACGCTGCAGGTAATGTCATCCTGGCCAACGACCAGGCTGCCCTTGTTCATCCAGGGCTTTCTGCGAGGGCATGCGAAACTGTTGCGGAGACCCTGGGCGTAACTGTGGCCAAGGGCACCATCGGAGGGTTGAAGACGGTGGGCATGGCGGCCGTAGCTACCAATAACGGCCTTCTGGTTCATCCGCGGGTCTCCGAGGCCGAGATTGCAGTTCTGGAAGACCTCTTCGAGCTGCCAGTGGATGTCGGAACTGTCAACTTCGGCTCGCCTCTGGTGGGCTCAGGCGTTCTGGCCAACAGTCGGGGATACTTTGCTGGCGACGAGACCACAGGTCCGGAACTTGGCCGCATCGAGGATGCTTTAGGTTTCCTGGTTTAAGGATAAGGTGGAGAGGAATAGCGATGAGCACATTCGAGATCAAGGGAAAGTACAGGGGAGGGGTGGTCGGCAAGACATGGCTGCCCTTCACCAAGGTAGTGGAGAGTCAAAGCGAGAAGAACGCTTTGGAGTGGGTCTATTCCCTCATGGGAAGCGAGCACGGCTTGAAGAGGGAAGGGGTCAGGATCGAAGGGGTGAAGGCTATTGAGTAGCTCTCCTGAAGGCGAGGAGCAGTTGAGGCAGCTTCTGGCCGCCTATCAGCAGTATCAGGCCCAGGCCGAGACGATAGCCCGCCAGATCGGCTTAACGCAGATCACTGCAGAGGGCCTGGACAGAGCAGTCGCAGCAGTGGATGCCCTGGAGAAGGCGGAGGAAGGGCAGGAGATGCTGGTCCCCATCGGGTCTGGATCTTTCGTCCACGGCAAGCTCGCCTCCAAGGAGAGAGTGGTCCTGAACGTAGGAGCTGGCGTGAGCATCGAGAAGACGGCAGCCGAGGCCAGGGAGTCGCTGAAGTCCAGAAGGGCCGAGGTGGCAGAAGGGTCGAAGAGGCTGAACGAGGTGCTTACGAAGATCGACCAGGAGATGCAGAAGCTACAGGCCCAGCTCGCCAAGTTTGAGCAGCAAGGAGAAGGGAGCGAAGGAGTTGTTTAATCGGTTTAAGGAAAAGCTCTCTGGCTTCAAGGAGGCCCTTTCCTGCAAGATCCAGGAGAAAGCCGGGGCAAAAGGAAATCAAGTTGCTCAGCCTGCGACCGCCGTGGAGCCACCTGCCGCAGAGGTCCAAGGAACGCCTCAGCAGGGCACAACAGCTGCTGCAAGAGATATTTCCGAAGCCCCGAAGGCGCAGGGAGCAGATAAGAACAACTCCAGGCCGAAGAACAGGCTATCTTTTCTAGAAAAGGCGAAGACACTCGTCTTCGAGCAGGAGGTCGTCCTGGAGGAGAAGGATCTTGATGAGCCACTGTGGGCTCTGGAGATGGCTTTGCTCGAGAGCGACGTTGCTCTTCCCGTGGCCGAGGAGATTGTGAAAGAGGTAAAATCTGGGCTCCTCGGGGCAAGAAAGAAGATCGGTGCTGACACAGGAGAGCTGGCGGAGGGGGCTCTCAAAGATGCGCTCCTGAATATCCTTTCGAGGAACCACCTCGACTTCGACGAATACGTTCGTGAGAAGGAGAAGCCGGTCAAGATCCTTTTCGTGGGAGTTAACGGCACGGGAAAGACCACCTCCATTGCTAAAGTGGCGAAGTACCTGATGGACCGGGGCTACTCTGTCGTCCTGGCCGCTGGCGACACTTTTCGCGCCGGAGCCATTGAGCAGCTGGAGGTTCACGGCAGCAGGCTCGGCCTGAAGGTCGTCAAGCACAAGACAGGAGGAGACCCGGCAGCCGTGATCTTCGACGCCATCGAGTACGCGAAGGCGCACAACAAGGACGTGGTCCTGGCGGACACCGCTGGGAGGCTGCACACTAACATCAACCTGATGGACCAGATGAAGAAGATCGTTCGGGTGACGAAGCCCGACCTGCTCATCTTCGTGGACGAGGCCATCGCTGGAAATGACGCAGTCGAGCGGGCGCGCCTTTTCAACGAATCAGTGCCGATAGGAGGATCGATTCTCACGAAGACGGATGCCGACGCCAAGGGTGGCTCAGCCATCAGCGTCGCCTATATCACAGGCAAGCCCGTTCTCTTCTTGGGGATTGGTCAGACCTATCCGGACCTGGTGAAGTTCGAGCCCCAGTGGCTGGTGGACAGGCTGATGGGTGAGGCAGAGGCGTAAATTCTTTTTTATATAATATTTCGAAAAATTAGCGCATGGTACCAACGTTTTTAAAAAACGAAAAAATCTAAGAACCTTCAGAGAGAAAGAGGTCCTTGATCGAAATGACGAGAATGACTACATACCTTTCTGTTTTAGTCGCCTTAATTTCTTTGATTGCATCCTCAGTAAGCATGGCAGCCGACGCGAACATGAACGCAACCTCGGACGATGCCGCAGCAAGCGCGCAGGAGTTCTTCCTCCTGCAGCTCCAGGCTGAGATCCAGGGGCGACTGAGCGACTTGGACGCCTCTGTCGAGAATGCGTCCCTTTCGCTATCAGCCACGGGCATCGATAGCGAGAAGGCGAGGGACGTTCTGCTGAACCTGACAGGCACAGGCTCAGACTTCATGGAGGCCGTGACCATCAGTCCCCAGGGCAGGATGGTCCTGGCCGAACCCGCGGTCTTCAAGAGTTCGGAGGGTGCCGACTTGAATCGCCAGGACGTCGTGCAGCAGATCGAGAGGACCAGGAGCCCGGTCTTCAGCGAAGTCTTTGGCACAGTGGAGGGCAACGATGCCGTCGCGATGATCTATCCCGTCTTCTCTCTGGCTGGCAACTTCACTGGCGCGGTGAGCGCCACCTTCAAGCCGGGAGCATTCCTCGGAGGCATCATCGCTCAAAAGATCAACGGCACGCCCTACAGCGTCTGGCTCATGCAGAGGGACGGACGCATCCTCTACGATCCAGACCCAAGCGAGATAGGGAGGATGCTCTTCGAGGACCCGCTGTATAAGGATTATCCATCCCTTCTGGAGCTTGGAAGAACAATGGCGAAGGAGCGCGCTGGAATGGGGAGCTACTACTTCCTTAGAGAAGGACTTCAGGGGAATGCCACTAAAGTGACATACTGGACCACAGTGGGGCTTCATGGGAACGAGTGGAGGCTGGCAGTAGTACGGGCGGTTGAGTGACGCCCCAAGCATCCTTCAATAGCTCTCTCCCATCTTTTTTGTTTTTGTCTTTCTCAGTTCTGACGATCGAAATAGATGCTCTTGCCTGACACTTTGAGGGGGATGCCATAGGCAACATTGCACCCTTCGAGCAGCCTGAGGGAAAGTGCTCCCACTCCAGCGGTGAACATGATGCGGTTATCGACATTATGTAGGCTCGCGGTCTTCGCCGCTGATCCCAGGGCGATGCCGAGATCTGTCATCTTGATCGCACAGTTCGGGCCTAAGAACGGCTTTTTCTTCACCCTGGTCTCGCCCTGAGCTGCGATCATCTCCTTGCAGGTGCCGTAGCCGCAGGCGCCGCAGTCTAGACCTACGAAGTCTGTTCCTGTGCACCCGATAAGGACGCATGCATCGCTCTGCTCCAGGTTCCCCGCGTCTCTCAGCAGAAATTTCATGCCCAGCTCCTCGCCGAGGCGGCGCACCTCCCCCGCCAATCTGGCAAGATCCTCGCCGAATACTACTGTTACAACTATCGAATCCAATCCACGTGCCTTAGGAGCTGTGCGGGCGGAGAGGGCCATCAGCTCCGCCACCATTTCCACTGCCTTGAATGTCCCAGTCATGCAGAGGAGTAAGTTGTCCGGATTTATAGAGCGATCGACGAGAAAAAAGATGACTTGGATTTCTGATTATCTAATGGCTGAATGCATTTAATTCATCATTTGTCATTTGCCGAAACACTTATATTCTATGCTTTAGTAGTTAAGTATAGCACTCAAATATCCAAGGAAAATCATGTGTGAAGGTCATAACCTGCCGGAACGGATGAGGAGAATCCACAATTACATCCGTGCGCTGCACTGTCCCACGCGGTGGGATATCATCGATTGTATCGGCACCGGCCAGAAAAGTTCAAAGGAGATATTCGAGGAGCTCGGACTTGGAGAGGCGGGGATGACCTTTGCGGGATTGTACTACCACCTTTCTGCCTTGAAAGGAGCTGGCATCATAGAAGTGGCGTCCTTTCGGGAGACTAAGGGTGCGATACCAGAAAAGGTGTGGAGACTGAAGACCACAAAGATCGTGATCGATCTATTGAAAAAAGATGAATAGGTGATGTAAAAATGTGTTGTGGAGAAGAATTTCATGGCCACCACGGCGAACACATGGGGCATAGGGGCCATCATGGAGAGATGGCGATGGCCCAAGGCATGTGCGGCTGTGGGTGTGGAGGACGAAGATTTCTAAGCAAAGAAGAAAAAATCGAGAAGCTCGAGGATTACAGGGAGTCCCTTAAAAAAGAGCTGCAGGGCGTTGAGGAAGAGCTGAAAGAGATAAGAGGAGAATAAGCGGGTCTCTTGATCCGCCAGCTTATTATTTTTATTATAAAAATTAAGATCTAAAATATTATGATAGGTAAGTTATGGCAGTCAATTTGGTTCCCGGCGGCCCAATCATCCAGATTGAAGAGCTGTCGAAGCGCTATGGGGATTCCCTTGTCGTTGACCACCTGAATATTCAGATTCAAGAAGGCGAAATCTTCGGCTTCCTGGGCCCAAATGGCTCAGGGAAGACCACTACCATCAGGATGCTCGTGGGCCTATCGAAGCCAACTGAGGGCAGAGCCAGCATCCTCGGTCATGACGTCCTTTCCGACATCGCTGAGGCCAAAAGATACATAGGTGTGGTTCCTGACATTTCCAACCTATATGACGAACTCTCTGCCAGAAAGAACCTGCTCTTCATGGCCAAGCTCTACGGAGTCCCGAGTGACCAGCGTGATTCAAAGGCCGACGAACTCCTGAAGACCTTTGGCCTTTACGAACGAAGAAACGACCTCTTCAACACATTCTCTCGCGGCATGAAGCGTGCTTTGACCATCGCCGCTGCCCTTATACACAGCCCGAAGGTCCTATTTCTGGATGAGCCCACAACAGGGCTTGATGTGGTGGCAGCTCAATCCTTACGCAACCTGATTTCCAATCTGCACAGCCAGGGCTTGACCATCTTTCTCACAACCCATTACCTTGAGGAGGCAGATCTTCTGTGTGATCGAATCGCTATTTTAGTCAAGGGCAAGATCGTGAAGATCGGCACTCCGGAGGAATTAAAGCGCCTGACGGAAGAGAAATCAGTAATAGAGATAACCTTCACGGGGGATATGCGTGGGCGGACGGAAGAACTATCAGCCAGGATTCCAGGAACAAAAATTATTTCCCTCGCAGATAACAAAGTGCGTATTTACGGCGGCGATCCTCCAAAGATATTCGAAGGCGTCTCTCAGTTTGCAAGAGACGCTGGGATAGGGCTGGAATCGGTTAACAGCATAAGACCAACTCTGGAGGATGCATTCATGCGAATAACAGGCCTCAGCCCCATAGTTATGGCCATGGAGAAAGGGGGCAAGTAAGGTGTGGCGAGATGAGTTGCGGGGAATTTATTACATTGCCCTGAAGGACATGAGGACTTACTACTTCAAACCGCCAGCAGTAAGTTGGGGTGTTATCTTCCCTGTTGTCTGGATTCTGGCCTTCTACCTCAGAAACCCCAGAAATTTCGAAGATCTTATCCCAGGCCTGATAGCCATGACCATTCTTTTCAGTACAACTGCAGCGGAGGCGGTGGTAATAAACTTCGAGCTGAAGCTGGGGTCCCTGGAGAGGCTTCTGCTGGCACCAATAAGCATAGCTTCGGTGCTCGTCGGCAAAGTTCTTGGAGGCTTTATATTCGGACTCTTGATGACGATAATAGTTACTTCAATCTCGGCACTCTATCTCGGGCTTCATCCGAACATTCCAGCGCTGACTGCAATCGCAATTCCCTCGCTGCTTGTTTTCTCCTCCATGGGCGCATTCTTCAGCGTCGCTGTTAAAGAAGTATTCGAGGCCCAGACGCTGCTCAATCTGCCAAGGTTTATAATGATCTTCCTTTGCGGCGTCGTTTATCCCATCTCGGCCATGCCAGGATGGCTGCAGTATCTCGCTAACCTTTTGCCTCTCACGTACACTGTTGATGGCCTGCGAAAATCCTTCTCGCTCAGTTCGACCTTCTCAATATCCCTGGATCTTCTGGTGTTGGTAGGATACTTT
>Ga0335081_10013731_pt1 | contig 13090 bp, 9 predicted proteins | sample Lox_Sample_35_FD_206713 | JGI IMG/M metagenome (GOLD analysis project Ga0335081, IMG submission 206713) | Soil microbial communities from Loxahatchee National Wildlife Refuge, Florida, United States - Lox_Sample_3.5 | ecosystem: Environmental > Terrestrial > Soil > Wetlands | place: USA: Florida...
ATGGCCCGGATTGGCAAGTTCACTCCGAACGGATGGGCCATCATCGAGTTCAAAGCGATTCTCGCCGGCTCGGCCGCCACGCCGCACCTGGCGGCTGCTGCCGCCGCACTGGCAGCGGTCAGCGCCGTGGCTTTCGTGCTCGCCCTGCGGCGCTTGCGGGGCGGTTTTCTGGTGTGAGGAATCCTATGCTGCGCGACGCTTTTTTCCTGGCACGCACGGACGCGCGTTACCTTCTGACGCGGCGCGAGACCATCGTTTGGACGTTCCTCATGCCGGTGGTCTTCTTTTACTTCATCGGAACGATTACCGGAAATGTTTCGGGGTCGGGCGACAACCGGGATCCGATTGCGGTCAAGGTGCCCGCTGACGCGGGTTACTTGGCGGACCAATTGATTCATCGCATCGAAGCACAGAACTACCGCGTCTTCCGCAACCAGACGCCGGAGGATTTCCTCGCCTTCCGCCGCCGGCTCGAAATCCCCGCTGGTTTCACCGGCTCCGTCCTGGCCGGCAAGCCGATGAGAGTTCGGTTCAGCCGGACAGGCGAAGACCTGGAGGCAGACTATGACCAGGTCCGCATCAGCCGAGCGGTTTACACCACCTTGGCCGATCTTGTGGCCGTCGGCAGCAGCGGTCCCGCGACGCCCAAGCGTTTTGTGGAGCTGAATGCCGCGCCTCGCACGCTCACGATGGACGTAAAGCCCGCGGGGAAGCGCATCGATCCACCCACGGGCTTCGAGCAATCGGTGCCCGGCACGATGGTGATGTTCACACTTTTGGTGATGTTCACCAGCGGCGCAGTCATTCTGACTATTGAACGGCATCTCGGCATCCTGCGCCGGCTGGCGTCATCGCCTATGTCGCGCGGCGCCGTCGTCGCGGGAAAATGGGGCGCGCGCATGGCGGTCGGTGTCATCCAGATTGCCTTTGCCATGATTACTGGGAGCGTTTTGTTTCACGTGCACTGGGGCCCGAACCTGCCGGCGGTGATCGCGGTTCTTTTCGCTTACGGCGCGCTGGCCGCGTCCTTGGGAATGCTCCTGGGCAACCTGGGCCGCACGGAGGGAAGCGTGATCGGCTTCGGTGTGATCCTTAGCAACGTGCTGGCCGGCCTTGGCGGATGCTGGTGGCCAATCGAGATCTCGCCAATCTGGGCGCAGAAACTGGCGCTGTTCCTTCCGACGGGCCTGGCAATGGACGCTCTGCACAAGCTGGTGAACTTCGCCGCGTCTCCGGCCACGGTGGTCCCGCACGTCTGCGTCCTGACCGCGGCCGCGGTGGCGGCGCTGTGGCTGCTCTCGCGATCGTTTCGATTCGAGTGAGGCTGGCGCTAGGGCGCGCCACCCGTGCGGTCCCTCTCCGCTCAGTCCGGTATGATTAGGTTGCACGGTTCGGGTCTCGACCAGCACCAGGTTCGACATGCGCCCCATCACCTTACTAGCCACGATACTTGCCGCCCTTGCCGGCGCCGGGTTCGCTCAAATTCCAGCCGCGCGCGACACCCTCGTCGACCCGGCTATATTTGGCGGGCTTCAGTGGCGCGGCATCGGCCCGGCTGCCACCGGTGGACGCATCGCCGATTTCGCCATCGCCAAGGTCCCTGGCGAGCCCGCCACCATCTACGTCGCCACCACCACGGGCGGTGTGTTCAAGAGCGCCAACGAAGGCGTCTCCTGGACTCCGGTTTTCGATCACGCCGGCGGCATGATGTCCATCGGCGCGGTCGCGGTCGCGCCCTCCAACCCGTCGGTGGTCTGGGTCGGAACCGGCGAAGCCGACAACCGCCAAAGCTCCTCCTGGGGCGACGGCGTCTACAAGTCCACCGACGGCGGGTTCACATGGGAAAAAATGGGACTCGAAGAAACCCGCCACATCGGCAAGATCATCGTTCATCCCACCGATCCCAACACCGTCTGGATCGCCGCGGTGGGCCATCTCTGGGGCTCCAACGCCGAGCGCGGCGTGTACAAAACCACCAACGGCGGCAAGAGCTGGAAAAAGGTTTTATATAAAGACGACAACACTGGCGCGATCGATCTCGCCATGGATCCAAAGGATCCGGAAGTGGTCTTCGCCGCCCTCTATCAGCGACAGCGCAAGGGATGGGGCTTCAACGGCGGCGGACCCGGCGGCGGGATCTATCGCACCACCGACGGCGGCGTTACTTGGACACAACTCCGCAACGGCCTGCCTAGCGGCGACAAGGGCCGCATCGGCCTTTGTATTTTCCCCGGTGACAATCGCGTGGTCTATGCCATCGTCGAAGCGGATGGTTCCGGCGGCAACGTGCCATCCGAAGCCGCGGCTGCCGGCGGCCGCGGAGGCCGCGGCGGCGCAGCGCCGCCCGCGCCTAGCGTGGCTTCCCCAAACGGCGTCTACCGCAGTCTCGACCAGGGCGAAACGTGGGAGCATATGTCCGGACTGAACCCGCGGCCCATGTACTACAGCCGCATCTACGTGGATCCCAAGGAGGCCAACCGCGTCTACATCATGGGTTCCAACCGCGGCTTCTACGTCTCCGATGACGCCGGACGCAGCTTCCACGATGTCTTCAGCAACGTTCACGGCGAGGATCACGCCCTCTGGATCGATCCCGACAACACCAACCACCTCGTCATCGGCGGAGATGGCGGCGTTTCCATCTCTTACGACCGCGGCCGTACCTGGCTCTTCCGCCTCAACCTCCCCATCGGCCAGTTCTACAACATCGCCGTGAACAACCGCGATCCCTACCTGGTTTGCGGCGGACTGCAGGACAACGGCAACTGGTGCACTCCCAGCGCCACCAACATCAACTACGGCGTCTCGTTCAAAGAGGCCTTCAACATCGGCGGCGGCGACGGCATGCAGACCGTTTTCGAAGGCGATGACCACACCATCCTGGTGAGCCTGCAGAACGGCTCGACCGCCCGCCTGGATCTCGACAGCATGGAGCGCCAGACCATCGGGCCGGTCCAGCCCAATGAGCGTCCGCAACCCGGCCGGCCCGCCTACCGCTGGTATTGGACCACACCGCTGATCGTTTCCAGCTTCGACCCCAACACCATCTACACCGGCGCGAACATCTTATTCCGCTCCAACGACCGCGGTGTGAGTTGGAAAGCCATCAGCCCCGATCTCACTGCCGGCATCGATCGCGAAAAGCTCCAGATGATGGGCGCCCCGATTCCCGCCCGCGCCCTTTCCCGCAATGACGGCCAGTCCAATTTCTCCGCGCTCACCGTGATCGCCGAATCGCCCCTCGATCGCAACGTGCTGTACACCGGCGCCGACGACGGTTCCATCCACGTCACCCGCGACGGCGGCGAACATTGGTCCAACCTCACCGATAATATTCGCGGCCTTCCGCCGATGCTCAGCATCAGCGGCATCGTGGCCTCCAAGCATGCGCCCGGCCGCGCATACCTGAGCGTGGACGGACATTTCAACGACGATTACCGCCCCTATATCTTCGTCAGCGAGGACTATGGCAAGACCTGGCGCTCCATGGTGAATGGCCTGCCGCAGACCTCCGTGCATCGCGTTCGCGAGCACCCCACCAATCCCAACCTGCTGGTTGCCGGCCTGGAAATGGGGGTCTACGCCTCGTTCGATCGCGGCGCGCACTGGACCACGCTCAACGCCAATATGCCTCCGGTCCCGGTGTACGACCTGGTGTACCAGGAGCGCGATAACGCCCTGGTGCTCGGCACGCACGGCCGCGGCATCTGGATCCTGGATCACGCCGGGCCGCTGGCTGAAATCACGCCGGAACTTTTGAGCGGCGACGAATTTCTGTTCTCGATCCCGCCCGCGCACCACCAAGTCATCTACCAGGGCCAGTTCTGGTTCGGGGCCGGTGAATTCTTCGCGCCCAACCCGCCTAACGGCGCGGTGCTGACTTACTACTTGTCCAAATCCGCCAGTGCAGTCCAGATTTCCATCGCCGATTCGACCGGCAAGACCATCCGCACGTTGCGCGGTCCGTCGCAGTATGGCATCAACCGCGCCTGCTGGGACCTGCACCAGTCGCCGGCCATTGAGGTTGGGCCCGTTCCGCTCGCCAATTGCAGCCTGAGCGCCGGCACGCCCGCACCCGGCCTTGGCGGCGGTGGCAGGGGGAGCGGCGGTCCGCGGGTCTTGCCAGGGCGGTACACGGTCACGGTCACCCCTGCCGGCTTGCAACCGATGAAGAGCGAGGTTGCCGTGCTGCCCGATCCGCGCTTCACGATTTCCGACGCCGATCGCGCCGCGCGCCACACCGCGGTGATGAGCGCTTATTCGCTCCAGCAACAACTGGTGCCCGCGCGCGATGCCGCTCAAACGCTGGTCGGACAGATCAGTGCCATGCGCGAGTACCTGATTGCCGCGGGCGCCGGAGGCAGGACCGCTCTGGAGTCGGTGGAAAAAGTGTCCGCACAGGTGACGCAGATCCAGGGCCAGATAACGCGAGCCCTCACTTCCGCCAACGGCGCACAAACCGCCATGGACGGTTACGCCGGCCTTCCTACGGCATCGCAGGTCCAGCAGCTCGATTGGGCCTGGGAGGATGCCATTGCCGCCGCGACCGCGCTAAACAACCTGATCCAGCAGTCCCTCCCTCCGGTGTATGCTGCGCTGGGCCCCAGTGTGAAGTGGCCGGAGATCCAGCCGGCGCCGGTTCCAGCGCGGCCTTTCTAGCCCAGGACAGTTTCGCGAAGGGCCGATTGACAACCGGCCGCAGGCTGCCAGCCTGCCCTACATCTATAACGAACCTGGTGAATCGAACTACTGCACCTCGGTATAGATACCCTTGGTCTCCATCGAGAGCAGCCCCAGATTGAACCGTATGGCAACCTCAAATGTCTCGAGCCCGCGGCGCGTCACAAGATACGCGCTGGCTGCCAGCGCCAGCGTTACTGCCACAACCACTACGGGCGAACGGAAGACCAGGAAAAACTGCACTCCAACGGCAATCGCAATGACAATCCCGCCCGCGAACATCAGCAGTTGCGAAACGGGACTGCGGGTCGGCTCCGCCTGTTTGCTGAACGGCAACCCGTCCACCAGCCTCAGTTCCAAACCGAGATAGAAGGACACCGCCGCCAAGCTGTACGCCACGAACAACCCGGCGTCCCGGATGCCCCACAACCATGGCAGCACAAGGATCAGAGCCACGTGCGGGACAATCGCGAACACAAACCACAACCTGGCATAGACGCCTTTCGCGAACCTGCCGTACGCCCCGGCCGGCGCCAGCAGAAACAGCCACGCTGCTTTGTGGTCGCTCCCATACACCAGCACCGTGCAGATCAGGAACAGCAGGATGCCGAAGATGTGGGGCATTACGTGCATCCCGGTGAACTTGCCGGAGAATGGCGAGATCCGCCAGCCTGTCGCCAGCAGCGCAGCGGGAACCAGCGCCACGGGAATCATCGGAATCATCTGCCGGCGGAACTGCCAGTCCCGGATCATCAATCGCGACGTGTACTCAAACCCGGCCCGGCTCGCCGGCCCTCCGAAGAACCGGGCAACCAGGTCGCTGAGACGCGACCGCCGTACCTTCGATTTGCGGCCGGAACCGCCGTGCACGATACTCGCGACGCGTACCAGATAATCGGCGGAAAGACAGCGCAAACCGAGCACCACAATTGCCACGCTCAGCACGCCGAACCCCACGGCGAGAGTCCTGCGAAGCGTGGTATCCGCCAGCAGCCAGGCCGGAGCATGGATGTGCTGTCGCAATTCCCGGCTGAACTGCAGAACCAGATAACCCAGCCACGGCAGCGTCTCGGCAACCTGTCCGATCGCCTTCAATCGATTTGGCGGCACGAAGCGGACCAGCCACCCGAACACCGCGCAGCACAGCAGCGCCACCAGCAGTCCAACCACGAATGCCGCCAGCATGTGCACCAACGGATAGAACCAGCGGGAGTCCGTGAAAATCAGGCCCGCCAGCGCCGGGACTATGTTCAGGCCAGGCACCAGGTAAAGAAGGATTCGCAACAGGTGCGTCAGCTTCGCCGCCGTGTACGTGGCGCCGTTGATCGGCTGATGCGCCAGCACCAGGCCTTCCACCGGGTTCACCAGGCTGTTGCTGGTCTCGGAAAACAGGATGGTGAGCATCAGGAATGCCGTGAACGCGAGAAACGCCCAGAAGTACACGACCACCGATTTCCCTACCATGATCAACAACAGGCTCATCAGCGCGGAAAAGATGGCGTACAGCCAGGCCGCGAATTGCAGGGAAAGACCGTCTGTACCGAGCTGGCTGAACATCTCGCGCCGTTCGCTGATGGTGCCGAACAGATCGATCAGCAGCCAGTAACGGCGGGCGTCGATGCCCAGGCTGCCCAGCGCCCGCGATACGCGAGGACCGCGCAGCAGCCTCCTCACGAGCCTCCAGAAGGCCGCTTTCATGGTCTCTGCGTCCTGAGCGCCGCCACGATGCGCGCTACGCCCGGCTCTACCGCATCGGTGTGGGTGAGCATTCGGAAAACGTCTTCCAACGTGTCCTGCCTGGTGGACGCCTTCAGACTGTCTGATGTCCCATCGGCGATCAGCTTGCCCTCATGGATGATCAGAACGCGGTCGCAGACCTTTTCGACCACGTCCAGCACGTGCGAACTGTAGAGGATGGTTTTGCCGTCCGAGGCCAGCGCCGCGATCAGATCCTTGATCATGATGGCGGCATTCACGTCCAGTCCTGAAAGCGGTTCGTCGAGCAGGATGAGGTCGGGGTTATGCAGCAACGCGGCCGCGATCAGGATCTTCTGCCGCATGCCCTTAGAGTAGCTGTCGAGCCGGCTCACGCGATCGGAGGCCAGGTTGAACGTCTCGAGGATGCTGGCGATGCGCATCTGCAGCGTATCTTCGCCGACGCCGTGGAGTCGCCCGGACAATTCCAGAAACTCCTGGCCGGTGAGGCTCTCGAACAGTACCGCGGATTCCGGCACATAGCCGATCCGCTGTTTCACATCGACCGCGCGCTCGGGCAGGGGCATTCCGGCCACGCGCACCGCCCCGGCTCGCGGCGCCAGAATCCCGGCGATGATCTTGATGGTGGTGCTTTTGCCCGCACCGTTCGGTCCCAGCAGGCCGACAATTTCTCCCTGGTTTAGAACGAAGGAGATCTCGTGCAGTACCTCCGCCACGTCATAGCTGAACGTCACCCGCTCGAACTCAACCATATTCGCGGGCCTAGCGCGTCATGATCATGCCCAGCGCCAGCGACAGCAACTTCGCGTCGCTCTTGTCCGCGCGCGAGGGGATCAGGATAGGAATGCGGGCCCCCATGATCACGTGCGCCAGCCTGGCGTTCCCGATGTAGGTGGTCGACTTCGCGAGCATGTTGGCGCTCTCGATGCTGGGGCAAACCAGGATTTCCGCGGCGCCCGCGACCTGCGAGCCGATGCGCTTCTCCTCGGCGGCGCGCGCCGCCAGCGCATTGTCGAGCGCCAGCGGACCGTCCACCACGCAACCCTTGATCTGGCCGCGCGCATTCATTTGCGACAGCGCTGCTGCATCCAGGGTTGAAGGCATACTCGGCTGCACAAACTCCGACGCCGAGAGCACCGCCACTTTGGGGCTCGCGTTTCCCAGGGCGTGCGCCACTACGACCGCGTTCTGGATCAGCTGCACCTTGGCCTCGAGATCCGGCGCGATGCAGAGGCCGCCATCGGTAATCATGACCAGCTTATTCTCCGGCCGCGCCGCGTATTCGAACAGAAAAACGTCGCTCAGCAAACGGCCCGTGCGCAGATTGCTTTCCGGCTGCAGCGCCGCCTTGATGAGGGTTGCCGTATCCACACCGCCCTTCATCAGAATGTCGGCTTTGTCATGGGCAAGCAGCTCCATCGACGCGGCGAGGCATTCGCCGACGTCCGGCCGGTCTACGATGTCGATTCCGCGGAGATCGGGCAACGCTGCTTCGATGGTCTTGCGATCGCCCACCAGAAGGAATTCCAAGTCCAGTTTCTGGCGCGCGTCCTGGATGGCGTCAAATGTCTCCCGATTAGCCGGCGCCACGATTAACGCCCGCCGTTTCCCCACCTGAGTGGCTGCTTGCAGTAGTTCGTCAAAGTTGCGGATCATGTTGTCAATACTCCAGGGGCTGCGTTTCGCCCCGAATCACGCGCAGCGCGGCTTGCGCCATCGCGCCCATCTCATCTTCGCCGGGATACACCAGGATCGGCGCGATGAATTTCACGCGATCGCCAATCCAGCCCACCAGCATGGCGGAGCCCGCCAGCCCGCCGGCCAGCACGATCGCATGCACCGAGCCGGCCAACACCGTCGCCATGGCGCCGATCTCTTTCGAGATCTGATAGGCCATCGCCTGGTAGACCTCGCGGGCGAAATCGTCGCCGGCCGCGATGCGCCTCTCCACTTCCATGGCCGAATTCGTGCCCAGGTAGGCCACCAGGCCTCCGCGGCCCATCACCAGCGTCCGCAGGTCGTGTTCGGAGTAGGAGCCGGAAAAACAGAGATCCAGGAAGCGCTGCAGAGGCAGTCCGCCGGTTCTTTCGGGCGAGAACGGGCCGTCGCTGGACGCGTCGTTTACGTCGATGATGCGTCCGCCTTTCACCGGAGCCACCGAGATGCCCCCGCCCAGGTGCGCCACGATCACGCGGCTCTCTTCCAAGGGCGTGCCGAGTTGCAACGCGGCGCGCCGCGCCGCCGCGTGGATGTTGAGCGCGTGCGAGAGGCCCCGCCGCTCGATGGCCGGATGGCCGGAGTAACGTGCCAGCGGCTCCAGCTCGTCGACGGAAACCGGATCCACCACGTACGCAGGGCAGCCATATTCCCCGGCCAGGCGGTGCGCCAGCGCGCAGCCCAGGTTCGACGCATGCTCGCCTTGCAGATTGGCGCGGGCATCCTTCAGCATGCGCTCGTTCACGGCGTACGTGCCGCCGGTGAGCGGCCGGAACAGGCCACCCATCGCCGCGATGGCGTCGAGTTGCCGCGCATTGCTCGCAGCCCACGCGTGAACCGCCTGCCAGCGCAGATCGAACTGGTCCCATAGTGTGCGGCAAACCCGCAGCGTCGCGGCATCGTGGCGAATGACATCGCTGGAAGTGGAGATCCCGTCCGCAAACACGGAAAGCTTGGTCGATGTGGAACCTGGGTTCACCACCAGGATGTTATGCACAACCCAGAGTGTAACCGGCTTCACAACTCGCGGCGGCCTACTCCACACCACGCCAAACCTCGCCAAAACATAGTTGGCGCACCTTGGCGCGCTCTGTTAGCGAGAGATCTGCGTCTGGATATTTGAAGGCGCAAGACGCCGGAAAGGAATTTGAGTCATGAAGAAATTGATGTCGAGCACCGCTGTGCTGTTGGCGATCGGCCTTGTTGCCCTCACCGGGGCCGCGGTGCCGGCCAGCGCGCAGGTTACACGAATGCGAACCAACATTCCGTTCGCGTTCTACGCGGCCGAGAGGATGTTGCCAGCTGGCGACTACTCCCTCGCTATGAACATCCAGACACGCGTGCTGACTTTGGAGCCCGTGGGAACTACCGAGAGGTACGCGGTGTTGCTTTCGCCGGGTACTGACACGCGTAAAGGCGACGATCTGAGCAACGGGATGCTCCGTTTCACCAGGTACGACGACAAGATCGTTCTCAGCGCAGTGTGGCGCCCGGATTGGGACCAGGGGAACAGGGTGCCCATGCCGAAAGTCATGGCGGAATATGCCCGGACCCATTCGGGAGCCGCCGCCGCGGCCATGGACGTGGTGGTCAAGTAAGCCAACCAAAACGCAAGTGCCCGCGGGCGCGGACGCCCGCGGGCCGGCGCAGCATTACCTCTTCAGTTTCTCCAGCCCGTACCGGTTCAGATCCTCCCAGACACCCGCCAGCCTGGCCCACCTGGAAACCAGCGAACGGCCGGCAGGAGTATTCCAATCCGTCTCGAGATCGGCATGGCACTGGGGTCCCAGGCCCTGCCGATCGTGGTGACAGAAGCGGCACTCCAACGGCTGGAAACCCGTGCCGTGCAGCTCACAGCGGTTATCCCGAAGAAAGTTGCAGCCTCGATTCGCGTACTGATTCAACGCGAAGGTGCCCTCGCATCCCTTGAATGCCGGGGACAGTACGGCGAGGGACCGCTCCGGGGACACCTCCAGCATCATGCGGCCACCGTGCCCGGCGTTCATCGCGGCGGCCGCTTCCTTGACGGTCCACCAGCCGGGGCGCTGGCAGTACTTCAGGCAGACATCACACGCGCAAGGCTCGGAAGGTGGATACTTCTCCACTAGAGCCCGCTCCCGTTTTCGCTGCGCTCGCGACGCCACTGCCATTATGTTATCCCGCGAGCGAGAGGCGAATGCCGATCGTCCGGATGATATAGTGCTTGGACATGACCACGCGCAGGCAGTTTCTTCAGACCGCGGGCGCAGTGCCCGTCACGGCCGCCGTTGCCGCCACCGAGCAACAGACGCGCCAGGCGGCAGCGGGGCGCACGGCCGAACGGTTCGTCGGCATCCAGATGGGACCGCACAGCATGCTCGATGAGGGCATCGATCGCGTCCTGGATCTCCTGCAGGACGCGGGCGCCATCAACTCGGTGATGGTCTACAGTCACACCTATTACACCGCCGATGGAATCCGCACGAAACGCGTGCCGGCGGTGCTGGCTCCGGACCATGGAGTCCCGGTGCGCGACCTCAATGCCCGCAACCTCCCCTACGTATGGGTCAAACACCACGAGGAGTTCTTCAAAGACACAATTCTGCGGCACGTTCCGGTGACTGCCAGCCAGGAGTACGCCGGCCACGACCTGTTCGCGGAAATGGCGGAGCCGGTGCGGAGACGGGGGATGAAACTGTATGCGCGTATCCTCGAACCCTTCACCGCGGACATGGCATCGCTTGTCCCCAACTGGGTGCACGTGCTGACTGTGGACGCCTACGGCCGCCCCGGCCGCCTGCCTTGCTTCAACAATCCGGACTACCGCAATTTCTGGACCGCCACCGCGGAGGACATGTTCAAGAACTACTCGCTGGATGGTTTTCAGTTCGGCGGAGAGCGGGTTGGCCCGCTGTCGAACCTGGTTTCCGGGGGCACCGCGCCGTACTGCTTCTGCCAGTTCTGCCGCGCCAAAGGACGGGAGAAAGGCATCGACGTGGAACGCGCCCGAGAGGGCATGCGCGAGTTGCACACCTTTATCCGCGAGGACCTGATTCAGAAGAACGCGGTTCCACCGGACGGCGTGGTCACCACCGTGATGCGCTATTTCTTCCAGTATCCCGAGATACTGGCTTGGGAACGGCTGTGGCGCGAGGGGAAACAGAGTTTCCTCAGCGCCGCGTTCGGCGCCGTCAAGGCCATCAAGCCTGCAGCCGACGTGGGCGAGCACGTCGACCACCCCGGCACTACTTTCGATCCTTTTTATCGCGCGGTAATGGGGTATCGGGAAATGGCCAACTACATGGACTTCATCAAGCCCATCCTTTACCATGACATCGCCGGCCCGCGTACCTTGAGCATGTACCTGCGGCCGTTGCGGCGAACGCTGCTACGCGAACTCTCAGACCAGCAGGGCCTGGACTTGTTTTACGCACTCAAGGGCTACGACCCGAACGTCGAGCCGAAGCTGGACGAGTTGCAGCAGAAGGGCCTGGGCCCTGACTACGTATTTCGCGAGACGAGGCGCTGCGTACAGGCGGTGGACGGCAGAGCCAAGATCTATTCCGGCATTGGGATCGACATCCCCGGCAACGGCCAGACGTTCGCCAGCAGCCCGGACGGCGTCTATGAAGCAACCAAGAGAGCTTTTGAAGCTGGGGCTGCCGGGGTGTTGATCTCGCGCGAGTACGACGAAATGCGCATTCCCAACCTGCGGGGCGTGGGCCGCGCCGTCCGCGAGTTCCCAAGAGCCTGATCCACAGGCAGTTCCGATCACCGCCGCCCAGTACTGTGGCCCAAAAGATACATATAACCTGCCAGCGCCGCCGCGCATCCAACGAAGTAGGATGGATGAAGAGCGGAGGTGGCGAAAATGAAACGCTGCTTATCGATCGTCGGTGTTCTGCTCCTGGCGGGAACTGGAGTCGTGATGACGGCACAAGAACCGGCATCTGCTCCGCCGCAACAGGCGCCCGCGCAGGTATTGTCCCCGCAACAATTGGATAACCTGGTGGCGCCCATCGCGCTGTACCCTGACCCGCTGCTCGGCCAGGTGATGGCAGCGTGCACTTATCCGCTGGAAGTTGTGGAAGCCCAGCAGTGGCTCCAGCGAAACAGCAACCTGCACGGCACCACGTTGATGGATGCCGCGCGCCAGCAGAACTGGGATGCCAGCGTGCAGGCCCTGGTGGCATTCCCGGATGTGCTTGCCAAGCTGAATCAGGATATCAACTGGACTACAGCGCTGGGCAACACCTTCCTGGCGCAACAGGCGGACGTGATGGCCGCCGTGCAGCGCATGAGGGCGCGCGCGGAAGCCAACGGCAAACTCCAATCCACGCCGCAGCAGAACGTCACCACCGAAACGCAGGGCGGGCAATCGGCGATCGAGATTGAACCGGCCGATCCCCAGGTGATGTACGTGCCGACATATGATCCGTACTACATCTGGGGTCCTCCAGTGTGGGGCTATTATCCCCCGCTCTATTACCCCGCGTTCGGATTTGGATTTTGGCCGGGCATCGACATCGGCCTTTGCTTCGGCGGCTGGGGAGGCTGGGGATGGGGAAGCTGGGGATGGGGCTGGGGCCCCAACTGGTTCGGCGGGGGGTTGTTCGTGAACAACTTCTTCTTCAATCACTACGGGTTCCACAACGGCTTCGGTTTCGCAGGCGGATTCCATGGAGCGACACCCTGGGCTCATGACCCTGCGCATCGGCTCGGCGTGGCGTATCCGAACCGGGCGCTCTCCGGGCGGTTTCAAGCGGCTTCCATGGCCGGCCGCGCGAACCTGGCGAGGTCTGGTGCTTGGCAGTCGTTCGCCAGAGCGAACGCGGCCAACGCGGGCGGTTTCCGAGGTGCAACGGAAATGCGGGGTGGCGTCGCTCAGAACTTCCGAGGCGGTATGACTGCTGGATCGGGGCGCAGCAACTTTCAGGGCTCTCAGAACTGGCAGCACTTCCAAGGTCAGCAGCACTACCAGCCGCCTGCGCAACGGTAC
>Ga0335081_10013732_pt1 | contig 13090 bp, 12 predicted proteins | sample Lox_Sample_35_FD_206713 | JGI IMG/M metagenome (GOLD analysis project Ga0335081, IMG submission 206713) | Soil microbial communities from Loxahatchee National Wildlife Refuge, Florida, United States - Lox_Sample_3.5 | ecosystem: Environmental > Terrestrial > Soil > Wetlands | place: USA...
GGGTGAGACTTGTGCAGGCCAAAGAAAAAGCGTCCCGCTAAAAAGGCCGCTTTTCTACCCGTGTCGTGAGGTTCTTAGTGCGGTCGCCCTGCCGAAGGTGCTGGCGCGGACGCCCGCGGCGCGGGGCCGCTAGCCGCCGGCGCACTCCCTCTCGAAAACGATCCGCCGGATGCATCTCCCGAAGATCCTCCGCCCCATCGCGAGCCGCCCCAGCCGCTGTTCGGGCGTTCCATTACTGTCGAGCGCGGCACTGGTGGCGGCGCAAAACTAGGCCGCGGCGGAGCGCTTGCACGAACCGGCATCTGCGCGCTTCGGAATGAATCTCTGCCCATTTCCGCCGTGCCCCTCTCAAGTTGGCCGCGCGCGGTCGCCGGATAATCGCGTCCATTGGCTCCGGCCACGTCGCCGTGCCGGGCGATCACATTCGAGTTGATGAACCGATGGCTCGCCGGATCGTACAGGATTCTCGATTCGCTGCCAGCGCTCGTTCGTGCTGACTCCGCTTCTCCCCCGCCGCCATCGAACATGGAAATCGCCAGGGGCGCGGGTTGAGCGGCGGGTTGCAGGCTGCTCTGCAAAAGATTCTGCGCCGGCCTTTTCTCAATCTTCCAATTGGCACCGGTTTCCGCGACCATTCGATCCGATACGCTTCGGGCATTCACGGGAAACACGCCCTGGCTCAAATTGATCGGTTTTTTCCCATTCTTGTCCATCGGATTGCTCAGCACCAGGCCGGTCAAGCCCGTCGAGCGCACCCAGACCGCCGTTGCCGCCCTCCAGCGCCTGTGGTTCCTGTAACCCCATCCGTAACCTGCGTAATTCCCGATGTAGGGCCCCGGGCTCCAGCACCATCCATACCCCGGTGCCGAGATCCAACCTCCGTAATGGTAGGGCAACCATCCCCAGGGCTGGCTCCCCACGAATGTCCACCCCAGGGTCGGATCGAAATACCAGCTCCCGGAATTAAAGGGAGACCAGCCGAAGCCTACCCCGTATGGCATCCAGCAACTCCCATATCCGCCAACGCCAAACCAACTCCCGTAGGTGTACAAATCTCCGAATCCGGAGACATATCCCCCATAATTGGGACTCTGGAGAGCTGCAGATGTCGCCGTTTCGGCCGCCTGCACTCTGCCGCCAACCCATTGATCAAAATCATCTGGCGCTGCTGCGTTCCCAACGGATTCCGATCGCGGATCGCCGGCCCTCATCGATAGCGATTGCCCCCTCGTGAGTGGCGTTTGTTTATCTTTGGATAGGACGGAAATCCGCCCCTGAAATACCTGAACGTTGCTGCCGTCATCGAAATTATTCACCCGGAATGTCGTCCTGCCCTCGGCTTGCACGCTGAAGTCCCCGCCTGTCACGCTGAAATACTCACCTCGCTCCGGATTTACTGTAAACTCCGCCGAGCCCTGGCGAAGAATCAGCCGGGTCGTTCTCGCTCCATCTTCTAGGGAAAGATCGTAAAATTCCAGGACCGTATTCTCTGCCAGAAACGCCATAGCCCCGTTCTCAAACTCCACGGCAGCCCGGCCCTTATCCGTTGCCAGCACATATCCTTGCCGAATCGGCAAATTCATTACTGCGGTCTGCCATCCTGCTCCGGAAGCGGTCAGAGAATCTCCCTTCACATCCTCCGCAAAGCGAACGTCACCCTGCACAATACTCAAACGCACGATCCGGGCATGGCTCACGTCTGCTCGAACGGGAGACACCCAAAAACACCCGATGAGAAACGGGACAACCACAGCGGTTCGGATGGGATTTGGTTTTGACATACTCACCCCCGTCAGTGCGGCAGATGACCTGTACATAGTATGACGCCGAAAGTTGGGAACACGTTACTCCGGACGACTCCCTCCTCATAGGACTTTCCATCCTCCATTCGCCAGGATCTATTTCCGGCGTTGCGAGGCCCGCTGCCAGAAAACATTCCGTCGATGCGTTGCATGAGAAAATCGCGTGCCCGGCGTCTTGACACGCGCAAAGTGAATCATTAGTTTCAGTTAGGGGGATTGTGTCAATCGCTCCCGCTCTGCGTCTTAGGATCCGCTCGATCGCTGGGGTTGGGGCTCCTGCATCGTGGGGTGGGGATCGCTAATCACTGCAGCGCAGTTCTCAGACTGAGGGAAAATCATGCACCGCACGGCAAAGGTAGTTCTAACTCTATTCGCACTCATCATTTCTTTCATCGGAGTCAGGGCCTATGGACAGGGGGGCGCCACCGGCGCCATCAGCGGCAACGTCGTTGATACCAGCGGAGGCTTCGTCGCAAACGCCGAGGTTCAAATCTTCAATGCGTCAACAGATACTCTGGTCCGCAAGCTTCCCACCGGCGCGGATGGGAGTTTCGTCGTCGCTCTTCTTCCGCCGAGCACCTACTATTTGGTGGTGAACAAGAGCGGTTTCTCTCAAGCAAGGTCGTCGAACATTGACGTGCGGATCACCGAGACGGCAAAGGTGACCGTCACGCTCAAGCCCGGTTCCGTGGCCGAAAAGGTGGAAATCACCGCCGAAGTCACCACTGTCGAAACCACCAATGCGACTACCGGCCAGTCGCTCGGGACCCAGACGATCCGTGAGCTTCCTCTCGCTACCCAAAACTATCAGGAGCTCCTCACCCTCTCCACGGGTGCGTCCGGCGAATTGAATGCCGCCGCACAGCTCGGCCGGGGATCTGTGAAACTCTTTGTCAATGGACAGCGCGAAGATAACAACAACTATCTCATCGAAGGCATCAGTGCTACCGACTACAACGTCGCTCAGGCCACTTACGTTCCTTTGCCGAATCCGGACGTCATCCAGGAGTTCAAGGTCCAGACCTCGCTCTACGACGCCAGCCAGGGCCGCAACGGCGGCGGCAACGTTAATGCCATTCTCAAGTCCGGCACTAGAGAACTCCACGGCGATGCCTACGAGTTTTTTCGCAACGACATCCTTAATGCCAACGATTTCTTCCTGAACCAGCAGGGACTCGCTCGTCCCTCCGTAAAGCAGAACATTTTTGGCGGAAGCCTTGGCGGCCCCGTCGTCAATGAAAAGGCCGGCTTCTTTTTTGTGAATTACCAGGGGACGCGCCAGCGCAGCGGTCTCTCTCCCGGCACCTTCATCAGCACCACGATTCCGAATTTGCCTGACGTGCGCTCCGAATCCGAACTCATCTCGACGTTCTTCCCCAGCGGGCTACCTGCCGGAGTAACCGGCCTCGATCCGGTCTCTGTCGCTTTGCTCAATTTCAAAAGCAATCAGTTCGGCGGAACTTCTAATGGCTTCCTGATTCCCAGCGGCAATCCTTCTACCGGGGCTTTTGCCATCAGCTCGCCTGGCAAATACACGGACGATCAGTTCACTACCAACTGGGATCGCGAGTTCAAGGGTGGTGAGGACAAGCTCTCCGTCCGCTTTTTCTTTGCCGATTCCGAAGCCTATCTCCCCTTCGGCGGCGGCGATTTGCAGGAATCTCTCGGAAGCACTCTCGCCAGCAGCATCAGCACCGCCTCCTTGAATTTCCCTTTCGATACCCCTGTCCACGCGCGCTTCTTCAACACCACCGAAACGCACCTCTTTTCCCCTAGCCTGGTCAATGAATTCCGCTTCGGCTTCGTGCACATCAACGACGACCTCAACAACGTGCCGCCTGTCACCGTTGACGACCTTGGAATAGACAGGCCCACCAACAGCGTCACGGACTCCATCTACAAATTCGTCTTCGCCAGTTCCGGCTTTGAAATTGGCCCCGCGCCGTTCGGCAACCAGCAGCAAACTCAGAATAACTACACCTTCATGGACACTCTCAGTTGGGTGAAGGGCGCGCATGTGCTCCGTCTCGGTGGCGACATGACTTTCGTCAACCTCGACAAGAATTTTCCGCAGGTCTTCAATGGCGAACTCTTCTTCACCAACACGCCCGACGGCCTCACGGACTTCCAGAATTTCCTCCTTGGAACTCCGGAGTTCAGCTTTGGAGGCGGCGGCGTTTACAACCACAAATACCGTTCGAACAACTACAGTGTCTTCGTCCAGGATGATTGGAAAGCCGCCAGGGATCTCACGCTCAATCTTGGTTTGCGCACCGAAGTGTTTGGGGCGTTTCACGATGGCGATTGCCACATCGGCAATCTCGATCCGAATCTTGCCAGTCAAGGCGATTTTCCGTTTCTCTATCCTTCCTGCGTGAATTCTCTGAACCTTTCCGGGCTCTCGGGCAACTCCAGCGTCACCACCTACGACAACAACTACTCCACGGGAATCGGGCCCCGGCTGGGTTTGGCCTATGACGTTTTCGGCCACCACACCACCACCATTCGCGCAGGGTATGGCATTTACTACGTTCGCGAAGATGTTGGTACCGTGGACCAATTGTCCTTCCAGACCCCTTTCCTTCCCGTTGCCTTCGGCGGCAGCCCCGCGGGCTGCATGGGCAGCATTTATTCGCAGAATCCTCCTGCCGGCTGTCCCAATCCGAATCCCAACGGCCTCCCTCAGGCCGGCACTCTCGATCCCACCTTCGTCCCTTGCCTTTCGGTGTTTCAGGGCTTTCCCGGGGGCGATACGACCCAGGCCGCGAATTACGGCAACGCCACCGGGGCCGCTTGTCCCGGTCCTCTTGGCTCTATCGGAATTTTCGGCCTGCAGGTGCCGCGTCACTTTGTCGTTCCGAGCACCCAGCAATGGAACGTCACCGTCCAGCGCTCCCTCGGGAAGGACTGGGTTCTTGAAGTCGGCTACATCGGCACCCACGCCATCCATCTGCGCGAAACGCGAGACAGCCTGCAATCCCAGAACGCCACCCCTTCGAGTCCCGTCAAGATCTCCAGCCCCTACTGCAATCCGAATCCTTGCACCATCACTGCGAACACCTTCGATAACGCCGTCGCTCGCTCTCTCGTCCAGGGCATCAATGGCTATGCCGGGTTCCAGCTGTTTGCGAACGACGCTTATTCGCACTACAACTCATTGCAAACAACCTTGTCCCGCCGCTGGTCCCGCGGCTATTTCCAGGCGGCCTACACCTTCTCGCGTTCCACCGACGCCACTTCCACCGGCAACACCGCCTTCAACACCGCCTTCAACGATGAGTCGTCGCTCGACGCTTCCCGCGGCCTTTCCGACTTCGACCGCACCCACCGCTTCGTCGTCAGCTACCGCTACGACCTTCCCTTTTTCGCAAGCGCGGAGGGCATCAAGCGCGTTTTGCTTTCCAATTGGGCCGTCAGCGGCATCACCACCGCCCAATCCGGCGCTCCCTTCTCCGTCACCGATTCCGGCGCGGGCAGCGCGTTTCTCGGCCTCGGCTTCACTCCCGGCACGCTCGGTGGTCAGCTTGCTTCCGGAGCCACCATCGCCAGCGGCCTCTCCGGCGGCAGCATCGGCCAGCGCGTCACCAATGGCTATCTCAATCCCGCTGCCTTCACCACGGCTCCTTTGCTCTATCCAACGCAGTGCGCCAGCGACTCCAATTACTGCACCACCGCCTTCGGAGACCTTGGCCGCAACATCTATCGCGGCCCGTTCCAGCAGAATTGGGACTTCTCTCTCATCAAGAACTTCAAATTCACCGAGCGCCAGTCCCTGCGCTTCACCACCGACTTCTTCAATCTCTGGAATCATCCCAATTTCGCCAATCCCACGGTCACCGACGTCGAAACCATCGGTGTTCCGAACAGTCCGTTCGGCAAAATCACCAGCACTGTCGGCACTCCGCGACTCATCCAGTTCTCGCTGCGCTACGCCTTCTAGCTTTTCAGCCTTGTTCCGTTCAGGGGCACGATTCGTCGTGCCCCTGTTTCTTTCGGCCGTCCATCCATCAACTATTCGTCAGGCTCCGCCCTTACAAGAGATTGTCTCCCGTGTTGTCCTGGTTCGGACCCTGCCTGCGCTCCCTGTTCCCGCTCGCGGCCCCGGCTTTGTGGCAATTTCAATCTCGTGCGGTCTTCGCTACCTCTTTTTCGTTTTCGCCTTCCTTTTTTCCATTCCCACCATCTTCCCCGAAGGTGGATCTTTCTTGTTCAGCCTCGCCGCTTCCACAATCAATCTCTTCACCCCCGGCCTCTTCAGCTCGGCGACGCTCCGCAATTTCACGTGTCGCACGCCTTTTCCCGTTCCCTCCAGCAGTTTCTCCGGGTCGGGCAGCGCCGCCCCGCGCAGAAACGCGAATGTCACATGCTCTTTGCCCACCATGAAGCAGCACAGCGGCCCGTTCGAATCAAACGACGGAATCTTCCACGGATTCACGTACTCTTCGCCGCCCTTTACCGTCCTTTTCACCAGTGCCCGCACCGCCTTCGTCACGCCCTCAAGCTTCCCGGCCTTCTTCACATAACCGTCAATCCAAATCCTGGCTTGTTTCCCCTCAATCGTCGGCATCGGTTCCTCCTGGCCCTTTTGCGCCATTCAATTCCTCTCTTGCCGGTTCCCCAAGCCCCTCATTTGCCAATGCTTCGCGCCTGGTGCTCGGCTCTGCCGCCCATTTGAATCTTGCAGGCGCCTGTCCGGTTAGGGGTCGTATGCTGGAGCGCCTTTACGTCGACCACTGCTTGCCTTGAACATTCGAATGATTTCATCAGCTTGCCTTTTTCATTCTAAGCTGCAAGTCCATGTCGTATAGCCGCTTCCAGCGTATCGAGGTTTATATCCTTTAGAGCTTTAAAGCGAATGCAATATCCGGTCACGCTCGCCTTGCCCAGTTTTTTCCCATACGTTTTGGCCAGGTACTTCTTATCTTTGAGGCCAAGAATATAGACGGAGATTCCGGTCTTGTTTCCGCTCACGCCAATTCGAAAAAACTCTCTGCTTTTTCCATTGGCATATTTTATTGTGTGAAATCCATATCCAATCGTAGGATTGGAAACAGTATGATCTTTGCTGTCCTTGCCATCGAAGAACCATAATTTGCATTCGGGCGACACTTGAAGCGTGAGCCGATGCAACTCTTGCAGGTCGCTGCGTTTTGGCTCCGGTTGGCTGGCGATATACTTCTTGATTTGTTCTTGTACGCTCATGGGTTCTGAACCTCTCCCCGCGGTTCGTGGTTCACCACCACCGAAATCGCTTCATGGATATATACCCTGAGCTTACCGCGAGTGCCAACCTTCATCCTTTCGGCGTTGGAAGGGTTAAGATGGCTCCCCCTCCTTCGGTCCGGGCGCAGTTCGCGTGAACAGCGAAACAAATTCTTTCGGCCACCGCCCGGTCAACGGGCAAACCGCCCAAGTTCATACCAGCCCGAAGATGGAAGGCAACCCGAAAAATCAGGCGCTACGCCCGAGTTGCCCGTAAGTCAGGACTTAACCGCCAGCGGATGGCGACTTGATTCACTTCTACAGGACATCAGCTGTAGAGCCAGATCCCAGTCTGCAATCGCGTTGGTTGCATGGTCCCAACTGGCAGTGATAAGTTTCACAGTATGGGCTCGGCGCCGGCCATCACGATTCATGTCCCAGGTCCGCTGCGCACGTACTGTGCCGGCGCAGCGCAACTCTCGATCTCGGCACACACCGTGCGCGCCGCACTTGAGGACCTCCAGAGGAACCAAGCTGCTTTGTATCGCAATGTCTGTGACGAAACGGGTACGTTACGCCGGCACCTGAACATGTTCGTGAACTCTGACAATGTGCGCGACCTCAACGGCGTTGACACGACGCTGGCGGCGGGGGACGTGGTCACGATCCTGCCGGCGGTTTCAGGAGGCTAAAGATGGCGGATCGAATCATTCTCACCATCGGCACCAAAAAGGGTGTGTTCGTCGCGGATGCCGCGAAGCCGAGGCGCAGCTTCGCTCTGCGCGGGCCCTTTGGCCCGGGCGTCCCCGTATACTCCACGCTGATCGACACCCGCGGAACACCGCGCCTCTATGCTTCGAGCTGCAATCCTTTTTTCGGCATGAAAGTGCTGCGTTCGACGAACATGGGGAAAAGCTTTGCGGAGACGAAATCGGCGCCAGCGTTCCCCAAAGACGACGGACGCGCGCTCGTCAACATCTGGGCACTTGAAGCCGGTGGTGGCAAGAAGGAGCTATGGTGCGGCGTCGAGCCGGCATCCTTGTTCAGAAGCCATGACGGTGGCGATTCGTGGGACCTCGTGCCTGGTATTAGCAACCACGATCACGCGCGCAAGTGGCAACCCGGCAATGGCGGGCTTTGCATGCACACCATCATTCGCGACGGCAATCGCGTGCACTTGGGAATCTCAACGGGCGGCCACTATTTGAGTGAGGACGGTGGCGAAACATTCAGGGCGTCCAATCAAGGCGTCGGCGCCGGCTTCGCACCCGACCCCTATCCCGAGTTCGGTCAGTGCGTGCACAAGATCGCGCGGCACGACGACGCGCCCGGTCGGCTCTACATGCAGAACCACGGCGGATGGGCAGATTGGACGGGGCCGGGCGGGCCCCGGCCGGACATTGGTGTACTACGCAGCGACGACTATGGCCGCTCGTGGCGGTCGATCGCCAAGGGATTGCCGTCGGACTTCGGATTTCCTATCGTGGTCCACCCGCATGACGCCGATACGGTATACGTCGTGCCCCTTGAGGGGGCGACGCGCTCCTGTCCCAGTGCCGCGCCAGCGGTTTGGCGCAGCGAGAATGGCGGCGAGTCGTGGAGCCGGGTTGCACGTGGATTGCCGAAGAAGCAGAGCTACTTCACCGTCCTGCGCGACGCGATGGACATCGATCGGCTCAAGGCGCCTGCACTCTACTTCGGCACGACGACCGGTCAGCTGTGGATCGGGAGAGAGGGTGGTGAGCAGTGGGACTGCCTGTTCGATTCGCTGCCCCCGATCTACAACGTCAAGGTCGCGGTCGTGTGACGCCAGTGTAGACCTTCGCTGGTCGGTGGAACGTGTAACACGCTCCTCGTGGAAGTGACCCACCCTGATACTCGACGGATTGTCGGCAACTCGGAAGTTATGGCAGAAGTCGCGCCAGGTCCCGGTAAACGCGCAAACCGCCCAAGTACATACTTGCCCCAAGATGGAAGGTAAGCCGACAAATCGGGACTTGAGCGCCGATTTGTCCTCAAGTGCTATCATTGCGCGCGATGCACCCTTTCCGCTCTCTACTTGCCGTGTTGATGCTAGGCTCTCTTTGTGGCAAGTCTATTCAAGCCCAGAGCACAGGGGCTGGAGCAGTTACAAATCAAGTTGTTGCTAGCGTCCAGACCGTCGCCTACTGCGACATTCTTCAGCATTCAGACAAATTCAAAAATAAGATGGTTCGAGTGCAGGCCGTCTACGAAACGGATTTTGAAAAATCCGTGATTAACTCACCGGCCTGCCCAGCGCCTTTTCCGATGAGGTTATGGGTTGAGTTTGATGAGCGATGGGAATCTCGGACACCGCGCAAAGTGCGGAAGAAAGTCTCGAATCTGAAGTGGAGAGTGCCTCTCGATGTTGTGCTTGTCGGGAAAATCAAGACTGACGGCAAATACGGCCACATGGACATGTATCCCATCGAGATTGAGGTTTACAAAGTAGAGGCTGCGACCACACGGAAGAACGCTATGCCTCACTCTGGCCCTGGTTAACGGCGAAACCGTCCAAGTGAGAGCTGGGAGGAACTATTCCGGGAACCCGACAAATCAGGAGTTGGCTGTCCTTAGAAGGATGGCCGCGGTTGTCGGAAATCAGCTGGCGGCTGTTCGAGCTCCAATCCGCCGGAATGCGGACGCTGCACGTAACCAAAGGCCGGTCTTGGCAGGTTTTCGATGCACTTTTTGGAGCACGCGTGCACCAATAGCGGAAGCACGTCCGTCGCAACTCTCAGTGAAATCCACGCCTGAAGTATTTGCTCTCGCGCGAAAGGTCCACCGCAGACACTGCAAGTTGCCGGTGTGAGCGCGGGCGAAATCTGCGGCAATCTCGGGAAGGGAGATCTGTACTTGTAATTGCCATAGAGACACCGCGTACTGACCCGACTTCGCGTCAGATGCTTGCACCTCGTGATCTCGTAGGGAAACCAATGCAGGCAACGCGAGGTGTACGGATCGAATTCTTCCAAATTCGTCATGTCGCCTATCTCCGGAGGGATCCGGACAAGGTGGCTCCCATATAGGCTCAAAGCTTTAACCGACTTCAGGGTCCCAATCGTCTTGGGCAATGTGACAATCTGCTCCCACTGCTCCGAGCCGATTTCCGCGCGCGGATTGAGCTCATCGGACCTCTCCTCGAGAACCTTCGCGATGTACGCTTCCAGAGATTCCCCGGCCTCAGAATCTGTGTCTTGAAATTCCGGATGAAGCAAGAGCTCGTGCCACGCGGGGCGAACGTTCTCTTCTCCACGGTGCTCCTTTTCGTCGGCCTCGTATTGCGGATCGAAGCAGTGGCACGACGCGTAGCGCAGCACCGGGTTGGGCCGCAATTCGGCAAAAGCCGTTCCTGAGCGCTGATTGAAGCGCGGGCGGTAGAACTTCACGGGCGGATCTTCGGCAGCGCGCTTCTTCAGACGCTTGCGGAGTAGGAAGGCGACACCCGAGGCCGCGATAACCAACAGGCTGAATTGTTCCCAGAATACGGAAATAACCAAGTAACAGAGGGCAGAGGTATTTCGAAAGGCCATTTGATACAGCAGATTAAACGATCCGCGTCTTTTTTGCGACGCCCTCCATCACACGCATGATTAACGCGGTGCAACAGCAAAGCACGCAGATCGAGCTGTTCCTTCGTGGGTCTCCAGATCGCCGGAAAACGGTTTTCCACCAGCAGCTTCAGAATCAGTTCCGCATCGCGGCGATCATGTTTCTGCTTGCGGGGCTCCGCCGCACGAATCTTCGCAGCGTCCCCGATCTGGCATTCGATTCCCAACTCCTCCAGCAGGTTCACAAACCAGTGCATCGAGCCAGTGGCTTCGATCCCCACCCGCACTGGCCGCGGAAGCTGAGCATAAAACTCCCGCACTTGGTTGCCCTCATGCGTCAGGGTCTGATTCACCAGCTCTCCGGTGGCGGTGTCGAGCATCGCCAACGTCTGCTGGCGAGCGTGCAAATCACATCCTATAATTCGCATTCGGCCTCCTTCGTTCCGAGCGCTGTTGGGATGAACACCGCACAGTCTACTCGGCTCGTCGCGAGGCCGACCTCGTTATGACATCAACCGGCAACTGTGGTAGTAGGCTCCATGTTGGCGGTAAACTTGGCATTCTTTCAAAAAGCTTTCTTTGACCCTGAACGTAGTTGTTTGGATAACAATTGCAGAACGCAAAGACGCGAGGATCTTATGCCCTCCCTTTTCTCTCGGCTCAAGAAAGACAAAACAGCTGATAAGGACGAACCGTACGCTGGTTCTGTTCGAGTGCTTCGCAGTACGGAATTCGCTTTTCACTTGTTTGAGAAGTTGAATCCTGGCGAACACAACCTTGCGGTTTGCCCGTACGGTGCACGGGTGGTGCTCGGCATGCTCTTCGAAGGCTCGACTGGCGACACACGGAAGGAGATAGCGGAAACACTACGGCTTGATGAAGATCCAAATAGCAGCGGCAACTGTTACGAACGACTGGGGAGGCCGTTGGGATTTCAGTTGGAAACGGAACGTCGGGGATTAGAGATGCTCACGGCGAACTCGTTGTGGTGCGACGATGGATTTGTCCCCAACGAAGAGTACGCGAAGACGTTAAAGGAACATTACTGGGCTTCGATCCACGCGCTCAGCTTTCGCGCACCCGATGCGGCAGGCCAAGTCAACAGATGGGCCCAAGAAAAGACGAGGGGAAAAATCCGTGAAGTCATCAGCTCACTGGAGGAAAACTCTCCGTTGATTGCGCTAAACGCAGTGTATTTCAAAGGCTTGTGGATCACTCCGTTCGAAGCGGAGCGGACGAAATTAGAAGAATTTACGCTACAAAACGGCGCCAAAGAACTGGTGCCAATGATGCGACGGACAGGAGAGTTTTCTTACATCGAGCGAGGCGGCGCACAGATTGTGAGGCTACCGTATCGAGGCAGCATGAGCATGTGCGTGTTGCTTCCGAAAAGAGACCTCAGCTTTCCAAAATTCTGTGCAGAATTGCGCAGTAGCGCAGGCACCTTTACTGCCGCGATGGCTGAACGACCTGGGCATGTGAGGCTGCCGAAGTTTCGGATCGAGACAGAGGCGGATCTGACCGCACCCTTGAAAGCAATGGGGATGGAGCGGGCATTTGACCCAGCTGGTGCTGCACTTGAAAGAATCAGTGAAATCAAACGATTGTATATGAGGGGGGTGTTTCAGAAGGATTTCGTGGAAGTGAACGAGAAAGGCACGGAAGCTGCGGCTGTGACGCACGAGTCTTGCCTAGAGGCACTCGATCCAGAGCCGCCTCCGCCTCCATTTGAGATGATTGTGGACAGACCGTTTGTGTTTGCAATCTGCGATGACTTTACCCGCACAGTGGTGTTCTTGGGCGCAGTGGTGGACCCGATGGCGACCCAGTGACGCGAATAGAGAATGCAGAGAATCATTATGTCCTGATTAACGGGGTAACCTCCCATCAAGTTGGTATCAGTACCGAGCCTTACGCGCCAGAGGCCAAAAAACTGTGCTGAGGTCCCCGGCAAAGTCCAGGGCAACAACTCCCCTTCAACCCCCATATTGCTCCATTCAACCCCCAAAAGTAACCATGCAATAAATAGTACTTTACAGTTAGACGAATATCTGCTATCATTCCCCATGTTTGCCCGTCAAAGTTCGTTCTGCTTCCAGGCTCCCGCCGATTTCTCTTTGCGCTGCTGCACGCCTCCCTCCCGCAAGGTCAATTCCTTTGATCTCTGCCTCTTGCGCGAATTTGCCTGCCCGGGACTACCTCGCGGGGCGGCTAAACCTTTTGCTTGCCGCACTGAGCATCCGGCGAAGGATGCGACTCCTGAGGAGCATCACGACGAAGGATCTCTCTTTCTACCTAAGTCTTTTCCTTGCCACACATCCAAAATAATCTCCCGTAACTCCTTTCCCTGCCACACATACAAAAACAAAGGACTTATAACTCCTTTACTTGCCACACATCCGCAAAAACAGGCGTGGGGGGAGGCAAATTGTTAACTACGAATCCCAAAATGGAACCGCCCCGCCATCTCCTCCCCACCACCGCCGCTGCCTCTCTTTTCCGGGTAGAATGGAC
>Ga0335081_10013733_pt1 | contig 13089 bp, 11 predicted proteins | sample Lox_Sample_35_FD_206713 | JGI IMG/M metagenome (GOLD analysis project Ga0335081, IMG submission 206713) | Soil microbial communities from Loxahatchee National Wildlife Refuge, Florida, United States - Lox_Sample_3.5 | ecosystem: Environmental > Terrestrial > Soil > Wetlands | place: USA...
CTTCGTCGGGCACCTGCCGCGTTAGTCGAGCGCCGCGCCGAAGGCGCGGCGCGCCAATCAACTACAACGCACTGTCGTCCGTCTCGCCCGTGCGGATGCGGATGACGCGGTTGATGTCGGTGATGAAGATCTTGCCGTCGCCCACCTTGCCGGTCTTGGCGGCCTTCATGATCGCCTCGATGACCTGATCGACCAGCTCGCTCCTCACCGCGACCTCGATGCGGGTCTTGGGAACGAAGTCGACCACGTACTCGGCGCCGCGATAGAGCTCGGTATGACCCCGCTGGCGGCCGAAGCCCTTCACCTCGGTCACGGTCATTCCCGACACGCCGATGTCCGAGAGCGCCGCGCGCACGTCGTCGAGCTTGAACGGCTTGATGATCGCGGTGATCAGTTTCATGAGGCTTCGGTCTCCGTCGCCGTGTGCAGTGTCGTGAATTGTGCAGCTTTTATGCCATGGGCGAAATGAGCGCCAGAACCGCCGCGGAGGGCACTGCCCGGGTGCCATCACACGCCGCGCCTGCACCATCCCGGAGCAGCCAGGCGCGTCGAGCGCCCCGCGCTGGTGCGCCAGTCCAGCGCGCTCCTGGGATATTCTTCGCGCCGATGTACGAGCGGATCGTGATCGTCGGGGCGGGCCAGGCGGCGGTACAGGCGGTCGATACACTACGCCGCAGAGGCTTCGCGGGGAAGCTGACGCTGATCGGCGCCGAGCAGTGGCCGCCCTACCAGCGGCCGCCGCTCTCGAAGAAGTACCTCGCCGGGGCGCTCGAGCGCGAGCGCCTCCTGATCCGGCCCGCGGGTTTCTTCGCCGACCACGCCGTGACCACGCATTTCGGCGCCCGCGTCACCGACATCGCGCCGCGCGAGCGGCACGTGCGGCTCGACGACGGGACGGTCGTGCCCTTCGACACGCTCCTGCTCGCGACCGGCGGCCATCCGCGCCGCTTAGCTGTCCCCGGGGCCGAGCTCGAGGGGGTGCACTACCTGCGCACCATCGACGACGCCGACCGCATCCGCGCAGACTGCAGCAGCGGCGGGCGGCTGCTGATCGTCGGCGGGGGTTACATCGGGCTCGAGGTCGCGGCTACCGCGCGCGAGCTCGGCATGGAGGTGACGGTGCTCGAGATGGCCGAGCGCGTCATGAACCGCGTCACCTGCCCGGAAGTCTCGGCGTTCTACGCAGCCGAGCATGCGCGCCACGGTGTACAGATCCGCTGCAATGAGCGGGTGCGGGCGTTCCACGGCGACGCCCGCACCGGCCGGGTGAGGAGCGTGCTCACCGAGGAAGGCGGCGAGTACCCGGCGGACGTGGTGCTCGTCGGGGTCGGCGTCGCGCCGGCGGACGAGCTCGCGAAGGCCGCGGGCCTCGACTGCGAGAACGGCGTCGTGACGGAAGCGCATTGCCGCACCTCGCACGAGGCGATCTACGCCGCCGGCGACTGCGCCAGCCATCTCAACCGCCAGTACGGCCGGCATCTGCGCCTCGAGTCGGTCGACAACGCCTTCGAGCAGGGCACGACCGTCGCATTGAACCTCATGGGCAACGAGACGCTGCACGACAAGCTGCCGTGGTTCTGGTCGGATCAGTTCGATCTGAAGCTCGTCATCGTCGGCGTCGCGCAGGGCTATGACACCGTCGTGATGCGCGGCGCGCCGGCCGCGCGCAGCTTCAGCGCCTGCTATCTGCGCGGCGGGGAGCTGATCGCCATCGACACGGTCAACTCGCCGAAAGATCAGATGGCGGCACGCAAGCTGATCGCGGCGCATGCGCGGCCGCAGCTGGACAAGCTCACGGATCCCGCGATCGCGCTCAAGGATACGGCCTGACGGGCGTTGCGGCCCGCGCTCAGAACGTCCAGGTGAAGCCGCCCGTCACCAGGTAGGGGTTGCCGCCGAGCGCCGCGAAGCGCTCGTACTCGGCGCGTATCTCGAGCGAGCGGAAGCGGTACATCACGCCGCCGCCGCCGCCGACCCCGACGCCGGTGCTGTCGACCGGCAGGGGGTTGGAGAGCGGCGGGCATACTCCGCCCTTCGGGCAGGTGCCGACCATCGTGGTCGCGGTGGTATGCAGCTTCGCGAGCCCGGCCTTCAGGTAGAAATCGACTATCGGCGTCGGCAGATAGAGGATGCCGAAGGCTCCCTCGCCCTTGCGGCTCGCGCTGTTGGTCAGCGGCACGTTGGAATTCGGATAGGTGGACATCCCGCTCGAGTGCCCGAAGTCGAAATACTGGAGCTCGGCCGACAGCTCGGAGATCGGACGCCAGCCAGCGATGAGGGTGTAAGCGGAGCTATGGATTCCAAAGCCGCTGACGAGCCCGGTCGAGGCGTCGACCGTGGCCTTGCCATACGTGCCGCCGAAATAGTAACCGAGCAGATCGTCGGCGCGCGCGCCGCCGGCGCGGCACGCGAGCAGCGCGGCACACGCCAGGCCGACAGCCACTCTCGATCGTCGCGCATCGGTGCGCCGCTCGCGCATCGGCCTCATCTCCCCAGGAGCAACTTCCGACAGCATACAACAAGGGTGTTGGCATCCACGGATGACGCCAAGCGCCGACAAGGGCGCAAGCGTGAGGAGCGTCACAGCGCGCGCACTTCGCGCACCCTTCAGCGCAGCACGATGAGCAGATCCTTCTGGTCGACGCTCCCACCAGGCTTTACCAGTACCTCGGCCACCTCGCCCTCGGCCTCGGCGCGCACCGCGGTTTCCATCTTCATCGCCTCGAGCGTCAGCAGCAGATCGCCGCGCGCGACGCGCACCCCCGCGGACACGGCCACCGTGGTGACGATACCCGGCATCGGCGCACCCACGTGGCGCGTGTTCCCGGGCTCGACCTTAGCCGCCGGCGGGCGCTGCGCGGCCTGACTCAAGTCGCGCACCCGCACCGAGCGCGGCTGGCCGTTCAGCTCGAAGAACACCGTGCGGGTGCCGTCCTCATGCGGGTCGCTGGTCGCGACGTAGCGCACGATGAGCGTCTTGCCGCGCTCGAGGTCGAAGCTGATCTCGTCGCCGGGCTGCATGCCGTAGAAGAACACCGGCGTCGGCAGCAGCGCGAGATTGCCGTACTGCAGCCGCTCGCGCGCGTAGTCCTGCCACACCCGCGGATACATGAGGTAGGAGGCCAGGTCCTCGTCGCTCACCGGACCGGTGAGACGCTCGGCCAGCCGGGCGCGCTCGGCCACGAGGTCCACCGGCGGCAGCCGGGCGCCCGGCCGCTCGGTGAGCGGCGCCGCGCCCTGCAGCACCTTGCGCTGCAGCGCCGCCGGGAAACCGCCGTAGGGCTGGCCGAGCTCGCCGCGGAAAAGCTGCACCACCGACTCGGGAAACGCGACCTCGGTGCCGGGATCGAGCAGCTGCTCGCGGGAGAGGCCGGCGGTGACCATGACGAGCGCGAGGTCCCCCACGGCCTTGGAGGTCGGTGTCACTTTGATGATGTCGCCGCAGGCCTCGTTGACCTCGGCGTAGGCGCGGGCCACCTCCGGCCAGCGCGCCTCGCTGATGCCGAGCGCGCGCGCCTGCTCGCGCAGGTTGGTGTACTGCCCGCCGGGCATGCCGTGCACGTACACCTCGGAGGCCCCGGCGCGCACGTCGCTCTCGAAGACGACGTATAGCCGCCGCACCTGCTCCCAGTATGAGGAGATGGCACGCAGATGCTCCGGGTCGAGCCCGGCATCGCGCGGCCCAAAGCGCAGCGCCTCGACGATCGAGCCCAGGTTGGGCTGCGAGGTGAGGCCGGAGAGCGCATCGATCGCTCCGTCGACGGCATCGGCTCCGGCATCGATGGCGGCCAGCACGCTCGCCGCGCCGATGCCGCTCGTATCGTGGGTGTGGAAGTGCAGCGGCAGCCCGGTCTCCTCCTTGAGCGCCTTCACCAGCGTGTACGCGGCGCGCGGCCGGCAGAGTCCCGCCATGTCCTTGATGCCGAGCACGTGGGTGCCCGCGGCCTTGAGCTCGCGCGCGAGCTTCAGGTAGTAGTCGAGCGTGTATTTCTTCTCGCCCGGGTCGCTCAGGTTTCCCGTGTAGCAGATCGCCGCCTCGCACAGCTTGCCCGACTCGAGCACCGCGTCGATCGCGACGCGCATGTTCTCGACCCAGTTGAGGCAGTCGAAGATGCGGAACAGGTCGATGCCGCGCGCGGCAGCGCGCGCGATGAAGAAGCGCAGCACGTTATCGGGGTAGTTGGCGTAGCCGACCGCGTTCGCCGAGCGCAGCAGCATCTGCAGCAGGATGTTGGGAATGCGCTCGCGCAGCTGCGTGAGGCGCTCCCAGGGGTCCTCGCGCAGGAAGCGCAGCGCCACATCGAAGGTCGCCCCGCCCCAGCACTCGAGCGAGAACAGCTCGGGCGTGAGGCTCGCATAGGCGGGCGCGATCGCCACCAGGTCCGCGGTGCGCAGCCGGGTGGCGAGCAGCGACTGGTGCGCATCGCGCATCGAGGTGTCGGTGAGCAGCACCCGCTGCTCGCCGAGCATCCAGCGCGCGAAACGCTCGGGTCCGAGCTGCTCGAGCTTCTGCCGGGCGCCGGGCGCAGGTGGCGGCAGCGGCCCGGGCGGCGGTTGCGGCAGCGTGAAGTGCGCCGGACGCGGGCGGCCCCGAACCTCCGGGTTGCCGTTGACGATGGTGACGCCGATGCCGCTCAGGAGCCGCGTGGCGCGGTCGCGCTTCGCGGGCCAGCGATAGAGCTCCGGCGTCTCGTCGATGAAACGCGTGGTGTATTCGCCGCGCGCGAAGCGTGGGTGGGTGATCAGCTGGTCGAGGAAGCGCAGGTTAGTCACCACGCCGCGGATGCGGAACTCCCACAGGGCCCGGTGCATGCGCGCGATGGTCTCCTCGGGTGTCGGCGCCCACGCCGTCACCTTGACGAGGAGCGAATCGTAGGAGCGTGTGATGATCGCGCCGGTGTAGGCGGTACCGGCATCGAGACGGATGCCGAAGCCCGCCGGGCTGCGGTAGGCGGTGATCTTGCCGTAGTCCGGAATGAAGTTGTTCTCAGGGTCCTCGGTAGTGATGCGGCACTGAAGCGCGTGGCCCGACACGCGGATCTCGTCCTGCGCCGGCACGCCGCTCTCCGGGTCACCGATGCGCGCCCCGCCGGCGATGCGGATCTGTGCCTTGACGAGGTCGATGCCGGTGACCTCCTCGGTCACGGTGTGCTCGACCTGGATGCGTGGATTCACCTCGATGAAGTAGCAGCGGCCGCTGTCGGCGTCCTCGAGGAACTCGACGGTGCCGGCGTTCGCGTAACGCACCGCGCGGCCGATGGCGAGCGCCGCGGCGGTGAGCCCGGCGCGCTGCGCCGCGGACAGGAACACCGCCGGCGCCCGCTCGACCACCTTCTGGTTGCGCCGCTGCATGCTGCAGTCGCGCTCGTAGAGATGCACCAGGTTGCCCCAGGCGTCGCCGAGAATCTGCACCTCGACGTGGCGCGCCCGGCGGACCAGCTTCTCGAGATAGACCTCGTCGTTGCCGAAGGCGGCGAGCGCCTCGCGCCGTGCGAGCGGCAGCAGCTCCCGAAGCTGCGCCTCGTCGTCCACCGCGCGCGTGCCGCGGCCGCCGCCGCCCCAGCTCGCCTTGATCATCACCGGGTAGCCGATGCCGCGCGCGAGGCGCGCGCACTCGCTGAGGTCCGCCGGCAGGGGTCCGGTGGCCGGCATCACCGCGACGCCGGCCGATTCCGCCAGGGCGCGCGCGGTGATCTTGTTGCCGAGCGCCTCCATGGTCTCAGGTTGCGGACCGATGAAGATGACCCCGGCCGCGGCGCAGGCGCGCGCGAGCTCGGGGTTCTCGGAGAGCAGGCCGTAGCCCGGGTGGATGGCATCCACCTGCGCCTCGCGCGCTATCCGGAGGATGTCCGCGATGTCGAGGTAGGCCTCCACCGGCTTGCGGTCCCGCCCGACCAGGTAGGCCTCGTCGGCCTTGGTGCGGTGGAGCGAGAAGCGGTCTTCCTGCGAATAAATCGCGACGGTGCGGATGCCGAGCTCGTTCGCCGCCCGCATGACGCGGATGGCGATCTCGCCGCGGTTGGCGACCAGGATGCTGCGTATCCGCTGCGACGTGGCGGCTTTCACCTTAAGATCTGCCGTAGGAACAGTTGTGAGAGGGCCGCCGCACGCTGCTGCCGCGGGCGTCGTCGATCATAGCCGCTTTGGCCAGCCGCCTTGGGGGGGAAATCATGTCGCACCGTGTGACCCGCCTGCTCACGAGCCTGGCGCTCGCCGCTGCCACTGCACTGCTCGCCGCGCCGCTGCCGGCCGCCGAGCATCCGCTCGTCATCGTCATCCACGGCGGCGCCGGCGTCATCGAGCGCTCGCACATGAGCCCGGAGCGCGAGGCGTCCTACCGCGCGGGGCTCGGGGCGGCGCTGGATGCCGGCTACGTGGTGCTCGAGCGCGGAGGTTCGGCGCTCGATGCGGTCGGCGCCGCGGTGCGCACCCTGGAGGATGACCCGCAGTTCAACGCCGGCCGCGGTGCGGTACTCAACCACGACGGGTTCTGCGAGCTGGATGCCGCCATCATGGACGGGTCGGGCCCGCGCGCCGGCGCGGTGGCGGGTGTCCACCACGTGAAGAATCCTATCGACCTAGCGCGCCTCGTGATGGACAAGTCCCCGCACGTGCTGCTCGCCGGCCAGGGCGCCGAGGAGTTCGCGCTCGAGCAGGGTGTCACGCTCGTGCCGGAGAGCTACTTCATAACCCCGCCGCGCGTGCGCGAGCTCGAGGAGGCGAAGCGCGCCGCCGCCGAACGCGCTCCGACCGCGCCGCTGCCCATCCGGCCCTCGCCGCCGAAAGGCATGGGCACCGTCGGCGCCCTGGCGCTCGACGCCCAAGGCCACCTCGCCGCCGGCACCTCGACCGGCGGTATCAGCAACAAGCTCTACGGGCGCATCGGCGACACGCCGATCATCGGCGCCGGCACCTACGCCAGCGAGTCGTGCGCGGTGTCCGGCACCGGCCAGGGCGAGTTCTACATCCGCCAGGTGGTCGCGTACGACATCTGCGCCATGGTGCAGTACCAGCATTTGCCGCTCGCGAAAGCGGTCAACGCCATGATTCACGACAAGCTACAGCGCGCCGGCGGCGAAGGCGGCGTGATCGCGCTCGACCGCGACGGCAACTACGCCATGGATTTCAACAGCGCGGGCATGCACCGCGGCGTGCGCGATTCGCGCGGGCATCGCGAGATCGCCATGTACCGCGACGCCAACTGACGGCCGGAGGAAGCGACATGTACGCCATCGCCATACACGGCGGCGCGGGCGCGGTGCCGCGCGCGACGCTCTCGAGCGAGCGCGAGCAGCGCTATCGCGCCGGCCTCGAGGCGGCGCTCGACGGCGGCTATGCGCTGCTCGAGCGCGGCGGCTCGAGCCTCGACGCGGTCACGGCGGCGGTGCGCATCCTCGAGGACGACCCCTGCTTCAACGCCGGGCGCGGCGCGGCCCTGACGCGTGAAGGCGCGGCCGAGCTCGACGCCGCCATCATGGACGGCCGGGCGCAGCGCGCCGGCGCGGTCGCCTCGGTGCGCCACGTGAAGAACCCCGTGGAGCTCGCGCGCCGGGTGATGGAGAAGTCGCGCCACGTGCTGCTGGTCGGGGGCGGCGCCGAGGAGTTCGCCCTCGAGGAGGGCTTTGCCCTGGTGCCCAACCTCTACTTCCGCACTCCTGAGCGGCAGACCCAGCTCGAGCACGAGCAGCGCGGCGAGCGGGTCTCGGATCTGGTGCCGCCCGCGCACGGCACGGTGGGCGCGGTGGCACGCGACCGTGACGGCAACCTCGCGGCCGCCACCTCCACCGGCGGCATGACGAACAAGCGCCCGGGACGCGTCGGCGACTCGCCCATCATCGGCGCCGGCACCTACGCCAAGAACGGCGTGTGCGCCGTGTCGGCCACCGGTCACGGCGAATATTTCATCCGCGCCGTGGCCGCGCACCACGTGTGCGCGGCGGTCGAGTACCGGGGACTCACCCTCGAGCTCGCGATGCGCGAGCTCCTGCACGATATCCTGCGCGGTCTCGGCGGCGACGGCGGCCTGATCGGCATCGACCGCGACGGGCGCATAGTCATGGACTTCAGCACCGAGGGCATGTACCGCGGTGCGCGCGACTCGGCGGGCCGCAGCGAGATCGCCATCTACTAGACAAAAGGACTCCACAGAGATCGCCTCATGAAAACCACCCTTGGATTGCTGTTTTCGCTGCTGGCAGCGCTCACCACGGTGCGGGCCACGGCCGCACCGGCCTGGACCGAGGGGCGCGACTACGTCGTGCTCGCGCAGCCGCAGCGCACCAACGTCGCTCCCGGCAAAGTCGAGGTGCTCGAGGTGTTCTCCTACGGCTGTCCGGCCTGCAACACCTTCCAGCCGACCATGGAGCTGCTGAAGAAGAGCCTGCCGCCCAACGCGCAGCTCGCCTACCTGCCCGCCGCGTTCAACAAGGCCGAGGACTGGCCGATGTTCCAGCGCGCCTGGTTCGCCGCGCAGGCGCTCGGTCTCACCGCGCGCACGCACCAGCTGATGTTCGATGCGGTGTGGAAGACCGGCGAGCTCGCCACCACCGACCCACAGACCAACCGCCTGAAGGATCCCCAGCCTACGATCGAGCAGGCCGCGAAGGCCTACGCGCGCTGGACCGGGGTTAAACCTGAGGATTTCCTGGCGATGGCGCGATCCTTCACCGTCGACGGCCGCATGCGCGCCGCCGACGAGCAGGTCATGGCCATGCAGGTGCCCGGTACCCCCTGCATCGTCGTCGACGGGCGCTACCGGATCGCCGAAAGCATCCGCACGGCCAATGAGCTCGTCCCCCTGGTGAGCTTCCTCGTCGCCAAGGCGAGCGGGCACTGAGGAGCGCGCGGCCCAGGCCGCGCCCGGCGACTCATCCGGCCGCGGTGAGATCGGAACCCGCCGCGCGCGACGGCGGCGGGCCGCCGCGGCTGCGGAACGCGCTCGGCGGGCGCGCTTCCCAGCGCGCCCACACGCGCCGCAGGTGCTGCGCCGAGCCGAAGCCGGCCCGCGTCGCGACGCGCTCGAGATCGAGGCGGCTCTCCGTCACCAGCTGTTTCGCGAAGGCGAAGCGGATCAGCTGCACATAGTCGAGTGGCGAGCAGCGCGCGTGCTCGGCGAACAGGCGCGCGAGGTTGCGGGGCCCGGTGCAGGCCACCGCCGCCAGCCGCGCCGAGCTCCAGGCGGCGGCCGGATCGCGCGTCACCGCATCCTGCACGCGATGTACCGCCGGATGCAGGTGATTGCGGTGCATGACCCAGGGAGAGAGAGCGGGATCGGTGCCGGCGCGGCGCAGGTACACGACCAGGCCGCGTGCGACCTCAGCTGCCACGTGGGGCCCGAGCTGCCGGCCGATCACGTGCAGCGCGAGATCGAGCCCGGCGGTGACGCCGGCGCTCGTGGCCACACTCCCGTCCTCGACGAAAATGCGGTTCGCGAGGACCCGGGCGCGCGGCTCGACGCTTCTCAGCTCCTCGAGATGCTCGTGATGGGTGGTGCACTCGCGCCCGGCAAGGAGTCCCGCATGGGCCGCGAGCACGCTCCCGGTGCACACGCACAGGAGCTCAGCCCCCGCCGCCGCGCCCGAGCGCAGCCAGGTGATCGCGCGCCGCGCCGCCGGCTCCTGGCTGTCGAGCGCTTCGCCGGCGATGCCGGTGAGGATCAGCAGCGCCTGCGGCGGCAGCACGGCAGGCAGCGGCTCGAGCGCGGCGAGCTGGAGCCCCACGGCCGCCGTCAGGCTCGGCAGCGGGGACACGAAGCGCAGCCGGTAGCTCCCCGGGACCCGGCGCTCGGCGTTGCGGAACGCATCCGCGGGGCCGGCGACGTCGAGCAGTACGACGTTCGGCAGCAGCAGAAACACCACCTCGCGCATGGCGGAGGTAAGTCAGTCGAGCGCCTGCGCGCTCGAGACGATGCGCGCGAAGCGCCCGTCGAGCACCAGCTCGGTGCGCTCGCGGATCTCCGCCGCCGAGACCTCACGCCCGGAGCTCGAGCGCATCGGGAAGGTGAGCGTCCCATCCGTCACATAGCGCACCCGAAAGCCGAGGTCGGAGGCGTGGCGCGTGGTGGTCTCGCAGCACTGCTCGGTACGGATGCCGGTCACGAGCAGCTCCTCGATGCCGCGCCCGCGCAGCCAGGCCTCGAGCGTGCCGCCGCCCGCATCGGTACCGAACATCGCCGAGTGGACCTGCTTGTGGAACACCGCGTCCGCGCGCAGCGCGAGCTCGGGCATCGGCCGCACGAAGCCGGAGGCCGCGGTGAAGGGATTGGCGCGGTCGTCACCGGGCTCGCGGTGAAACACCTGCACGACCGGGATTCCGCGTTCCCGGCAGCGATCGATCAGCGACTGCAGATTGGCGAGAAACACCGGCAGCTCCTCGGGGCGGAAATACGGCCGCTGCCGGAAGGATTCCTGGACATCGATGACGAGCAGTGCCTGTTTCATGAAGAGAGGCCCCGGCATATGGCTTACAATCGGCAATATCTTGGGGGAGCGGGTGCGGCAGCGCCACCGATATCGCAGACGCGAACCGCTCAGAAACGGACAAGTTACTGCGGATCTCCGGTGGCGCCGCGGACGAGCGCCGGGGAGGCAGCGATGCGCGTGTGCGACTAGCCCCGGCGCCGGGCGCCGAGGCTAAACTAGGCGAAAGCACCGGGGGGCGCCCCGCGCCAGGTAAGCGAACAACAAAGGCCCAGGGAGAAGAAGACCATGAAGTGCTCAAAGCTCAGGATCCCGTTTCTCGCCTCACTCACACTGTCAGGACTTGCGGTAAGCGCGCTCGCGTGGGCGGCCGATCAGCCGCCGCCCGAGATCCCGACCTGCGACAAGAAGATCGGCACGCTCGCGGTGACTGAGCCCGAGAACAAGTGGTGGCTGCAGTACCAGCTCGATTCTCCCGAGGCCCTGATCAAGGTGTTCGTGTCGCAGTCGAAGTGCTTCACGCTGCTCGACCGCGGCAAGGGGCTGGCGGCGGCGGAGAAAGAGCGCGCGCTCGCCGCCTCGGGCGAGATGCGCGGCGGCTCGAACATCGGCAAGGGCCAGATGAAGGCCGCCGACTACGTGCTGGTGCCGGACCTGGTCACCAAGAACAAGAACTCCGGCGGCAGCCGCATCGGCGGCATGCTGGGCGGCATGCTGGGGGGCGTCGCGGGCGCGGTGGTGGGCGGCATCAGCCTCAAGAGCAAGACCGCCGACGTCGTGCTGACGCTCACCGACGTGCGCTCCACCGAGCAGGTGGCGCTCGAGCAGGGACACGCCAAGAAGACCGACCTCGGTTGGGGCGCGGGCGGCGGCGCGTTCTTCGGCGGCTTCGCCGCCGCGGGCGCGAGCAGCTACGCCAACACCGAGATCGGCCAGGTGGTCACCATGGCCTACCTCGACTCGTACTCCAAGCTGGTGAACGACATCAAAGGCATGAGCCTCAACGCCAAGGCCGACAACGTCTCGCAGTCGGTGACCATGGCGAAGCCCGGCAAGATGTACAGCGCGGCCAGCGTCAAGGCGCCGGTGGTGCGCGATCTCGATCCCGGCATGACGCTCTACCCGAGCGGCGAGAAGGACGGCATCTGGTGGAAGGTCACGGACGAGCTGGGGAACGAGGGCTGGGTGCCGTCGACATTGTTCCAGCTGGCGAAGTAAGCTGGCCGCGCTCCGGAGCGCCCACCGCCTGACCCGGAGCGGGCGCGGCGGGCGCAACCCCCGCCACCCGGCGGGCTTCGGCGGCCAGCATGGTCAGGCCGTGGAGGTGGGCGCGCGAGAGCGCGCGCGCCTCGCCCGCTGCGGCGGCCAGCAGCAGCTCGCGCCAAAGCTGCGGCTGCGCCGGCCAGCGGGGGCGCAGCCATTCCGGATGACGCTCCGCGAGGCCGTCGATCCGCCGCAGCGACAGCTCGGCGATGAGAGCGGCGCAGCCGGGCGGCATCCCGAGCAGCAGCCGTGCGGCCGCGCTCTCGGCACGCGCCAGATGCCAGGCATAGGTGAGACACAGGCGCGCCACCTCGACCGTGCCGGGCACGGTGAAGAAGGCCGGGCTCGGCGCCCGGCCGGAATCCGCGACCTGCGGCGCCCCGTGCCGCCAGCGCTCGCGGTCGGCAAAGCCGGCATCGAGCAGCAGGTAGGGCGCGGCGGCCGCACGCCGCCGCGCTTCCCCGTCGAGCGTGCGACACAGCGCGCCCACCTCGCGCAGCAGCGGGCGCGGCTCGCTCCCCGCGGACGCGGCCTGCTCCGCCAGCAGCGCGAGGGCCATCTCGTTGAGCTCCGCGAGCGTATCGAGCGCCGCGGCGCCGAGCCACGCGCCGCGCGCGCCGTCCCGGCCCGCGTCGCCGTCCATCCCGCATTGCAACAGCATGGCGTGTATTCCCCCTGTGAGCCCCCATGGTAGCCCAGCGGCGCGCCGGCGCCAGCTGCAATTTGGGATTTTTTTACCAAATTTCTTTTGTTGAGTTTTGGTTAATTTTTCCCAAAATGGCGATGGCCATCCCGGCGGGAAAATTCACATGCGCATTTCGGACGACCGCTACAGCCGCGAGCGGCAGCGAATGGAGCTGGCGCTGCGCTTCCTGCGCCACGAGGCGCGCACGCAGACGATCCGCATCTGGACCGGGCTATCGGACGACCGCATCAGGAAACTGTACCGCTCCTACCTGAGCCAGGTGTGCCGGCAGCTGCCGCGCCACCGTGGCAAGTCGCCGCACCAGGTCGCGTACTTCACGCGCTCGCAGCAGCTGCAGCTCGAGAGCGCGGCGCTCGCCAGCGTGCTGTCGTTGCTCGGCGTGATTCCGCCGCCGGCACCGGGCGCGGCCGCCGCGGCGCTGCCGGGACTCGCGCGCGGGACGCAGCTGTGCGCGGCCTTCGAAGCCTACTGCGCCTTCGTCCCCGCCGCGCAGATCTCCTTCGAGCACGCGGTGTTCCTCGCCAGCGCGCTCACCCGCGGCGACCTGCTGCGGCTCGGCAGCTGCGCCGGCTGCGGCTGCCTGATCGTGAGCGAGCGCTTCCCGGCGCGCGAGCAGCGCTGCCAACTCTGTTCATTGGCCAAGATCGCAGGAGGTGCCGGCTGCGCACGAGTGAGCGATTTCAGGAAGCCGACGCCGAAGGT
>Ga0335081_10013734_pt1 | contig 13089 bp, 6 predicted proteins | sample Lox_Sample_35_FD_206713 | JGI IMG/M metagenome (GOLD analysis project Ga0335081, IMG submission 206713) | Soil microbial communities from Loxahatchee National Wildlife Refuge, Florida, United States - Lox_Sample_3.5 | ecosystem: Environmental > Terrestrial > Soil > Wetlands | place: USA: Florida...
TCTTTGGCATCCGCACCTTCCAGTTAGCTCTGAGCAACCAAACTACGACGGACAATTTCCGGACTTGGAGCGTGAACTACACAAACACTTTCGAATCCGTCTACGCCGTTTTCGCGGTGTTTCAAGGTTACAGCGTCTTTAATAATGACGGTAACACGGCCTTCAACAACACGGGACATGTACAAGGTGGAGCGTTCATTCCGCAACATGCCTTTGTTCGGGTGGATTTCAACGACGTTAATACCGCCAGCGGGGTTTGCTATTGTTCGGAATCTGACAACGCAGAGCAGGCGGACAACACCATTCTTTTTACAGTCGTTGTTCTTGGTAAACCTAAATTCTGAATTTTCCGGGAGGGTACGTGACCAACCGTCTGGAAGAGTTGAAACGAGAGCTTGAGAAAGGGAGACATCGCCTCGAAGCGCTCGACCGGGAGCGTCAGGAACTTCGTGACACCATGCTTCGCATTTCCGGTGCCATTCAAGTGATCGAAGAACTCCTGGCGCAACAGGCTGCTGACAGGCCGCAATCTGAGCTGGCAACGATAAACGCGTGAGTTCAGCGCCGCCACAAGACGAGGCCCTATTCACCGTGGGCCACTGGTCCGGGACGTATCACGTCCCGCGGGAAATTTCTGACCTGCAGGACTTGCACCTGCGCCTTGACAGCATTGTTGCCGACCGCCTCGCACTGGTCTGCAAGTCTTTCCTGGAGCAGTGTCTCAATGGCTCCGACCCCTCCGTGTGGCGTGTCCGCCATCTCTCATTGAATTTCTCTCTCGATGCCGGCTTTTCTGACGCTCACGGTGTTGCCCGCGATTGGGGACGCTCTCTCGCCTCTGAAATTCTCTCGATCGTGGAAAACGATGAAGTCAGTAATTCTGTTTTGCGTTTTCCCAATCGTGGTGCTTTCCTAGCTCAATTTCTTTCCGACCTTGTCTCCGGCCGAGCTTGGGGGAAGTGGTACTACGAAGAATTTTCCGACTTGCAGGCCCTATCCAACCGCCAGGCTATTTGTTCGATTTTCCTGTGCAGAGACACGCCCTCTGAAGAGCTGCTCCTCCAAATTGCATCGATTGGCCAACTGGAAAACGTATTGCGGGTGCTGAACGAGAATGACGCTCAGTTGATCTTTGAACTTTGCTTTGACAGTACGGCCGGTGCGCTTCGTCATGAAAACCTTCAACAATGGGCCGGTATCGTCTTGGAATTATGGGACTCTGCTCCACTTCGCGCTGGCTCTCGGATGGAGAACCGTTTTCGGGATGCCCTTCGTCTTTTTGCGCGAACGCTCTCTCAGTATCCGGCAGGTAAAGGTGACCTTGAACTGCAAGCCGTCATCAATGGCCTGCTGGAACTCCGCCGGGTTCTGCTGGAAATCAGCAAGCCGAGTCTGATCGAATCTCTCTTCGAAGACCTGGCCAGCTTCAAGGTGCAATCCGCCCTCAAAATCGCCGCTCGCTACGGTGTTCACGATCCAACCGAGGCTCTCGCATTCTTTGCGGAGTTGATGCAGGGCGATGTTGCCTGGGCTCATCAGGCCGCAGCTGTTCTTCTAGGTGAGTCGAACAAGGACAAGTTTCTCACTTCCAAGAATATCTCGGAAGGCGAGTCCATACTCTCTTCTTTCGGCGGCGTCTTTCTGCTTGGCCTTTCGTTGACCGCTTTATCGCTCGACGAACTGTCCCGTTGTGCATCCGAAACCTCAGATTCGTCAGACAAGATCGCCGCAATTCTTCGGCACCTGTCTACCGTCAAGTGTTTCGGTCGCACGCGATTCTCGGACGCTTCCGACGATCCGGCGCTTCGTTTGTTCTCCGGAATGGAACGGCCCTCTTTTCAGCAGGCTCTCAGAGACTCAAATTTTCAGCAGCTAGATTTAGCGGGTGCCCACGGCGTTTTGCTGCAATCTGTCCTGAGCCGCGATGAATCTCTCGAGCCAGTACTCTTCGCCGACCTGGTTCCTTCTCCGCCGGACAACTCCGTTTTTCTTCTCCGCGAACTCGCTCACGATGAATGGCTCGATGCGGTTCCCGTGTCGTCACAGGAAAGCGACGTTTCCGAAACCCTGCAATCCAGTCTTCAACGCGTCTCCGCAGTCTGGAAACTCGACCACCCAGCGCTTTTTCTCGGGGAAACACTTGCTTCAAGGTTGGATACCCCTGCTCCCGAGCAGATTCTCCATCACGTTTGTGAACTGCACCGCAGGGAAGAACAAACAGAAGAACAGCTCGCGTCCCAACTCGGCTTAACTCACCCTCAACTGGCGTACCGCCTTGGATCGCCTGCGCAGCACCTCCCGTATTTTTCTCTTGCAACAAACGACTCGGGCCTGGAACTCGATGCCGGATTGGACTGCCTCTTTACACTTGTTTCGCGCGCCGCCCTCCGGCACTTTTCCCGCAAGCTCTTTGGATTCGAGTTCAGCAGCCCCGACCACATTTTCGAGAATTTTTTGTCCGGCATCAGCGAAATCCGCCGCGTCGGCGAGCGTCTCGAAGTCCAGTTGCCGCACAGCCCGCTTTCATTGATTCTCCGCATGGCAGGCCTTCAGGACCAGAGATACGCCCCGGCATGGCTTAAAGGAATGGAAGTATGGCTTCTTCCCCCTCAGGAATAGCGGCTTCCGGGGCGACCGATGCCCGCGTCGCGCTGCCATTCCGTTCTCCAGCCGAGCACTTGCTGGCCGAGCTTGACTGCCTGAAGCTGCTGCTTCACCGTCAGGTCCTTCGCCTGCGTGCCGCCACGCTTTTGCGCGAAGATCAATTTCGCGGGCTATATATTTCCGACGAGGAAGTCGACGCTATTCTCCTTCAGAATTCCTCAGACAATTCGCAGTCACCGGGCTCTTCCCAGACCGCAACCTTGCACAATCTGGCCCTTCAAATTCACTCCGCCTCCGTGGAACTTGCCGCGCGCTTGCAAGCTTCTCAACTCGCTCGCGTGAACATTCCACTGTTTCGCCTCGCTCGCACTTTTGGCCTGTCACCCTTCGAGCAATTCGCTCTGCTCATCTGCGTCGCGCCCGAGCTGGACAGCCGCTTCGAGATTCTCTATTCCTATGTACAAAACGATGTCACGCGCAAGAGGCCCACTCCCGACCTCATCCTAAAACTCTTCTGTTCCTCCCTCGAAGACAGTCTCGCAATGCGAGTTCTTCTCTCACCGGCGGCAAAGTTGCTCCGCGTTCCTTTGATTCGTTTTGCTTCTGATTCTTCAGATAGAGAAGCCAATTTTCTCTCCCGGCCTCTCCGCGCGGAGCCACGCATTGTCGATTATCTGCTCGAACAAGAGGGCCTCGACGAGCGCTTGCGGCCGTTTGCTACCATCAACAATCCCTCGCGTTCCTTCAGTGATCTTCACCTGCCCGCCCTGCTCCTCGAGGACCTACAGAAAGTCGGTGGCTCGCACGCGGACCAGGGTGCCGTCGTCTTCCTGCACGGACCCAAAGGTTGCGGCAAACGCTCCATCGCCGAAGCGATTTCCATGCAGCAGGGCAAGCCTCTCGTGACGGTTCAACTGGAACAGTTTTCGCCGGAGCAACTCTCGCTGCCCCTGGCTCTCCAGCTTTTGCAGCGCGAAGCGCATCTGCACGGCGCCAACCTCTTTCTTGGCTCCTTGGAATCCATTTCAGGTCCCGACCCCGCTTCTCAGCCGAAACGCAAGAGCCTTCTCGACGCGCTCTCCCCCTCGGGCTTCTTCATTTTTGTGGGAAGCAATTTCCAGTTCTCTCTCGCTGAGGCTTCCGCAACCTACGCTAGCCTCTCATTCACTATCCCCATGCCGGATTTCGCTCATCGCTCCTTTCTTTGGGCCGAGGCGATCGAAGCCATGGCCCGCGACACGGCTCCCGAAGTCGACGCTGTTGTTCTCGCCAATAAATTTCAGCTCACCGGTGGGGCTATCCATAGCGTTTGCCGCGAAGCGGCCGCCCGCGCCATGCTCCGCGATCCTCATGATGCCGTCTCTCTCTCTGACATCGAGTCCGCCGCCCGAGGCCAGTCGAACCAGGGACTTCGCCGGCTCGCCCAGAAGATCCATTGCATCCACGACTGGCCCGATCTTGTGCTTCCCGGCCGCTCCATCCGTCAGCTGCGGGAAGTGTGCTCTTCAGAGAAATTCCGTCACATCGTCTATTCCCAATGGGGCTACGACCGTCGCCTCGCGCAAGGCAAAGGCCTCAACGTTCTCTTCTGCGGCCCCAGTGGCACTGGCAAGACCATGGCCGCCGGCATCATCGCCCGCGCTCTCTCGCTTGATCTTTACAAAATCGATCTCTCGTCTGTCGTCAGCAAGTACATCGGTGAAACCGAAAAGCAATTGAGCCAGATCTTCCAGGAGGCCGGCTCTTCCAACGCCATTCTCTTCTTCGACGAAGCCGACGCTTTGTTCGGCAAGCGCTCCGAAGTCAAGGACGCGCACGATCGCTACGCCAACGTCGAAGTCGCCTATTTGCTCCAGAAAATGGAGGAATACGAGGGCATCGTTATCCTGGCCACCAACTTTCGTCGCAACATGGACGACGCTTTCACCCGCCGCATGCATCACATCGTCGAATTTCCCTTTCCCGATGCCGATTGTCGCGAGCGCATCTGGAAAGGGCTCGTTCCCGCTGCTGCGCCTCTCGCCGACGACGTCAATTTCGGCTTCCTCGCGCGCCAGTTCGAGCTCTCCGGCGGCAACATCCGCAACGTCGCCCTCGCCGCCGCGTTCCTCGCCGCCGAATCCGGCGGAAAGATTTGCATGGAGCATTTCATCCATGGCACCGCGCGCGAATTGCAGAAGCTCGGCAAGCTCCCGTCGCGCTCCGAATTTCGCGAGTACTACGATCTGCTGCGGGCGCCGTCGTAAGCGTGTAACGCTGCAGCACCATCTTCGTTTGACCGAATTTCTATGGAACGCGTCGCCGAAACTGGTAAGCAGCACGAGCCCAGTCCCGCCATGGCGGGCCACGGCCACGCCACTTCTCCCTTCGCCTCGTCGCTTCCTCCCGCCCTCGAGTTGCAGCAATTTGCCGGCAATCAGGCCATGCAGCAACTTCTTCGCTCTGGTTTCATTCAGGCCAAGCTTGCCATCAGCAATCCCGACGATCCCGAAGAGCGCGAAGCCGACAACGTCGCCCACACCATCATGCGCAAAGCGGCGGGGGCTCCCTGCTCCTGTTCGCCCGGCGAAGAAATGTGCGAGGAATGCCAGCAAGAACAATCCGCTCCCGCCATTCAGCGCCGCGCCTCTTCACCCTCGGCCCCACCTCACGTTCCTCGAATCGTGAGCGACGTTCTTCGCTCCCCCGGCCATCCGCTTGACTCTGCCACTCGCGCCTTTTTCGAGCCGCGCTTCGGCCGCGACTTCAGCCATGTCCGCGTCCACACCGATTCCCCCGCCGCCAATTCCGCACGCTCCATCAACGCCCACGCCTACACTGCCGGCTCCGACATCGTCTTTGCTTCCGGCCAATACTCCCCCGGCACCGCTCCCGGCCGCACCCTCCTTGCCCACGAGCTTACCCATGTGGTTCAGCAGCCTAGAGCTTCATCGTTGGCCAACGTCAACTCAGTCGATTCATCCGGTGAGGCAAACGCCGAACAAGTTGTGAAAAATATCGCCGCTGGACAATCCGCGGGCTACATCTCAAGTCACAACCTGAGTGTACAGAGGCAAGAGCCGATCCCGATCGAGAATCTTGGCAAGTTTGGGGACCCTAAGTTTGGAGATCTTGCGAAATTCGGAGAATTTGAAAAGAGCTCTCCCCCTGACGTTGCCCGGCCCGTATCTACACCAAGTCAAACTCCCGCCGAAACTCCTACTCCGACTCAAACTCCCACTTCCCCTCAAGTTACACCCAAGCCTGGCTTTGGCCCCTTCCCTGTTCCTCCTGTTATCCCGTCCCCCCAGCCGTCACCGGGAGAGGACCAGGAAAGGAAGAGGGATTCGCGATGCGGCTCGAAGGAACTACCTCTAACGATGGTGACCTTCTTCCCCGGACCACTTGGGCAGGCGCGCAGAGTCAAAGCCAGCCCGCTCACAAAATGTCCGGGTAACACGGTCGGCAGCCCGCCTGATCCTTCGGTCTATAGAGACCAATTCGATTGTATTAATAATAAAGGTCAGAAAGGTTCTTGGGTCCGGGCTCATCTCCTTCATGGAGAGACGGATCGATCCGGGCCTTTCAATCTTCACGGCCCCGGCGACATCCGCAATCTCATCATCGCCGACAAAAGCATAAATACTCGGATGTCCCAACAAGTCGAAAGCCCCGTCATCACAGGCGCTTACGCTTTCAACAAAGTGTACTGGTATGATTCTAGTGTTCTTTCTTATGTTTCCGGAAAGGAGTTTTTTTCTGCCGCTATTCAGTTGCGCGTCGGATCCTACAACACCGACTCTGGCATCGAAGGTCCGGCCATTCCGGAACTGTGCCAGACATTCGCTCTGAAAGACCCGGCAAATGTACCCGATTGTCCTCCTTCGGCTGTGCCTGGCATGGCCCCTCCATCTGCCGCCGATGCGGCTCATGGGGTGACTCCGCCCGTGAATCCCGCGACAGCCGGGAAAACGCCTTTCAATGATTTGCAGTTCAAGAGCACGATTAAGATTTGCCAAAAAGAACTAACCTCTCCGCACGTATTCGAAGTAAACACCGGCGGTCTCGAAGTCCGAGTCTTTGCGCAGTGGTTTAACCTTGCCGGGGATCAGGCTCTTGGCGCCCCTGACTGCCCAATCGACCATTTCTTTGTCCGCCTGGAGAAGTCTGGCCTTATTTTTGGTTTCAATGAGGTTAGCACCCACAAAATCCCCGTGGGACAGAATGTAGAACCCCTGAAGTGGCGCGGTCTCGACAAGGACAAGTATCGTCTAAAGTTCTTTGTGGAAGGGGACCATCCTTCCTGCTGCCTACAAGGCGATGTTGCCGTCTCGACCTTCGACTCGAGGCCGCTGGCCTGACTAAGTTTCTCGCTATGCACCGTACACAAAATCTCGAAAAGGACGCCGTCGCAAAGCAATGTCACTCTCCCGGCTCTACACTCCATGCTTCTGACAGCGAGCCCGCTTTCGCCAGTCTCCAGCATTCTGCCGGCAATCAAGCCATGCAACAGCTTCTGCGCTCCGGCCTCATCCAGGCCAAGCTTGCCATCAGCAATCCCGACGATCCCGAAGAGCGCGAAGCCGACAACGTCGCCCACACCATCATGCGCAAACACGCTGGCGCGGCATGCTCCTGCTCTGAAGGCGAAGAGATGTGCGAGGATTGCAAGCTGAAACAGTCCGCGCCGTCCATTCAGCGCCGCGCCACTTCCGCAGCCGCACCCTCTCACGTCCCGCGCGTCGTCAGTGACGTTCTTCGCTCCCCCGGGCATCCGCTGGACTCGACCACTCGCGCCTTCTTTGAGCCGCGCTTCGGCCGCGACTTCAGCGACGTCCGCATTCACACCGGTTCCGACGCTGCCGCTTCCGCCCGCTCCATCCACGCTCACGCCTACACCGCCGGCTCCGACATTGTCTTCGCCTCCGGCCAATACTCGCCCGACACCACCTCCGGCCGCTCCCTCCTCGCCCACGAACTTGCGCACATTCATTGTCGCAACTCTCACTATTACCCCCTTAAGAGACAGAAGGGAAAAGATGCACCGCCGCTTCCAATAGAAGTACCCGATCCTGATCCCAACTATTCCCCCAAGTACAAGTATCCTTGGCAAAATCCAGAATTGCGCAAATCAATCTATCCCTATCGCGACGAAGAGCTTTCTTTTTTCCTTAGAACTTACATGGAAATTGACTTGGCAGATCCTTCCGTTCCTGTCCCTTCCGTTTCCGCAGACGAATTGGCGCAGGAACGCAAGAGACTCCAGGAGGAATTGAAGCAGGTCAAAGAGGAGCTAAAAGCGGCCAAAGACGCCAAAGATGCGGCAAAAATTACAGAACTTTCTGCTCGCTCCCATCGCCTTGAGACCGACCTCAATTATTTGCCAGAAGTGACAAAGAAGGACGTTCCCAAGTCAGCTGCAAGGAAGTGGGCAGCTTACCGCTACTCTAAGTTTGATGATCAGGCGAAGGAGCTAGACCACGATGCTTTGCTTGCCCGCATAATCGACCGCTTTGACGCCGACCCGAAGTTCCAGCGCTATCCGAAATGGCTGCGCTATATGGTCTTTCATTTCTCGGGCATGCGCTACGCGAGCGCACACGGCTCCTATGCTCCAGCGCAAGATCTCGTAACTAGATTGAAACACGAAGAAATTACTTCTCACTTGGCTGGGGAACAAGAAAGCGATGTAGCTAGTCAAAGCGATGCCGCGATCGCCGACCTAGAATCCGAACTTGCCAAAACGGACAAATCCAAGACCGCGCGCCGAACAGCCATACAGAAACGCATCGCCTCTCTTCACGCCGTCGACACTGCAGCTGAGAGTGTCTTTTCTAAGAAAGGAAATGAGGCTAAGCGCGAAGCTTTTCATCGGTTGATCGAGGTTGAGCAGGAGCGTGACAAACTAAACGATGAGCTCTCCCAGCTTCAACCCTCGGATCCTGCTGCCGGTGAAAGGCATAAACAGCTTGAGGCTCTGGAAAACCAAATCCATGAACTCGAGGGCGAAATCGGCTCCACTACTCTTCGTGACGCTCGAAAACAACTGGAGGCGGCAAGGCTCAAGCGACGTGCTGCGCTTGTTGAGTATGAAATTGAACGGGCGGATGCTGCATTTTCGAAATTAGATGATATGCAGGCTTTGTCAGTTTTAAAAGCCCTGCGAGACAAAAAAGTGTTTCCTGAATGGGTCTGGAAAGAAATCGTTCGAGTAACTGCCCTTAAGCTGGAGGTTGAAGAAGGTGTGGACTGGGAAACTGTAACCCCTGAAGAGAAGAAGGAAAAGAGCGCTAATGATGCCACTACAAAAAGGTGGCGGCAGATCATGGCGTCTTGGAAGAAGGATGTCACGGGCTGGCGAGAGAAACATGGTGATGATCTTTCTCTGGTGGTTATCCGTGCCGTTTGCAATGAGATTTGTGAGATGTCGCTCCATGCAAGGGGCGTTTCGCCGGAAGGCGGCATTGCCCAAAAGGCGAAATGGTACGCGGACAAAGGAAGTGGTAGATCTTTCTCACGACCGACAAAAGAGACGGACCTCAAATCCGGAGCGAGCCTCTTCTTCATGGAATGGTCGATGCAACCGGCAAAAGACACCGTAAGTATCGTCCGGCACGACCTAGGATTCGACCTCAGAAGTGAAAAAGGGGCATCCATTTCTGACGGCTTCTCGGAGCCAGGTGGCTTCTCGGGGATGGATACCTGGACCTACCACTTCATCAATTCCGACAAGACTGTGACGCGAACGGCTCCCATCGAAAGTCTTGCGCCTGCGGCCGCCGCCTCCGGAGCAAAGCCGCGCCAGGGAACAATGTATCTCAACTGGAAACATGAAGCGATGGTGGTTCAAGTCGACCCGTCGGCGGGGAGAGTAGTCACCTTTGAGACAGGGCCTATCGGGCTTCGGATTCGATATCTAAAGAGTGTCTTGAATCAATGGAACGTTTTTGTAGGATATGCTGAATCAACAAAGGAGCGCGCGGGAATCGACGAATACCTTAGGGACATACTACCTGCGAGATCGACCGGTTCAGCACCTGCTAGTAAGCCGTAAGCCCGTTGAGCGCTTTCTAATAGCCGTTTGGCCCCGATTTTGTGTAGCTCGGCACATACCAATTGACACACTGATTAATACGTGCTATTGTTCGCGCTGTTTCTCTGCTAGGAAGCCCGCCACGAGAAGAAGACCACTCCTGAACGCCGCACGACGGAACGTAGTTACATTCCTATTTCGTTTGCTCTTTGTTTTCATCGGCTTACAAAACGCATATTCCGCAAACTCTTTGTTTTCACATCGATACAAAACGGCCGGGGTGCCCACCCTTATCGGATTCCTTCCCTCCTCCACCTCGTCAGGCCTGCTCGCGCCTAACTCCTTTCCTTGCCACACTTGCGAGCCCCCCTGCCTCCAAGCAGGTACCCAAGAACAGACAACTATCGAGAAATTTGCTATGGTCTGGACGCGAACATCATTATATAGGTGTAGTTTCTAATGCGATTTATTACCCAAACCGAACAACAACATGCGGCCGAAACCCGCAGGGTCCGGTCAGGGTGCGCTTCCTCTTTTTCGGAACGTTCCAGCCCATCTTCAGATTTTTGTCATCACGCTGGCAATCAAGCCATCCAATCGCTTTTCCGCTCCGGCGCTGTGCAGGCCAGCCTCGCCATCGGTACTGTTGATGATCCTGCTGAGCATGAGGCTAACGAAGTTGCTGCCCGCATCATGGGCGCTGCCGCGAACAACCAAGCGTTCCGCCAGCGCGACCGAGATCACGACAACGCGCCCACTAACGTCTCCGGTATAGTCGGACAGGTCCTCCATTCTCACGGTCATCCTCTCGATCCAGCTACCCGCTCTTTCTTTGAGCCGCGCTTCGGGCGCGACTTCAGCCATGTCCGCGTCCACACCAGTTCGGAAGCGGCTGCTTCCGCTCGCTCCATCAACGCTCACGCCTACACCGCTGGCTCCGACATTGTTTTCGACGCTGGCCAATTCTCGCCTCAAACGCCACAGGGCCAGCGCCTCCTCGCCCATGAACTTGCCCACGTAATGCAGCAAGAACCGTCCGGACAGGACCGCCCCAGTGGTGGGCGACCCATCACAAATTCTCGGGACTCTACGATCCGTAGGCAGCCTGCTGCGAAGGAGCCGCCGCCTACAGAAATTCAAGATACGGCGAAAGATGAAGAGCTATGGCGCACACGCGTCGATGCCGCCGTGCGCTCGATGTTTGACGTCAGTGGTCCGGGTCTGACGGCCAAGAATGTTACGTTCGTAGACGAAAAAGAGTTCGCCGCCAAATACCCTGGGGCCGATATAGAAGAGCAATTGAAATTTATTTTCTGGTATGACGGCGGAGATATCAGCACCGTTGCCGGAAAGATCTTTTACAGCTATCTCGGATATATTTTTTTGGAGCACCCCCCGCTTAACCCCCGAACTCAAATGGGTACGGTCGAGGAACTGGTCAAGCAGGGCATTAAGGATGGGTATTTCTGGTACCGCTTCCTTACTGATCCGATGGGTAAGATTTCACCTCGTGACCTTATCGCTCTTTACATCGGCGGGATCACGGACATCAGCGGCTCCCAGTCGCGTCGCAGCATCCGCATGGAAATGTACGACCACACCGCCGATGTGAACACGCTTGTGCACGAAGCATGTCACTTCTACGTTTCTGATGCTTTCAGAGATGCCGTCAACGGCAGAAAGGATAAAAAAGAAATTTTCGGGGATGCCATTCTCTCCAAAGTTCTGATTGAGGGCTTCGCCGAGCGCTTCGCTCGCGAAGTCATGGCTGCAAACCCCGCCTTCGGCCCAGTCGTCGAGGCTTACCCTTTGGAATTCAGACAAGTAGTGCGCCTTGTAGCGGCATTAGGGGAGGACTCCATTCGGAAGGCCTATTTCAAGGGCGACGCGGCCGAAATCAAGAACCTAATGAAGACCGTTGACCTTTATAAAGCGAACAAACTCACCAATGTGACCAATCCGGACTTGATGGTGCCGGGACCGTGAGGGTGAGGGGGCTTCAAGTATGATTTGGTAATCGGTGGCAGTTCGCAGCGTTCACGAGCAAGAATGCCGTTGCTGCCGTCGCAGGAGAGAGAAAGGCCAGAAGCCGCTTTACGCTCCCAGTTTCGTAGCCGATTACCTCCTTGCCGAAGAAAGCCAAGCGCCCTCTCGTTTTTTTACACGGATATATAGGCTAGGAGTGGACCTAAGCCTCGAAGTTGTTCCAGCCACAAAACCGCTTCCGGACACGACTTGCCCGCCGACATACGTCGCAAGTACCTGGACATCCTTGAGTTGGTCATTCGGGACGGAAAGCACATCTCGATCCACAACAATAAAGTCCGCCAGCTTGCCTGTTTCCAGTGAACCTTTGTCGTTTTCTTCGAAGCCAACATATGCTCCATTAAACGTGTAGAGCCGGAGGGCTTCCAGGACCGTCAGGCGCTCCTCAGGAGCAAGGACTTCTCCTGTGCTCATGTCCCTTCTAACAACGGCTGACCAGATTCCCCACCAAGGGCTTATCGGCGTCACGGGAACGTCGGAACCAGCAGCCTCAATGATTCCGTTGTTGATGTAGGATTTTGCGGGATACGACCAGCGCACCCTCTCTGCCCCATACTTGTTGAACCAACTTCCGATCCAATAGACAAACGGAGGATTGCCGTCAACAAGCACGTGCAACTCCCTCATGCGCTTTTGAATCGCGGGGGTAGAAATACCCGCATGAACAATGCGAAAGCGTGGATCCTTGAGATCGAGGGCCTTCATCGTGGCGGCATAGGAGTCCAAGACTTCGTCTATGGCGCGGTCACCGATCGCGTGCGTTTCAAGCTGCCAACCAGCGCGGGCTGCAATCAGATGCGCCTTTTGCATGTCCTCGGGCTTCCACCGCAGGACACCGAGATTGCCAGGCTCACCTTGGACTGGAGGCGGATAGATCGCAATCGTACGCGCACCCATGCCTCCGTCAGCAAACATCTTGGCGGCGCCGAATTTCAGATGATCGTTGCCGAATCCCGTGTGCACTCCCATTTGGGCCAGCTTTTCGGCGTCTTCCATGCCGCCAATTCTCGGGGACATTTGAACGCGAATTTTCAGCCAGCCTTGCTGGTAGGCGTCCTGGTAGCCACGAATTTCATCGAAGGAGATGAAGATGTCATGGATGGTTGTCAAACCTAATGCCGAGGCACGCTCTGAAATCAGTTTTGCCGCTTGCCTGTTGATATCTGACGGATCGGGCGGCAGCAGTTCCGCGACATGCTCCATGATCGTGTCCTTGACAATGCCGGTCGGCTCGCCGGTGTCGTCCTTTTCGATCACTCCTCCTACAGGATCAGGTGTGCTACGCGTGATTCCGGCTATGGCTAGCGCCGCGCTGTTCAAAGCCGCAAGGTGCCCGCTGACGTGAACGAGGTAGACTGGGTTTGCCGGAGACACTGCGTCCAAGTCTTTGCGCGTAACGTAGCGGTGCTCACTGAACTTTGCATCGT
>Ga0335081_10013737_pt1 | contig 13088 bp, 11 predicted proteins | sample Lox_Sample_35_FD_206713 | JGI IMG/M metagenome (GOLD analysis project Ga0335081, IMG submission 206713) | Soil microbial communities from Loxahatchee National Wildlife Refuge, Florida, United States - Lox_Sample_3.5 | ecosystem: Environmental > Terrestrial > Soil > Wetlands | place: USA...
GGTTCGGAGCACATGAATGTGCTGGCAGAAGATCCCAATGCCCAAGCCCAACCGGGCGGGGGAGCTCCGGTCATGGCGACAGCTGCGCTGGCGGGTTCGACCGCTTCGGAGATTATCGTTGGCACTGGAATCGTGGACAACTTTTCCGTCGGCGATCTCATTGCCGTCGACGAGGACTATCAGCAACAGGTCGGATATGTGGGAACGGGGATTGCCGCAGCTTATGTGGAGGATCCGGTCGATGTGAACCGCGATCTCAATTACATTCGGCGCGTGACGTTCAATGTCGGCCGCGTGGCGCAGAAGACGACAAATTCCCTGATACTCGCTCAACCTTTGTTAGGCGGAGATCCGTCCGCAAACGCAGGGGTACAGAAGATTGTGGCGTTCGTCGATCGCGAGGGCGGAGCTTTCCTGCAGGAGTGGTCAGCGTTGTTCGTAGCGGAAGACGAGTCCGGAGGCCGGGTCTGTTTTTATTACCCGAGGCTTAGCCCGACGACATCGACGCGCGGCAACATTCCTGCGACGGCTCTCGTCAACGGAGAGAACCAGATGTTCCACAAGGAACAAGCGAGCGAGATCGCTACGCCACTGATTGCTTTGGCATTGCATGCTGCCTTTGTTGCTATGCCGCACACGGATGAAAACGACGGGCAAACCGTCGTGTGTTATCGCAGCTACTTCCCGGCACCGCTGGCTGCGATTTACTGACACCGTTACTTCGGAAACGCGAACATTTCTCAGCCCTCCGTTAGGGCTTCATTCTCGCGTCACATAATTCGACTGCCGCACAGCGCAAACTGAATTTGCCTACGTTCACGACACAGCATCTATTCGAAAACTCCAATGAAATTGCAGATCGATAATCTCGATGGCTCCGGCCTGCGCGACTACAGCGGCAACGTCGACGCTTCATCATTGCCTAAGCTTTTTCGACGCCTTAATCGGCCTGCTGAATTGCACGTCAGTCTGGTGGCGACTGGGCCAGATTTCATCGTCCCTGCCGCAGGGGCGCGCGTGGTTTTCGGAATGAATGTGCGACCGATTAGTGGCCAGGAACGTTTCACCGGATATCTGATGCAGGAGCCCACGTACGAATATTTGGGATGGGGCGAACGTGGTCCGATCTACCGTTATGTTTTCGTGGCTTTCGGGGATGAAGCATTGTTGGATGAAAAGCGGCTCCCCGAGCGCCCCCCTTTCGTTGAGCGGAGCGCCGGGAGCGCGCTCCGGCAATTGACGGATGACCTGCTGCCAGGAGTCTTCGATGCGAGCGCTGTCCAGGACCTGGACAAGCTGGTCGGCTATGCCTCCACGACGCAGAAAACTTGGTTGCAGCAAGCAGAGGAAATTGCTACTCAGGCGAGGGCGTGCTATTGGGTACTGAATGGAGCGCTGAGCTTTGCGCCGATCGGAAGCAATGTTTACCCGCTGAACGAAAGCGACGCCAGCTTTAATGCCGCTGGCCTAAAGTTGCAACCGGTCAATAAAGTTATCAATGACATCATCGTGATCGGCGAAAACGAGCCGCAGGCGTACGTTAAAGATTATTTTGTGGGAGATGGCCTGACTACCAGGTTCTATCTTTCGCAAACGCCCTTTAGCAAGGGAACCACGACGGTCTTCGATGAAGAGTATTCGAACACAACCTTGGAGCCGACGCTTTGGAGTACGGTGGATCCCGCGGAGGCGATCGCAGTTTCCGGTGGCAAGCTGCAGGTCGCGGGCGGAACAGGGTCGGACGGCGGCACGATCGTGCAATTCGTTGAGCCGGTGGAACTAGGCGGCGCACTGGTGATGCAGCACGGCGACGTGATGTTCAGTGCACCATCATCTGGCGTGCTGGGCGGACTTTATACCGGCGCGGTCAGCTTAAACAACTGCCTGGCAGGGTTCCGGATCACGCCCAACGGCAGCCAATCGAATATTCAAGCTGCGATCAACGGCATGCCAACTGGGTCGCCGCTCACCACAATTGCGACACATCATTACTTGCTCACAACGCGCCTTTATTCGCTGGAGATTTACCGGCGGCAACAAGTCTTTCATTCTTCGCTTCATCCGGCCGGGTCAGGCGTAGGGGGAGCGGCACTCCCCGCTGATGTGCGAATCGTTCTCGAAGTCCATGACATTGATCCGGCGAATCCCGGCAGTGAGGTCGCGCCGTCTACCGTGCTGTACGATGGCGTGTTCGATGCGGCCCCCGAGTTCTGCACTTATGCGCTGGTGAATGCGGCCAACATGAAATGCAACATCGCATTCACACGAATGCTGAAGGCACCGGATGCGGAGGTGCGAAGCGCACTGCCGGGACAAAGCTACCGTACGCGGCTAGTGGGGCCGTTGTCGACGGGGGCGGAGTGCAATGTGACGTCGAATGCAGAAGTGGGTTTCTACTCGTCGTATGTCCCGGCGGCGAACGAATTGATTGAAGTGCGCTATCGGGATAGCGGAAGGGCGATGGCTCGCGTGATAGATTCGCAAAGCATCGCAGCCCAGCGACGCGGAGTAGACGATGGCGTGCATGGCGCGGTGCGGCACATCAAGCTCCCGCAGGCGCGAACCACGGAAGATTGTGAGAACGCCGCACTCGCTCTTCTTGACGATGGCATCGGCCCTGCTTGGGCCGGCGAGTATGCAATCTGGAGCGACTTCCTCCCGGGCGATGCCCCTGATATTTTTCCCGGCGATGCCTTCCAAATAAATGTGCCGTCGCGAGGAGCGAATTTCCCGGTCATCGTCAGGGAGGTCGGAATCTCATTAAAAGACCTGCAGGGCGATCACTGCATTTACACCATCAAGTTCGCCAATGAGGCGGCCGAGCTTCTGGCCTTTGAATTCGATGCGGCGCAGCTCTCGGTCTCGTTAGATCCTCCGGAGTTGACAAACACGCAGATCGGTCAGACGTATCTCGAAGACCTGACGGAAGCAGAAGTTACCGAAGTCGATTCGACAAGCATCAGCATCGATGTGGGACCTGCCCCGCTGAACGGTGGAGGTTTTGAGGTCCGCTGGAGCGACGCCGGCTGGGGGCCGGACAATGATAGAAACCTAGTGGGGCGCTTTACCAGCGAGAGCTTTACGATCCCGCGACTTTCCCGGGTGCAGGACTGTTATCTGCGACAGTATGATGCTTCCAATCCGCCGAAATACTCACGGTTTTCGACGGCACTCCACGTGGACTATCCCTTATGAAAGATCCTGAAGCGAGGATTTCGGAATACGGAACTTGCGCCGGGAACGAGAAACCGCTCGTCGTGCGCGTTTCTCATCTCGACTTCCAACGCGAGGTGCTGGAAAAGCTGGCGCGCCTGGAGGCCAAGATGGATATGCTGGTTGGCGGCAGCCAGCCGGGACGGATGAAGCTGGCGGAAGACAGGCTGGTGGCGTTGGAAAAAAGTGAAATCCGCCGCGGCGTTTACGATCGGCTGTTGAGTGCGACGGTTGCTGCGATCGTGAGCGCCATTATCGCCATGCACGACCACTTCCTTAAGTAGGTTCGGGATTCCCTCGACTGACCCATTCCATAAGGAGAAAATCATGTCTTTCCTGACCAAGTTAATCCAAGCAATTGCTTTTGTGCCTTCGATAGTAACCGCCGTCAAAAATTGTTTTCAGGACCACTCAGGCAGCGAGAAGAAGAACGCCGCAATGTCCTTTCTGCAAGGAGCGTTGTCGATGGCGGACGCAGTCTCGAGCAAGCAGATTGTGGACGAAGTAACGTTTCGTAACGGCCTATCGAAAATTGTGGATGGAACCGTGGAATGCCTGAATGCTTCGGTCTGGGCCAAGCCGCAGATGTCCGTCCCCATTACCGGCACAGCGTTGACCCAGTAGCTAGCCTACCTCTTCGCTCCAATTCTCCAGTGTCTTCTTCACGAAAGCCATGAATTGGTCGGCAACCGCGCCATCGATGACACGGTGGTCATAGCCGAGCGTCAGATGAACAACGGAACGAATGGCAATCGAATCGTTGCCGTCGGCATCGGTGACGACGAGCGGCATTTTAGTGATCCCGCCGACACCGAGGATGGCTGAGTTCGGCTGGTTAATGATGGGCAGACCGAACACTGCGCCGAACTGGCCGGGATTGGTGACCGTGACAGTCGAGCCCTCCACCTCTTCGGGCTTGAGCTTCTTGTTGCGAGCGCGCTCTCCCAGGTCGGTGATACCGCGCTGCAACCCAAGGAAATTCAGTTCGTCGGCATTCTTCAGGACAGGAACGATCAGGCCCCAATCGAGCGCAACGGCGATGCCCACGTTGACGTGACGATGATAGCGAATGCTCTCCGCCTCCATCGATGCATTCACAATGGGAAACTGCTGCAAAGCGATGATCGCAGCGCGCACAAAAAAGGGCATGAAGGTCAGACGGGCCCCGTGGCGCTGCTCGAAGGCCGACTTTGTCTTGTTACGAATTTGTACAATTTTCGTCAGGTCAATCTCGAACATGCAATGCACGTGCGCGCTGGTGCGGCGCGACTCGATCATGCGCTGAGCAATGATCTTGCGCATCTGGGTCATGGGGACGAGATCGCCAGGAATGGCAGCCGGTGTGGGCGGAGCCGAAGGCTTCGCACTCGCCATACTGGCCGCTGCGGGAGCGGAAGGCGCAGCCTCCTTGCTCTCCAGAAACGCCATGATGTCCTGTTTGGTGATGCGCCCACCGAGACCGGTGCCTTGCATTTGCGAAAGGTTGACTCCGTGTTCGCGCGCAATTTTGCGCACTAACGGGGAAGAGCGAGCATGGTCGTCTTCTTCTTCGGCAGCCGGAGCGGAAACCGAGGCTTGGGGCGCGGGTGGCGCGACAGGAGCTGCGGGAGCGGCCTGAGCCTTTGCAGGCGCGGCTGCGGGTGGGGCTGGTGCTGGTTTGGTTGCGACTGCATCGCCGTCGCCCGCAATCGTGCCTACCACGGTGTTCACCTGGACGGTGTTGCCCTCACCTACCTTGATGTCCTGCAGAACTCCGGAAGCAGGAGCGGGAATCTCGGCATCAACTTTGTCGGTTGAGATCTCGAACAGGGGCTCATCGCGCTGCACCTTGTCCCCGGGTTTTTTCAGCCACTTGGTGATGGTCCCCTCGAAGATGGATTCGCCCATCTGGGGCATGACGATATCAGTCGGCATAACTCCCTTCCTGCGGCCAACAATCCAAAAGTTCAGGCCGAAAGCAATTTTTTATTATAGCGAACGGATGCGGTTAGTCGTGGTCGTGGCCGTGATCGCTGTCCGCGCCTGGCGTCAGTGGTCCGATGCCGTAAGCATTCTTCCAGTAGTCCTGCACCTTGGGCGGAAGTTTCTGGATGCGTGACAAGAACATGGTCACGTCCCAGATATCTTGATCGCTGAGCGCTTTGCCCCAGGCGGGCATGCCGGTGTAACGCACGCCAGTGCGGATGGCGTAGTAGATGTGCCACTCGGGATCGTCCAACGGGTCGAGGATGAGCTGGGGCACAGGAGGATAAAGGGCTTTCTCCAGAGTGCTCGGCTTGTTGTCGAGTGTGCCGTGACAAACCGAGCAATTCATGGTGTAAACCTTCATGCCTTGAATCAAATTCTCGTCGGTCGGGGGAACTGGGCTCGTCACGCGTGGAGCATGGCGTTCCATGGACGCGTCGAGCGCGTTGTTAGCAAGACGCCGTTCGAAGCTGGGCGGCGTCGCATCAGCGTTGGTGGGGATGTAACCGAAATTTGCGATGGCCAAGCCACCCAGAATGATCGCGAGCAGTGTCACCACAATTCCCAGGATGAAGTTCCGCATGATCCCTCGTCGAAAAGAAATTCAAGTGTACCTGAATTGTGGTACGCAAACCGGCTCCGACCGGATGGGATGAACTAGTAGGCATGAAGCCGCCTCGCCTCGCGGACGACGTCGCTCACTTTCGGAAGAAAGTACTCCTCTTGCGGCGGCGAGAAAGGCACCGGCGAATCCTGCGCCGTAATCCGTAGGATAGGTCCGTCAAGATCATCAAACGCTTCTTCATTGATGATGGCAGCGATCTCGCCGGCAATGCCCCCAGTGCGCACGTCTTCGTGCAGCAGGATGACTTTGTTAGTCTTGCGCACAGTTTGGGCAATCGCCTCGCGATCAAGCGGGGAGAGGGTGCGCAGGTCAAGCACTTCCAGATCAATCCCCTCTTTGGCGAGAATGTCGGCGGCTTCGAGAGCGACGTAAACCATCGCAGCGTAAGTAATCACGCTCATCGTGCTGCCCTGGCGCGCGATTCGGGCCTTCCCCAAAGGAACGACATAGTCTTCCGCTGGAACTTCCTCTTTGATCCGCCGATAAAGATATTTGTGCTCGAAGAAGACGACGGGATTGTTGTCCCGGATCGAGGCCTTGATAAGCCCTTTGGCATCGTAAGCGCTCGCCGGGCAAACAACCTTTAGACCGGGGGCGTGCACGAACCACATCTCAGGATTCTGCGAGTGAAAAGGACCGCCGTGGACATTGCCGCCGCTTGGCCCGCGGATGACGATGGGAGCCGGCGCGTTCCAGCGGTAGTGCGCCTTGGCCACCATGTTCACAATCTGGTTGAAAGCGCAGGGCAGGAAGTCCATGAACTGAAATTCAGCGACCGGCCTCATGCCGGTGAGGGATGCGCCAAAGGCTGCGCCTACGATCGCGGATTCCGCGATGGGAGTGTCGATCACGCGCTCGGGACCAAAGCGGTCGATGAAACCTTCGGTGACCTTGAACGCGCCACCGTAGATGCCGATGTCCTCGCCGATGCAGAAGACGGTGGGATCGCGCTCCATTTCTTCCCAGATTCCCTGGCGGATAGCTTCGAGATAGGTGAGTTGGGGCACGAGTTAAGTTCGCCGCACGGTCGTATCGCGGATAAAGATTCTCTCCGCGAGAAATCATAATAACGGACAAGTTGGATGTGAGGGAACTCACAGTGGTGGCTTAGTTTGAGCTGTTGCACTCCTGTTCTCTTGGCGTCATCCCAAGCACAGCTGCCTTTTCAGGCGAGGATCTCCCAGCGCAGGACTGGTCAACATGGGAGATCCCTCGGCCCACTGGGGAAAGCGTGGGGCCTTCGGGATGACTCCATAGGAGGCTAGAATTTAGACTGATTCACTACCGGACACCTTGGCTTCTACTTCTTCATCTTCTTGGCGATTTCTTCCATTAGCTTGGGCTTGAGTTCAGCCAAGACGCTGTCCACGATACTGGCAATGGCGCCAACTTCCTCAGTATTACCATTTGAAGGCCCGGCGGAAGAGGCTGCTTGCGGACTTGGCGGTTCCGCATGGTTGTTTTCGAGGCTGGCAGCCGCCACATCTGCGAGCTGGGTGGTGAATTGTGGCGTGGTAACGGAATCCCGGAGCTGCTTCCAGTTGGCCCACGCGGCTGCGAGTTCCGCTTCGCGTTGAGGGTCGGTATGTTCGAATGCCGGAGGAGCGTCGGCCACGTCAAGAAGCGACACGACCATGGCCGCTTCAGCCGGAAGCGCCGACACAGCATCCGTGGCAGAAGCAGCCGCGGCGAATGCAGCTTCTTCCGGCTTTTCAGGCTGAGTCTCGGCGATACCTGCATTTAGCGTCACATCGGAAAACGGCGGAGCCGGTTCCGCGACAGAGGCGTAGCCGGCGGGCGCTGTCTGGGTCATAGCGGCCGAGCTACCGGGCCAGCTGGGCAGCGGTCGGGTCGAATGCAGCGCTTCTGCCGCCGCGACTTCTGCGAGCGCGCGTTGCATCTCTTCATCCAGCACGATGGCGGAGTCTTCGGCTAAGAGCGGAACTGCGTCGGCAACCCATCGCGGCCCGGAAACAACCGGCACCTGGCCCGTAGCGCCAACACTCTGCGCCGGCGCTAACGATGCCAAGGCCGCAGCTACTTCTTCTTCGCGGGAAGCTTTCTGGGTGTCCTCAGGATTTTCAGCTGCAACTGGGGAGTCCGGTGTCGCCGCCTCTACCGCGATTGGCTCAGGCGCCGGCGCCACAGCTGCTTCCTCTAATGGAGGCTCAGAGACCGGCACGATCTCAATTTCAGATTCCACTGGTGGAGCGGCAGCGAAAGTCACCGGAGCGATGTCGGAGTCACCTTCCGCCTCGGCCGCAGCTGGTTTCTCATCGCGAACCGGCTCACTGGCCGATATTGGCTCAGCTGCCGGCGCAGATGTCCGTTCCGCTGAGCGCGTGTCCCCGTGTCCCCGGACGGCTGCGACGGCCGCCTCGATGGCCGCGATCTCCTCAGCGGTAACCTCGCGCAGCATAGCGACCGTAGGCGTCTCGGTGCGGGGATGCTTAGCTTCTGTCTTAGCTGCTTCTACCGGTTCAGGTTCGGCCTCGCGCGACTTGGGAGCGTGAGGCGGCGGAATCTTGATGCGATTCTTCCAGCCTTTTTCCAGATCGCCATATTCGTTGCTGGGCGAGGCAGATTCCTCGATGGCGGCAATGGCTTTCGCGAAGCGTCCGGGCTTGTAAGGCTCAGGCTGGGGAACGATCTTGTCTTCAAGCTTGGTGAGGGCGGTAAGGAGTTCGCTGGCCTCAAATGGCTTCACCACGAATGCGTCGGCGCGAACCCGGCGTACTTCCTCAGGTTTGAATGGCTCCAGCTTGCCTACGGTTAACAGCACGGGGATGCGCGCGGTCTCGCGCGATTCGCGAATGCGCTGGCAGACTTCCAATCCGCCGTAGCCGGGCATGTAGACATCGAGGACGATCAGGTCGGGTTTGGATTCGGCGATGCGTTTGAGAGCGGCCGATCCGTTATTGACCGTGACCACTTCGTACCCGGCGTCCATGAGGATTCGCCGGCCCATGTTCTGGGCGGTCACACTGTCGTCGGCAAGCAGTATCTTACGTGCCAAGCAGGGTCCTTCCGCGTTCTGGGGGATAGCGCGAAGGTAACCTGTCCGGCCCTCTAAGTCAATGAGAATACGACCACTTCGCAGGTTACGAGGGGACAATACCTATTGGGGAAATGGTTCGTCCAGGCCTCTGTTGGCCCGACGCCTGCAGGGCAATTTTGAAAGCCGACTAGAACGGGACAATCTTGTGAATGCCCTTCTTTTTCTTTCGTTTGCTGGAGGCGACGGTGGCATCGTCGGCGACTTGGTCGTTGCTTGAAGCCGCCGTGGCGCCGTTCGGATTCGCCCCTTGGATTTCATTAACCTGCTGAGGTGGCGGAGCGGTTGCGCCGGAATCCGCGGGAACATTGGGCTTTAGTTCATTGGGATCCGCGGCATTGCCATTTGGCTTCAATTCGTTGGTATCAGGTTGGGCGGCCGCACCAGAGTTGGTGTCAGCCTGAGCGGTCGTGCCAGCGTTAGCATCGGGAGCCGCGGCCCCAGTCTCTCCCGGCGGATTGTCGGAACGAGGAACGGCCTCGCCCGCCGGAGGCTCGTCTTCCGGTTTCTCGATCGAAATGGCGTGACTCTCAGACTTCGGCTTTTCCTTGGGGACGCCGGCACTCGCCATCTCCTGCACAACCTGGTTCGGGTTCACGGGAGACGGGTCAACCAGTGTCGGCTCGCCTACGTGGGCCGCATCGGCAACGCTTGGATGTTTTCCGAAGTTCCCCATCACTTTGGAGAGCATGCTGGGCTCATGGCGGCTGTCCTCTTCCGCTTTGTTCTGGGCAACCGCGGCTTTCGTGGGTTTCGGGACCGGCTGGTGCAGAGCAAGAAGGCGCGCCTTGGCGTCATCGGCACGATTCATGACCGGATAGCGGGTCAGGACTTGAGAGTAATTTTCTCCCGCAAGTTTGCTGAAGCGCTCGATCAGGTTAGCCTTCAGAGCTTCCGGCCAACATCCCGGCGGATGATTCGCGCCTTTCGCGCACGTGGGATGCGAACGGACCATCGTGATTTCACCCTCGTAGCACTGCCCAAGCAGGTAGAGCGCTTCATCCGCCTTGCTGTAAAGGGGATATTTCTCGACCAGTGAACGCAAGCGGGCGATGGCAGCAGCGTAGGACTCAGTTAAGTAGTAAAAGCGGCCGACGCCAAACTCGCGTTCTGCGATCACTTCCTGAACTTCACGGAGGCGCTGTTTGGCTTCCGGAACCAGCTTGCTGTCCGGATATTGCATGATTACTTGGCGATATTCCTGCTCGGCACGTACTGCGTGCGTGAAATCGCGGTCAGGCTTCTCCATCTGCTGGTAGTGGATGTTGGCAATCTTCATCTGCGCTTCAGCAGCTTCCGGCATGTTGGGGAAGAAAGTGATGAAATCCCGATATTGAATTTCCGCCTGGGTCAGAGCCGCCATTCCGCCTTCGGAGTACCAGGAATCTGCCTCCGCCAGTTTGGCGCGGGCCACGAATTCGGAGTCCGGATAGGTGTTGATCAGCGTCTGCAAGGTAATCCTGGCGACATCGAAGCGATTGTGCTTCATGGCATCCATGGCACGGTCAAACAAGACCTTGTCAGGCTGCTTCGAATCGACGTTGGCAATCGGGTTGATGACTTTCTTGTTCGAGCATGCAGCGGTCAACAGCAACGCGCTCAGGGCCAGGAGTATAGAAATACGACGTGACATAAGAAATTCCAGCTTCTAGTTTCCGGTTTCGAGTTTCTGCGACCTTTGAACGGGACACTAGAAACTCAAAAACTGTAATTCAGACTTTCAGTAACGCGGCTTCGGTAGCCGCTTTCAACAGCGTCCGGGCATTGTTAGTAGGATCGCCGTGACCGAAGATAGCGTTGCCTGCGACCAGGATTTCTGCCCCGGCCCGCACCACTTCCGCCACCGTATCGAGCGCAATGCCGCCGTCCACTTGGATGGCGAAATTCAGACCACGCTGCGCCCGCAAGCTGGCCAGTTTCTGAATCTTATGGACCGCGTTGGGGATGAACTTCTGTCCGCCGAACCCGGGATTTACCGACATTACCAGCACATAATCCACGATGCCGAGCACTTCGCTCAACGTCTCCACCGGAGTCGCCGGATTAACCACGACGCCGGCGCGAGCACCATGACTTCGCACCAGATGAAGCGTCCGATCCAGGTGCCGGCAGGCCTCCTGGTGCACCGAAATCCAATCCGCACCTGCTTCCACGAAATCTGGAATGAACAGGTCGGGATTCTCAATCATCAAGTGGCAATCGAGCGGAAGCTGCGTTGCCTTGCGGAGTGAACGTACTACCGGAGGCCCGATGGTTATGTTGGGCACAAAGTGCCCGTCCATGACGTCCACATGGACGACGGTTCCCCCGCCTTCCGCAGCCGCCTGTATTTCCTCCGACAAACGGGCGAAGTTCGCAGACAAAATCGAAGGTGCCAGCTCTATCAAGCCTGAGGCTCCGGGTGGGATCAGGAAAATTCTAACATTGTTTACCCTTTTCTACTTCGCGGGTTGGGCAATGTCCCGAGTCAGCAGGTACAATTCCACAAGGCCGATTAGCCATCTAAGTCGCGAGTTTTTGGCCCACTGACCATCATGCGAGTGCGAAAAGCCGTTTTTCCAGCAGCCGGCCTTGGAACCCGCTTCCTTCCGGCTACCAAAGCCCAGCCAAAAGAGATGCTACCGCTGGTGGACAAACCCATTATCCAGTATGGAGTCGAGGAGGCCCTGGCGTCCGGCTGCGATCAGATTGTGATCGTGACCGGCCGGGGAAAGCAATCGATCGAGGACCACTTCGACGTCAGCTACGAACTGGAGCGGATGCTGGAGGACCGCAAGAAAACGGCGCTGCTCAAGGTCGTGCGCGACATCTCAGACATGATTCACGTGGCCTATGTAAGGCAGAAAGAGGCTCTTGGCCTGGGACATGCGGTGCTGATGGCGCGCGAACTGGTCGGCTACGAGCCATTTGCAGTGCTGCTGGCCGACGATGTGATTGACGCCGATCCGCCGTGCCTGAAGCAGATGATTGATGTTTTTGAGCAAACCCATTCTTGCGTGTTGGCAACCCAGGTCGTGGAAGGCCCAGCGATTTCGTCCTATGGCGTATTGAAAGTGAAGGAAGCCGATGGGCGATTCGATGGCCGGCTTTTTGAAATCGAGGACATGGTAGAAAAGCCAAAGGTTGAAGACGCGCCCTCGAACCTGGCGGTGATCGGCCGTTACGTTCTGACGCCGACGTTATTCGAGACGCTCGCCGAAACCCCGGCCGGAGTTGGCGGCGAATTGCAACTCACCGATGGCCTGAGGCTACACCTGAAAAAAGAGAAGATGTACGCCTTTGTCTACGAGGGCAAGCGCCATGACACCGGGGACAAGCTGGGTTTCCTGAAAGCGACCGTCGAATTTGCGCTCAAGCGGCGAGACTTGGGCGGACCGTTGCGCGAGTATCTGAAGGGTTTGAAGCTTTAGTTCGGTCAAAAGCAGGTTCCTCTACTGCGTTCGGCTGCGCTTCACTCTGCTTGGGATGACAACATGATGAGGAAGTGCTAGGTTCCCAGCGTAATCTTCAGCTTCTTTGATTTTTCCTCCACGCTATTGGCGAGTTTCTCCTTGTGCGCGTCGAGTTTCTTTTCGATGCTGGCGCTGGACAGCCCGAGAATCTGCGCCGCCAGAATCCCGGCATTGGTTGCGCCGGGCTTGCCGATTGCGACCGTCGCGACGGGAATGCCAGCAGGCATTTGAACCGTCGCCAGTAATGAATCCAGCCCGTTGAGTGAAGTCGACGGAATGGGAACCCCAATGACTGGAACGCTGGTGTGAGCGGCGATGACGCCGGCGAGATGTGCGGCACCTCCGGCGCCGGCGATGATCACACGGACGCCACGTCCTGCGGCTTTGCGTGCGAATTCCGCGGTTCGCTCAGGCGACCGATGCGCCGAGGTGACGTCGATCTCGTAAGCAATTCCGAAGTCCTCGAGCGCCTTAGCGGCCTCGCGCATGATCTCGAGATCGGAGTCACTTCCCATCACAATCGAAACTAGTGCCTTGCTCATAGTTCTCCCTTTTTACTTCGGCTCTTGTCCCCTGGGTAGCCTGAGGGTCATTGCTGCAGTTCCCTCGACTTCGCTTGGGATTTCGGCAGCGGGCCCAGACGCCCGCTTAACGCCTCAACTTCAATGCCCTCGCGGCGATGTCTTTGCGGTAGTGCATTCCTTCAAAAGAAATCTTGCCGATGGCCTTATACGCGCGGTCAACCGCGCTCTTGAGGTCTGCAGCTTTTGCGGTCACA
>Ga0335081_10013738_pt1 | contig 13088 bp, 17 predicted proteins | sample Lox_Sample_35_FD_206713 | JGI IMG/M metagenome (GOLD analysis project Ga0335081, IMG submission 206713) | Soil microbial communities from Loxahatchee National Wildlife Refuge, Florida, United States - Lox_Sample_3.5 | ecosystem: Environmental > Terrestrial > Soil > Wetlands | place: USA...
GTGGCCTGGCAATTTCTGATGACCGCTGCGGCCTTCAATCTCTGGCGGCTTCCGAAGGTCCAAGCGGCCGAAGTGTGAAGAGACGCCGAAAAACGGCATTTTTCAACACGCCAAGCGGTCGGCGGGGGTCTCTGCACTATCAATTTCGGCAGTGATTCGCGAAAAGACGATGTCAACCCGATGCACTTCTTGATCGGGAAGCCTTATTTCAACAAGTTCCTAGTGGATCATCAAGGCTCAGCAGGGCAACTAGGTGGGGATTCCGGCGAAGCTGAACGCCTTTTCCGAAAGTAAGCCGAACGGCATTCCGGGATGATCCCGAACACCATCGGAGCATAGCGACGCTGGCAACTTGATTGTGCAAGAAGTGTTCGGTTTCGTCAAGAGAAACCTGTCCGGAGCGCAGCGGAGGAAGAACGCCGCTAGCGGAGAAAGGGGTGCGGGGAAAGGCGGCAGGCCTTGCCCCGCCGCAGCACACAGAAACCTGGAGCGCGACCAGCGCTCTAGACAAGGCCGCATTATCGGCCACAGCTCCACGAGCAGAACGGGCCCTGCGCGCCCCCTGTTGCGACGGTTGCGTGATCTAACGCGCGGTTACATCGAATTCAAAATAACCTTCATGCGCTTGGAAGGAATCGCCCGAGCGTCCATTTACCGAGAAGTACGTGCGGCCATCCGCCGTCTTTGTAACCAGCGCGCCAGCCGCTTCATGCGGTACAAGGTAGCCTTCACCCGCGGGCTTGCCATCGCCAAGCGCTCCGTGACAACTCTCACGGCTCCTCTCAGAGCCACGACCCTGAAAGTCTAGACAGACCGTGCCTGTCACTCCACGCAGGGTCACCGAAGATCCCGCCGGAGTAGGGATGCTCGCTCCCCATTCCAATTGGGCCGGCAGAACGATGTGGTATTCGCCTGGGCCCTTGGCTTCGACAATCCCTTTTTCCGGCGTGCACTGGCTGCGGTTCGGAAGGCAGGTCGGCTCGGCGTACGAGATTCGCGACGAAATGTCCGCGCGCTCTACCTTGACTGTGACCATGAATGAACCCGAGTTGTTGCTCCATTGGATGCTGTCCATGATCCCGAGGTATAGCCTGGTGGCGCCATTGGGAACCAAATATCTTCGGGTTAGGCCGTCTTTGGTGGCGCCGGTTCCGATGAAGAAGACTTGCCTCAACTCCGGGGCAAGTGAAGTGAAGTTCAAACCAAGCCGCTTGAAGTCCAAATGCTTCGGCGCTTTGAAACCGTCTGGCCCGGCGTCTTCCAGGAACACACCGATCAGTGAGTCGTAGGGCGCGGTGACATTCGAGATGCCGTTTTTATTACCGTCGTCATGGCTGGCGAATTGCGGTTCCCACCACCATCGCTTGCCGTGAAAATCCGACCGTGGATACACGGCGCCGTCGGGCGAATTGCAAGCAGGGGGACACGCGACCGGGGTTGTAAAGATGAGCTGACCCGCCGGCGTGTAGAGGCTGAACTCCCCGGACATGTGACTTACCCCTCCCGTCGCGGAGAAGCTAACAGAAACTGCGGACGCAAGAGATAAACTCATCATCGCGGGGGATTGCCGGGGCGCTCTGTCGCCACCACCCGCTCGCGCCCCGTCGGGCATGCCCGCCAGATAAGGATTGGATTGCGCTGAAACTTGAAGCGTGATCTGCGAAGCGCTCTGCGGCTGGGCGCGGAGCATACACGCCGCGAGAGTTAGAAACGCGGCGCGCTTCATTTCACCTCCGGCACGCTGATGCCGGCCTGTATGAGTGCGAACGGTCCCACAAGGCACAGACAGGGAGTGGTCCGGTTCATAGCCTCCTTAGACTCCGCAGCTCAGGAAAATGTTCCCACCGGTCGTGCGCTGGGAATTGCGGGGATCGCGCGCGCCTGCCACCTTGCCGCATAACGCCCAGACTGGAAACAATGCCAGCCGGCAGCGACTTCCCAACACGGTGTGCCCTCTATGCGCTCGCCTTTGCTCGGTTCTTGCGCATCGAGTCACCGCGCATCTCGATGCGGTGAGCGTTGTGGACCAAGCGGTCGAGAATGCCGTCGGCCAGCGTCGGATCGCCGATCTGCTCGTGCCAGCGAGAGACCGGCAGTTGCGAAGTCAGGATCGTAGAACGTACCTGGTAGCGGTCTTCGCAGATCTCCCAGAAGTCGCGGCGCTCGGGTTCTGACAGCTGGGCCATAGCCCAGTCGTCGATGACCAGGACATCGATGCGGCTGAGCCGGGCGAGCAAACTGCGCAAGCTGCCGTCTGCCCGAGCCATCGCCAGATCACGGAACAAAGACTGAGCGCGAGTGTATAACGCGGAGTATCCATCGCGACATGCTTTCTGTGCCAATGCACAGGCGACAAAACTCTTGCCCACGCCCGTGGGGCCAAGAACGAAGACGTTCTCATGCGTCCCGACCCAAGCGGATTGCTGCGTCAGGGAACGGATCACGCTCTTGTCAAGGCCGCGGGCGGTACGATAGTCGATCTCCTCAACACAAGCGTTTGGTGTGCGCAGCTTGGCATTCTTCAGGCGTCGTGAAAGCGCCTGGTTCTCCCGCCAGTTCCACTGTTGATCTACTAACAGGCCGAATCGCTCCAGGAAGCTCAGCTCGCGAGCGGATGGATCTTGCTCCTGGGTTTTCAACGCCTCGGCCATGCCGAGAAGACGCATCGCCGCCAGTTTTTCAATCAGGGGTTGTTTCAGCATCGCCGTGTCCTCATTCGAAGTACTCTGCCCCACGGATGTTGTCGTGCGGAGGCGGTGGCGATGATGGTGGTGGGCCTACGGGAGGTAGTGCGTCGAGCGAGTTCTTCAGAATCGACTTCACGCTCTGATAGCGGCACGCGCCCATAATCAATGCCCGCTCCGCCGCGGCTTCCATGCGCGCCGCTGAGTACTGATCGGCGAGCCGAATGATGCCCAGGCAGGATCGGTAGCCCATCTCTGGGTGCGGCTTGTCGGCGAGAATACATTCAAAGAGCCGAGCAGTATATGGGCCTATGGTCTGAGCCCAATGCACCATCCGCGACGGTGTCCATTCCAAATGCGCCTGGTGGGAACGCGGACGATGCTCGGCAATCGTGACGGCGTGCCCGTGGCCGTGTGCGCGTAGGTGTGACGCCACGCGTTGACTCTTGTGGAAGATCTCGATGGTCGTCGGCGTCGAGCGTACTTCCACCAGTTCTTGAACCAGGTTGTAAGGCACGCTGTAGTAGTTCGTGTCGAAAGCGATGTGATAGTCGATGTTGACTCGGGCACGAGACCATTCGCTCAGGTCGAAACGTTCCGCCGGGAGGGGACCCATCGCAGGCTTGTCCACTGCCGCAAACTGCGTCGCTCTGGAACCCTCGCGCTTGCGGAACGATCGCTGATTGATTCGGTCGCGAAGCTCCCGAATAGCTTGGTTCAACTCCTCAATCGAAAAGAACTTCCGATTCCGCAATGCGGCAATAATCCAACGCTCGGCCAACTGCACACCCGATTCGACTTTGGCCTTGTCACGGGGTTTGTACGGCCGCGCCGGAACCACTCCGACGCCGTAATGCATGGCCATCTCCTGATAAGTCGGGTTCAGATCGGGATCGTAGCGGCAGGCTTTGGTCACGCCGGTCTTGGTGTTGTCCGGCACCACCAGCTTTGGCACGCCGTTATAGAACTCGAAGGCGCGCACGTGAGCGCCGATCCAGCTTGCCGCCTGCTCGTCGGCAGTGGCTTCGGCGTAGGTGTAGGAACTGGCTCCCAGCACGGCCACAAACAGATGCGCCTGCTGCACCGGACCACCCCGCGGATCATGGATCGGTATCGTTGTTCCTGCCCAATCCACGAACAGCTTCTCGCCGGCCTTGTGCTCCTGCCGCAGCACCACATCCTGTTTCCGCCGCCACCGCTGGTACAGCTCGCAGAAGCGGCTGTACTGGTAGCCATCCGGGTTTGCCTGCCGGTACTCCTCCCAGAGCAACTGTTGCGTCAAATGTGGATGTTGCTGCCGCTGCCGGTGAAGATCGGCGAAGTCCGGCATCGCCAGTACCGTCGGGCGACTGCGCGGCGGCCCGCCGAACAACGCGGCCTCAAGCCGGTCATCGTCCCACTCCGGTCCAAGTGGCCACGCTATCTTCGCGGCCTCAGCTCGTTGCAGGTACTCATGAGCGGTGCCGAGGCCAATCGAACAACTGCGGGCGATCTGCCGCAAACCCAGGCCCACTTCAAGCTTAAGTCGAAGAACTTCTTTGATCTTGCGCACGGACAATCTCCTGGCTGGCAAGCTGATCCTCCCTTTCGAGGGGGAGGCTGCCTGCCATTGTGTTGTCCAGCGCGGCTAGCTGCCTGTGGAAATCATTCCGGCGAAGCCGAACACGATTCCGCAGTCGGCCTGAAACTGTTCGGCTTCATCGCGGAATCGACGTTCACCTTCATCCCGGAATCCTGTTCGAGATCATCCCGGAATAGCGTTCGGAATCAACCCGGAATCGCGTTCATCTTGCCCCGGATTCCCCAACTAGGCAGGCAGCCTGGTCTAGAACCGCAGCGGACCAGGCGCTCTTGGGCGTTCCCTGCTTATTTCCTCGGCGCAGTGTTTCCATGCGAACACTGGTGCCGGCCTTGCCTTCCTGAACAGAGGGAGTTAGCAGTGCTCGAATCAGCTCATCGCCTCTGGGAAGCCTCAGCACCCCGACACGCTCGGCCGTTCTCTCTCCTTCAAGAGACTCCTGCGTATTCTTAAAAAGGAACACACCGGCCGCCTGCATTGCATCACTGATAACCTCATGAACTCTAGCTACCGGAGCGGCGATGAAGCGGGTTTCCACCGGGTCTCCACCGGGCAGGATTTCGGGGAGAGCAACGCAAGGAGAGGCGGCCGTACATGTGCGGATTACCGCGAAGGCTAGAGCCAAGTAGCGCATCGTCAGCGCCGCGCTTGGATCGTATGTTGGCCAGACACTTCAAGGTCATAGGCCGTCCCGGCGCGAATAAGCGCTTCGTTACCCTTGGCGAACAATCCAAGCACGCCAAAGTCGAAGGTATTGTTGGTTCGGCCACCTCTGGCCTTCTCGGCGGCCCCGGTAACCGGGACGGTTTGGCCGTCAACTGCGGTTGCTACGTCAAATACAAATTCGACATCGGCGTGCCGACCATACCCTTTAGCTTTGTCCACTTTTGTGAAATGACCAATGGCGAGCGCTCCGCGGCGTACGAGCACTGCACCATCTACCACAACATCTTCGGCCACCTCAAATTGTACGGTCTGGCCTGCGCTGTTCTTCTCTAACTTCTTTGAATACAGCGGGTCACGCAGCAGCACTTTCACCGGTGTGGCGTCCGGTAATGTAACTGCGTGTGGTGATCCAGTTTCCTTCGCATTCTCCAACCCCCGCGGGTTGCTCGCGGGATCGTTGGAACTGAGTAGTTTGGCTAGGCAGGCCGTTTCTTCCGCTAGAGGATGGGCGTTGCCGTCACTACCTGCGTGTCCCCGGAAGGCGTTCTTGTGAAATTCAATATGAAGCAACGCGCCTCTCACCTCATCTTGAGTCGCCTGCCGAATATCAACAATGAACGTACCCCAGGCACCGCGCGATCCACGAACGCCTGCGTCTATATTCCTCCGGGCGGCAATCTGCCAGAGTTCGATGTCGGTTTTGGCCTCAATGTGAAACCCGTCATCCTTGTCCACTTTTGATGCGAGTGCTGGCAGCGCTCTCAGCAACGCGAATTTCACCTGTTCTGGGGGGGCCGGCACGAACCGTTCATCAACGTTTGAGCCCTCCGGTCGGACAACCGCGATACCACAAGGGGGCGTTTCCGCTCCGAGACGTGCGATCACGGCAACCAGCAAAAAGAGATGATGGAAGCGACCCATTCTTCGCTACTTCCTTTACGCGATGTATAGCGAATTAGTCTACTACATGTCGCCCGAGCAGTCGCAGGCACTACAGCTCGGTCTGCGGGCAGATCAAACTTTAGCAGGCCCCGCTTGTAGTGCATTCCTTTTATAGGCGGCTGCACATCGTGTAGCCCGCACTTGAAAACGTCATGGGCAACCCCTGGTTTTCGGTTTCCGCTATTTACGTATCCTGCCGATGGCTCGAAATCGAAGCCAAGCCAGCAACATCGCGGAGTGGTTGCTTCGCTGCCATGACTGGGCGTTTCAACGCAGATTACCATAGCACTAGAGCCCGGCAGACCGTATTCATCCCCAAAATCGATTCGACTCACTAAAAACTCCCTCCCTACCGAGGATGGGAACTCGCCCCGTGGGAGGAGGTACAAGTCGTGAATGGCCGGAGGCCGGTGCCCTACTGTTGCAGTGTTGCATCCCGGCAGAGGAATACCAGGGTGATGAACCGGTCAGCAACCGTGATCTTTGATGTGGTTCATCAGTTCCTTCTTCCGCGCATCCAGCGATTCTCGCAAGAGCTTCAGTTGGCTAAGCAGTGAGTCCTGGGCCTCATATCGCCCTTGCAGGGCAGCTTCAACGTCTTGAACATGGATCGAGGCGATCTGTCTGTTGATCTCGGCCACTTCATCGGTGATCCTCTTTTTCTCCGGGCATTCCTCCGACCGCGCTTCGACATTTGACACGAGGACTAGAGGAGAGGATACAACACTGCAACACCCATCGGCTTGGACTTCAGCCCGCCAGCCTCTACCTCAACCGTGTAGACACCTACGTAAAGCCTGTTGGCAGAACCTGGCTAAGGAATAAAGGGGAGGGCATTCCCCGTGTCAGAGGCTTAGAATCACCGCAATGGATGAGAGCACGCCGATACTGGAAGCTGCAGTGCGTGTTCTGGTTGCGATTTTAGATAAGCAACCACCGCTTTCATCTGATCTCGCCATTCCTCGAGCTTGGTTCTTTGAAGGGCAATCAAGGGGATCAGAATTGAACCGTTTCGCAAATTCTTCCAGCCGTTTGCGCAGTACAACTCCCGTTGCCTTTTGGTTCGTCAAGACGTCTTTGTCATCGATTTTGTATCCTTGAGCCTCAAGCGCAACCCGCAATGCCTGTGCATCCTTGGATGCATAATGGAGAATTCCTAACCCCGTCTCGACCTGGTAAGCTTCTTGGTAGTCAATGCCGACGATGAACGCGCCCATAGGCTCATCCCGGAGAAGAGCGGCGATGGTTCTGAACCCTTTTGTCATATCAAAGCTCACAATTGAGACCGAGCATTGGCGGTTCTTCAGCCCGTTCGACACAAACACCGCAAACCAGCAAATGGCGTTCGTCAAGTATCCGTCGTGCGCCCGAGAGCTTCTAACCCTACGAAGACAAAACCGTTAGGCGCGTCGCGCTGCCTCTTCTGCAATGTTACTCAATTTAATCAGTCCAGCGGCCGATAAGAGTGTTGTGTCGTCACCTCCCCCGGCGCTTTCACATTCTCACGACTTCCAATCTCCCATGTGCGAAGAACCGCATGAAGTTCTGGTCGGTTGCTCATCGCCCGGTGCGCCAGGCGACTACGCACGCATTTCGTTCTCTTCTCGGCATAGCGAGGAGCCAGAGGGCGGTCTGCGACGTGGCGGCGGCCTCACCCAAGATGCACCCCTTACCGAGAAATGGTACGGGTCCGCGCACTTCGTCAAAAGGCTAGACTCCGCGTTGGGTCCTAGGTGCAATGCATTGAGTAATGGGTTCACAGGCGGTTTTCCGCGGGTGCTCGACTCGGATTCGCAACCTGTTCCAAAGGATGTTCTGAGTATCGAAGCTGCGAGGAGCGACTGACTGTGGCAGCTCTGCCGGGTGAGAACACTACTTTCGAAAAGCATTACCGCATCAGCGATCTCGCAGATCTGTGGGGTTTAGGCAGAGAGACCGTACGCAAGCTCGTCAAGGATGACCCCGGCGTTATCAAAGTTCGAATGGGGCGGAGGAAGACGCATACCACATACAGCGTCCCTGAATCGGCCGCGCGCCGGATACACACGCGCTTGCTCAACGCCGCTTAGGTGCGCCCATCCGAATCGCTGCCAGCTTCGGTTTATACTCAAACGCATCCTTCAGAATCTTGACGGCGCGTTTTACTGCTCAGGGGGCCGTCGCTAACCGGGGCCGTTGCGGTCCTTTGTAATCGTCAGAGAAAGACCGGCGACTTCAGCCACTGTCGCGCCGCGTTACAGAAGGATTCGCCCGAGGGTATGACCAGACCAGTGCGCCGGGCTTGGGCTTCCTTAACGTCTTGGAGGTGGCCGCGGGTAACCGGGCTGGTTACTTTCTCCCTGGAATGACTAGCAGCTTCGGTCTTGGTTTCTTGTCAAAAGCTTCCTTGAGCACGGCCGTCAATCGCTCCTGCCGTTCGGTCACCCAAGCTGCATAGTGCCGGCGGATCATCTCCTCCGTGTCGCCGAGCAACTCGGCGACATCTCGCACCGTCACGCTGGGACGTTGCAGCAGAATGCGCGCAAATGTGTGGCGGAAGCGATGTGGCGTCGGTGTTTCCGGCCATGGACCGCAAAGATCCCAAAGGCGTTTGAGCTTCCGGCGCCAGACATCCGTGACAACGTTCATGTCCCGCGTGGAGTGTTTACCGAAAATGAGCGGGCCATGCTCTTTCGCTCGCACGCGAATTCGCTCCTGCAACCACTCGGGAACCCAGGTGTACACATTACGGCCATTCTTCGTGGTCCTGATGCGGCACTCCCCTGTCGGGAGCAACCGATCAATGTGGAACGTGCATACGTCCGAAATTCGGAGACCCGTGTAGACCGAGACCGAGATGAAGTCCGCAAGATCCTGGCCATCCCATTTGTATCGGTAGTTGACGGTATCGGTTGGCTCAGCCGATCGGTGATGGACCTTTCGTGACCAGCGGATGACCCGCTTTCCATACTGCTTCTCGCATGCCTCGAACATCCGCCTCAGCTCTTCATCGGTGAACGGCGAACGTTCTTTCATTCGCGGGCCGTCACCGACGCGGGCTCGGGGATTCTTCACCAGGCGGGCAGGATTACGGGTGATCCATTCGTTGCTCAGCGCAAATTCGAAGAACGTCTTAACGACGCTCATGTTCTTTGCGCCAGTAGCTGGGCTCACGTTCCAAGATTGCCGGAACTCGCGTACATCGATCGGTCCCCATTGGTCGATCATCACATAGCCCTTCTCGGCTGAATGGGCCTGCAGCTTCTTCATGATGATCCCGTACATCTTCCGTGTGTTCGGTGCAGAAGATTCGGCGTGTTCGGCGAGGAATGCCGTGACGGCGCGCTCGATGGTCGCACCCTCCGAGGTTAGCGGGTTGGTTTCCAAAGAAGGTTGTGGCAGCGACCGCGGCGGCGGAGGTGTATCGCTTTGCCATCGCCCGGCTGTCTCCCAGTCTGCGGCAACGGCTTTGGCCTCATGCCAACTCGTCTGCTCGGTGTTCTTGCGCTTGAAGCTTCGGCTTAGCGTACCGGATGCGTAGATGGGGCAGGAGCATTTTTTCCACGTGCGCCTCAGTTCGTCAGCTTCGTAGGTCATGTCGTGCAGAGCGCGACCGCCATGGCAATTGGAACCGTGCCGCCGATAGAGGTTAAGGGCCATGAACTGACCCTTTTATTCTACACTCATTGCCCAAAATTGCCCAAGAAAGGGCTAAGCCTGCTCGTATGTCATTGAAAGCAAACTGGCGGAGAGAGTGGGATTCGAACCCACGTTAGAGTTTCCCCTAAACACGCTTTCCAAGCGTGCGCCTTCAACCACTCGGCCATCTCTCCGGAGGTGTACTTGGGGCGGCTTCTTGCGGAATCTTTCACAGCATAACACGCAGTGCTGTCTATGATTTCGCGGCCCGGCGCGGATTGACAATAGGTAGCACATAATGATATCCCCGGCCTTTCTGGAGACGGCTTTGGCCCAGCGAAGTACCCTCGTATCAGTAGCTTTCGGCCGTCCAGACCCGTCGGGAAATTGCTAGATTGGTCGGTAGTCCATCATGGATGCCGCCACTCCCCGCACCTGGCAGAAACTCCTGGCGTTCGCCATCATCTACTTCGTCTGGGGATCCACGTTTCTCGCGATCCGCGTGGGTGTCCGCGAGGTTCCGCCGTTCCTCTTCGCGGCCATGCGTTTCTTACTGGCAGGCCTCAGTCTCTACCTCTGGATGATCGTGAGAGGCGAGCGCTCGCCGACCCCGCGCCAGTGGCTGTCGGCGTTCGCGATCGCGGTCCTGGCCTTCGTCTTCGACTACGGACTCTTGTTCTGGGCCGAGCAGCGGGTGCCTTCCGGTCTGGCGGCGGTCATGTTGGCCACCATCCCGGCGTTTATGGCGCTCTCGGAAATCGTGCTGCTCGGTACGCAACGATTCACTTTGCGATTGGGCTCCGCGCTTTTGATCGGGCTTGCCGGGGTTGCCGTGCTGGTAAGCCATTCGCTGAACCTGGGCGGCGCGCCGATCGATACCACCGGCGCGGTGGCGCTGATCATCGCATCCATCAGCTGGTCGCTAGCCTCCGCGCTGACGCGCAAGCTGCCGCTTCCTTCTTCCAAAGTCATGAACTCCGGAGCCCAGATGCTGGCCGGCGGCATCCTGCTCACTTTCACCGCTGCTGCGCTGGGCGAGTTCCGTGGTTTCCACCCAGCGGCCGTCTCCGGTGGAACGTGGCTGGCGCTGGCTTACCTTGCAGTCGCGGGTTCCATCATGGGGTTCACGGCGTACATTTGGCTCATCCATCATGAATCGCCCACCAAAGTCGGCACCTACGCGTACGTGAATCCGATCGTGGCCGTCCTGGTTGGATATTTCTTCGGGGGCGAAGAGCTTGGCCCCCGCACTGCGGTGGGCACGCTGTTTATCCTCATCAGCGTGGTGGTCATCACGACCATGCCCGCGAAGAAGCCGATAGCGCCGCCGGGCGCGCCAGGAACGCTCCAGGCGACTTCGGCGAAATCGGTGTAGTCTGTTTTCGTGGGCAAAGAAGAAGCCGCCGAGCTGCTCTCGATCGATGGCCGCGAGGTCCGCATTACCCATCCCGACAAGCTCTATTTCTCGAAACAGACCCAGGTCACCAAGATCGAGCTCCTCCGCTACTACCTCTCGGTCGCGCCAGGCGCCTTGGCCGGAATCGCAGACCGCCCCATCGTGCTCAAGCGCTTTGTGAACGGAGCCGAAGCCGAGGCGTTTTATCAGAAGCGCGCTCCGGCCGAGCGTCCCGTATGGCTGCGTACCGTCACCTTGTCATTCCCGTCGGGCCGTACTGCGGAAGAAATGGTTGTCGACGATGCGGCGGGGCTGGCCTGGATCGTCAATCTGGGCTGCATCGAGCTGCATCCCCACGCCGTCCGCGCCGGCGATCTAGATCATCCGGATGAACTGCGCGTCGATCTCGATCCCGGCCCCGGCGTCCCATGGTCGGACGTGCGCACGGTGGCCCTCGAAGTGAAGGCGCTGCTCGAAGAGTTGGGACTGCGCGGCTGGCCCAAAACCAGCGGCTCCCGCGGCATGCACGTGAACGTTCGCATCCATCATCGCTGGAGTTTCAACGAGGTTCGCCGCGCCGCCGTAGCCTTGTCACGCGCCGTAGAACGGCGCGTGCCCGAGCTGGCAAGTTCCAAATGGTGGAAGGAAGAACGCCACGGCGTCTTTCTGGATTACAACCAGAACGCCAAGGATCGCACCACGTGCTCCGCCTATTCGGTGCGCCCACTGCCCGACGCGCGCGTCTCTGCGCCGCTCCACTGGCACGAGGTTCCCGATTGCGAGCCGGCCGACTTCACCATCCTGACCATGCCGAAACGCTTCGCGGAACTGGGCGATCCTCACGCCGAAATGAACGCGTCCCCAGGATCACTCGAACCGCTGCTGGAACTGGCGGCCAAGGATGAAGCCGAGGGACTTGCCGATGCGCCATGGCCCCCGCACTTCCGCAAGATGGACGGCGAAGCGCCGCGGGTTGCGCCGTCGCGCGCCAAGTCTGCTGCCAAACCGCCTCGAACCAAGATGCCGCTCATCGTGGTGGCGAACTCGCCCGACAAACAGGCCGCTCTGGCCGGTCTCGAACGATGGAAGCAGAAGTATCCCGAGGCGGCTGGTCTGCTGGCTGTGGACGACGTGCTCGTCGATTCCATGCGCGGCCGTTCTTCTACCTGGACCCGCATCCGCGTCAATCTGCGCCACGTGCCCGAAGCGCAGCGGCCGCCGCAAGAAACGCCCGACCCGGATGACGATCCTACGCGCGAATGGCGCGAGTGGTTTCGCGCCCACAAAAACGAAGAAGCCCCTTCCGCGGAGCCTACCGCCCGCCGGCGAAAATCGTAGATAGCTCCAGGGCCGGAACCACTTCGAGCTGTGCATAGGTGCAATTGCGGGGTTGCTTGTCCGTGCGCCAGCGGCGAAAGTGCGCCATGTGCCGGAAGCGCGAGCCCTGCATGTGCTCATACGCAACTTCGACCACCAGTTCCGGCCGCAGCGGCTCCCACGAGAGGTCCTTGCCCTGGCTCCAGCGGCTGAGCCCGCCCGGCATGCGATGCCCCGTCGCGCCATCCGCAGTGATCGCCTCCGCCCATTCTTTCCAGGGGTGATTGGCCAGCGCATCCTGCCGGTACGGTGCCAGGAATTCCGTGAGTTCGCGGCGCTTCTCGTCCGAGAAACTGGCGCAGACGCCCACATGTTGCAGCGCCCCGGAATCGTCGTAGAGCCCGAGCAACAGCGAACCGATCGCGGTGCGCTCGCCTTTCTTATACCAGCGAAAGCCGGCCACTACGCAATCGCAATCGCGCTCGTGTTTCACCTTGAGCATCACGCGCTTGTTGGGCTCGTAGGCGCCGGAGACCGGTTTGGCCATTACGCCATCGAGCCCCGCGCCTTCAAAGCGGCGAAACCAGTCCGCCGCGGTTTCGGATTCGCGCGTTGCCGGCGTCACATGGATCGGCGGCTCCACGGAAGCCAATAACGTCTCCAACTCCCGCCGCCGTTTCTCGAAAGGCTCCCCGCGCAAATCGCGGTCGCCCTCCGCCAGCACATCGAAAAAGACAATCGATGCCGGAATCTGTTTCGATAACAGCTTCACCCGAGATGCAGCCGGGTGCAGGCGAAGCTGCAACGCCTCGAAGTCCAGCCCGCCATTCTGTGCAATAACGATTTCGCCGTCGAGCACACACCGGGCCGGTAACTGCGCCTTGAG
>Ga0335081_10013739_pt1 | contig 13088 bp, 16 predicted proteins | sample Lox_Sample_35_FD_206713 | JGI IMG/M metagenome (GOLD analysis project Ga0335081, IMG submission 206713) | Soil microbial communities from Loxahatchee National Wildlife Refuge, Florida, United States - Lox_Sample_3.5 | ecosystem: Environmental > Terrestrial > Soil > Wetlands | place: USA...
TGGACGACTCTTGACCAGCTGTATTTTGACGAGATGCTTTTTGGAGATCTTCGAGCCGCGAAACGAAACCCTCTAGGCCCTTAGGCACATAGACGATTACGGGACCGACCAAATGCGCAATATATTCAACTCTTGTATCTAGCGTATCTCCAATTGTTTTAGGGAGGGGCAGAAGGTAACGTTTGTAGTGATAGCGGTTCTTTCTCATGTACCGTTTCCAATACCAAATCACCCTGACCCTCGTCATCGACTCCAAGCCAATCGACACAGAGAATGCAATGAGATAGCCTGCAAAGCGACATTAGGGGCTATGGTGACTGGAAACTAAAAGTGAAGTGCAGGAGAGGGGTAAACGACAACTGTCCGATTTGCGACGTACGCACCAAGGAATCCACACACACAAAAATAACGGCTCGTCCTAACGTGATCGTAGTTGCCTTCTATTAGTCACTTAGTGCTACTTCTCCGTTCTCTTGAAGTTGGAGTCGGTGCCAACGTGAGTCGAATTTCTTTCCAACCATTGCTCTCACCCTTACAAAGTTCTCAATTTTTCCTCCGTCTTCTTCGCTCTTGAAATCAACTATCCCACCAGACAGGGATTCCATTTGTTTGTAGAACATTTCGGATGCGATACCCTTCATGATTGCATTAAGTTGGATACCTTCTTCAATTCTTGCCAGAGGGATTCCGCGTGTTCTATTGAATTCAATGATCGCACTTTCAGAGTTGTATTTGTTAACGACTGAGAAGTCATCGTCGATATGCAACCATCGCCTATCTTCTTCAGGCAATCCCGACTTGATAACCTGTGCAATGCTGACACTCCAATCTGATACTTTCAGCGAACGAGAAACTGTGTAATCTGTTTCCGGAATTCCTATTCCTGTTTGAACAGTGTAACTGTCAACGATCTCAAAGACACCGTCCTTCTCCAGCTTCCGCACATCTAATCCGAATCGACTGAGGCTTCGTCTAATATCGTCAGGAAGATGTCGGAACGTGTGATATGCTGTCCTTACACCTCCTCTAATCGCCTGTGCTGCGATCGTAAGTGAAGTCTCGTACCAGATCGAGTCAGGCTCAAACTCAACCATGACGTACGTCCCATACTCGACACCGTCCGGTATCAATTCCTTCAGAATCGGAACAGAGAGAGCAACGGGTAAAGACAGTTGTTTTGCTTCGTCTGGGGTTCCTGTGGCTTTGATCACATACTCGTGGAGTGTCTGAAGAGGTTCCGCTGCTGTTCCTTCAGTCAAATTAATTCTGTAGACTTCTACAGGAACCCGCACATTCTTCAATTCCTGACACCCCAGCTCGACAATCTCATAGTTGACCTTATTCCAGATCTGGTCGTAGACCTGTCGCGAGATACAAATTCCTCCAGACTCAGCCAATGGTTCTATACGGGACGCGAGATTAACCGCATCTCCTAGAACGTCACCATCACGACAGATCACATCGCCTACATGAATCCCGATCCGCATCGGCAACCTCCTTCCACTTTGAGATTCCTTACCCAGAATCGACCTCTGAACATCGACACCACATTCGACTGCGGCCAAAGCACTTGGGAACTCAATCAGGAACGCGTCTCCCATCGTTTTGATCTCTTTTCCTCCATGCCTGCGGAAAATTGGGCGGAGTAAGTTCCGCTCCTCGTCTAAGACTTGGAGTGCGAGTGACTCGTTCTCTTGCGTTAGGGCAGTGTAACCTACAAGGTCCGTGAACATTATTGCGGCCAAACGACGACTTTCAGGTACAACTTCGCGGGAGCTGGACAAGAGAATCAGCTGACGTCCAACTTAATGTGGCACGGATTGATTAGTCATGCGCAACCGACAAGATCACGTATTCCCTCGCGGGGGGTTGTCAAGTTCCTCAGATATCTTTGCGATTTGATTTTCTCGTTCAGACATGATATGGATCGCAGCCTAACTTTTGCATAGGTTCACACACGAAGTGAGTGTAGAACTGGGATTTCGGCTTTTTCCTTGGTAGTGTGTTGTGTGCGCACCAAGGAATCACACACACAATTTACGAATGACGATGGTCCAATCTAACGACGCTAAGTCGTACATTCCAAACGGATGCTAAGACCTACGGTTGATTGTCAGCCGTATGGTGAAGACTTTTCTTTCGTCTTGCTCACTCTCTATGGCTTTTTGTCCGTCGTGTTCATCTATGATGCGTTTTGCGATGGTCTGGTGGGTTAATGTCTTAAGCTGCTACGTCTGAATCGGCGTACACATGCGTTTTCATGTCATGGCTTTCGATTTCTTTGAATTTCGCTGGAGCAGGAAGTTAAGCAATTGAGAGAGCAAAGCGCCAGATTGGAACAATTGAACCAGAACCGTTTCCACTGATTCCACTTAAACCAATTTTTCTCACGTAGCGGGAGCATTTGCGTAGGAGCTTCGCGCTTTGTGTGAAGCTGTTGTGCATATTTACAGAAGAATCGGTATGGACTACGGACTCGACAGGGAAATTGAGATCGTCGATGAGGAAAATGTCACAGGTAAGAAGTTACTTGTACAATCAAAGCCACAGAGTCACCGGATATAGCTGACGCACGGGCTTAGAGACATGGAAGCCCAGTTGTAAAGCGTGTTTGCTGACCTAGTCATAGCTTAACCTGTCGGTTTGATATGAGGTGATGTCTGACATTCTCCATGACAATGCCCCTGTTGAGTTCAATCCGAAGTTTCCGACTCCCTCCTATAGTTCCGCCTAATTCTTCACAGCGATTTGAAAATCGGACACCCAGTCAACATAAGTCAAGCCTTTTACAAGACGAGAATAATCCTTCATAAGAACGCCATTGTAGGCCAGTAGAACCCCTCGGTCGTTTGCGTATCCGCCGTAGACCCACACTCCGTTCATATCAGCAATTGTTAGGATACTCGACTCTACAGAGCTTTCGGCAAAGTACGAGGGCAATTTGGACGAGAGGTTTGTGAAGCCGTGGACAGAGTAGGTTGCAATCCAAGCTTGGCCTGGCGCGGTTATAGCAATCGGCTCTCCTCCACCAATCATCCAAGAGCTGCCACTCCAGACAATTGCGTTTACTGAATCGAAGTTTGATGAGACTGCGTTTTCAAGTTGTTGAGTCAAATCTGTGAAGTGACGTCCGTCATACTTAGCGAGAAACCCGACTCCTCCAATTAACCAGTAATTGCCGTTCCACGCAACTGCCTGCACTGAAGCGAATGTTGGGATCGCGTTGGCAGCTTGTTCCGTAAGATCGACGACACTTCGACCATCAAACGTAAATAGAATATCGTTTTCATTTTGGTAACCACCTCCAACTAACCAGTAATGTCCATTCCAGGAATTAGCGTACAATATTCCGTCTTGCTGATCAGGAACGAGACTCGATAGGTCCGTGAAGGAAGTTCCGTCGAAGGTACCTAAACTCATATGATTTGTCGCGTTGCTGCTGAGGGAGGTTAGGACTCCTGAACCCAGGCCTGAAAGCAACCATTCTCGACCGTTGTAGCTCGCGGCGAAAACGTCTCCACCATACCATGAAGAGGCTTGGCCGTACTCATCAAGGGAACCTTCAGTAATGATGCGTGACCCGTCGTACAGGCAGATGTATGGGCCTGGAGAATTGTCGTCTGTACCCCAACCGGAAATCAACCATTGTGACCCATTGAATCCTCCACCCCAAACTGTTCCACCACTATGCACGGGAGTCAACGTGGCGAAAGAATTTCCTTGAAGCGAAACTTCGAAAAGCCGAGGATCCTGCCCAACCTCGAACCAAGTGCCATTCTGTCCACCAGCCAGAACGTTAACTGAACGAGTACTAGGTGAAGGACTCACAGACTGTTCAATGGTACTCGGCGGTTTAGCTCCATGAGTGTCTGAGAAAGCGGGGGCAAAAGTGATCGCGGTGAGACTAACTACGAACATGATGATGACGCATATCGTCGTTCGCATGTCACTTAACATTGACAACCCTCATCGGAAATCAAATTGATCCATAACCACCTTGATAGGAAGGTTGATGCTTCGTGACGGTACGTAAGGACACTGGCTTCCAAACGCGTTATTCGCTGTTTCGCAGAAGTTGTTTTCCTCAGCTTAAAGTTGCCAAGCAGGTGAGGATAACGTTTTCCGGGGCTCCATTTACTGAAATCAGCGTGTTACCACTCACTTCTGCAACTACTGCGCCGTTTAAGAGTGCGGCGAGACCGTTCATGTGCCAGTTAATGGATTGGCTGTCTGCACTGGTTGCTGTTCCTTGCATGAAGATTCTATCGACATTACTCACCTGGCCGCTACCTTCTGATATCCCGATAGTCGAACCATCAACGATCATGACTCCTCCTAGAACCGTAAATTGAACGCCGCCGTTGCTACTTTCGCCTGTAACTCGCAGATCAACGGTCATCGAGGCATCATAGGTCGGTGAGTTTTGCTGGTTCTGGGTCCAGTTATGAGAGTGGCCCGAGCCGTCTTGGAAACTTCCTTGTGGACGCGTAGTCGCTATGGCGTAGACTGATCGAATAGCTATCTTCGATCCTACAGGGAATTGGTTTTGCGGATTAAATGAGCCGGAAGCACTCTGGGCCGAAACAGCGGTAACCGAGACGGTAAACCCTGACAGAGTAACCACCATAATCAACAAGAACTGATACTTAGCTTGCATACTAAACTCAACCGATCATTACTACGCCGCGTAGTTGGCATCATATGAATAATCGCTTGTTCATTAGTTTCACATTTCCATTCGAGGATACACGAAAAACGCGTAGTGCAATCCCAATTCCATGATTCCGGATCAACATATGATACATTGATCATGTGCAGCTCTAGAGATCATTCACACGATGATTGATACCTTTCCGTAGCAAATCCAAGTTAAAAGTGGAGTACATTCTGACGATTCATTGTGACCTCAGATGAATCAGCGCCACTGGACAAGTTGGGTTGTAATTGGGCTCTTACTGCTTGCCTCAACATTAACACTAACCCAAATTGGAGTCACAGCAGTCTCTTACGGTCAATATATGAGTCAAACAACGTTTCCGCCCGGTTTTCCGTCGACATGGCATAGCCCCACAGGAGATCGGACTTGGACGCGTATGGGCAATAGAACTTGGACTTGGGTTCACACTGGAGATCGCAACTTCACATGGGCAGGAAATATGACATGGAGATCTACAGGAAATCAGAGCTGGACTTGGACGCACACTGGAAATCAAACTTGGATTCGGCCGGGAAACATGACGGACCATAAACGCCGCGCGGATTTCCCTATATTTCTTAATGGTTGGGCTCAGTCGAATATCACTGTAGGCGCAAGAAACATAACTCAACCAATTCTAATGAACGGAACTCAATTAGTAAGGTTAGATTCCATAATAATCAACGCGAGTTCAAGTAACCAAAACATACGTAACGTCGCGATGAACACTACTGTAGTTCAGGTCGAATTTGACCGCAACGGCTCACTTCAACTCATGGTTAAATCCTCGGTCAAACCCTCGTTCGTACTCGCGGATAACATTATGCTTACCGAAGCACAAACGTTGCAGGGTTTGACACCGAGCAGTGAAGCTTGGGTCTATGACCCAATTAGTCACACCTTAACTATCCTCGCCGACCCTTCATCGGTGACATTGATCTACCCCTCAACACCAATATCAACACCTCTCCCAGAATACTCAATGCCCTTCGCAATGGTCCTGACCGCATGCTTAACCAGCTTACTCCTGTTTGAAAGGTTGCGAAAGTCAGACAACCAGATGACTCACGTCTACGAAAGGTAACCTTAGGAAGCTAAAGTGATCTCGCAAAAAATATTGTAGGGCGGTGCATTACGCATCGCCGTCTCTAGACAGGGTCAAAGATTAGGAGATTTTGGGCGATTTTCTTAGCGCAAAGCCTAACCATACGAGCCCCGCGATAGCCACGATGATCGCTATGACAGTCAGGATGTTCGTCCCACCGAATCCGAATCCCCGATTGAACTGTCGCCCGACTGCTAGGCCGGATCCGTAGCCTCCGCCAGCTTGAAACATTGCCCTAAGCATCATTGTTCTAATATAACTGTACACTTCGACCACAGCCATTAGGCCAACTCCTAGGGCGGTCACAAGGTAGGGAAACCTAGTTTGAGTCGTGTTGCTTATCTTATTCATGTTGTTTCACCTCGTAACTACGCTTTGTAGTTAAGCGATCCTAGGCGGATATTTAATCGGTCTGGACGAATCATCCTGTGCTGAACATCAACCAATCAATTTTACATTACCCATGAGAAGCAATCGTAGACATTCTTGTAACTTGAGGAGGCAATCGATTTTCTAGCCCTTTGGTAGCAGGTAGGCACTTAGCCAGTGTCCAAATGATTTGCGTTACCTTCGCATATGGTCTCGCAGACATGCTAAATCAGGTCAGCCTCCGATGAGTGGTTCATGTGCTCAGTCATAAGCGACAATGATCTTTACTGTATCACGAGTCTGTGCATGCACGATTCCATCGTTAGCCACATCGAGTTATGGTGCCGAATTGCGTGCGTCCGGCGACATGCGCTTCGATGGAGAGTTATCGTTTCGATCAACTGACTAAACCTGAGTCTTCAGCCCTCCGCACCTTACCTTGCGCTGAAGATAGTCGCTGCTTGCATAAGTCCGGGCAGGTCTGGAGTGGCCGTTGTAGCATTCATCGTTGGAAATGTTTTACTGGGCAATTATGTCGTTCGACTTAACGGCGACCAAGACGCTTCGCAAACAATCATAGTCGTCCGATAGTGCAACGACGACAAAGCTAATCGATCTAGCATCAGTTTTACAGCGGAATCTGGATTTGTTACTCTGAAATCCGAATCCAAACGTGATTTCTGTTGGCCTTTGATATCTCCTAAGCAGTTTCAGCTCTCTCTGGCAGCATACTCCGCAGTATACGCGTTGAGTAGCGTGGTACCATTTTGGCTATGTTCACGACCGATGCTTCCAAAGGTAGTTTTCCGCAAACGGGTTCTAACTTTGTTATTGCAAGAGCGCCTGAAATGGATCCTAGGCTCATTGTCAACAAGACTAAGCTGGTTATGCCAATGTCGAGGTATAATGATTGGCCCGCCAGGTAAGTGATCCATGCCACCGCTACGCTCCCTGCTGTCAAAGCAATTAGACGGGACGGCTTGAGGCGAATTGATTTGAATTTTCGGCGCATTATTCGTAACGCCAGATAACTAGGTGTGGAAAGGTAGACTAGGCCGATGAGGCTCGCGGCGACGATCCCAGCGAATACTGCAGCACCTTCCTCACTAATTGGTGCAAAGAGCAGGTATGCGTAGTATGATAAGTATAGGATTCCGAAGAGTGGATAGAGGGTTACTCTGAATGCGGCTCGCTGCGAGGCATGCGCTTGGATGCTCGTGGCGAGGGTTGGGCTGAAGGAATAGTACCAACTGTTGAATACCGACATGAAGCTTGATCCGGTCTTTGTTTTCAATATGGATTGGTCACGAAAGTTTCTCAAGGTCTGCGCGAATGGTGCAAGCGGAGAACCGATTGCAGCGGACGAGACGGGACAGTTTACTGGTAGGGTTGGAATTGTTGTCATCGACGTTTGACTCGTCGAGCTGGAGGTAGAGTTGAAGCTTGTTGTGGTTGTCGAGCTTGTAGTTGTAGCTACTACCGTGACCTCTGGAGGTACTTGGATTACAATTGCTATTGTTGTTGTATGGATTGTGGACCCGCATGTGCCCGCTACCTGAATAGTATAGGTTCCCTGTGTAGCGTCAGGTCCTGCCGTGATGACGACCGATCCCGTGGCCGTTTCATTGGGTGCCGGTGTGACGGGTTGTGAGGCGGAGAGGTCGACGTTAGTTGGTGGCGTACCTGTCCAGCTCGGGGTCAGAGTTACTGCAGAACTGAATCCGTTAAGTGAGCGGACAGAGATGGGGACGGATACGTTTTGCCCCAATTGCAGGGCTACTGAAGGGGTTGAGCTGATCGAGAAGTCGGCGGTCGCTGATGTCGTTGTTGTCGTAGTAGCTTGTGCAGCCACAGTCACGATCGTGAACGTTGACGACCCAATATCTTCAATCGGGCTTCCAGTTGCGGTTATCGTGTATGAGCTTGTGGAAACGTTCGCCACTTTGTAAGCACCGGTTAGGGCCCCATTCGAGATCGAGCAAGTGGAGTCTGTGACGGGGGTGCCTGAGAGTGAGCATGTGTAGTCGCTGGTTGAGAACCCGGTGCCCGAGACTTGAACGGTGACACCGATTGAGGCGTCTGTAGGGTTGATGGTCAACGTTGGGGAGGAGCTTACGACGGTGAAGATTGCAGACGCGGAATCCGATTCTGGGCTGCCGGTTACTGTTATAGTGTATGAGCCCAATGATACGGAGGTAACGTAAAACGTGCCCGTTATTGTTCCGGCGGATATTGTGCAGCTCTGTGTGCCAACGGCTGTTCCGCTGATGGCGCAGGCGGTGTCGCTCGTGGAGAAGCCTGAACCTGAGATTGAAATTGTCGACGATACTTCAGCCGATGTTGGACTAAGCGTGAGCGAGGCTGAGCTTCCACTGGTTCCGAGGGTGAAACTGGTTGAGGCGGAGTCTCCTTCAGGGTCTCCTGTTGCCGTTATCGTATACGAGCTTGCCGCGTCGCTGGCGACCGTAAACGATCCGGTCAATGTACCATCTGATATCGAGCATGATTCGGAGCTTACCGGGGTACCGGCAAGTGAGCAAGAATAATCGTTGGTGCTGAACCCTGTCCCTGACACATCGACAACGACGCCTTGTTCAGCCGAGGAGGGACTCAGTGTCATTTGTGGTCCGTTTTGTCCTAGGGTGAAGGTGGCTGAGGCGGAATCGTAAGACGGCAGGCCGGTTATCGTTACCGTATATTCTGAGGTGGCTACGCTTGCGACAACAAATGTTGCAGAGATTGTACCTCCGGAGGCTGAACAGTACGTTGAGGTAGCAACGTCGCTGGACACATAGCAGCTGGTGTCGGATGTGGAGAATCCCGTGCCTGAAACATCAATAGTTGTCCCCACCGATCCCGAGGAACTGCTCAAGGTGATGCTGGGGGACGCGCCGGCTCCGACCGTCAAGCTTGCTGGCGCAGAATCCCCATTCGGACTTCCCACGGCCGTAATCGTGTACGAGCCCGTGTTTGCCGAGCTTACTGTGAACGCCGCCGTTAAGGTTCCACCGGATATAGTGCAGGTATAGTAACTGACTGGCGTTCCCTGAATGCTGCATGACGAGTCGGAGGCTAGGAAATTTGATCCGGATACTTCGACGCTGTCTCCTTGGGAGGTAGAGGTTGGGTTGAGCGTGATTGACGGGGGAGTGGTGGAGACTACGAAGTTGGTTGATGCTGAATCCTCAGCAGGGTTACCTGTTGCGGTTATGGTGTACGCGCCGGCGGCATTGTTAGTCACGGTAAAGGCTCCGGCTAAGATTCCGTTAGATATTGTGCAAGTCTGAGAGGCGACTGCTGCGCCAGCTATCGAGCAACTGTAGTCCGACGTCAAGTATCCTGAACCGGTCACTTGGACAGTTGTTCCCACTCCTGCCGAAGTAGGACTCAGGTTTATGGAGGGAGTCCCGATGAGCGTTGTCGTGGAGCCTGCAGTCGAGCTTGTCGATGAAGTTATAGTGCCAACAGATGTTGAAGTCGTCGATGAGACTCTCGTCGTTGTTGCCGCAGAAGTTAACGTTTGCATCGTGGTTGACGTCGCTACGGATGTCACCGTAACGCTTACAGTTGACAACGGTGCAGTTGGTGTCGAAAGGCTTTGACTCGTACTCGAACTTTGCACCGCGCCAGTTTGAGTCGAAGAAGCTGTAGAACTAGTCGTATTCACTATCTGGCCTATCGAAACTCCATTAGACAAAGGAAAAGCACCGGCTAAAGCATTACGAGCAAGTACGTGCGTAGCCTGCTCCGAGTTAGGTGCGCTTAAAGCAGATAGGAACGCGAGCGTTAAGAGCACGAAGAAAAATACGTTTCGTGAACTTTTTAAGGGCGCCACCGATCCAATTCCATCAGGTACGTTACTGAATGTTCATTTTACGCAGTGTTGCCACGATTCAGAGCGATTCTAATCGATACAATAGCGGTTCTTGAACAATCCGTGCACCATAGCAAATACGATAACCACCGGACGTAATTGGACGACCAGCAGATTTCATATTCCACTGTTTCCGAACCGGTTGTGCCTGTTTCAGTCTCTTACCAAAGAGGTGGCCTTAGCGCCATTTCTTTCAATAATCCAATTCTCGTGTCTAGATTGGGATGTTTACTTAGTACTTCAAAATGTTTCTTCCTTCCGTTAAAAGAGCAAATCCCACTTTCACTTACGGCGTCGTTGAGGTAGTAGGTCTCTTGCAATTTCGTTAAGGCTGAGATAAGCGGTCCAGGTCCCCCTGTCAGAATCGCCGCCGTTCTATCGGCCAGTAATTCACGCGATCGATAAAACGCATTTTCAACAAGAATACCTAGAACCCTCGTAAACATTGCAACTCTCACCAACGTGACGACTAGCCTTAAGACGAAGTCTCTGTTCTTGATATGAGCGATTTCATGCGCAATGCAAGCCTCCACCTCAGTCGAGTCGAAAGACTCTATCAGCCCTACTGACACGGCGATGTAATATCGGCCTCTAGATTTGACCGTAAGCGCCGAGACCTCCCCACTGTCCAGTAAACGGATTTCTGGGCACTCAATTCCGGCACTTTTCGACAATGTCCTCACCGTATTCGCTAGACTGTCCGTCGGTTCTAAGAAATGCAAGCTGGGAAATGCCTGCGATAGGCTCAACCTTGACTGTCCGAAGTGAATGTAAATCGCGAGACAGATTGCGACGATCGCCCCTAATTCAGCTAGTCGTAAGTCCATTCCGAACAGTATCTGGAACAGCCTAGCGTTGGGTAGTGCGAAGTCCGCATGCGACGTGTAAAAATGAAAAATCAATACTAACAATTCATATTGGATGAACATCAGACCCATAAGTCCGATTAATGGGAAGCTAATGTGACGGTAACGATATCTGAGGAGACATAGAAAACCGGCCAGCACAAGACCAAACTCAATAAAATATGGCAGAGGCAGGCCAATTAGAAACCAAGAAACGACGATCAGAGCTTGGTTGATCATGATGCTATACAAGTTCTAATCCTCGAATTGTATGCCCTTTTGAATTCCTGCCATACTGTATTTGTCTAGGGTTTATCATGGGCAGCGTTTCCCCAATTGTCTCCGGTTTTCATAACATCCAATGCGCAGAGGGCTTCAGTAATTTCCATAGCGCTCACTCCCCTCATTTCTCCAAGGTTTCTCAACATCTCAAAGTACCCCAGGAGTTGAGCGATGGTGAATACGCTAGCGTAATATTTCCTAGCGAACTCACCCTTAAGATAACGTGAAGCATTCCAAGCCCGATAATCCATGAACCCGTAATTTTCTGGCCACGTAAATGCAAGGAGAGTGGAAGCCAATGCGGCTCCGATACCTCGAATATCACAAAGAGCTCTTACCTTCGATTGTTCGTCTTCAATTCTGAGAGCACATTTCAAACTATTTTCGAATGTTTCTGAATCAACCGTTAACCGGCATGGCCGCATTCCTCTCCATAACGCGATGTAATCCAGATCCTGCCTAACCCAATGCCTGGTTCCACTACGCACCTGTTTTCCTACGTCCAGAAGCTGGAGCCTCAAATCACGCTTTCTCAGAGATTCCAACTTCTCGTACATTGTTAGGTAGAAGGGCAGTTCGCCCAAGAATTCGACGAACCTGGTAGTTAGACCATCACGATCTCGGGGCTTATCTTCGTCGACGCCATAATCATTCTTTGCGTCGCTGCGTAGAGTGGCTACTCTCGGAAGCATAGTCTGTCTCACGTACTTTCGTTTCGTTACGGAAGGTCACCGAACTTTTCAAAATCTAATGAGCGAACACTTGCAAGCTTCACTCTGCGTTCGTGGCGAAGTTACCTCTTAACATTCCTCGAACGATCGGTAGCTACCGCCAACTGATTGTGAACGACGCCGTGTCCGCCATGGTCGACGAGAATAGGTATAGTTTGGTCGTTAAGCATAGTTATTTTTTCGACCGAGAATGACTCGGATCTTAAGCGTCTCCTTAACTCACCTTCAAGCTCTACACCTGAGATTCCTGGCCTTGATTCAACGACGATTATTGCGAGGCGACTCAAATCTTCCAGCTTCCTTTCAACTCCAATTTTTGCTTGTTTCAATTTCACGATGTGGCGGAAACTCTAACGAGTCTGCAGTCATCAAAAGTAAGAGCCAAATACTCTCGAATCAGGAGCCCACATTTTCTGCACCTAACAAGCCTGATCGGTCTTCCGTCTCGATCCATATCTTCTCCAATCATCGATAGTCGCATGTGCTTGCATGGGACTTTTCTAGTACTCTGAGGCTTCGACAATCGGCCACTTGCAACAGGAGATAACGGATGATTAATGGATAGCGTCAATCTATTGTACCTGAATACGCTATCTGGGCGCTATTGGATTTATGTGAACTGGTACAATCATCAACGCGTTTCTTTCTTATGAATTTAAATGGATTGGTACAAGTCTCAAACTTCTCTATTGATTAGACGCTTGTACCAGACAAGCATCCGCTAATTATTGGCCATGAAAATTGTTCAGGTCGTCCCGTTTTCGTCCAAACTTGAGCATGCAAAGCTTGGGGTTCCCTCGTAGGCAGCTAACTGAGTTGAGGTCTTGGTCGGAGCATGATTGCTACGAAGAAGAGGCTGAGCACTACAAGATCGAGCAAAGTTCTGATTATGTCCGTCGATAGGTTAAGGCTGTAAGTTTGCGAAAGAATCCAGATTAATTCTTTCAGACCGAAAAGGAGAAACGCCGTCGTGACGAGAAGTAGTCCAAGTTGTCTGCGCCTGGACCAAGCGTACAGTGCGATAACGAAGAGGACAACTGCGAAAATTCCGACCGCAACATGAGCTGGGTATGCCCATGTCCCCACCGGTTGTGCCGCCTGAAGCACCAACGAGCGCGAAAAGTCGATCATCATTTTTACGCCTACTCTTTGTGTTCACTCTGAGAGTAGATCCGCCAGCCTATCT
>Ga0335081_10013740_pt1 | contig 13088 bp, 7 predicted proteins | sample Lox_Sample_35_FD_206713 | JGI IMG/M metagenome (GOLD analysis project Ga0335081, IMG submission 206713) | Soil microbial communities from Loxahatchee National Wildlife Refuge, Florida, United States - Lox_Sample_3.5 | ecosystem: Environmental > Terrestrial > Soil > Wetlands | place: USA: Florida...
CCCTCAGACACGATCAGTCGGATCCACGATACAACGTGCATTTCAGACAGTTGTTACACCTGGCCTATAAGCTGGCCGCAGAATGTGGCGAAGAGTTCATCCGCGCTCTCGATCGGTCGAGCGAATACGTGGCCCGGAATGTGACCGACAATCTGTTCCAACGTCATATACGCCCCCTTTTTCTGGGAAAATGATCTTCCAGGACCTTATGAAACCCGACAGGACGCAACTGGTTGAGCATTGTGGAAAACAAATGACTGCGTGCATCCTGGTCTCACTGCTGGTCTCTATCCTTCTCGTCGACAATTCCACTGCGCAGACTTCCATAATCGAACAGGCACCGGCGGAGATTGCGCCGATCCAGACACCGTTCGGAAAGTTTTCGGTATCGCGGCCGTCGTTTCCCAACCGAACATTCGACATACGCTCGTTTGGCGCGGCAGAAGGCGGTAAGGTGAAGAACACCGAGGCAATCCGAAAAGCGATAGAGGCTGCGGCCGCAGCTGGAGGCGGAAAGGTCGTCGTTCCCGCCGGCCGATGGCTCACGGGGGCTATCCACCTGGAGAATAATGTCGATCTGTATCTGGAAAAGGGAAGCGAACTCCTGTTCAGCCAGGATGCTCACGATTATCTGCCCGCTGTTTTCTCGCGACACGAAGACACTGAATGTTACAAGTTTTCGGCGTTCGTGTATGCGGATGGGAAAACCAACATCGCCATCACCGGCGATGGAACGCTCAATGGACAGGGAAGACCGTGGTGGGTCTGGAAACAGGAGCACAAGGCGTCTGACGCGAAGCTTGCGGAAATGGCGAAAGAGAACGTGCCCGTCGACAAGAGAGTGTTCGACGGACAGAACGGGAATTTCCTGCGCCCCGCATTCTTTCAACCCATCAACTGTTCCAATGTTCTTGTAGAGGGCGTTACGTTTCTGTATGGAGCATTCTGGACAATCACGCCGACGTATTGTGACACTGTCATCGTCCGAAAAGTCAGAATTATCACCGCTGGTTCCTACGGTCATACACCGAATGGAGATGGCGTCGATCCTTCCTCGAGCAGGAATTGTTTGATCGAATACTGCGAATTCAGCACGGGGGATGACTGCATTGCCATCAAGTCCGGAAGAGACAGGGACGGTCTGCGCGTGAACAAGCCCACGGAAAACGTCGTCGTCCGTCATTGCGTTGGCTTGGAAGGTCACGGCGGAATTGTGATCGGAAGCGAGACTTCCGGGAGCATTAGAAATGTGTACGCGTACGATTGCACGTTCCACGGCACAGACCGCATCGTGAGGATAAAAACGGCACGGGGTCGTGGAGGAGTCGTGGAGAACTTGTGGTTCGAACACCTCTCCGCTGACACCATACAGCAGGAGGCTCTCCGCATCAACATGCTGTACACAGGAACCCGTTTCCCTGCGATGCCGGTTACAGAAACGACACCCACGATCCGCAATATTCGTTTCTCCGATATTTCGTGCACCTACGCAAAAGCATATGCGGTGGAGTTGCTTGGACTACCGGAGAGAGAAATCGAGAATGTCAGGTTTTCCAACATCACTGCGGGCGCCGCGTATGGAATCTATTGCGCCGATGCTGATTCCGTCATATTCAACAACATAAGCATCACGACAAAGTCCTGGCCCGTTATTGACATCAACGATGCGAGTGCAGTAAGTCTCACCAGGATGGCGGTTCCTGGCGGTGCGGATCCCTTTTTGCGCGTCGCTGGTAGGCGCTCGTCGGGCATCGTCATCGCCAAAACGGACGCGGCAGCAGCGGTGAGAGTGCTGGAACTTGGACGGGACGTTCCTTACAACTGCGTTCAACTCAAGTAAGCAGAATCCTACGATTGAAATCGTATGAACGATCAAGGTACAGGAGCACAAATGACGAACGGTATCTCTATTTTGAAGAGAGGCGCTGACGCACGAATCTCCCTCGGCAAACGCTGCAAGAGCGTAAACCTTCAAACCTGGAGGAAACGGGGAAGAGCCGTGGTGGCATTGTTCCTTCTGGCGTCAGGTACGATGCTTTCCCAAAGCGTTGGCAAGATTTCGGGCGTCATCACTGATTCCGAAACGAGTGAACCGCTCATTGGGTGCAACGTGGTGATTCTCGGGACGAGGATGGGTGCCGCCACCGATATTTCCGGCAACTATTTTATCCTCGATGTCACACCCGGCAAGTATGAGGTTCAGGCCACCATGCTGGGTTACGAGAAATTGGTTCAAACCGACGTCATCGTGTATGCGGGGAAGACAACCAACCTGGACTTCAAACTGAAGGTCACAACTATCAAAGGACAGGAAGTCGTCGTTCAGGCCAAGCGTCCGGATGTTGAACCCGACAAGACGTCGACGGGGGAAATTGTTCGTGCCGAGGACGTTGAACAGATTGCAGGAATGAGAGACGTGAGTGACGTCATCGGGCTGGCTGCCGACGTCACGGACGGCCATTTTCGCGGCGGCCGTGATGGAGAAGAATTGTACACCCTGCAGGGAATGGGAATCCTGAACCCGCTCGACAATTCCACTGCGTTTCTTCCCATCATGAGTGCCGTTGAAGAAGTCGAAGTCGTCACCAGCGGATTTGGAGCTCAGTACGGGAATGCCCAGTCCGGTGTCGTGAATATCTCGATGAAAGAAGGAAAGTCGGACAAATGGCACACAAGGGCCGAAGCCCGAATGCGGTTCCCTGGCAGGAAGCATTTTGGTCCGAGCGTGTACGATCCCAAAGCAAATCCCTACCTTGCCCTCCTCCAGGCGGACAGCACGTGGAGCCAGCGAGATGCTTCCAGCGGGTCGGGCAGTTCTCTTTATTATACAAGCATGGCTTCGGGAATCAGCAATTTGTTTGGTCTGGACACTGCAGTGCAAATCCAGCTCGCTCGCACTCTCTGGAATCTCGAGTCAAGAAGGGGTGTCAATCAAAACTACGGGAATCAAATTGACCGATCGTTCGAGTTTGGGACCGGAGGGCCGCTCAGCGACAACATGACAATGTTCATGGCGATGCGGACGAACAACGAATGGCCGGTATTTCCGACGCAAGATCCCGATAATCATCTCCAGATTATGGGTAACATTGTGGCAGATCTTGGCGACAACGCCGTCTTCCGTTTGAGCGGAGCTCACGGACAGGACGATTTGAATGTTTTTCCGAGCGTGAACAAGCTTGGCTTCTACAACTGGTTGTGGGACACAATCATGGATATTGAGTATCAGCGGACGACCAACGATCAACTGGGGATCCGGTTCACGCAGGCGACAAGTCCGAGCACGTACTACGAATTCAAACTCAATACGCTTCAGACGCATCTGGTGCAGGGTTCATCACCATCTCCATCCTCGGTGCCGGATTCAGACATCGTGGTACTGGCAAACCAGATTCAGTGGGCGAAGACACTGACGGGGACGCAGACATCACCGGATAAATTCGCGGTAGGAACCGGGCAGGATGATTTCAAGGACGAGCTGACTCGGACCGTTTCGCTCGAGGCAGCTTTGACAAGTCAGATCACGAAGAATCACCAACTGAATGGCGGTTTGCAATACAATTACTATTTCATAGACGTTGCGGATCATAGTAATGTCCGGGTCGCTGAAGGTGGACCGGATGACTTGTATTCGGCTCGTCCGATGGAATTGGGTGTCTACGGTCAGGACAAGATGGAATTCGAAGGAATGATCGCAAACGTTGGCGTGCGGCTGGATCTATGGGATCAGAACACCACGTATTACTCTGACCAAATATCACCGTTCAGACAGGTGAACATATCGCCGACCGGCGACACAACCGTAGTGCTGAACGCGGATTCCGTCCATAAAAGCCCGAGCGCGACCGTAGGACGTCTGCAACCGCGCATCGGGTTTTCGTTCCCGGTATCGACGAATACCGTTTTTCACTTGAACTATGGCTCGTTCATGCAGCGTCCTTCGTTCCAATACACTCTTCGGACGCAAGCGACGCCAACTGCGTTGGGACCAAACCTCATCATTCTGGGGAATCCCCAACTCCGACCGCAGATCACGAACAGTTATGATATGGGGGTGATCCAAGGCTTCGGCGACGGGTTTACGCTCGATGTCAGCGGATATTATAAAGATGTCAAAGACCTCATAGAATCCATCTACTATACGGATTACCTTGGCAACACTTATCAAACCTACTTCAACAGGGACTATGCCGATATCCGCGGGTTCAGAATTTCACTCAACAAGCGTCGCGGAGCGCTTACAGGATCGATCAACTATCAGTACAGCGTTGCCACGGGAAAGAGCAGCACGCCGACAAACGCACCCGTGTCCTACACGGAAACCTCGTTAGGTGTTCTGACGACGTACTTGCAGCCATCGGCAAAAGACATCTTGCTTGACTTCGATAGGACTCACAATCTAATCATCAATCTCGGATACGAGACCGGGGAACGTTGGGGCCCCGAGTTGTCGGATGTCTATCCGCTCGGAGATCTCTTCCTTTCGGTGAACTCGTTCATCCGGAGCGGCCGTCCGTATACGTATGATCCGAATAGTCTTGGACTGTTGAATAACATGCGGACGCCGATGGAGTACAACACCAATCTCCGGTTGACCAAGCGGTTCAGAAATTTCTTCGGATCGACGGCGTCCATCTATTTCGAGGTATTCAATCTGTTCAACAACAAGATTCTGAACTACAATTACCTCTTTGCGCAGGCCACCCCGTCGGCGACGAGTAACAACGTTTCAAACGATCTTATCACCTATTATCAGACCTTGGGGCTCGACAATCCACAGGGTGTTCGCTACTACAATGACACAAATCGTGGCACTCCGTTCGCTGTTGATATGTCGTTTCTGTTGTATGAAAACTCGCCGCGATCGTATAACCTGGGCTTTGTCGTCGAATTCTAGAACGTATTGTGAACTGTCAGCAGGAATCAGCCATGCGACCTCTTAAATTGCTCATCATGATGTTGTTCGCTTGCCCGGCGGTTGTCTTTCCGCAATTACGGACGTACGTCATCCACCAACGCGGCATGCTCCACGAAACCGAGTACAACACCGGTGAGATCGGAAGGGCATACGACAACGGCGGCAGCGGGGGGACGATCGGCGTGCCCTCGTTTGAATGGCCGGCCTACTCCACGATCTATGTGGATCAGACCAAAACGAACAATGCGCAGTACAATTCCTTTGGCGGAGGAATCTACATCGCTGCGAATTTCGGTTGGGATACAAAGGATAGCGCTCGGGTTACCGTTCAGTGCGGCGCGGTGACTGATCAAAATGGAAATACGGTGCAGGTTGAAAACCTGTTCAGCTATCCGATCTCTCTTCAGCGCATCGAAAATTACCCCGTCCTTGCCAATGGGAATCTGAATCCCGCCTACAACCCTGACGAAGCAGAAGAAATCATCATCGCTAAATGGGCGACACCTATTGGAGTGACTGTCACACGAACCAGTCGGGCGTGGAGTGTCCCCGGCTACGACAGCTTCATCATCTACGAGTACGAACTTGACAATGACGGCAATCATAACACCGACGTTCGCAACCCGGGGGTTGCCGACACGCTCAGGGATGTTATGGTGGCGTGGGGATACGGCCTTGCTCCTTCCATGTTCGGATATATGCGGACGTACAATCGCTGGTCAGAGGCAGATTTCCGGGCTAAAGATCAATTTGCACGATTCGACCTAACGCGATGGATGGTGTATAACCAGGATCGAAATGGAAAGCCTGACCCGACGCATTTTCAGGAGTGGGCGACCACAGGGGAATACGGTGGCGGGCTCGATTCGCCCCAGGCGGTTGGCATCGTTCCACTCTACTATGATTATGCACACCTTGATACCGTGGGACATACACACGCTCAAGTTGGATCTCCGGTCTATGACAGTGTTTATGTCATCGATTCCAACAAGAAATTCAAACAACCGTATATCAATCGGTACGAAAACTCCAACGTTTATCAGTCGAAGATTTTCGGATTTCTCGATTGCTATAATATCCGCAAGACCAGTCCATTCACGGTTAGTCCTGGCGAGAATGATTCCGTCAGTTTTGGATCGTTCTGGTTGGGACGAACCAAGCCTTCGTGGACACTGGAGACCAGACAACCCGTTTCCCACATTTACGGTTTTGGCCCCTATTTTCTTCCGCCTGGACAGTCGATGCATTTTTCCATGGCCGAAGTTGCAGGCTATGGGCCGGGCGTGGCAAGCGACAGCGTCTATGAGGATCTGGGAGGAGGATACGGTGGCGATATTTCCGAACCGCTGCCGGGTAAACATCCCGTACCGAGTTGGTATCATCTGATGAGCTATCAATATGTCGGTGGAAATGGAACGATAGGCAGCGACTATCTGAGCAAATATCCATTGCCATCGTATGTGGATCCGAAGGTCATTTCCGTGCGGGATGTTGCCGATCGTGCGATCCAAACGTACACGGGAGGACCGTTAATAAAATACGATACGACTCAGTTTGACCCCGAATTCACCCCATCGACCGGCGCGTATAAAGTGCCGATTCCGATTCCTGTCCCAAACTTCACGGTTGAAGATACCCGGGCGGCATTGAACAGATTGACGTGGGGACCTCAGGTTGAATCGTTTGATTCCCTTTTGCACGTAACCCACCCGGCCTCTGCTGCGCGCGTAGAAGCTGGATTCAGCTATTATGAAGTGCTGCGCACCGATCATCCGTTGAGTCCCTGGACTCGCATCGACAGCGTCGGCATCCGGGATCCCCGCTTTTTCCAGGATTCGGTTTACGTTGTCGTTGACCCAACGAGCCTTCTCGGAGAGTCGTACTACTATGCAATCGTTTCCGTGGACTCCATGGGGGGTATGAGCGGCAAGACCAATATCATTCTTCATCAGACGCAGGCACCAGCAGACGTGAGTCTCAATCGGGTGTACGTGGTTCCGAATCCGTTCATCGTCCGATCGGGATTTCGGGGGGCATCGACCTCCGGAGATATTTCGGATAAGATCGGATTCTTCGGACTGCCCAAAATAGCTACGATCAGAATCTATTCCTACGTTGGCCAGTTGGTACAAACCATCCAGCATAACGCAGATCAATATTCCGTCGAGTGGTTTCAAGTTACGCGCAACAATCAGATTATTGCATCGGGCGTTTACTATTTCACCGTTGAAGACCCATCGGGAAAGAGAACGTGGGGAAAATTTGTGGTCATCAAGTGACCGAAGGACATGAGAACGATGAAAACAACGACCAAGTTCATACTGCTGATCTTCTCTCTTCTACTTTTTTCGTCCATTGCACTCGCGCAAAAGGTTGGGACAACCTCCATGCAATTCCTGGAGGTCATGCCGTGTGCACGCGGGACGGCCCTTGGAGATGCATACACCGTGTGGGCTGAAGGGGCAGAAGCGGTTTTCTGGAATCCCAGTGGTGTTGCATTAGTGCAGAACCAGGAATTGTCGGCTACCTACACGTCATGGATATTTGATGCGCGACAGGGTGGAGTTTCATATGCCGCTTCGCTCGGTAACATAGGTGCTCTTGGATTGCAGTTACAGTATGTCGATTATGGTCTGTTTGACGAGGCAAGCACGGACCCATTCTATCTTGCGCAAGGCACGTATCCGGGGCTCACGGGGAGACAATTCCACCCATATGCATTCGTTGTAGGAGCTACCTTCGCCCAAAGTCTCACCGACAAGTTTTCGGCCGGGGTGACCGCGAAATATGCCCACGAATCGCTGTATGATCAGAGCACTGTTGCTGTAGTCTCGTCGGGAGGAACCGAGACGGTAAATACATATGCCAACGGTCTTCTGTTCGACTTTGGTCTGCGGTATAACAGTGGATTCCGAACGGTCCAAATCGCGGCATCGGTGCAAAATTTTGGAGCCCAGATCAAATACGCCACGGAATCAAGTCCGGCACCCCTTCTCTTCCGTGTCGGCATGGCAGCAGACATTATCGGAAGTAACAGTCTGTTGATGGATGATGATAACAACAGAATCGGCATCGCGTTTGACTTGTTCCAACCGAATGATTACACACAGCAGCAACATCTTGGCATTGAATACGAGTATGCGGGTGTCTTTGCGGTTCGCGTGGGATACAAGTTCAATTACGATACGGAAGGGTTTACTGCAGGCGGCGGTCTTCGCGAGACAGTAGGCGGAGTGAGGTTGTCGCTTGACTACAGTTATGGGGCGATCAGCATGTATCTCGGCAATGTTCATCGAATAAGCCTTGGAGCCGGACTATGAGAAAGTCTCTCTCGTTTGTTTGCATTGGATCGGCTGTTCTGTTCTTTGCTGTCTTCGTGCACAACGACGGCAATGCACAAGGTCTTGCAACGCCTCTTACGATGCAGGGTCTTGACAATACGGTGCTTCAATCCGTCGCATCTCGGTCGATGGGAGGGCTCCTGTTCAATCAGCAGGATGACGCGAGCCTGATGTTCGCCAATCCCGCTTCGCTGAGTACGCTTCAGGGAATTCAACTTTCGATCGCAGGGCTGCAACAATCAACCGACGTGTCGCAGACGCAGCAGTGGTATCCACAAAAGTACTACCCCGAACTCAGTCTGTTAATGGAAGGATTGACGAATCTTATAAGCAATCCTGACCCCACGAAACCGGGTGTCGTGTTTCGAAATGCGGGGGATACGGTCCAACGTCCTTTCGATGCTATTGGACCGAATTGGACGCATTTGGCGAACAACTCTTTGCCAGTTCAGGCATTTGTGTCCATGCCATTTTCGATAGGAAAGACGGAGTTATCAGCCGGAGTCGGGTTCCTTGAGTACGCGAATCTGACCGGATATTATCAGAACAACAATATCCTTGCTCCTGCTATCGGATCGCAACGCCCCCTTCCGATTCTTCTTCCACCGGCAACCGATAGCGTGCACGCATATTGGTACCAGTACACGCAATCGCGGGAGGGCGCGATTTACGGTTATGGCGGTGCGATATCAGTAAATGTTCTCGAGGGTTTGTCGGCGGGGATCAGCGGAATGCTCTTGAGCGGAACGACCGACGACGCTGAAACTCAGGTCGGGCGCGGGACGATGTTTTTCGTCTACTCCCCTCAAAACTATTTTGCTGTCGATTCAATTTACAACCACATCTCCAGAACCGGGACCTCCGATTTCAGCGGTGAGGAATTCACGCTCAGTGCTGAATACCGTGGACGGTACATTACCGTCGGGGGTGCGGTGAAACCTCCCACCACGATTACACGCAAATATCAAACGCGGGTTGTTACCGACAGCATGGGCGTGCATTCGGACGTTTCCCTTGGCGACAAAGACGAAATGACGCTTCCGTGGCGTGGCACAGTCGGTGTGTCCCTTGCTCTCAAGGAAAACCTGTCGCTGGGTTTCGATTACGAGTTGCGCCCGTTCGCTTCCGCTGTCTACAAAAACGCTTCCGGAACGGAATCCAATCCGTGGCTATCAGCTTCGTTGATGCACGTCGGCCTCCGGTACGTGCCTGCACCGTGGCTGTCCTTGCGTGCTGGTGTGCGTGAACAGGCGGCGGTGTTTCAGGAGGACGGTGCGCCGATCGGCGATGAGCCAATCGGTTATACTATTTATTCTGCCGGTCTGGGAATCTCGTTCGAGGCTTTTCGATTCGACCTGGCGTATGAGTATGCTCATATGAAATATCAGGATTTGTATTCCACGAACGTCAATCTGAACAGTCAGGTGACCAATAGCGTTGTTGCGGGAATTTCATACGAGCTCCAATAGTTCCATCCACTGACCTTATAGGCATTCGGACATTCAAGAGATCTCACGATGGTATCGATGAAAACGCATTTCGGGTTGCTTGTTTTCTGGGCAGGGATATTCCTGCTCTTCGATGCCGGCATTGCGTGCGATGGGAAAGCGGACACAGGTTCTGTATTCGACAAGCCTTGGTCCATTCGAATGGCCGATTCGTTCATGGGCCGGAATCCGGATACGATTTGGTATGTCGGAGTCCCGAAGAGCCTGAACTGGGATTATGAGAGAGGGGTGGTGCTGGAGGCTTTTGCTCAGCTTTATGATGTCACCCACGATGCGCGTTATCAGACGTATATCAAGAGACAGATTGATCAATTTGTGACTGCTGATGGATTAATAAAGACGTACGACTACTCTGCGTTCAACCTGGACAATATTGCCACCGGGAGGCTGTTACTGTCACTCTATGCGTGGACAGGCGAAGCCAGGTATAAGGTGGCTGCCGATACGCTTCGCAAGCAACTGGCCAACCAGCCGAGAACGCACGAAGGCGGGTTTTGGCACAAGGAGATTTACCCGTATCAAATGTGGTTGGATGGTTTGTACATGGCTGAACCGTTCTATGCACAGTATGCGGCGATGTTCGATGAGTCGGGCGATTTTGAAGACATTGCCAACCAATTCATCTTTATGGAACGGCATGCCCGCGATACTTCAACCGGGCTGCTTTATCATGGTTGGGACGAGTCGCGTCAACAACATTGGTCAAATCCGGAGACAGGGTGTTCCCCGTCGTTTTGGGGAAGGGGAATGGGCTGGTACGGCATGGCCCTCGTCGATGCGCTCGACTGGATACCGGAGGACTTTCCCAAGCGTCCGCACTTGATTGCGATTCTGCAACGGCTGGCATCAGCGCTGATTTCAGAGAGAGATACTTCAACAGGCCTCTGGTATCAAGTCGTTGACAAGCAGCACGTGAAAGGAAACTATCCGGAAGCCTCCGTATCGTGCATGGTTGTCTACACGCTCGCGAAAGGGGTGCGACGAGGATATCTTGATTCTTCGTACCTCCCCGTTGCAAAGGATGCATTCAAAGCGATTACATCGACATTGGTGACCATCGACAATGATGGGGGATTGAGTCTTCAGCATACTTGTGCATCGGCAGGATTAGGGAATCAGCCATACCGGGATGGCTCATATGAATACTATATCAATGAACCGCAACGGACGAACGATCTCAAGGGCATTGGAGCATATATCATGGCTGCCAACGAGATTGCTTGTTCGCAAAACGCCTATACGGACCGTCCAAAGGTGGTGATGCTCGACTACTTCTACAATTGTGAATGGAAGCAAGCGGGTGCCGTCAAAACACAATTTCATTATATCTGGGAAGACACGGCCAACTCGGGTTTTTCGCAGCTGGGTGAGGTTATCAGGAGGTTGGGGGCAAGGTTAGGGGAGCTTCATTGTCAGCCTACAAGGCACCTGCTCGGTCAATGCAGCGTCTATATTATTGTTGATCCAGACACGCCTTCTGAAACCGAACATCCGAACTACATTTCGGACGCCGCCGTCGAAATAATTGCTGCGTGGGTCAAGAAGGGAGGCGTTCTGGTACTGATGAACAATGACAAAGGGAACGCTGAATTCGAGCATCTCAACAGACTGGCGGCGAAATTCGGCATCCACTTCAACGAGGACAGTTATCATCGCGTGGTCGGAAACAAGTTCGACACGGGGAAGTTTTCCCAATTACCTGATCATCCGATATTCGCCGGAGTCGGTCAAATATACATGAAAGAGATATGTTCTCTTACCATCGCCAAACCTGCGGTCCCGATTCTTACAGAACAGGGGAAGGTCTTTATGGCCAGCGCACGTGTCGGTGAGGGTTTGGTGTGTGCCGTTGGCGACCCCTGGCTCTACAACGAGTATATCGATGCGAACAAGTTGCCTGCGGTCTTCGAGAACATGAAGGCTGCAGAAAATTTCTTTCGATGGCTTTTAAAGAGTGCTTCACCACCGCTTAATTGAAGTGAACTGAAAGCAGTTGGATGAATGGATCAACCATCATGTGCATCAATGATCAGTGAATAGCCATGGTTAAGAAGGGATTTCAAGTCACTCTCGATGATATAGCCCAGAAGCTGGACGTCTCAAAAGTCACCGTCTCGAAGGCATTACGTGGCCATCCCGACATTTCCACGGAAACAGCGAAGAAGATCAAGAAGCTTGCCCGCGAGCTCGGCTATTCGCCGAATTACATGGCTAGGAACCTGTCCTCGAAACGTTCGAATACCATCGGCGTTGTTGTCCCGAAGATCGCCCATTTCTTCTTTTCATCAGTCATCGAGGCAATCTATGACGCTGCATTGGAAAACAATTATGAGATCATTCTCACTGTCTCCCAGGAGGATGCAGAAAGGGAAGCGAGGCATATCCAGTCCCTCTTGTCCATGCGTGTCGACGGGCTTATTGTTTCAATTTCGGAGACAACGAAAGATCTCACGATTTTTGAAACCGTACGACAACGGGGCATTCCACTGACATTCATGGACCGAATTCCGAACCTTGAGGGGTTCAGTTCGGTCGTGGCGGATGACCGGGGCGGGGCTTTTGCCGCAACTGAGCAGGCGATTAGTATCGGGTACCGGAAAATCTCACACCTGGCGGGCTATCAGCACATTAACATAGGCAGGGAACGGTACCTGGGGTACGTCGATGCCATGAAGCAGTATGGGATACCCATCAAGCCTGAATGGGTCGTCTTCGGCGGTTTCAGTGAAATTGCAGGATACAAGGGATTCGGGGAAATGTACAAATCGGGGAAGCTGCCGGAGATCATTTTTGCATCTACCTTCCCTGTCGCGCTCGGAGTGTACAGAGCGGTGGGCGAGCTCGGACTCAAAATTCCCGATGACATCGACATCATTTCGTTCGGCAGCAGCGGTCTCAATCAGTTTCTCGCGCCGCCCATGAGTTATGTGGAGCAGCTCACAGTGGAGTTGGGGCAGAAGGCATTGGAATTGACGCTTGAAAACATTCAGCAGCAGGATCAGTTCATTCCTCAGCACGTGAAGCTGCCGACAAAACTCGTCCTGTGCAAGACTTGCGTCAAGCGCACGGCGAAGGCCAAAAAGGGGGCATAACGTCACAGAGGATATCCAGCAGTCCAACCAACATCACAAGGTATGAAAGGAGAATACAGACGATGAAACACGATGCATGGGATTCGTCCTGAAAGCAACAAGGCAGCTCGATACCATTTGGAGTCTCTTGTATTTCATCATTATGAGGAGGATACGTCATGAAGAAATGGATAACGGCAACTGTGTTTGTGATGATGTTGCTTTGCGTCGGTGTACCCGCTGCAAACGC
>Ga0335081_10013741_pt1 | contig 13088 bp, 14 predicted proteins | sample Lox_Sample_35_FD_206713 | JGI IMG/M metagenome (GOLD analysis project Ga0335081, IMG submission 206713) | Soil microbial communities from Loxahatchee National Wildlife Refuge, Florida, United States - Lox_Sample_3.5 | ecosystem: Environmental > Terrestrial > Soil > Wetlands | place: USA...
CCCAGAAGCCGGATGTTCCACGCAAACGGGACCACAGGGACTGGCGCGCAGCGTGAGGCGCCGCACCCGCGCCACGACACGCACCCGGGACCGGCCCGGTCCCGGTCCCGGTCCCGGGCGAACCTAACCGGCTGCGGCCCTAGTCATGAGCGACAAGAAGAATATCGATATCCATGATCGCCGCCACTAAGCCTCCTCCGTGACCCGAGACGAGTGGATTAAGCGCGAGATGGCCAACGCTCCCCCGCTCACCTGGCCGCGCTACTCGCAAACTCTCCGCATCATGGACATCTGCCCGGTGTGGGCGCGGCTGACGGCCGAATGGGTCGAACCGTGGTCAGATCGTCTCGCAGCGTGACGCAATCTCAACGCGCACTGGACCTGCATCCATAACAGATTGGGACAGCTATCCAACCAGAGGTTAATGCCCCTCCTCCTCCACAGCCTCCCTCAGCTCCCTGAACGCCGCTGCGATCCGTGGCAGACCCCAGGAGGCGTTCAGGCCGCTGGGGTTGGGCACGACCCAGACCCGGGCGGGGCCGAGCGGGTCCGGCTGCGGGCCGGTACTGGCATGCGGCAGGCCGAACGCGGTGCGGTAGGCGGTGACGCCGGCGATGGCGATGATGCGCGGCCGGTACTGGCCGGCGAGGGCGGCGAGGTGCTCGCGGCCGGCCTTGAGTTCGGTGCTGTGCAGTTCGGCGGCCTGCGCGGTGGCGCGCGCCACCAGGTTGGTGATGCCGAGCCCGAAGCCGGGCAGCAGGTCCTGCTCGCGCGGGGCGAGCTGACGCGGCGTGAACCCGGACAGGTACAGGGCGGGCCAGAACCGGTTGCCGGGGCGGGCGAAGTGCCAGCCGGTCGCGGCCGAGTACAGGCCGGGGTTGATGCCGCTGAACAGCACCCGGAACGGCGCTCCCGGTTCCGGCAGCACGTCGGGGATGGTGCGGTCCCGGGCCGCCTCCAGGTCCGGGCGCGGGCGTGTGGTCATGAGTCCTAGCATGCCGTGCGGGCCCAGGTGCGCTGGCCTTATCCGGCGGCGCCGACGCCGGTGGCGCCGCGGATCAAGGCCAGGGTGGGCTCGGGGTCGCGTACCGATACGAGCAGCCGGGTAAACGGCGACTCTCCGCCCAGTTCGACCCGTATCGCCGGGCCGCGGCCCACGACGGCGGTGAAGTCCCGCCGGTCGGCCGAGTACCGGGTGCCGAGGACGGCGACCCGAGGGATGCCGGTCCCGGCCAGCTTGACGCCCCGCACCGCCTCCCACGGGTTCGGTTCGGCTTCGACGGAGCGGACGGCCCGCAGCGGGACGCGGACGTTCCCGTGGGCGGCACCGATCTTTTCCAGCCACGAAAGCGCGACCACCAGGTCGGCGCCATCGACGATCAGCCTGGCCATAGAAGCCTCCTCAGCGCTGGTTCAGGAAGAACAGGCCCGCGACCTGCCCGGCCCGGTCGTAGCTGACCCGGCCGGTCATCTCGGCGGCCTCGAACCGCAGCGGAACGTCCACCACGGTGTAGTCGCCGGCCTGGCGGGCGACCGGCTCGCCCATGCCCTCGTACGCCCCGGCCAGGCCGACCACCTGGGCCCACGCCGCGGCCAGGCGTTGCGCGTCCAGCGCCGTGGCCATCCGCTGGCTGAAGCCGGAGGTGGCCTGCTCCCAGCGCTGTTCGGCGACATCGGCGAGCAGGCTGGCGGCGCGTTCGCCGGCGCCGGGCAGGATGGTGTCGGCCATCGGGGCTCCTGTCCTCGGGTCGAGCGGGCGGCCGAACCGCTGGAACGCCGCCTGCCTGGTGGTGCCGAGCAGATCGCCGATCTCGGCCCAGGTGTGGCCGGCCCGCCGGGCCTGCTGCACCGCCTCGCGCATGCCCTCCTCGACGACCCGCGCGAGTGACCGGACCACCGTCACCGCCTCCAGGGGGACCAGCGCCGCGCCTTCGGGCACGTCGTCGAGGGCGACCCGCGCCGCGGCGATTACCTGGGGCAGCACCGGCGGGTGGTCGGCGGGTACCGCGTCCGGCACGTTGTCAAGGTTGCCTTCACCGTTTCCGGTTGTCAAGTTGATATTGACTAGTTCGCGGGCGACCTGGCGGGCTCGGCGGGCTTTACTGCGGCAGGTGGCGTCGCAGTAGCGACGGATCCTGCCCGGCCCTTCCTGCTCCGGAAGCTGGCGCCCGCACGCGCCGCAGCGACGACCGGGCGTTCCCGTATTGGCCAACACCCACCTCCCCGGTCAGCGGCACCGCACGTAATGCTAACACGAAATTAAAACGTGCGACGCGGCCGCGGTGGTCAGCGCAGGACGATGCGGTCGCCGGCGAAGTCGGCGGTTAGTTCTAGGCGGCCGCCTAGGGCTTCGACGTAGGCGGCCAGGGTGCGGAGGTCGGTGGTGCCGGGTTCGGCGCGCTCGATGGCGGCGACCTGGTCCAGGGGGACGCGCATCCGGTCGGCTACTTCGGTCTGGGTCAGGCCGAGCCGGGTGCGCTGCTCGGCCAGGGTCCGGGCCCGGTTGCGGGCCGTCAGGGCGGAGGCGCCGGCGTCGATCTCGGTGGCCTGGCCGGGGAAGAACTCCTGGACCAGGGACGCGATGTCGTCGTAGCCGCGGGCCGAGGCCTCGGGCGCATCGCCGGCCCGCACCTCGAGCAGCACGTCGGCGGACAGCAGGACGGCTTCCCGGTACTGGTCCCGGGCCACCTCGCGTCCCTCCAGCACGGCGATCAGCAGCGCGGTGCCGGCCGGCTCGACCGCGAAGATGATCCGGATCTCGCCGTCGCCGGGCGCGCCGGGCCGCAGCTCGAGCAGGCCTTCGGGCAGGGGCTGGCGACCCAGTTCCCGCTCGATCTGGGCCGTGGCGTCCCGGAGCCGGGCCAGCGCCTGGGCCGTTGCCGCGGCGTCGGCCCGATCGGAGTCCGCCATCTCCTCGTTGACCTGGAGTTCGGCGCGCGCCGCGGTGTAGGTGGCCTTCAGCAGTTCCTTCCGGGTCCGGAAGGCGTCGGTCCGGGCCTGCTGCCGCTGCAGGCGCGTCCGCAGCCAGCCTTCGGTCTCGGTGATCCACGGCACCAGCTGCCGGGCCTGGGTGATGTCCCGCTTCGCGGCGGCCAGCTGCCGGCCGGCCTGCTCGGTGTCTTCTCGCCGGCCCTCTTCCAGCGCCCGGCGATGCCGGTCGGTCAGCCGGGCCCGCGCCGACTCCAGCTCGTCGATCTGCTCGGTGAGGTCCTTGGCCAGCCAGGCGGCTTCGGCGACCCGCCTGCGGACGACCTGCAGCCGGTCCAGCCGGTGCTGGTAGGAGTCGTCGAGGGCCGCGACCAGATCCTCGGGCCAGGTGGCCGCGACGGGAACGACCAGCGGCGGCCCGAGGCTGGCGCCCTCGCTCATCAGCGCGGCCAGCGCCTGACCGGCCAGCATGGCCGCGGGCGGGTCGTTCTGGTGCAGGCCAGCCAGCCAGTCATGGATCTCGTCGGACATCCGCAGCAGGTAGCCCACGGTCGGTCACCTCCCGGTAGAAGGGCCGGTAATGGGGCCGGAAATGGGGCCGGTAATCGGCACAGCCGTCCCGGCGAAACGGTCCGGGCGGTAGGGCCCGAGTTCGGCGCTGGGCACGCCGGTGGCCAGTTCGGCGGCGATGAGGCGGGACAGGTGGGCGGCCAGGGTCACGCCGCTGTGCGTGACCGCGACGTAGAGCCACTCGGCGCCGGGCAGGCGGCCGACCACGGACTGGCCGTCCACGGGCATGGGGCGCACGCAGACCTGATAGCCGGCCACCGTCGCGTGCTCGGCGCCGCGGACCGTGCGGCGGGCCCGTTGGAGCAGTTCGGCGGCCCAGCGGCGGAGTTCGGCGTCGGGGGTGTGCAGGTCCACGGCAGCGTCGGGGGCCTCCAGGTGGAGCAGGCCGCCGGGATGAGGGCGCAGAGCCAGCTGCGGCGTGTGGATCACGCGGGCCGGGCCGTCCGGACCCACCGGGCCGACCCGGACGACCAGGCCGGGGGCGGTGGCGCCGGGGGTCTCCCAGGCGACCAGCGGAACCGGGGCGACGGCACCGGCGAGGGCGGTTACCTGGGGCGTCCAGCGGCCGGCGCAGCACACGATCTCGTCCGCGGCAACCACCTCGCCGGCGGCGATGCGGACCCGGCCGGGACTCAGGCCGGTCACGCGGCCCTGGTCGCCGGTCACGATGGCGGCGCCCAGCGCCCTCGCGCTGGTGACCAGGCGGTCGATCAGCGGCTCGGTCAGCAGGTAGGCCTCACCGGGGAACCACGCGGCCACGGCGCCCGGCCCGGGAGGCAGCAGCGCGGGCTCGATCTCGGCGGCTTCGGCCGCGTCGATGAGGCGGGCCGGGTAGCCCCACCCGGCCAGGCGGCGCACGCGGGCGGCGAGCGCGGCGCCCGCGGCTGCGGAGGTGGCGAGTCCGGGGCCATCGGTGGCGGAGGTGGCGAGTCCGGGGCCATCGGTGGCGGAGGTGGCGAGTCCGGGGCCATCGGTGGCGAGCTCGATGTGACCGGCGGGACGGTACCAGGCCGCGCCGTCCAGGCCGGGGGCCAGTTCCGCCCAGGCCCGGAGGCCGGCGTGGTTGAGGTCGTGGTAGGGCCGCGGCCCCTTGTCGTTGGAGTTGACCCAGGCGAAGCTCCACCGGCTGGTGGCGCGGCCGGGCTGGTCCGCCTCCAGCAGGGTCACGCGCATCCCGGACCCGGCCAGCCGGGCCGCCACGGACGCGCCGAGCACGCCCGCCCCGATCACCACGCAGTGGCGAGGCTGGATCGGGCGCACACCTGACTGTACCCGCGGGCGCGATACCGGTTTGACAGGTTAGCTATCCAGGATCATATTTACCTAGGAACCTAGATGAATGGATGCCCAGTGATCGAATTCCACCTGGATGCGCGCTCGGGCGTGTCGCCGTACCAGCAGATCGTGCAGCAGGTCCGGCAGGCGCTCCGGCTGGGCCTGCTGCACGAGGGGGATCAGCTCCCGACGGTCAAGGAGGCGGTGGAGCGCCTGGCCGTCAACCCGAACACCGTGCTCAAGGCCTACAAGGAGCTCGAGCACGCCGGCCTGGTCGCGGCCCGGCCGGGGATCGGGACCTTCGTGACCAGGACGCTGAGCGACGCCTCGCTCGCTGCCCACGGCCCGCTGCGCCAGGAGCTGGGGCGATGGCTGGCCAAAGCCCGCCGGGCCGGCCTGGACGACGAGAGCATCGAGGCGCTGTTCCGGGACGTCTTTCGGTCCTCCGCTGCGGAGGGCGTAGCATGACCGCGGTCGTGGCCGCCGACGGGCTGGGCAAGCAATACGGCCGGCGCTGGGCCCTGGCCGACTGCACGCTGCGCATCCCGCCGGGCCGGGTGGTCGGGCTGGTCGGGCCGAACGGCGCGGGCAAGACCACGCTGCTGCGCCTGGCCGTGGGCCTGCTGCGGCCGACGGCCGGCACGATCGAGATCCTCGGCCGGGCGCCCGGCGACGACGCCGGGCAGCTGGGGCGGATCGGGTTCGTGGCCCAGGACACCCCGCTCTACCCGGCGCTGTCGGTCGCCGATCACCTGCGCCTGGGCGGCTGGCTCAACCCGCGCTGGGACGACGAGATGGCGCGGCGCCGGGCCGGCCAGGTGGGCCTGGACCCGAAGCAGCGGGCCGGCAAGCTGTCCGGCGGCCAGCGGGCCCAGCTCGCGCTGACCCTGGCCATCGCCAAGCGGCCCGAGCTGCTCATCCTGGACGAGCCGGTGGCCAGTCTGGACCCGCTGGCCCGGCGGGAGTTCCTCCAGCTGCTGATGTCGATCGTGGCCGAGGCCGAGCTCAGCGTGGTGCTCTCCTCTCATCTGGTGGGCGACCTGGAGCGGGTCTGCGACTACCTGGTGGTGCTGGCCGCCTCGCGGGTGCAGCTGGCCGGCGAGGTGGACGAGCTGCTGGCCGCGCATCGCCGGCTCACCGGGCCGCGCCGGGACCCCAGGACGCTGCCCGCCGGCCAGGAGGTCATCGAGGAGAGCCACACCGACGTGCAGAGCACGCTGGTGGTGCGGTGCGGCGGGCCGGTGCTCGATCCGGCCTGGACCGTCGAGGAACTGAGCCTGGAGGATCTCGTGCTGGCCTACATGAGCCGGGCCCGCGAGCAGGGTCCCGCCGACCGCACGCTGAGCGTGCTGCGATGATCCGGCTGACCTGGCGCCAGTTCCGGGCGCAGGCCATGGCGGCGTTCGGCGCCCTGGCCGTGATCGCGGTGCTGCTGGCCATCACCGGCCCGCAGCTCGTCCATCTCTACGACATCAGCATCATCCCGTGTCAGGCCCGGGGCGACTGCTCGGCGGCCGCCACCGCGCTGGCCAGCCGGGACAGCGTCCTGCAGGGACTGGGCGTCGTCCTGGTCATCGTCCCCGGGGTCATCGGAGTGTTCTGGGGCGCGCCGCTGCTGGCCCGCGAGCTGGAGAGCGGCACCTACCAGCTGGCCTGGACCCAGAGCGTCCCCCGCAAGCGCTGGCTGGCGGTCAAGCTCGGCCTGGTCGGCCTGGCCAGCATCGCGCTGGCCGGGCTGCTCAGCCTGATGGTGACCTGGTGGTCCAGCCCGCTCGACCGGGTAAACGCCGACCCGTTCACGCTGTTCGACGAGCGCGGCGTCGTCCCGCTCGGCTACGCCGCCTTCGCGTTCGCCCTGGGCGTCACCGCCGGGCTGCTGCTGCGCCGGACGCTGGCCGCGATGGCCGTCACGCTGGTGGTGTTCGCCTTCGTCCGGGTGGCGGTGACGCTCTGGGTCCGGCCCCGCCTGCTGACCCCGCGGCACATCATCTCGGGCCTCGGTCAGTCCCCCGGGCTCGGCACGCCCAGCCCGCCCCAGCCCGGGGACTGGGTCATCTCAGACGCAACCGAGACCGCCGCGGGGCGGGTGATCGGGCAGAACGGCGCGATCAGCTATGGCGGCGGACGTTACGGCATCCTGTTCGGCCCGCAGGGAAACGGCAGGGTGGCGCTCCAGGGCGTGGGGACGTGCCCCAACCAGTTCCCCGCCCAGGCTGGGGCGCCCGGAGGACGCCCCAGCGCCGCGTTCCAGCGGGCCGCCCAGGAGTGCATCGCCCGGCTCAGCGTCAAGCAGGTGATGACCTACCAGCCGACCAGCCATTACTGGCCGATGCAGTGGTACGAGCTGGCCATCTTCGCCGCGCTGGCCCTGGTCCTGACCGGGTTCTGCTTCCTCTGGCTGCGACGCCGTTTCGCTTAGGGCTGGCGGCCGAGCCAGGCGGCCAGCCGGGCGTAGGGGCCGGCGCCGGGCGGGGCGGGCACGACCGGGCCGAACGGGATCTCCCCGCCCCGGGGCTCGGGGGGCAGGATGCGCTGGGCGACACCCAGCACCCAGACGGCGAGCTCGGGGTCGAGCTCGGTGGGCTGGCCGGTGGCCCGGGCCAGGTCCCAGCCGTGGGTGAGGATCTCCTGGACATAGCCGGACAGGGCGATGCGGCCGGGGACCTTGCCCCAGGGCACCTCGACCAGGGCGTCGAGCCGGGCGTCGTCGGCCCAGGCCGCCGCGGTCCGGGCCCGGGCCGCGGCGTAGGCGGCCGGCCAGCCGTCGTCGGGCACGCCATCGGCGCGGGGCACGACGGCCAGCCCGTCACCGCCCTCACCGACGGTGGCGATCCGGTTCAGGCCGCCGACGATGTGGCTGAGCAGGGCGCGGACGTCGTACTCGGTGCACGGCGTGGCCAGGGCGAGCTGGCCCGGCGGCACGGCCGCGACGATGGATTCGGTCTGGGCCATGGCCCGCTGGTGGATCTGGCGTGGGTCTGTCATCTGTGTCATGAGCCCACCCTGCCGGGCAAACCTGACAGGTAACGTCATATTTTAGAAGCCATGAAATCGGGCCGGCTGCTCGAGATGCTGCTGCTCCTGCAGGCCCGCGGCGCGGTCACCGCCGCGGAGCTGGCCGGGCGGCTCGAGGTCTCACCCCGCACCGTCTACCGGGACGCCGAGGCCCTGTCCTCGGCCGGCGTCCCGATTTATACCGAACGGGGCCGTGGTGGCGGCATCCGGCTCCTGCCTGGCTACCGGACCGACGTGACCGGGCTGACGCAGGATGAGGCGCGCGCTTTGTTCGTCTTGACCACGGGTGGCGCGCACGAGGACCTGGGGCTGGGAACCGCGGCCCGTTCGGCCATATTGAAAGTGATGCGGGCGGTACCGGAGCCGTTCCGGCCCGCGGCTACGGCGACCAGCCAGCGCATCCTGGTCGACCCGGCCGGCTGGATGCGGGCCCCCGACCCGGTCGGCGAGCTGGGCGTGCTGCAGGCGGCGGTGTTCACCGACCGGCGGCTGCGGCTGGGGTACCGCAGCAGCGGGCAGCGCGCGGCCAGTGAGCGGGTGGTGGACCCGTACGGGCTGGTGTGCAAGGCGGGAATCTGGTACCTGGTGGCCGATTCCGAGGGCGAGCCGCGGCTGTTCCGGGCCTCGCGGGTGGCGTCGGCGGTCGTCGACGAGGCACCGGTGCGGCGGCGGGACGGGGTGTCGCTCGCCGGGCTGTGGGCCTCGCTGCGGCGGGAGGTCGAGGAGCGGCCGGCCCCGCTGGAGGTGACGGTGCGGGTGCGGCGGGAGTGGCTGGACCTGTTCGGGCGGATGTGCGCGGCGCACCTGACCGGGCCGTTGCCTCGTGCTACTGAGGAGTGGGCGCAGGTGCGGCTGCGGTTCGCGGCGGTGAAGGCGGCGCGGACGCTGCTGAGCTTCGGCGCGAACGTCGAGGTGATGTCGCCGGCGTCGGTGCGGGCTGATCTGGCTGCGGTGGCAGCTGAAGTCGTGGCCTGCTACTCGAATACGCGTTTGGTCTTAGGGTAAGCTGTCCGCATGAGTGTTCAAGTCCAGGAATCGCTGCTGGACGTGGCCGACGAGCCGGCGCTCGGCGTCTTGGCGGGCTCGGTGCGGCGGGTTCCGCTGAGCCGGGGGGCCTGGGTGGACCTGCGGCCGGGCTGGCTGGCCGGGTCGGGGGCGGTGTTCGCGCGGCTGGCCGAGGCGGTGCCGTGGCGGGCGGAGCGACGGCACATGTACGACCGGGTGGTGGACGTGCCCCGGCTGCTCTGCTTCTACGGCGAGGGCGAGGCGCTGCCCGACCCGATGCTGGCCGCCGCGCTGCGGGCGCTGAACGCGCACTACGGGGCGGAACTAGGCGAGCCGTTCCGGACCGCGGGGCTGTGCCTGTACCGGGACGGGCGGGACAGCGTGGCCTGGCACGGCGACACGACCGGGCGGGGCTCGCGCGAGGACACCATGGTCGCGATCTTGTCGCTGGGCGCGCCGCGGGCGCTGGCGCTGCGGCCGCGGGGCGGCGGCGCGTCGGTGCGCCATGAGATCGGGCACGGGGACCTGCTGGTCATGGGCGGCAGCTGCCAGCGCACCTGGGAGCACGCGGTGCCGAAGACGGCCCAGGCGGTCGGGCCGCGGATCAGCGTGCAGTTCCGGCCGCGCGGGGTTCGCTGAGCCCGTGCAACCATTTGGCCGCCGATGGTGGTCTAGATGGCTGTAGGGGGGGTGAGCCATGAACGCCAGGACGGACACCGAGTTCCGGGAGTTCATGCGCGCCCGGTGGCCGGCCATGGTCCGGCTCGCGTACGGGCTGACCGGGGATCAGGGTCACGCCGAAGACGTGGCGCAGGCCGCGTTCGCGCGGGCCTACGCGTCCTGGCCGAGGGTCAGGCGCAGCGGCGACCCCGACGCCTACGTCCGGCAGATCGTGATCAACGAGAACCGGAACCGGTTCCGCAAGCGGCGGGTCGCCGAACAGCTCACCGACTCCGCCCTCATCGACGTGCCGTGGACGGATGCGACGCGGGATTACGACGAGCGTTCGGCGCTGATGACGGCGCTGCAGCGGCTGGGTCCCAGACAGCGGGCGGTGCTCGTGCTCCGGTACTGGCTGGACCTGACCGAGCAGGAGACCGCGGCCACGCTGAACTGCTCGGTCGGCACGGTCAAGAGCCAGGCCTCCCGCGCCCTGGCCGCGTTGCGGCAGGCTGCGGACCTCGTGGACGGGGGACTGTCATGATCATCGACGACGAGCGCGACCTGCACGAGCGCCTGGAGGCGGCCTTCGAGGCGATCAGCCCGCGCCCGGCCCCGGTCGATCAGGCGGTGCGCGGCGGCCGGATGATCAGGATCCGGCGGCGGGCGGCCCTGGCGGCGGGCGTCGCGGTGGTGGCGGCCGCCGCGGTGTTCTCCGTTCCGGCCCTGCTGCACCGGACGGCCGCGCCGGCCCCGACGTCGCCGGCCAGGTCTTATACGGTCACGGTCCAGGCTCCGGGGCCCGGTGCGCAGCCCGGGGAGATCGCGACGGGCACCATCAACGGCCAGCGCTGGTGGGTCGTCGCGGACCGGCCCGGCGTCGACGGGGCCAGCGCCACGCAGCAGGACATCATCATCGCCGGGCCGGCCGCCGGGGCGATCGGCGGGAACATCTCGATCGTGCCGGTGCTCAGCACCGCGGACAGCCCGGGCCCGGTCTCCTTCACCGCGATCCCCAGCGGGACGGCGCAGATCCAGGTCGGGGCGGTGCGGGCCGACGTCTCGTACGTCACGGTCAAGCTGGACGACGGCAGCGTGCTCACGGTGCATCCGGTGACGGTGTACGGCACGCGGGCGGTGGCGTTCGCCCTTCCGGCGGGCGCCGGGATCGCCGACGTGGCCGCGTACTCCCGGCACGGCGAGATCGGTTATGCGGTGCCGTTCAACCAGCCCCGAGGACTGGCCTGGATCGTCTCCTGGCTCAGGCCGGGCCAGCGCCAGGCGGCCCGCGCCTCGGGCCGGATCGCCTCGGGCCGGATCGCCTCCGGCACGGCGGGGGGCCAGGCCTGGTCGGCGACCGCTTACCTGGGTCCGTGGGGTATCTGCATACCGATCCTCGACCCGCAGCCCGCCGAAGTCGCCTGCGTACCTTCCGTGCCCGCGCCGGTCGTGGTGCTCAACCTCGACCAGGGCGGCGCACCCGAGATCGCGGCCGGGATCGCCGCGGCATCGGTGGCCCGCGTCGTCGTCACCCAGCCCGACGGGTCCACGGCCTCGGTCCGGCTGGTTACGGTCGGGGACCGCAAGTTCTTCGTATTCGTGCGCTCCGGGGCCCGGCCGCTGCGCTGGGTCGCCTACGACCGGGCCGGGAACGTGGTCGCGTCGTCGTGACCGGCTGGACCGGCGGCCGGCTGGACCGGCTGGCTGGATCGGAGTGAAACCCGGGTTTCACCACGTTCTGAAGTTTCGTAGTTATGCGGCGGCTGCGTCCCAGGCTGCGAGCACGGCGTGGATTTGCTCGCTGGTGGGCTGAGCTGGGCGGGTGCCGGAAATACGTGCTGCGATCAAGGTCCGGCGCAGCTTGATGAGCATGTCCTCGAAGGCGGGCTAGGTCTTGGCGCGGTACCAGGGCTGTGCGGCTCGGCGGCCGTCGATGTCGGCCGGGTCGGGTCACCCGCGACGTGCGGACTTCGACCATTCCTCTCAGAGCCGTGCGGGAACTTGCCCTGATCGTCAACTGCCGCTGTCTGGTGGTGCAGCGGGTAGCTGCACCACCACCGACAGCCCCCCGGCGGGCCGGGGGTTGAGGCTAAGGCGTCCATCGTGTGCGCGGGTGATGCTCTTGACGATGGCGAGGCCGAGGCCAACACCTGCGTAATCATTGTGTATGCGCTCGGTGCCGCGCTGAAACGGATCGACAAGCATGGAAACCAATTCGGGAGCGAGTGCTTCGCCGGTGTTCTCGACCGTGAGCACAACCGAGTTCTGGAGACTTCCGGTGGTGACCCACACGCTGCCGCCATTAGGCAGATTGTGCACGATCGCGTTATGGACGAGGTTCGTCGTCAACTGCAGAAGTAGCGCCTCTGAGCCGGTGGTACAGGCCACGTCGCCGGAGGTCTCGACGGTGACGCCATGCTTCTCTGCGAGGGGCAGGAGCGTCTCGGTGGCTTCTTCGGCTACGAGGGACAGGTCCACGTGCTCCGGCGTGAACGCCTTCTGGTCGGCCTGGCTGAGTAGGAGCAGTGCTTCGGTGAGGTCGATCGCTCGGGTGTTGACGACCCGGAGGCGGTCGACAAGTTCGCCGGTGGCGCGATTCGGTTCCTTGCGGGCCACGTCGAGAAGCGTCTGGGTGATCGCGAGTGGGGTGCGCAGTTCGTGGGAGGCGTTGGCGGCGAATCTCTGTTGTTCGGCGACGTGCGCTTCGAGGCGAGCGAGCATGGTGTCGAAGGCGTCGGCGAGCTCGCGGAGCTCGTCACTGCGCCCGGGAAGCCGGATTCGATGGGAGAGCGATCCGGTTGCGGCCGTGCGGGTGGCGTCGGTGATGCGAGTCAAGGGGGCGAGCATCCGGCCGGCGAGAAGCCACCCTCCCAGGAGACCGAAGACCAGTAGGAACGCCATCACTTCCGCGGCCTTCGGAGCGAAGACGTGCAGGAGGTTGGACCGGACGGGAAATACACCGTGAACAAAGGGCGTGCCAGTGCTGCCGGGGACGATGAGCGCACGTTCGGGGACGTATCGCAGGAGGAACAGCCAGACAGCGGCCAGCAGTAGGGCTCCGGCGAGCATGACGAAGCCGGCGTAGCTGAGGGTCAGTTTGAGGCGGACGCTCAAGCCCGGCGCTCTATCCACGGTCTCCTCCATCCTGCTCGGTGTTTCGTTGGGTGCTGACGCGGTAGCCGACGCCGGTAACGGTGGCGATGATCCAGGGTTCGCCGAGACGCTTGCGTAGCGCCGAGACGGTAATGCGGACTGCGTTGGTGAACGGGTCTGCGTTCTGATCCCAGGCACGCTCCAGGAGTTCCTCGGCGCTGACGACACCGCCTTCGGCCGCGACGAGAACCTCAAGCACAGCGAACTGCTTACGGGTGAGGGCGACGTAGCGTCCGTCGCGGTAGACCTCACGGCGGAACGGATCGAGCCGTAGCCCTGCAATCTCTCGCACGGGGGGGCTGTTGTGGCCGCGCCGGCGATCAAGCGCTCTCAGACGCAGCACAAGCTCTCGAAGCTCGAACGGCTTGGTGAGGTAGTCGTCCGCACCGAGCCCGAACCCCGAGGCCTTGTCGTCGAGACGGTCGGCCGCCGTGAGCATGAGGATGGGCATGCCGCTGCCGGAGGCGACGATACGTTCGGCG
>Ga0335081_10013743_pt1 | contig 13086 bp, 11 predicted proteins | sample Lox_Sample_35_FD_206713 | JGI IMG/M metagenome (GOLD analysis project Ga0335081, IMG submission 206713) | Soil microbial communities from Loxahatchee National Wildlife Refuge, Florida, United States - Lox_Sample_3.5 | ecosystem: Environmental > Terrestrial > Soil > Wetlands | place: USA...
CAGCGGGGCGGCCGGCCTGGGGCCGGCCCCCCGTCTGTGCGTTGTGCCGGGTGTCACGCCCGCGGCCGGAGCGCGCTGCTGCGTACCATGGGGCGGTGCGCATCGACCTGCACACGCACAGCAGCGCCTCCGACGGGACCGATCCGCCCGCCGAGGTCATGCGGCGTGCCCGCGCCCGCGGGGTCGACGTGGTGGCGCTGACCGACCACGACACGGTGGCGGGTCACGCCGAGGCCCGCCGTTCGCTCACGCCGGGCCCGCCGGATGCGCCGGGCCTGACCCTCGTCCCGGGCATGGAACTGTCCTGCCGCCTGGACGGGCGGAGCCTGCACCTGCTGGCCTACCTGTTCGACCCGGCCCATCCCGGCCTGGCCGCGGAGGGCGAGAACATCCGCGGCGACCGGGTGCGCCGGGCCCGCGCCATGGTGGCCAAGCTGGCTGCCCTCGGCGCCGGTGTCAGCTGGGAGCAGGTCGCCGCGATCGCCGGCGACGGTGTGGTGGGCCGCCCGCACATCGCCCGCGCGATGGCAGCGGCCGGCGTGGTCAGCGATCCGGCCCAGGCGTTCACCGCGGAATGGATCGGTGACGGCGGCCGCGCCTATGAGGACAAGTACGCCCTCGACCCGGCGGTGGCGATCGGCCTGGTGCATCAGGCGGGCGGGGTCAGCGTGCTGGCGCACCCCGGCACGCCAGGGTATGAGGTGGCCGACGGGGTCATCGCCGGGCTGGCCGCCGCCGGGCTGGCCGGCGTCGAGGTCTGGCATCCCGAGCAACCCCCAGCCGAACGATCCCGGGTGCGGGTCCTGGCCGATGAACTGGGGCTCGTGCCGACCGGCGGCAGCGACGATCACGGCGCGCTGACCGGCTACCGGATCGGCTGCGAGACCACCCCGCCGGACGCCTGGGAGCGCCTGGCCAGCCAGTCCTCCCGCGCCATCTGACCGGCCGGTCAGATGGCGGCAGCGCGGCGGGACGCAGGTGTCAGCGGCGGCTGATAGCGTGCGGACGGCGGCAAGGAGGGGCCCATGTGCGCGGCGGAACAGCTCACCTTCGGTGGGATGCCGCAGCGGCTGTACGCGTGCACCCCGACGCGGCTGACCTCCTGGCTGGATTGCCCGCGACGTTACCGGATGACCTACCTGGACCGGCCGTCCCCGCCCAAGGGCCCACCCTGGGCGCACAACAGCCTCGGCGCCAGCGTGCACAACGCGCTGGCGGGCTGGTGGCGGCGGCCGCTGCCCGAACGCACCGTGACGGCGGCCGGTGACCTCCTGCAGGCCGGGTGGATCGGCCAGGGCTTCGCGGACGAGCAGCAGTCCGCGCGGCAGCGCTCGCGGGCCCGCGCGATGGTGGAGTCCTACGTGGCAACGCTGGACCCGGCCGATGAACCGCTGGGCGTGGAGCGGACGGTCGCGACCCGCACCGACCGCATCGCGGTGTCCGGGCGCATCGACCGGCTGGACGAGCGGCCCGCCGCCGGGGACGGTACCGAGCTCGTGGTCGTGGACTACAAGACCGGGCGGCATCTGCTCAGCACGGACGACGCGCGCAGCTCGCTCGCGCTCGCGCTGTACGCGGTCGCGGCGGCGCGTTCGCTGCGCCGGCCCTGCCGCCGGGTGGAGCTGCACCATCTGCCGAGCGGGAGCGTCCTGCGCTGGGAGCACACCGACGACACGCTGGCCCGGCAGGTGCGCCGGGCCGAGGAGATCGCCGCCGAGTGCGCCGGAGCGGACGGGGCCTACCGCGGCGGGCTGGCGCCCGCGCGGTACGACGACGTCTTCCCGCCGCAGCCCGGCCCGGGCTGCGGCTGGTGCGACTACCGGCAGCACTGCGCCGAGGGAGCCGCGGCCAGCCCCGCCCGCCAGCCCTGGGACGGCATCACCGATGCGGAGAGCCCGTAGCCGTTCGGGCCGGCCGCTAGGGCTGGCCGGCGTCGTGCGCCGCGTGCTGCCGGGCCCGGGCTTCCCGCCCGGCGGCGCGGTCCCGCCCGTCCGCCGCGGCCTCGGCGGCGTGCCAGAACGCGTTGAGCGCGCTGGCGGTGGTCTCCGGCGCGTCCACAGCGGGTGAGTGCGCCGCGGCCGGGATGCAGACCCGTTCGGCGCCCAGCCGGGCCGCCATCTCCTCCTGGGCGCCCGGCTCCCACTTGTCGTCATCCTCGCCGTACAGCACGAGGACGGGGGCCTCGGCGGACCGGGCCAGCTCGGCCGTGCGGTCCGGGGCGCTGAGAAGGTACCGCCCCATGACGTGCAGGCCGACCGGGGAGTTGCGCAGCAGCCGTTTCCGCAGGAAGGTCACGATCTCGGCGTCGACGCCCGCGGCGGCGGCCTGGGGCGCCAGGGTGGTGTCCCAGATGTGCCGGATCGTCCGCCGCATGACCTCCGGGCTGCTGCCGTCGAGGCTGGCGATCAGCAGGGCCAGGTCGGCGGCCGCCGTGCCGGTCAGGCGGCCCGGCCCGGAGCTCATGAACGTGAGCGATCCGATACGGGAGGCACCGGCCAGGACGGCTTCCCGCACCACCAGGCCGGCGAAAGAGTGGCCGGCCACGTGCACCAGCCCGCGGCCCGTGCCGCCCGGGGCCGCGGCCGCCGCCCGGGCCGCCACCGCGTCGATGACCGCGGCGATGTCGAAGCCGAGCTCGGCGATCGTGTAGGCCCGGGGATCGTCCGGGCCGGCGGTCTCGTACTGCCCGCGCATGTCGAGCGCGAGGACCCGGCGCCCGGCCGCGGCCAGCTGGACCACGATGGCCAGGAAATCTTCCTTGCTCCCGGTATAACCGGGTACCAGGACGGCGGGCTGCCGCTCGCAGACTCCCGAGCCGGGCATGGCCTCGAGCGCCGCGAAAGCCCCGCGGCTTGTCTCGATGGCCGTCCGCCGGACGCCGTCAGGCAGGACGAGGGACGTAGGTGTGCTCACCGTGGGAACCCTTTACCGAGCACTGCTGATACCCATGCTGATAGACATACGGGGGACGTCGCTGCTGCCATTGAATCACGCGGACGGTGCCGGGATCACATGCGAACGCCGCCGCTGGCCGGGCCGTGCGGTCCCGGCGGCCAGCGGCCGGCGCGGTGGTTCAGGAGGCCGGCTGGCCACCGCGCGTCCGGCGCCGCCGGGGCCGGACGCTGCGCTCGGCCCCGGCGGCCGGGTGCGCGGCCGGCTGGCCGGTCCCCTCACGCGGCTCGTGCGGCGCCTGCGCGTCCGGGGTCCTGGTGTCACGGCCGCTGCGGGTGCGCCGGCGTACCCGGCCCCGTTCCCGCGGTGCGGCGGTGTCGTGGTCGTCGCTGCCGTCGGCGCCACGGCCGCCGTCCGGGTGCCCGCCGGCCGTCCGGCCGTCCGGCGCCGGTGCGGTCCCGCGCGCCGGTGCGGTCCCGCGCCGCCGGCCGCGGCCTCGGCCGCCCTGGCCCTCCGGGTTCCGCGAGCCCTGCGTGGCCGCGGAGGCCTGCCGCCCGGTCTCGCCGATGTCCTCGACGTCCTCGGCGTCCAGTCCGGCGCGGCTGCGCATCGCCCGCGGCAGGGTGCCGGTCGCGGACCGCGGTATGCCCAGCTCGGTGAACAGGTGCTCCGACGTGGAGTATGTCTCGGCCGGCTCGGCCCGGGCCAGGCCGAGGGCCTCGTCGATGAGCTTCCAGCGGTGCATGTCGCGCCAGTCGACGAACGTCACCGCGACGCCGTCCCGCCCCGCGCGGCCGGTCCGGCCGATGCGGTGCAGGTAGGCCTTCTCGTCGTCGGGGCATTCGAAGTTCACCACGTGCGTGACGTCCTCGACGTCGAGCCCGCGCGCGGCCACTTCGGTGGCCACGAGCACGTCGACCTTGCCGCTGCGGAACGCGCGCAGCGCCCGCTCACGCTGGCCCTGGCCCAGGTCGCCGTGCACGGTCGCGACCGCGAAGCCCCGGGTGGCCAGCGCGCCCGCGACCTGATCCGCCGCCCGCTTGGTCTGGCAGAACACCATCGTCAGGCCCCGGCCCTCGGCCTGCAGCACACGGGCCAGTACCTCGATCTTGTCCAGATGGTGGATGCGGAAGACGTGCTGCCGCGTGGTCGGGACCGGTGCGGGGGCGTCGATGGTCTCGGCGCGCACGTGGGTTGGCCGGTGCAGGTGCCGCCGCGCCAGCGTGACGACCTCACCGGGCATCGTGGCCGAGAACATCATGGTCTGCCGGCCGTCGGGGGTGAGCTGCAGGATGCGCTCGACGTCCGGCAGGAAGCCGAGGTCGAGCATCTTGTCGGCCTCGTCCAGGACGAGGGTGCGCACGTCGCCCAGCCCGAGGTGACGCTGCCCGACCAGGTCGAGCAGGCGCCCGGGCGTGCTGACGACGACGTCGATGCCCGCGCGGAGCGCGTCGATCTGCGGCTCATAAGCCCGGCCGCCGTAGAGCGTCAGCACCCGCGTGCCCAGGCCGGAGCCGGCCATCCGCAGGTCGTCGGCGACCTGGATCGCCAGTTCACGGGTGGGCACGACCACCAGGGCGCGCGGCGCCTTCGGGGCGGCGGCCGGCCCGTCCTGCAGCCGCTGCAGCAGCGGGATACCGAAGCCGAGCGTCTTGCCGGTGCCGGTCCGTGCCTGGCCGATGATGTCATGCCCGCCCAGTGCGATCGGCAGGGTCAGGGCCTGAATGGGAAAGGTTGTGTAAATTCCCGCGGCCTCGAGGGCCGCGCAGATTGTGTCGGAGACACCGAGTTCGCGGAACGGTACCGCGTGCGCGGGCTCCGCGCCTGCGGCCGGCTCATCGTCCAGCACGCTGGTGTCGTCCAGCACGCTCGTGTCATCCAGCACGCTCTCGCTGCCGGGCCCGTGCCCGGTCAAAGTTTCGCTGGTCAGGGGTTTCAGCCTCCATCAATAACCCCTTTGCCCCGCCGCCCTCGGGCCGGCCGGGCGAAGGTCCGTCGTGTGCCACCGCGTTGTTGGCCACGCGGCGCCTGTTCCGTGCACGGGGGCGCATCCCGCTGCCGGCGCCATGTTCGGCGGGCTGCGGTCGCCGCATCCGTACCACGGATAACGCAAAGTATAGCAGTAAGCTTCCCGGCCCCCCCGGAGGCCCGGCCCGGACCGCCCGGCCCCGGACCGCGCGGGCGGGCTCAGAGGTTGCCGAAGCCGATCGGGCGGCCCTCCGCACCGATGAACTCGAGGTAGGCGATCTTGTCCGCCGGCACGAACACCTTGCCCCCCTTCTCCACGGCGAGCGTGAAGACGCCGCCGCTGGCCAGGGCGTCCGTCAGGGCCCGCTCGATCTGGTCGGCCGCGGTGCTGGTCTCCACGGCAAGCTCACGCGGGGCGGACTGGACTCCAATACGTACTTCCACCAGGCTCCTTCGGTCGGGATTGGCCGCGTGTCAGCTGCTGAGGGGCCAGCCGCTGATTCCCCGCCAGGCCAGCCGGGCCATCAGCTGCTCGGCCTCCGCCTGCGGGATGCGGCCCTCGCTGCCGAGCCAGTATCGCGCGGTGACCTGAGCCGTGCCCACCAGGCCCACGCCGAGCAGGTGCGCGGCGTCGCCCGGAATGCGGGTGTCTTCCTTGATGACCTCGCTGATCATCTCCGCGCATTCCTGGACCGACCGGTCGAGCCGGGCCCGGACGGCGGGCTCGTTGCCCAGATCGGACTCGAAGACCAGCCGGTATGCTCCGCCCTGGTTGGCCACGAAGCCGAAGTAGGCGCCGAACGTCGCGGCGACCCGCTGCTTGTTGTCGTTTGTCGAGCTCAGCGCCTTGCGCACGGTGTCGATGAGCGCGTCCACGCTTTCGTCCAGCAGCGCGAGGTACAGCTCGAGCTTGCTCGGGAAGTGCTGGTAGAGCACGGGCTTGCTGATCCCGGCCCGTTCCGCGATCTCGTCCATCGCAGCAGCGTGATAACCCTGCGAGACGAACACCTCCTGAGCCGCGCCGAGCAGTTGGCGGCGGCGGGCCTGCCGTGGCAGCCGCGCGCCTCGTGGCCGTGCATCGGACGGTGCGGTCACCAGCGTCTCCGAGGTCCGTGAGCTGAGCGGAGAGCTATTCTCCATGTTCCCGGTCATGGTATGGCCAAGCAGACCGGCCAGCCAGTTCAGCGGTAGTCGTCATCGTCTCCTTCGATCGCCCGTCCCTGCTCCGCCGCGTCCGCTTCGTTCACGTCGAACGGTATGTCCGAACGCTGCGGCGCATCCCCCTCGTCGGTCTCAACCAGGGCCCGCTCCTGCTCGAAGACGTCGTCCGACGGCTTCTCGATGTCCATGTCGCTCAACGCGCGGCACTCCTCGTCTGTCGGTCCGCGGCCGGTCCCGCGGCTGCTTCCACGTGCCCGGGGGTCACGAGAGCTGGCTGGCCAGATCCCTGATGGCCGGCTCGAGTGCCTCACTCCAGGTGGGGAAAGCGTGCACCGTATCGGCCAGGATCGCCAGGGGGAGTCCGGCCCGGATGGCCACGGTCACCTCGCCCATCCAGTCCGGCGCGTGCGGCCCGACCGCCGCGGCCCCCAGCAGCTGTCCCGATTCCGGATGAGCGTACAGCTCGACGCGCCCGGTGTCCTCACCCGCCACGGCGGCCCGCGCGGTACCCGCCAGGTCGGCGCCCGCGGTCAGCACGGATATCCCGGCCTCGGCGGCGGCCTGCGGGGAGGCGCCGACCGCGAACACGCCCGGCATGGTGTACACGGCGCGCGGGATGGCGCGGTAGTCGGCCTCCCGCCGCCGCCCCAGGATGTTCGCGGCGACCACCCCGCCCTGGTACCTCGCGGTGTGCGTGTGCGTCCCGAGCCCGGTGACATCCCCCGCCGCCCACAGGCCGGCCCGCTTCTCGCCCGCCGCGGGATCGGGCGTGATCACCCGGCACGTGCTGTCCACCGGGATCGCGGCGCCGGGCTTGACGTCGACCCCGAGCCGGTCCAGGCCGAGGCCGCCGAGCCGGGGACGCCGGCCGGTCGCCAGCAGCACCCGGTCCGCCTCGATCCGCGTCCCGTCCCCCAGCGTGAGCGCCAGTCCTTCGTCCATCCGCTCGGCCTTCGCCGCCGCGGACCCGAGGCGCACGTCGACGCCGGTCCGGCGCAGGGCCTCGGCCAGGATCTCCCCGGTGAAGGCTGCCTCGGCCGGCAGCAGGACATTTTCCGTCTCGACCAGCGTCACCTGTGAGCCGAACGCCGCGTAGATCTGCGCCAGCTCGCACCCGGCCGAGCCGCCGCCGAGGACCACCAGCCGCCGCGGCAGGTCCGGGCAGCTCAGGGCCTCGGCGCTGGTCCAGGCGGGAATGTCGGGCAGGCCCTCGATCGGCGGCGCGACCGGCTCGCTGCCCGTCGACAGCACGAGGTCGGTATAGCCGAGCGTGCTGGCCGGGCCGGGATTCCCCGCGCCGTCCGCCCCCTCCGGGCCGGAACGGCCCGCCGAGCCCGCAGCGGCCGCCGGGCCCGCCGTGACCTCAACCGTTCCCGGCCCGGTCACCTTGGCGGTGCCGCGGAACAGCGTCACCCCCGCGTCGGTCAGGCGGGCGGCCGCCGCGGCATCGTCCAGGTGGCTGGCGGCCTCGTCCCGCCGGGCGGCCGCGTTCTCCCAGGCCTCGCCGCGGCCGGCCGCCTCCAGCAGGGCCTTGGAGGGCAGGCACGCCAGATAGGGGGACTCACCGCCCACCAGCCCGGCCTCGGCCAGCGCGACCGAACGGCCTGCCCGCGCGGCCTCGGCGGCGACGTGCACGCCCGCGGTCCCGCCGCCGAGGACGACGACATCGAACTCGGGCATAAGATCACCTTCCCATCCCCCCTGCTCCGGGACCGTGCCCAGGTTGCGCAGGTCCGCCTATCATCTCAGCCAGGCCCCCGGTTCGCCCGCTCTTTACTGCCCGCTGCCGGCGGGTATTACTTCGGCCATGCGCAATCTGTGGGCCGGTGCGATCTCGTTCGGCCTGGTGAACATCCCCGTCCGGCTCTACCCGGCGACGGAGCAGCGTGACCTGGCCTTCCGCCAGGTGCACCGGGAAGACGGCGGGAAGATCTCGTTCCGCCGGGTCTGCACGGCGTGCGGCCGGGACATCCCCTACGCCGAGGTGGCCAAGGGTTACGAGCGGCCCGGCGGCGACGTGGTGATGCTGAGCGACGAGGAGCTGGCCGGCCTGGCGCGGGAGCGCACGCACCGCATCGACGTGCTCTCCTTCACCCGGGCCCACCAGATCGACCCCATCCTGGCGGCCCGCAGCTACTACCTCGAGCCGGAGGAGTCCGCCACCCCGGCCTACCTCGTGTTCCGCGAGGCACTGCAGCGCACCGCCAAGGTCGCCATCGCCACGGTGACGCTGCGGCAGCGGGAGTCCCTGGCCTGGCTGCGTGCCCGGGACGGGGTCCTCGTCCTGCATACCCTGCTGCGGCCCGGCGAGATCCGCGCCGCCGATTTCCCCTTCCTGGACCCCGGCACCGAGGTCCTCCGGCCGGAACTGGCGCTGGCGACGGCACTGATCGACGCGATGACGGCGGAGTTCGGCCCGGCCGCTCACCAGGACCGCTACCGGGCGGAACTGGAGGACCTGATCCGCGCGAAGGTGTCGGGCGCCGGGGAGCAGGCCGCCCCGGACGACGACCCGGCCGGACCCGCCGGACCCGCCGGACCCGGCGCCCCGGAGCCGGGCCTCGCCGGGACGCTGCGGGCCAGCCTGGCCGCGGCCAGGTCCCGCCGGGCGCCCGTCTGATCGCCGCACCCGATAGCGCCTCGCCCCCATATGGGTGTTTTAGGTTAACGGCGGGTTTATTAACCTGAAGTCTCAGTAAACGCCGTGTTCACCTGGCGGGAGGCGGTTCATGGCACAGCCCGTTCCGGCGTGGCCGGGGGAGTTCGTCAGCCTGGCTGACGGCGAGGTCTTCGTACGGACCGCGACCGCGGCGCCGGGCACCGGCTACGCGGCCGAGCCGGCGTTGTTCGTGCACGGTTTCGGCGGCTCGTCGACCAACTGGACCGACCTCATGCACCTGCTCGCCGCGCCCGCCGGCGGCGCGGGTCTCGCGTGCGACGCGCTCGACCTGCCCGGCTTCGGGCACTCCCCGCCCGCGGCGGCGAGCTGCTCGGTGAGCGGCCAGGCGGCGACGGCCGCGGCCCTGATCGAACGGCGCGGCCGCGGCCCGGTCCACCTGTTCGGCAACTCCCTGGGCGGCGCCGTCTGCACCCGCGTCGCCGCGACCCGCCCCGACCTGGTCCGGACGCTCACCCTCGTCGCCCCCGCCATGCCGGATCTGTGGCTGCGCCCGGCCACCGCCCGCTTTCCCGCCCTGTGCGTCCCCAAGTTCGGCAACTGGGTGCTGAGCCGGGTGCAGAAGATGTCCCCGCAGGCCCGGGTCGAGGCGTCGATCGCGACCATCTACTACGACGGCAGCTGCGTGCACCCGGAGCGTATCGCCGCGGACATCGCCGAGATCGAGCGCCGGGATCAGCTCGGTTACGGCGGGGCGGTGCTGGTCCGCTGCGCGCGGTCCATCGTCGCGGAGTACCTGCGCCGCGGCAGCAGCTCGCTGTGGCGCGACGCCGCGCGGGTGAGCGCTCCCTCGCTGATCATCTACGGCAGCCACGACCGGATCGTCGACCCCCGGATGGCCGGCCGCGCGGCGCGCACGTTCCGCCGGGCCCGGGTCGTCGTGCTGCCCCGGACCGGGCACGTCGCCCAGATGGAGCGGCCGGCCGCGGTGGCTGCCGAGTTCCGCCGGATGCTCACCGGGAATGAGCCGCTGTCGGTCCCGGTTGTGCAGTAGAGCCCATTACGAGCAAACGAATCTGGAGAGCACCGTGTCGTTGCCACCCCTGGTCTCACCGGCCGACGAGCTCTCCGTGGACGAGGTGAAGCGCTACTCCCGCCACCTCATCATCCCCGACGTGGGGATGACCGGGCAGAAGCGGCTGAAGAACGCCAAGGTGCTGGTCGTCGGCGCCGGCGGTCTCGGCTCGCCCGCTCTGCTCTACCTGGCCGCCGCCGGCGTCGGGACCCTCGGCATCGTCGACTTCGACGTCGTGGACGAGTCCAACCTGCAGCGCCAGATCATCCACGGAGTGTCGGACGTCGGCCGCCTCAAGGCGGAGTCCGCCCGGGACAGCATCCGCGAGATCAACCCCTACGTGAACGTGGTGCTGCACACCGAACGGCTCGACTCCGACAACGCGATGGAGATCTTCGAGCCGTATGACCTCATCGTCGACGGCACGGACAACTTCGCCACCCGTTACCTCGTCAACGACGCCGCGGTCCTGCTCGGCAAGCCCTACGTGTGGGGCTCGATCTACCGCTTCGACGGCCAGGCGAGCGTGTTCTGGGCCGAGTACGGCCCGTGCTACCGCTGCCTGTACCCCGAGCCGCCGCCGCCCGGGATGGTGCCGTCCTGCGCCGAGGGCGGCGTCCTCGGCGTGCTGTGCGCGTCGATCGGGTCGATTCAGGTCAACGAGGCCATCAAGGTCATCACCGGGATCGGCGAGCCGCTGGTCGGGCGCCTGATGATCTACGACGCGCTGGAGATGACCTACCGGTCGGTCCAGGTCCGCAAGGACCCGGAGTGCCCGGTGTGCGGCAAGAACCCCACGATCACCGGTCTGATCGACTACGAGGCGTTCTGCGGCGCGGTCTCCGAGCAGGCCCAGCAGGCTGCCCAGGGCTCGACGATCACCGCGCGTGACCTCAAGGCCATGATGGACGCGGGCGAGAACATCTTGGTCGTGGACGTCCGCGAGCCGAACGAGTACGAGATCGTGTCCATCCCCGGCGCCACCCTGATCCCCAAGGGTGAGTTCGTCTCCGGCGCCGCGCTGGAGAAGCTGCCGCAGGACAAGCGCATCGTGCTGCACTGCAAGAGCGGTGTGCGCAGCGCCGAGGCCCTCGCGATCGTCAAGGACGCGGGTTTCTCCGACGCCGTGCACGTCGGCGGCGGCGTCCTGGCCTGGGTCAGCCAGATCGACCCGAGCCTGCCCACCTACTGACCGCGCACGCTGACCGTGATCGCTGCCGGGTGACCGGCGGCCATCGGCGGGTGCGACACGATCAGCATGAAACAGGCGTCAGCCTGCCCAGACCAGGCCGTACCATTCCCTTGTGCCGAACGAGCCGGATGCGTGGAGTGACGAACAGCGCTCGTTGCGCCATTCCAGCGCCGCCCGACCCGGCCGCCCGGCGGGCCTGGCCGGGCCGGCGCCCCGGCCCCGCCGCCGGCCCCGGGGCGCCGGCACCACCGCCGCGCTGGCGGCCGCCATCTTCGGCGGCGTCAGCCTGATCGTCTCGCTGGCCGGGCTGGCCGCCCAGCTGCTGCCGCGGCACTTCAGCGCCGCCCAGCAGCGGCAGATCATGACGTGGGAGGTCAGCAAGCGGTGGCGGTCCCTGCCGGCCGGGGACATCTTTCCCGCCTCCGTCCGCTACCAGCTGCCCGCCGCGACGCTCGCCGACCTGACCGGGGTGAACCTGGCGGACGCACGGGTCGGCATCGCCCGGCAGTCCGGCTGTGCCGACGGGACCGACGCGGCCGCGGCGCGGCTGCTGGACGCCGGGGGCTGCCAGGCGCTGCTGCGGGCGAGCTACACCGACGAGTCCGCCACGTACGTCATGACCGTGGGGGTCGCGGTGCTGGGCAGCGCCGCCCAGGCGGCCACCGCCCAGGCGGCGATCACGCGCGCGGGGGACGGCGGCGCCCTGGACCCCAGTATCCGCGCGGTGGCGTTCGGCGGGACCCCGGCCGGCACGTTCGGTGACGCGCAGCGGCAAGTCGCCCGGAGCCTCGCGGCCGGCCCCTACGTCATCCTGTACACCGCCGGCTACGCGGACGGCCGGCCGCGGGTGCCGATCGGGGAGGACACCTACGCCGAGAGCGAGATGACCAGCGCGGCGCGCGGCGTGGCCCAGGCGGTCGCCGCCACCCTGGCCACGCCGCCCCCGGCCCCGTCCTGCCCCGGGGCCCCGGGATGCTGAGGTTCCGCCTGGCCACCGCGCTGGGCCTGGCCGCCACGTGCGCCGGGGCGCTGGGCGCGCTGGGCGTGACCGCCCCGCCGGCGGCGGCGGACAGCGTCCGCGACGGCCAGCAGGAGGTCCTCGGCATGCTGAACGTCCCGGCCGCGTGGGCCGCGAGCCGGGGTCGGGGCGTCACCGTGGCCGTGCTGGACAGCGGCGTGCAGCCCGCGGTCTCCGATCTGGCCGGCTCGGTGGTCCCCGGCCCGGACCTGACCGGGGTCAGCACCTCCCCGCGCAGCGCCGACTGGGGCCAGCACGGTACCTGGATGGCGTCCATCATCGCCGGGCACGGGCACGGCTTCGGCGCGCGGGACGGCATCATCGGCGTCGCGCCGGAGGCCAGGATCTTGTCCGTCCGGGTCATCCCGGACCGCGACGATCCCGGCTACAGCAGCTACGAGCGCGAACTTCAGGACCGGGTCCAGGACTCGCTGGCGCAGGGCATCCGGTACGCCGTCGATCACGGTGCGGGTGTCATCAGCATGTCCATCGGCTACGGCGCGCCGAGCGCCAACGTCCGTTCGGCCCTGCAGGACGCGTACGGGCACGGCGTGGCCGTGGTGGCCTCCTCCGGCAACTCGGGCGACACGTCGACCGCCAGCCGGAACGGGTACGCGCCGCTCAAGTTCCCCGCCGACTATCCGGGCGTGATCGGCGTCGCGGCGGTCAGCGCCAGCGGCAGAGTCGCCGGATTCTCCAGCGACAACCTCTCCGTCGAGGTGGCCGCGCCGGGCGTGAACATCTCGGCCCAGGGCCGGGACGGGCAGTACTGGCTGGTGACCGGGACCAGCCCGGCGTGCGCGCTGGTCGCGGGCGTCGCCGCCCTGATCAAGTCGAGATACCCGGGGCTCGCGCCGGACCTGCTGGCCCGCGCGCTCAGCTCCACCACCCAGTTCCGGCCCGCGCGCGGTTACGACCAGCAGGTCGGCTTCGGCACGGTGAACGCGGCCGCCGCGCTGGCCGCGGCCGGCCAGCTGGCCGCCCAGCGGGCCGCCGGAGTGGGGGCGACCTCGGCCATGGACTTCGGCGGCGGCCCGTCCGCGGTCCCGCCCGCACCGGTCGCGCCGCGCGGCCGCGGGCAGCTCGTCCTGTTCGCCGTCCTGGCCCTGGCTGCGCTCGTGCTGGTCGCGGCGGCGGTCAGCCGTCTGGCCACGGCGAGCCGG